>ERZ808259.56-NODE-56-length-88238-cov-62.282469_pt1 | contig 88238 bp, 71 predicted proteins | sample MGYA00521279_ERZ808259 | MGnify/ENA primary metagenome ERZ808259 (study PRJEB31516, sample SAMN03275586) | gut metagenome | biome: mammalia-associated habitat; material: feces | host: Papio cynocephalus | place: Kenya | collected 2012-07-27 ...
CTTCAATTATTTTCGCTAACTTTGCACAAAATTGCATTTGTTATTGGACAGTACATACGATAATTTTTTCATATTCATTTGCACAATTCAAACATTTGTTGTACTTTTGCGGTTGCTAACGTCTTGCGTGGTAAGGGTCAGCGGGCGGGCAATATATATGCCTGACCGACAACCCGTTACAATGCAGCCGTTGGCAGACATATAGATAAAAAGGCGTTTATTAGCGCTTGTTTTGGTCATCGGAAATCCGGAAAATTTCACATACCCGAAACAAGAGTGCAATAAACGTCCATTGGCGTGTATTTCTCGTCTTGTGTACTTCCGAGTACACAAGACGGATATACATATTCAGCGTGGACGTTAGTTGCTTATTCTTGTGTGTAGGGTCATTCCGGAACCTCCGATGAAAGAATAAGTAAAAATAAGGGTTCCACGCTCTTTTTGTATCAATCCAATTCGTATTCACCGTCTGTTTGGAGCCAACGGACAAGCAAAACTTATTACACAATGAGAAAAACACTCATTATGCTTCTGCTTGCGGCTTTCTCTGCAAGCCTTAGTGCTCAATCTGTTGCGCCTGTCAACTCCGACCGCGCAAGTAATCCCAACCAAGTAGTGGGCGAAGCCCTGAAAACGACGGGTACGGTCTCCCTCTCGGTAGGTGTCCCCTGTCTGGCGGCAGGTATGGCGTGCCTGATGTATGCCAATTTTGTACCCAATCCGTTGGAGGGCTACACCACCAATCCTGCCAATACCGACTCTCGTCTGCAGTACATCCCGTTGGACGAATACCGCGCCAAGGCGGAGACCTTCACCGCCTCCACCCATGCAGCCGAAGTGGCTGGCTATATCCTGATGCCTATGGGTGGTGCACTTACTATCGTGGGTATTCCGCTCTATATCAAGGGCAACAAACTCACGATGAATGTCAACTACACGGGCAATGGCGCAGGTATTGCCCTTAACTTCTAATCTGATGAACATATAATTAACCATTAATTTGCAGAATATGAAAAAGTTACAATATATCCTGTTAATGTTTGCGCTGGTATTGGCAAGTTGCAACAACAAAGATTCTATATGGAATGTAATGGGCGATATGGACAGCCGTGTCAGCACTTTGGAGACACTCTGCCAAGAGATGAACACCAACATCGCCGCCCTCGAAACCCTTATCAAGGCACAGAACAACGGCGACTATATCACCAATGTTACCGAGATACGCAATGGCAGCACTGTGGTTGGCTATACTATCACTTTCAAGAACAGCGACCCGATCACGATCTACAACGGCACAAACGGCAAAGACGGGCGCGATGGCGTGGACGGTTACAAACCCACGGTGGGCGTTAAGCAGGACACCGATGGTGTCTATTATTGGACGGTGGACGGCACTTGGCTCACCGATGCCAATGGCAACAAGATTCGCGTTACCGGTGAGAAAGGCGACAAGGGTGATAAAGGAGATACCGGCGACAAAGGTCAGGACGGCAAAGACGGTCAGGACGGTCAAGACGGTACCAATGGCGTTAATGGCAACACGCCCCAACTGAAAATAGAAAACAACTACTGGTACATCTCCTACGACGGTTCCAACTGGACTCAACTTGGCAAAGCCACAGGCGCAGACGGCAAGAACGGTAAAGATGGAAAAGACGGCACCAATGGTACCAACGGTTCCGATGGCGCAAAAGGCGACAAGGGTGATAAAGGAGATAAAGGCGATAAGGGCGACGCGGGTGATACCATATTCCACTCCGTAACCCAAGACGACAACTATGTCTATTTCACCCTCTCCGACGGCACCCTCATCAAACTCGCCAAGAACGGAAACGGCAGCGGCGGCACCCACGCTGACAATGACATTATTGAATTCAAAGACCTAAATGTCAAATCCGCTTTACTCCATCACACGCCTGCGATTGACACCAACCACGATGGCGAAATCTCCTACGCCGAAGCCAAAGCAGTTAAACGAATAGTTATCTACAAAAACACGGACATTGTTTCTTTCAAAGAACTGCAATACTTTGAAAACTTGACATCACTTAGTTTCCATAGTTGCAGCAAACTATTTGAAGTCTGCTTGCCCACTGGATTAGATAGTATTGCTGAGAGCGGGTTTAATAGTTGCCCAAACCTTAAAAATTTGGTTATACCAACAGGGTGCAAGTATATTGGAGATAATGCTTTCGATGCTTCGGAAACAACAGTTACATTCTCTGATATAGACAATACCCCATTAGAATATTTGGGATCACACTTACAACTTTCATTTGCCAATGGGAAAGTACCTCAATCCGTTAAATATATAAGTAGTGGAGCGTTGGCAGGCGGAAGCATTATATACTTACCCAAATGTTTGGTAGGTAATCCTATTTATTATGGAAAATTTGATACGGTTGTTTGGAACTGCCCAAATTGGTCACAACATTATTGTTATGATGCTGGTTATGGTACTTATTATGGGTTAGAATTGGTAGACTATAAAGGCAGACACTATGGTGATAATCCCTCTGGCATAAAGGCTGTATTATTTGGGAAAGATGTTACAAAAATCCTTGACGATTTCTGTGAATATATAACTGGCTTGACAAACATTGTAATTCCTGATAATGTAGAAGAAATAGGAGACCAAGCTTTTCGTTACTGTCCGAACTTGACAGAGGTTACTATTGGCAAAAAAGTTAGAAGTATTGGAAGGTACGCATTTAATAATGGGACTGCATACGGTAATAGCTTAAAGAAAATATATTGCAAAGCCCAACAACCACCAATCATCGATTTGTCTTTTCCTAGTTCTGTTAGCGTCATTTATGTCCCACGAGAATCGGTGGAAGAATACAGGGTTGTGTGGAGTGATTTTGCAAGCAAGATATTGGGATATGATTTTGAATAACTTGTAATGAGATAGAAAACTTATGAATGATTTTCTAAAACGAGCGGGCGAGTACTATGCAAATTGCTTGATGCAAGACTATGCATATCCGCCTGATCCACGGACAATAGAAATAGAGCGATTTCTGTCCCGTATGCCAAATTCTGTGGATTATGATATGGCAGAATTATTCTTTGCAAATGGAATGGGATATCCGTTCAATAGACGGCAAATCCGTTCCATTACACACTATGCACAGAAATTCGCCTGCCGTTTTAGAAATGAGTATTATTGTTTACTTACAGAACAAGATGTACTATAAATAAAAGAATGAACTATGCTATTTGAGGAATATAAAGTAAAAACTTGTACTTATCAAGTAGAAGCCACAGGCAGAACTTAATTTAGTATCAGCAAAGGTTGTAAACTATGATACAGGAAGAAGTGAAGTCCAAATTTCATTAGACCCGCCATATAATGGGCGCAACTGCTATACTGCTCCCTATGACGGTTCACGGTTGTTGGATAGGATTGCTTTAGATAGAGTCGAAGAAGATTTTGCCGATGACCATTATCTTATTATACAGACAAAACTTTCTATAGCAGAGTCCGTTGTGACGGATTGGCAAACAGGACGAACCGCTGATATAACCATCCAACTTATTGATAATAACCATTATCACGCTACACTTGTCTGCAATGGAAAAGAGGTAAGTGGTGACTATCCTAAAGAAGGAGATATTGGGACAACAATTAGTGATTTAATCACAAAGTTAGAAACACAACACAACTAACATTATTTGTATATGTACATCGGCTGCCTATCACCAGACAGCCGATGTTGTTTTTTACGCTGTGCTCTCATTGTCCTTATGCTATCGGGTGTATGTGATTGGTATGTTATTAGGCGGTTTTTGATTGTATTATAATGAGTTGCGCTGTTGTGGTCATTGCAATGTAATAACCGTTATTTCCGATGGGCAGTTGAGGCGGACGGGGAGGGTGCAACCGATACCCGAATTGACATAGAGGGAGTGTCCGTTCTGCTCGTACCAGCCTGCCGACTCACGGAAACTGATACTCGATGCTGCCCAACCGAAGATACGCATTTGCCCCGAATGAGTATGCCCGCTCAAGGTGAGTGGTATATCGGTATCCAGTACCTCGGCACGCCAATGGCTCGGGTCGTGGGAAAGGAGAATGGAGAAACCATCTGTACCTGCCTTGGCTTTCTGTAGATCACCTGCATAGATAGTACGGAAGCCTTCCCCCTCGCAAGAGCAGTTATCCACGCCAATGATGTTGATATGCTGCCCGTTGCGCTCGACAGTCCGATGCTCATTGCGCAGGAGGTGCCAGCCTAATTGCGTGCGCTCATAGTCAGCCAAACGCTCCACTTCGGCGAGACGTTGTTGTTCAGTCAGGTGGGTATAAATCAGCATATCATGGTTGCCCAATACGCTTACCACCCCGTCAGTGGCGTGCAGTCGGTGCAAGATGCCGGTATAGGGTTCTGCCTCCGATATATTGATAGAAACCAAATCGCCGGTAAAGCAAATCAGGTTAGGTTGCTGTGCATTGATAGAGTCCACAATGCGTTGTAATGCCGCAGGACGATCGTTATATGTAGAGAGATGCAGGTCGCTGATATGAACAATCTTATAGCCTTTGAAGGCTTCGGGAAGTTGTGCATTGGTGTAGGTGGTCGGTTTTACCTCTAGTTGGAAACGCCCGACAAAGAAACCGTATGCCATCACGAGCCACACGAGAGTCACTAAACCGACTGCCGTCCACGCAAAAGGCGCATAACGCGGCGTTGAGAAATGGAACATCTCTGCTATAGCCCACCATAGAAACCATATTACATTTGGAATAAAGCATACCAAAATACCCATTACCAGTGCCGCAATAAGCATCATTACAGAAAGAGAGTACATACGCTACAAGAATTTGCAAACAGAATATAACGTACCAATCGTGCAAAAACCACGCCAAACCTATAAAGAAAGAATATGCACACAAAAGGGAGATTTCCTTTCGGATAATCCCCCTTTTGTGGTCTCAGTAGGGCTTGAACCTACGACCCCCTGATTATGAGTCAGGTGCTACTAACCAACTGAGCTATGAGACCATCGTATCTATAAGGCGATACGAACCTATTTTGTTAATTTGTAATTACTAATTTGTAATTTGTAATGACTAATTTGTAATTTTACTTGCTATTGCGCAGTTTCTTGTACAGATCAAGGCATTTGTCCTTGGTGATGGTGCGCTGGGTGTCTGTCAATTCGGGTATTACCAAGTGTTTGCCCGCTGTGAGTGCATTCGGGTTAGGAATCACTTTCTTGTTGGCTTGGTAGATATATACCCAGCAATGTGTATTCTGATAGTACTTGCGTGCCAACCGGCTAAGCGTCATATCTTTGGCAACCACCACCTCGTCAATGATGTTATCTGACAGCGTTTTATGCCAGGCATTACTGCTTGCGGGAGCAGCCATCGAAACCGATGCGTTGTTTGAAGGTTTGTATCCCTCTGCGCACTCGGCTTTGAGTTGTTCAAACTCGTCGCGGGTAACCAAGCGCACTTCTGCACGACGATTGGGGCTGTAAGCGGCTTTGCTGCGCTTGCCTATAATCTTGCCGCGTCCGCAAGCCGTGATACGCGCCGCATCAATACCGTACTCTTCTATCAGTTCGTTCATAACCGCCTCTGCACGCGCCTCACCGATGACATTATTGATACTCTCGGAACCGGTATTGTCGCAGTAACCATTGATAACGGCATAACGCTGTGTCTCACGCTGCAAGCGGGTAGCCACCTGCTGAACGGTAATCAACCCCTCGGACGAAAGCGCCGATTTTCCTGTTTCGAAATAAACGAAATAGTAATCCTCTGACGGAGTAACCGTTGTGGTAGTATCGGAACGCACAACCACCGTATCTTTATGCACGACCACTATTGTGTCTACACGACCGGTACCGGTTGGATTTACTTTGGGCTGCTTTGCCTGCTCGTTGGCGACCAATTGACGCTCAATCACTCGGTCGGACGAGATGTTGCGCACGTGGGTTTTGTACACGGCATCAATCTTGTAGCGAAGATTGAGCGTAACAGAGAATATACCATCGTTATTCTTGCTGGCAATAGCATTCAAGCCTTGGTAGCCGCGCCCGTCAATGTCGTCCTTGGTAAAATAGGAGTAAGTACCTTTGATACCCAATGCCACACTGCGGCTCAAGTTGAACTCAAAATTTACGCCTCCCATCAGATATGGACGATTGGTATATTTATCCATTGACTTTGCTTCAGCACTTGCCGTATTACCGCGAGAGTCATCGGTGTAATACGTGTTGTTTTTGAACCATCCTGCACCTCCACCTCCGAGAAGTTGGAAACCGAATATTTTGCGCTCGGCGCGCGGGTAGAAACAATTCATCAGGTCAACCGCCAAATATGCTCCGGCTCTGTGCATCATACCATTGAGCAGGATGTCTGCATTGCGCTCCGACTCCGTATTACCGGTAACCCGGTACATATCAAACATATAGTCAACTCCCAATGCCAGGAACGGGTTGAAAGCATATTCCGCACTCAGCCCTAATGCAGGAGCATATACGGGGTGCTTCATCTCGGAACCGAAATCACCGTCGAATGAATTAAACCCCGCATTGAAAAGGAGCGACCAATGGCTTTCTTCGGTAGCGACAATCTCGTTGCTTTTCCACGGATGTGCGCCCTTAATATCACTATGTTGTTGTGCATTGACATTCAAAGCCAATGTACAAACCAACAAAGCGATAAGTCCTTTTCTCATAGAGTTGAATCCGATTTCAGAGTGCAAAATTACTGCTTTTTTTTGGAATATCAAAAAAAAAGTGTAAAAATCTTCATTTTTGTAGTATTGTATTGCACATCTGCCGATAATTTCTTAATTTTGCAGCACCTACAACGCAGTATGTTTAACCCGACTATGCATTGTATGCAATTAAAAAAGTGTATAGGCTGCATAAAAACACCACTCGAAAGCCGCCTATCCTCCGCTGTCGTTGCCGTCTCGTTGCCGTAAATGATACTATGAGGTGCGTTTTTTGCATCATATTGCATAGAAATGATAGGAAAATAGAACTAAACTATATAGAGAAGAGAATTATCAAAATATATATATTATGATTATGGACATTTTACAGAAAATGCGCGAGCGTGCGCAGGCTAACTTGCAACGTATCGTATTGCCAGAAGGAGACGAACCTCGTACTTTGGAGGCTGCAAACATCATCCTGAAAGACAAAATTGCCAATTTGATTCTAATAGGCAATCCCGAGACTATTCATAAAATGGCAAAGGAGAATGGTTATGAATATATCAAAAACGCCACAATCATTGACCCACTGCACAATGAAAAGATGCCGGTGTATGCGAACCTGCTCTACGAACTGCGTAAGGCAAAAGGTATGACGCCTGAGGATGCGGCAAAGAAAGCACAAGACCCGTTGTACTTGGGTTGCCTGATGATAAAGAATGGTGATGCGGACGGTGAGTTGGCCGGTGCGCGTGGTACGACGGCAGATACTATCCGTCCCGCTTTCCAGATACTGAAGACCAAACCCGGCGTTTCGATTGTATCGGGTGCATTCTTGATGTTTACCCCTGCGAAGCAGTTGGGTGAGAACGGAGTTTTGGTATTTGCAGACTGCGCTGTAAATCCGAACCCCGACGCACAACAATTGGCACAGATTGCCATCTCGAGTGCAGAGACGGCACGCACGCTTGGCGGTTTCGAACCGAGAGTGGCTATGCTGTCGTTCTCGACGAAGGGTTCGGCAAAGCACGAGTTGGTGGACAAGGTGACGGAGGCTACCCGTATCGCCAAAGAGTTGGCACCGGACTTGGCTATTGACGGGGAACTGCAGGCAGATGCGGCTTTGGTGGAGCGTGTGGCAGCGACGAAAGCGCCGGGTTCGCCTGTGGCAGGCAAAGCCAACGTGCTGATATTCCCTGACTTGCAGGCCGGTAATATAGGGTACAAGTTGGTGGAGCGTTTCTCGGGCGCAGACGCTGTGGGTCCGATTTTGCAGGGTATTGCTGCTCCTGTGAATGATTTGAGCCGCGGGTGCAAGGTACAGGATATTGTACAAATGGTGATTATTACCGCCAACCAGGCTATAAAATAGGGTGTAAGGGAGGTCGTCTTGGAGCCAGGCGACCTCTTTTAGCGTTTTTTTATTAGAAGAACTAGAATAACTAGGGGAACTAGAAGAACTAGGGGAGACAGAACGAAATAAAACAACAATACAGATATGAAGATATTAGTTTTGAACTGCGGTAGCAGCAGTATAAAGTATAAACTCTTCGATATGGAGGGCAAGACCGTGATGGCACAAGGCGGTGTAGAGAAAATCGGTTTGGCAGATTCTTTCCTGCAGGTGAAACTGCCGAATGGAGAAAAAGTGAGAATCGAGAAGAATATGCCCGAACATACGGTGGGTATTCAGTTGATACTGGATACACTGGTGGACGAGAAAATCGGCTGCATCAAAGATCTGAAAGAGATAGGAGCCGTAGGACACCGCGTGGTGCATGGCGGCGAGAAATTCAACAAGTCGGTACTGATCACCCCTGAGGTGAAAGAGATGATTATCAAGTGTGCAGAGTTGGCTCCGTTGCACAACCCTGCCAACCTGAAAGGTATCGAGGCTATCGAAAAGACGCTGCCGGGTGTACCGCAAGTGGCTGTCTTTGATACGGCTTTTCATCAGACGATGCCCGACTATGCGTATATGTACGCACTACCGTATGAATTATATGAGAAATATGCCATTCGCCGCTATGGCTTCCACGGCACGAGCCACCGCTATGTGTCGGCACGCGTGTGCGAGTACCTCGGCGTAAACCCGCAGGGCAAGAAAATCGTTACGGCGCATATCGGTAACGGCGGTTCGTGTGCGGCGATAATAGACGGCAAGTCGGTGGATACGTCGATGGGACTGACCCCTGTGGAGGGATTGATGATGGGTACCCGTTCCGGCGATCTTGATCTGGGTGCAGCGACCTATATTATGGATAAGGAGCACCTGACGACAGCCGAGTTTAACAACTTGGTAAACAAGAAGTCGGGTCTGCTTGGCGTGAGCGGTGTGTCGAGCGATGCACGCGATATTGATGCGGCTATCAAAGCGGGTAACGAGCGTGCCGATCTTGCCCGCAAGATGTTTATCTACCGCGTGAAGAAATATATAGGTGCATACGCTGCCGCTATGAATGGCGTGGATATAATTGTGTTCACAGGCGGTATTGGTGAGAATGATGCGTATATCCGCGGGGAGATTGCCAAAGGTTTTACCTATCTCGGTGCGGAATTGGACGAGCAGAAAAATGCGGGTATCCGCGGCGAAGAGGCAGTAATCTCCACTCCCGAGAGCAAGGTTGCGATGTGCGTTATCCCGACCGACGAGGAGTTGATGATTGCCAGCGATACGCAGGCATTGGTTTAATGCTGCGTTGATATCAGTTGTGAATATAAATTGATTTTTCTCCTTTGCCGCAGAGCGGCAAGAAATCTAAATAAACCTTGGGCGTGGCATTACAAATTGCTATAGATCTTATTGCCTACGGCGGCATAAATATATTCAAACTGTATCAACTATAATGCGTAATTGTTCGCAAAACACGAACCGATTGACTTTTCAGGTATCGTGGGTTTGTATTTTGGCACAGTATTCGTAATGTGCTATGTATAACCAAAATTCAAACAACGTGAAACCGATTATTTATCAACTATTGCCCCGCCTTTTCGGCAACTATAATGAAACGCGCAAGCATAATGGCACGCGCGAGGAGAACGGTTGCGGCAGATTTGCGGATATAACGCCCAGAGCACTCAAGTCGATTGCAGACTTGGGTGCTACCCATGTTTGGTACACGGGTGTTATCCGCCACGCCACTGCCGAACATAATACAGCGGCGATTGTCAAAGGTTTGGCGGGTAGTCCGTATGCTATAACCGATTACTACGATGTAGATCCCGACTTGGCAACGGACGAGCAGAAGCGTATGCAGGAGTTTGAGGCGCTGGTGGCACGCACGCACAAGGCGGGGCTGAAAGTGGTGATTGACTTTGTGCCGAACCATGTGGCGCGAGAGTACCACTCGGAGTGTAAGCCTGCCGGGGTGCGCGACCTTGGCGAGGACGACAATCCGAACTGGGCTTTTTCGCCGCTGAACAATTTTTATTATATCCCCGGAGAGAAATTTCAGCCCGATTTTGATATACAGGGGTATAATGAATATCCTGCACGTGCGACGGGCAACGACTGCTTTACGGCACACCCCTCGCGCAACGACTGGTACGAGACTGTGAAACTGAATTACGGCGTGTTTTACCAAGGCGGCGGCGAGAAGCAGTTTGAGCCGATACCCAATACGTGGGAGAAGATGCGCGACATTCTGCTATTCTGGGCAGGCAAGCAGGTGGATATGTTCCGTGTGGATATGGCGGAGATGGTGCCGGTGGAGTTCTTTGCGTGGGCAATTCCGCAAGTGAAACAAGCCTATCCCGAGGTGCAGTTTATGGGTGAGTGCTACAATCCGGGGCTGTATCGTCCGTACCTGAATGCAGGGTTTGATTACCTGTATGACAAAGTGGGGATGTATGACTATCTGCGCGGTGTAACGAGCAGGAATTGGGCGGCAGAGGGAATAACAATGCAATGGATGGCGCAAGGGGACATACTTGACAATATGGTCTATTTTCTTGAGAACCACGACGAGCAACGTATTGCCAGCGGTTTTTTCTGCGGGCGTGGGGCGTGTGCCGAGCCTGCTATGATAACCGTAGCCACACTATATAAGAACCCTGTATTAGTGTATGCAGGGCAGGAATTGGGCGAGCGGGGTATGGATATGGAGGGTTTCTCGGGAATGGACGGTCGCACAACGATATTTGACTATTGGGGTGTGAAATCGCTGCAAGCATGGGCAAACCATGGCAAGTTCGACGGTGCGGGTTTGGACGATGAGCAGCGGCAGTTGCGTGCATTCTATCAACGCCTGCTGACCTTGGCACGGGATAACCAAGCCATCAATAGTGGCAAGATGTATGACTTGGAGTATGCACAAAACGGCGGTTTCAACAAACATGAGCAGTATGCCTATCTGCGTAAGGCTGGTGATGAAGTGCTGCTGATTGCGCTGAACTTTGATGACCGACAAGTGGATATGCATATCAATATCCCTGCCGATGCGTTTGTTTATATGGAGCAAGAGGAGATACAGCGTGCCGATGCGGTGGATTTGCTGACTGATACGGTCTATACGAACCTGACTTTTACCGCTTTGGAACCGACGTGTATTACCCTGCCGGCATGGAAGGGGGCTATCTTGCGTATTACGCCGAAAATGGCACACAAGACTACCACAAACAAAAACAGGAAGACGTGCAAAAAATAGGAGATATTCTGCGACTTGTCCGCTATCAAAACCTGATCTTTGTTGCCATACTGCTGTGGGTAATGGAGAAATGGGTGGCGGTGCCGATACTGGACAGCCAACTCTACGGTGAGCAACTGCCGTGGTACGTGCTGCTTTTGCTCATAGCGGCAACCGTCTGTGTGGCTGCAGGAGGATATGTGGTGAACGACTATTTCGATGTGAAGATAGACCGTATCAACCATCCTGACAAACTGATTGTAACCAACACCATAAGCAAAACCGCTGCTGTGCGGATTGGCTGGGCATTGAGCGGAGTAGGGATTGTGTGCGGATTGGCGGCGGCATGGCTGGTGCGCAGTTGGTCGCTGTCTATTATTTATGTGTTTGTGCCGGGGCTGTTGTGGTTTTATTCGTCGAGTTACAAACGGCGTTTTTTGATTGGCAATATAGTGGTGGCGTTTGTGGCTGCACTGACGCCTATGGTGATTGCGTTTGCCAATGTGGGGTTGCTGCGCAGCCGGTATGGGGTGTTGTTGGAATACACCCCGCTGGAGCGTGATCTGTATGTTTGGTTGGGCGGTTTTGCACTGTTTGCTTTTCTCTGTACGCTGATACGCGAGATTATCAAGGATATGCAGGACAAACAGGGCGATTGTGAGTTGGAATGCCGCACGCTGCCCATCCGCCTCGGGGAGACGTGGACAAAAGTGATTGTAACCCTGCTGATTGTACTGACGATGGGACTGATTGGGTATGTGTGGTATGCGTTGCTGCCGTTTCCGCACGTATGGCAATCGCTTTCCACGCGCTATATGGTGTTCGGGCTACAGATACCCTTTGTGTGCGAACTGTGGCTGCTGTGGGCAGCGCGTATTCCATCGGACTATCGAGGGGCGCAAGGATTGATGAAACTGATTATGTTTCTCGGAATGTTGTTCAGTTTTGTGGTTATGCGGCTGCTGTAAAATTTGGTTAATTTGTTATAGGATGCGCTTAGGATACGCATAGGATAGATAATGTGTAGTGAGGCTATCCACCCGTCATCCACCTGACTTTTTATTATTCCAATGCGTTTAATTCTCGGTTCACAATCTCCCCGCCGCCGCAGTCTGCTGGCGGGGCTGGATATACCCTTTGAGACTGTTACTATTGATACGGACGAACATTTCCCTGCTGAGTTGCAAGCAGGGGATATTCCCCTATTTATATCGCGCGAGAAAGCGCAGGTCTATACCGGTTTGCGTCCCGATGAACTACTTATTACTGCCGATACGATCGTTTGGCTCAACGGGCGAATGCTCGGCAAACCGCATAGTTTGGAGGAAGCCAAACAGATGCTATACAGCCTGAGCGGGCATACTCACCAGGTCTATACGGGGGTCAGTCTGACTACCACCACCTTACAGGAGTCGTTTGTCGATTGTACGGACGTAACATTCCGCAGGTTGACGGACGAGGAAATTGACTATTACGTAGATCGTTACCGTCCGTTGGACAAAGCGGGGGCATACGGGGTGCAGGAATATATCGGCTATATCGGTGTGGAAAAGATGGTGGGCAGTTATTTCAATGTGATGGGGTTTCCTATTGACCGCGTTTATCTGGCTTTGAAAAAGTACGGATTTTGAGACGGCTTTGTGTTGTAGCAAATGGGTAATTTGGGTAGGCTCGTTGTGGAAAAGAGTCTGTGTGCGACCTTATTTTAGCGTGGTTGTAGGAAAAATGGAAAAGAATGTTGCAAGAATGGAAAAAGTTTTGTAATTTTGCAGCGCAAAAGATAGGGCATTGTATGCGCGATATAAAAACGGGCAAAAACGGTTCTACGAATTGCCAAAGATGAATATATTAACAAAACTCAAATTTATACGTATGAAAAAAGGTTTATTTTTGTCGATCATTGCTGTAGCAATGCTGGCATCTTGCAGCAAGACTCTGCCGAAACCGGAAGAGATTACTGTTAATCCAAACCCGCTTACCGTAGTCGGGGATAAGGTAAATGCGGACATTACGGGTACGTTCCCTGTGAAGAAATTTGCCAAAAAAGGCGTTTTGACCGTTACTCCGGTGCTGAAATATGCCGGTCAGGAGTCGGTGGGCGAAGCCGTAACCTATGTAGGTGAGAAAGTGAAAGAAAACGGCAAGAAAGTAAGTTATAAGAATGGCGGTACTTACAGCCAATCTTGCAGTTTTGATTATGTTCCCGCAATGGATAAATCGGAACTCTACTTGCGCTTTACTGCAAAAGTTGGCAAGAAAGAGATTGAGATTCCTGATTTGAAGATAGCAGACGGTTTGATGGCTACCGCAAAGTTGGCAAAAGCCAGCGACAACAAGGCGGCTATCACCCCGGATAAGTTCCAGCGTGTTATCCAAGAGATGCAAGAGGCAGATATCAAATTCCTTATCCAACAGTCGAATCTCCGCAGTTCGGAGACCGGCAGCCAGGAGATGAAGGATTTGCGTGCGGCTATCAAGGAGGCTGATGAGAATGAGAAAAAGGCTATCAACAAATTAGAAGTAAGCGGTTATGCCAGCCCCGAAGGCGGTTTGGCTTTGAATACACAATTGGCTACCGACCGTCAGAAGAATGCACAGAAATTCTTGCAGAAACAACTGAAGAAAGACAAGGTTAAAACCGACATCGCTTCGGAGATTACCGCAGAGGACTGGGCAGGTTTCCAAACCGCTATGGAGAATAGCAATATGCAGGACAAAGACTTGGTTTTGCGTGTGTTGAGTATGTATAGCGATCCCGAGGAACGCGAGGCACAAATCAAGAACTTGAGCAGTGTGTATAAGACTATTGCTGAGGAGATTCTGCCTGAGTTGCGCCGCAGCCGCTTGATTCTGACTACCGACCTGATCGGAAAATCAGACGATGAGATCAAGGAGTTGGCAAAGAACGACCCCGCACAACTGAACGTAGAGGAGTTGCTCTATGCTGCTACGCTGACCAATGACAATGCAGAGAAAATCGCTATCTATCGGAAAGCGGCTTCGCAGTTCGGCGACTACCGTGCATACAACAATATGGGTATGATCTACTTTGAGCAGGGTAACATCGCCGAGGCTCGCCGCGCTTACGGCAAGGCATTGGAGATTGCTCCGAACAATGCAGACGTGAACTACAATGCAGGTTTGGCTGCAATGGCTGACAACGACCTGAAAAAAGCAGAGGAATACCTCGGCAAGGCAGCCGGTACACAAGGTAACTTGGCTGCTGCTATGGGTACGTTCTATACAATGAAGGGCGACTACAAGGCTGCCAAGTCGGCTTATGGCAATGCGGCTACCAACAATGCTGCTGTTCAGCAGATTCTGAACGAGGATTATGCTGCCGCTCGTCAGACTTTGGCTAATGTGAAAGAGCCGAATGCTACGACTGCTTACCTGACCGCTGTGGTGGCTGCCCGCACCAACGACCGCGATGCTGTTTACAGCAATATGAAAGTGGCTGTTGCCAAAGACGCTTCGCTCAAGGCTAAGGCACAGAAAGATATCGAGTTCGCCAAGTATGCAGAGGATGCTACATTCCAGGCAATCGTAAAGTAAGTTTACTCTCATAAAAGGGTTTGCCTGACGAATAGTCGGGCAGACCCTTTTTGTTTATTGTTCGGGAGTGTGAGAAAGGCAATAAGGTTATTAAAGATATTAAAGTCCTTAAGTCATTAGTGATCTTAGAGATTGCTCTGCGGATTAATAGTTCATTCTTAATTGTTCATTGAATATGTCTGTGCTTTTTCCAAAAGTACCCAAGCCCCGCGAATGGGATTATCGTCCTATCTACTACGATAAAGACAAGGAGGAACGCAAGGATCGCAGGGAGCACCTCCATCGCGGGTCTTTTCGTGAGGAACACGAGAAGAATATGACACAACTGCGGCAGCGCAAGAAATCGAAACTGGCTTTTTGGATTGCATTGCTGGCAATGTTGATTATTGCATTTTATGTAATCCTGTAGTCTAACTGCCGGATATGGGCTGTTGAATATGGATATTATTCATCTTTTACCGGATAGTGTTGCCAATCAGATAGCGGCAGGCGAGGTGATACAACGCCCTGCCTCGTGCTTGAAAGAGTTGGTGGAGAACAGTTTGGATGCGGGGGCAACCCATATCCAAGTGATTGTGCGTGATGCAGGGAGGACACTATTGCAGGTGGTGGATGACGGTTCGGGTATGAGCGAGACCGATGCACGTATGGCTTTTGAGCGGCACGCTACATCGAAGATACAAACAGCATCGGATTTGTTTTCTCTTCGCACGATGGGCTTCCGCGGTGAGGCATTGGCAAGTATTTGTGCCGTGGCGCAGATAGAGTTGTTGACACGCCGTGTGCAAGACGAGATGGGAACACGGCTTGAGATTGCCGGTTCGGAGGTGCTTTCGCAAGAGCCATGCCAATGCCCTGTTGGGACAAATTTCAAGGTAAAAAACCTGTTTTATAATGTACCTGTGCGGCGGAAGTTCTTGAAGACCGACCAGACCGAACTGCGTAACCTGCTGACCGATTTCTATCGTATTGTATTGGTTTATCCGAAGGTGCAGTTTACGTTTGTAAACAATGACGAGATAATGCTCGAACTGCCTGCCGGGACGGAGAAGCAGCGTATAGAGGCGGTGTTCGGCAAGGGGACAGGACGGAACTACACATCCGGATTGGTGGATATAAAGACTGACACAGATCTGGTGTCCATTCGCGGGTTTGTCAGCAAACCCGAAACGGCAGGCAAGAATGCGCAGCAGTATTTCTTTGTGAACGGGCGGTATATGCGTCATCCGTATTTCCAGAAAGCGGTGCAAACGGCGTACTCGGGTATGCTGCCGGGGGATTATCAGCCGTCGTTCTTTATCTATTTCGATATTGCACCCGAGGCGATAGATGTCAATATCCACCCGACGAAAACCGAGATTAAGTTTGCCGACGAGCAGACGATTTTTCAGATACTGCTGGCCTCGGTGCGTGAGGCGTTGGGTAAGTTTACACTTGCGCCGACCATTGATTTCAACAGGGACGGGGAGATAGATATGCCGGTGCCGGCAGATGATGTGCGTCCCGCAGCAGCACCGAAAGTATTGTTTGACCCGACATACAACCCGTTTAAGACCCGCAACACGTTTGTTTCGGCAGAGAAATCGTCGGTGAACGGTTGGGAAAAACTATTTCCTATGCAACCGGGCAGGGCTGCACAGGAATGGAAACCGCAGCCGCAAGCAGAGATGCCAACGCTGTTTGATATAGATATGACCACACTGATGCCATGGCAGTATGCGAGCAAATATATTCTACTATCCGTTCCACAGGGATTGCTGTTGATCAACCAATATCGCGCACACGTGTGCGTACTATATAATCAGTATATACACGAGTGGCAGAACGCCAAAGCCCCGGTGCAACAGTTGCTTTTCCCCGAGATATTGGATCTGACGCCCGATGATATGTTGCTTATCGCACCCGTATTGGACGACTTGCGGGCGATAGGATTCGATATGGAGCAGTTTGGCAAGACATCATATAGTATCAACGGTGTGCCTGCACAAATCGGGCAGCAGAACGCCTTGCCGATACTGCAACATATCTTGCAGGTGGTGCGCGAGACGGGGACGAATGCACAGGACGAGTGGCGGCATAAGATTGCACTCTCGTTGGCAAATGATACGGCTATCCCTTATGGGAAAACGCTGACCGTGGAGGAGATGCGCGACCTGCTGACGCACTTGTTTGCGCTCCCCGCCTATCAGCGTACGCCTGACGGGAAACGGGTGATTGCCGTAATGACCGACGAGGAGATAAACAAACGTTTTTGAGTGGTTGGCTCCTTTGTTGCCCGGCGGGCAAGAGAAATAGAAGAAATTGAGAAAATATAGTACCATAATATTCCTGTTTATGAAAAAGATTTTACCGCTATTGTTATCGCTGTGCCTGCTGACGGGATGCTCCGAGAAGGCAACGACGCTGACTATTCTGCACACCAATGATACTCATTCGCAGGTAGAACCGAAAGCCGACGGACGCGGCGGCTATGCACGCCGTATGGGATTGATAGCCGAGGAGCGGAAACAAGATCCGAACTTGCTGCTGGTAGATGCCGGCGATTTCTGTCAAGGAACGCCCTATTTCAATTTCTATAACGGGCGAGTGGAGATTGAGGCACTCAACCGAATGAGTTATGATGCAGCCACACTCGGCAACCATGAGTTTGACTATGGTTTGGATACGCTGGCGATGATCCTGAAAAAAGCGAATTTCCCGATTGTTTGTGCCAACTATGATGTAAAAGGTACGCCGCTGGAGGGTGTGGTAAAACCTTATACGATTGTACACAAAGACGGGCTGAAGATAGGTATTTTCGGTTTGGGCGTACAACCGAAAGGGCTGATTGCTGATAAGAACTTCGAACCGATTGTGTATAATCCCCCGTACCCGATTGCGCAAGAGTTGGCAACGATGTTGCGCAACGAGAAAAAATGCGATGTGGTGGTTTGTTTGAGTCATCTCGGTACCTACCCTGCAACGGAGCAGGACTATTGCGATGTAGAGTTGGCAGCAGAGACGCACGATATAGATGTGATTATCGGCGGGCATACGCACAAGGTTTATGATGATTTGCGTATCCGTAATTTGGATGGCATTGAGGTGCCGGTGGTGCAGATGGGGAAAAGCGGCGTGAATGTTGGCAAGATAGTGTTGACTTTGCAGGAGAAAAGATGATTTCGGACAAAAAACGGGGCAGGTTTGCAATTTTGGAAAAAAAGCAGTAACTTTGCAAACAATTATTGGAATATAACAATATGAAAGCATTTCTCAAATACTTAGGTGTCATCCTCCTGTTGATTGGCGTGGTTTTCTTTGTGGTGTACCAGTTTGCCGTACAACAAAACTGGCTGCTCGTTTGCGGTTTGGCTTTTGAGGTAGTGGGTATTCTGACCTATATCATTCTGAACAAACGCATAGACTGATGGCTACCGACCTGCAATACGGATTGCAGGTACATAGATACAGCCTATCCTCAGACTAACCCCGAGGATAGGGTTTATCGTATATATAATGCACATATGTAACACGGACAACAATGCGAAAGGCACACCAATATGAAAGACGACGAATTGGAAGAGAAAGACAGCACTAATCTCGGGGAAGAAACAGGGTTCCCGCAGGGAAAAGATACTGAAGAGGAAATAATCGGAGATGCGGCAGCCGCTCCGCAGGTGCACTCTACCTATAAACCGGAATCTTTCAACGACTCTGTCAAATACCATCTGACGGGTATGTACCAGGACTGGTTCTTGGACTATGCCTCGTATGTGATACTGGAACGTGCAGTGCCTGCCATTGAGGACGGACTGAAGCCTGTGCAGCGCCGTATCCTTCATGCTATGAAGTGTGTGGACGACGGCAAGATGAACAAGGTGGCGAACATCGTTGGGCAGACTATGCAATATCACCCCCACGGCGATGCCAGTATAGGCGATGCGCTGGTACAACTCGGGCAGAAAGATTTGCTGATTGACTGTCAGGGAAACTGGGGAAATATCCTGACAGGCGACGGGGCTGCGGCTCCCCGATATATCGAAGCACGGTTGAGCAAGTTCGCTCTCGAGGCGGTATTTAACCCGAAGACTACTCATTGGATGCTGTCGTACGACGGGCGCAAGAAAGAACCTGTGCATCTCCCTATTAAGTTCCCGCTTCTTTTGGCGCAGGGCGTAGAGGGCATTGCAGTTGGTTTGAACTCGAAGATTTTACCGCATAACTTTTGCGAACTATGCGATGCCTCGCTGGCATATCTGCGCGGTGAGGAGTTTCAATTGTACCCCGATTTTCCGACGGGCGGCGAGATAGATGTGAGCCGGTACAACGACGGCGAGCGCAGTGGTGTGATTAAGATACGTGCCAAAATACAAAAAGCGGACGACAACAAGACGCTGATTATTACCGAGATACCTTTCGGCACAACCACGTCGAAGATTATTGAAACCGTTTTGCGTGCGAACCAGAAAGGCAAAATCAAGGTGCGCAAAGTGGACGATTTTACCGCCGAAAGTGCGCGTATCGTCGTGCAGTTGGCGCCGGGCAGTTCGTCGGACAAGGCGATTGATGCACTGTATGCGTTTACCGATTGTGAGATCAATGTATCGCCCAACTGCTGCGTGATAGAGAACAAGAAACCGATTTTTACCAACGTGAGCAACCTGCTGCGACTCTCGACAGAGAATACCAAGTCGCTGCTCAAATGGGAGTTGGAGATAGAGAAAGCCGAACTCGAAGAACGCTATTTCTATACCTCGCTGGAAAAAATCTTTATAGAGAACCGTATATATAAGGAGTCTGGCTATGAGACAGCACCCAACAAGGAGAAATTGATTGCTTTTGTGGATAAGGCACTGACGCCATGGAAACCGCAGTTGATTCGTGAGGTAAAGACCGAAGATATAGAGAAACTCTTTGATATACGTATGATCCGTATTACGAAGTTCGACTCGAAAAAAGCCGATGAACTGATGCGCGACCTCGACCGCAAGATCAAAGAGACTGCCAAGAACCTGAACCACCTGACCGACTATACTATCGCTTGGTTCGAGTCGCTCAAGCAGAAGTACGGAGCCAACTACCCGCGCCGCACCGAGGTGCGCAACTTTGCGAATATCAACGTGAAGACCGTGGTGGAGGCAAACGAAAAACTCTATATTAACCGAGAAGAGGGCTTTATCGGTACGGGGCTGAAAAAGGACGAGTTCCTTTGCAACTGCTCGGATATCGACGATGTGATAGTATTCCACAAGGACGGCAAATACAAGATTATGCGTGTGGCGGAGAAACTCTTTATCGGCACGGATATTCTGCATATTGCCATTTTTAAGAAGAATGACGACCGCACGGTCTATAATGTGGTCTATCGCGACGGAAAGGGCGGTGTCTATTATATGAAACGCTTTAACGTAATGGGCGTTTCGCGCGACAAGGAGTACGACCTTACACAGGGCAAACCGGGTTCGAAAGTCATCTATTTCACCGCCAACCCAAATGGTGAGGCGGAAGTGATACGCGTAGCACTCAAGCCCGCCTTGCATCTCAAGAAGATGGAGGTGTGTAAAGACCTGAGTGAACTGGCGGTCAAGAGCCGTTCCGCACGTGGCAATGTGCTGACCAAATACGAGGTCAAATCGATTACGCTCAAACAGAAAGGACATTCCACTCTCGGCGGGCGTAAGGTGTGGTTCGACCCGGATGTGCTGCGTATCAACTATGATGCACAAGGAAACTATCTCGGTGAGTTCTGGGACGAAGACCGCATTTTGGTCATTACAACGGCGGGTGAGTACTATCTGACCACGTTTGACCTCACGGCGCATTTCGACCGGAATATCCTGCGTATCGAGAAATTTGACCCCGACAAGGTATGGTCGTTGGCTCTTTGGAATGCCGACCAGAAATACTACTATGCCAAACGTTTCTCGCTGGCGGACGATGCCGGTTTCAAGCCGCAGAGTATGGTGGGCGACAACAAGGATTCGCATATTGTGCTGCTTTCCGACCGCGAAGAAGCCACGTTCCGTGTGCGGTTTGCCGACGAGACACGCGAACCGATGGATGTGGTGATGGCGGACTTTATCGATGCCAAATCGCCGAAAGCGAAAGGCAAACGCCTGACCACGCTGGAGGTGGCGAAAATAGAGGATATTACGCCCGAACCTGTAGCAGACCCCGTCGAGGAAACACCCGTTGAAGAGACAGCGGCAGAGAAACCGGGCGGCAATGCAGCCGCAACAGAGGTCGAAGGTGTGCCGTTTATCATTACCAACGAACAGTCCGAAGACATATCGGCGCATAAAGAATCCTCAGAAGATGATCAGTTGAGCCTCTTTTAGCATAAAAATGCACTGAAAGACAAAAAAAGTGCTGAAAGATTTTGCTATGTCAAAAAAAAACAGTACTTTTGCACTCGCTTTTCGCCGGTAAGCCCAACCAATGCGGGCAGAGACATAAGAAAAGCGCAAGGTATCTTAGCTCAGGTGGTAGAGCAATGGACTGAAAATCCATGTGTCCTTGGTTCAACTCCAAGAGGTACCACAACAGAAGTAGTGTTAATGGTCGGTTGCCCGAGTGGTTAGGGACCGGTCTGCAAAACCGGGGACAGCGGTTCGAATCTGCTACCGACCTCCACAAGCACCGTCAGTTTTGGCGGTGCTTTTTTGTTTTTGAAACTGGAAAATCTATAAAATCTAGAACAACTAGAATTGCTAGATCAAACTAGGACAACTAAGAACACAATGGAAAATGAGATTATAGAAGATATTACCCGGCAGGAGTACAAATACGGCTTTACCACCGATGTGGAGACCGATGTGCTGTCGCGCGGGCTGAACGAGGACGTTATCCGCACCATTTCCAAGAAGAAGGGCGAACCCGAATGGCTGCTGGAGTTCCGCCTGAAAGCCTATCGCAAATGGCTCACGATGGAGGTGCCTACGTGGGCGCACTTGGATATACCCGAAATTGATTTCCAGTCTATCTCATACTACGCCGCCCCGAAGGCGCATTCCGAGGACAAAAAAGAGATAGACCCCGAGGTGATGAAGACCTTTGACAAATTGGGTATTCCGCTGGAAGAACGCGCTGCGCTGGCAGGTAATATGGCGGTAGATGCTGTGATGGACTCTGTCTCGGTGAAAACCACGTTCCGCGATACGCTGGCGGAGAAAGGCATTATCTTCTGTTCTATTTCTGAGGCGGTGCGCGAGCACGAAGACCTCGTCAAAGAATATCTCGGCAGCGTGGTGCCGTACAGTGACAATTTCTATGCGGCACTCAATTCGGCGGTCTTCTCCGATGGGTCGTTTGTGTATATCCCCAAGGGCGTGCGCTGCCCGATGGAACTGAGTACGTATTTCCGCATCAATGCGGGCAATACGGGGCAGTTTGAGCGTACGTTGCTCATTGCCGACGAGGGGGCGTACCTTAGTTATTTGGAGGGATGCACCGCCCCGATGCGCGACGAGAACCAACTCCATGCCGCTATTGTGGAGATTGTGGTGCGCAAGGATGCGGAGGTGAAATACTCCACGGTGCAGAACTGGTACCCGGGCGACAAGGACGGCAAGGGCGGTATCTACAATTTCGTAACCAAGCGAGGTATCACCTACGAGAATGCGCGGCTTAGTTGGACGCAGGTGGAGACCGGTTCGGCTATTACGTGGAAATATCCGAGTTGTATCCTGCGGGGCGACAATTCGTCTGCCGAGTTCTATTCGGTAGCGGTAACCAACAACTACCAACAGGCGGACACGGGAACGAAGATGATTCACCTCGGTAAGAATACCCGCTCGCGTATTATCAGCAAGGGTATCAGCGCAGGGCACAGCCAGAACTCCTACCGCGGACTCGTCAAGGTAGCAAGCAACGCGGACAATGCCCGCAACTACAGCCAGTGCGACAGCCTGCTGCTGGGCGACAAATGCGGGGCGCATACGTTCCCCGATATGCAGATCAGTAACCCGACTGCCACCGTGGAACATGAGGCAACGACCAGCAAAATCAACGAAGACCAACTCTTCTACTGCCAGCAGCGCGGTATTGGTTTGGAAGACGCGGTAGGACTGATTATCAACGGCTACGCCAAAGAGGTGATGGACAAACTGCCGATGGAGTTCGCCGTCGAGGCGCAGAAACTGCTGCAAGTGTCGCTCGAAGGCACCGTGGGATAAAATAAGAGCATAAAAAATACAGACGGAGATCCCCTATGCTAATTAAGTAGGCGACCTCCGTCTCTATTCAAACTATTCTATTATTCTTTTATGGCGCGTAATTCCTCTAAATCGGAGCGACTAAAATAATAGGCAAATGTGCGCGTGTTGGCATGGAAACTCGCATTGCGATATTCGTCATATTTCCAATTGCATATACTGAACATATTCTTGTAATCTTCACCTGTGGGTGTCCAAACGGCTAATGTGTCGTTCTTTTGAAATAGGATAACACTATCAAAATGCCTCATTATATCATCAAAATAGCGAAATTCAGTCCTGTAATCCTGAGATAGTTTTTGGCTCATTTTGAATCCGTCCCCCCAACGATAATATCCATCTCTCCCGATGTGATCAATTGTAGAATTTGGAACTAAATGAATAATTAATGTAGTAGAGTCTAAAAAATGTACGCTTGTATCTTCTGTTATTAAACTTAGATCTTTTACATTTCCTTTCAATTCCAAATAAATGCTATCCTCTACCTCCAGTGTGGAATCTGCAATAAATACATATCTTTCGTTATAATATGGATAATTAAACCAATTTATACTACAGCCAATAAGCCCCAAGAATATAAGAATATAAAATAGTCTATATATAATCTTCTTTTTCATTTTGCTACCTCCCAACCTTTTCTTTCTTCTTTTCTTTCTTTCTTTCTTTCTTTCTTTCTTTATTTATTCGTAATTTCTCAATGTCGCTCTTCCTTATGTAATAAGCAAAACCTCGCATATTGCCGGGAGAGAGATCATCTGTATAGTTCTTATCTAATTTCCAGTTGCTCTGAAGGAAAGGATTCTTGTATTTATCACTTATCGGTGTCCACATAACGATAGTATCCGTCTTTTGACATAGCATTATTGTATCAAAACGCGCCATAAGTTCATCAAAATAGCGAAACTCTGTTCTGTATCTGTCAGCCATCTTTTTATTTTCCCTTAGTCCCACGATAGAATCGTATGCAATATAAAAAGATAATGTATGAGTATTTGTGAAAAATGCCGCCTTCTCTTCTGCGCTTAAATACCGATCCCCATATAGTCTTAAATTTTCCATGTTTCCTTTTAGTTGGAGTTGAATGCTGTCTTCTATCTTGATAGTTGTATCGGCAACAAATACATATTTTTCCTGATACGTTGCCGCACGCTCAAACCAATGAAAACAACCGGTAAAACCGAATAATATAACGGTGCATAATAGTCCTACTATAATACTCTTTTTCATTCTGCTACCTCCCAACCTTTTCTTTCTTCAATAATACAATCAATTGTCTTTTCATCCAATCCTAAACGCACCATACCATCTCGAAGAGCATCTAGTATAACACTCGGCTCGTCGCCTTTGACAGACACGTCCATCCCGAACAGCCGCTAAGTCCTATGCTGATGAGACATAGAAAAATGGAAAGTAATTTTTTAATCATAATGGCTATTGTTTTTATAATCCGCTGCAAAGGTAATATAATTTTGCAATATATACAAATAGTTGCTTAAAAAAACAATTCAGAACATTATATTATTATATTTTGCTGTTTGTTTGCAAAGTGTCTTCAAACATTTATTTTTGTAGCATTATGTACTGCGTATCCATTTTATGTTCCGGTAAATTTATCATAACATAATAGTGGCGTAAATATACAAAAAAAAGACCATCTGACGTTGTTGGTCAGGTGGTCTCCTTTTATCGGTTATTTATATATCAATTACAGCATTTCCACGCTTCGGTTGACAAACTTTGCCAATGCCTCGCCTTTGAGCAAGCCGCTTGCCAGGAGAGCAATGTCGATCAGTTGGTGAACTTTCTCGTTGCCGGCAGCGTGTTTTGCATAGACGTCTTTCAGTTGCTGGCGCAGTGCCCCTACCTCCTTGGTTAGGTTGGTAACCGCATCCTTTTCCTCTTGGGTAAGGTCAGCCTCTTTCTTGTCTTTCTGGGCGGCACGCAGGTCGTTCTCCTCTTTCTCTTTGGCGGCAATCTGCTCGTTGAGCGGTTTAGCCTCCTCGGCGCAAGCGGATACCAGTTCGTTCATCAGGTCGGTAATCTTGCTGTTGGCAGTATTCACCACCATATTGTACTGGTCGGGCATCTGTCCGTAGAATGACATTCCTTGCTGGTGAGCCGACATCTCTTTCATACGGCGCATAAACTCGTTCTGAGTCAGGAAGACAGGCAGCGCATCTGCCGAAACCGACTCAAAACTAACCACAAAATTGGTCTTCTCGCCTTTCGGCAACTGGCTCTCGAAACTGTATCGGAGCGCATCCTCTTGCTCGGCCGTCAGCGAAACGGCTTTCTTGTCCTCTTTCAGAATCAGGTTCTCTATCACATCGGAGTCCACACGCACGAAACGCACCGTACCCTTGCTGTCCTCGCCGTCGCCCATACTCTTCTGTTCCATTTGCGACATAGCGTGTACGTCCAGTTCGCCGTCCATCAGCAGCACATCGTAGCCTTTTGCTTTCGCACGCTCGATATACGAGTACGAAGCATCGGGGTCTTGGGTGTAAAGCAAAATCAAGTCGCCATTCTTATCCGTCTGATTGTCTTTTACTTTGGCTTTGTATTCGTCAAAGGTGAAGTACTTGCCTTCCAGGTTCTTGAGCAATGCAAATTCAATCGCCTTGTCATAGAATTTCTCGTCGGTGAGCATTCCAAACTGGATAAACATCTTTACATCGTCCCACTTCTTTTCGAAGTCCTCACGGTTGTTCTTGAATAGTTCTGCCAGTTTGTCAGCCACTTTCTTCGTGATGTAGCCACTGATTTTCTTTACGTTGTTGTCGCTCTGCAGGTAACTGCGGCTTACGTTCAGCGGTATATCCGGCGAATCAATCACACCGTGCAACAGCGTCAAATACTCTGGTACAATATTCTCCACCTCGTCGGTTACATACACTTGGTTGCAATAGAGTTGTATCTTGTTGCGATGTACATCCAAGTTGTTCTTTATCTTCGGGAAGTACAGAATACCCGTCAAGTGGAACGGATAGTCCACGTTCAAATGGATATGAAACAATGGCTCGTCCATCTGAGTGGGGTAGAGTTCGTGGTAGAACTTGTCATAGTCCTCGTCCGTCAGGTCGGACGGCTTGCGCATCCATGCGGGGTTCACATCGTTGATGATGTTGTCCTCATCGGTCTCCACCTGCTTACCGTCTTTCCACTCTTTCTTCTTGCCGAATGCAATCTCTACGGGCAGGAACTTGCAGTATTTTTTCAGCAACCCCTCAATGGTGGCGTCTTCGAGATACTGCTTAAATTCATCGCTGATATGCAGCACGATGTCCGTTCCGCGGTCGGCTTTGATAGTATCCTCCATCGTGTACTCGGGCGTTCCGTCGCAACTCCAGTGTACGGCTTTCGCGTCCTCTTTGTACGACTGCGAGAATATCTCCACTTTGTCGGCGACCATAAACGCACTATAGAAACCCAGTCCGAAATGCCCGATAATCGCTTCGGCTTTATCCTTGTATTTGTTTACAAACTCCTCCGCACCCGAGAAAGCAATTTGGTTGATGTATTTGTCCACCTCTTCGGCGGTCATACCGATACCGTGGTCGCGTACGGTCAGTGTGTGTTTGTCCTTGTCTATCAGTACGCGCACGCGGGTATCGCCCAATTCGCCTTTGAACTCGCCCACGCTCGACAGAGTCTTCAGTTTTTGGGTGGCATCCACAGCATTACTAATCAATTCGCGTAAGAAAATCTCGTGATCGCTATACAGAAACTTTTTGATAACGGGGAAGATGTTGGTTGAGGTAACCCCTATATTTCCTTTGCTCATAGTATATTTGGTGTTTTTTAGTTAATACTTTGTTTACCGCTATGACGGGCATAGCACGCTCTGCATAGGGCAAAAAGTTTGCCAAATATGGTTGGCTGCCAATTTGTCAGTATAGTATGTCTCTGCACAGCCGTATCCGCCTTGTCCCCGCCAAAGGCTCTACAAGCCGGACACTACGGTACACACACGGTAGATATACGGTAGATACACGGTAGATACACGGTAGATAAAGCCGTCTTTGTAGGGCCTTTATCAGTGTTTACCCATAAGTTAGCACCGTCCATAATAGGGGACGCAGACACCTCTGGTTCCCCATAATCCATAACAGGGGACGCGGACGCCCTCGTCCGCGGTCGGTTTGCCACAAACCGTATGACTATGCTATGTATGGGAGACGACGCGGCTCGCGTTGTTATGCGCCACGGGCGCACTTAATACCGGAACGAATTCCTGTGGCTTGAGTAGAACTCCTTATGCGTCCCGCGTCGTTAAGTACAAATAACATTTTGCATAGAAAATAGTATAATGTTACACTTATTCTTTCAAAATTATGCTATTGATGTTACTATTTTAATGCGGTTGCCCTGGTGTATAGCGTTTTCTGTTTGCATATTTGCGTTTTTTGTTGTATCTTTGTGCGCTTGTTTTGTATAGACGGAAAAAGTATGATTGAATATATAAAAGGACAACTGACGGAACTGTATCCAACGGTAGCGGTGATAGAGGCTGCGGGGGTGGGGTACGAGGTGAATATCGCCCTGCCGACATACTCGGCATTGGTGAGCAAAGAGGGGCAGGAGGCCAAACTCTATACTACCGAGATTATCCGTGAGGATACCCACGACCTCTTCGGTTTTCTGACCAAAGGGGAACGGGCGTTGTTTGTGCTGCTGATGACCGTGAGCGGTATCGGGGCGAACACGGCGCGTATGATTATGTCGGCTTTTTCGGCGGCGGAGATACGTCAGATTATTGCAACGGGCAATGCGAAAGCGTTGTCGCAAGTGAAAGGACTTGGCCCGAAGACCGCCCAGCGCGTGATTGTGGACTTGAAAGACAAGGTGCTGAAGATTGATATAGAAGGCGACCCCACGGAGTTGCCGATGGATAATGGTTCCGGTACGGTGGACAACGAAGTGAAGACCGAGGCGGTCAGTGCCCTTACTATGCTCGGTTTCCAGGCAGCCGCCAGCGGAAAGGTCGTGGACAAGATACTGAAAGAGAACCCCGCTTGCAGCGTGGAGCAAGTGATACGCCAAGCCCTTAAAATGCTTTGATTTTTCTGAAACGTTTAACCTGTATATTGCTTTTGTGCGCCCCGATGATACTATGGGCGCAACAGCGTCAGCCGCTTGTTCCGAGCAAGCGGAACGACCGTCGTATGGCAGAGCAGGCGGCACAACAAGCCGCCCGGCAACAGACTGCACAGACCCCCGAGGAGGTGAAAACCATTCCCGCCGAGACGGCTATGGCGGACAGTGCCGTCTGGGCACCTGTACAGGTGCAGCAACTGGGGGCCAACGACTATGAGCAACTTACCGCCCCCAAGAGCAGTCTTGACCTGAATAACCCTGCGAACATCACGACAACGGTGGATTATGAGCCCAATACGGGGTATTATGTGATACATACCAAGATAGGCGATGTGGATGTGGCAACGCCCTATCTGATGACCGATGCCGAGTACAAAGCCTACACCGAGCAGAAACTGATGCACGCCTATTGGCAGCAGAAAATCAGCGAAGTGGAGCATAACAATGAGAAGAAATTCGACATCACCGATATGAAGTTCAATATCGGTCCGGCGGACAAGGTCTTCGGTCCCGGCGGTGTGCAACTCAAGATGCAAGGTTCGGCGGAGTTGCTGTTCGGCTTCAAGCACCAGTACATAGAGAACCCGAGTCTGACGCTGCGGGCGAGAAACAATAATATCTTCGATTTCGACGAGAAGATACAGGTGAACGTGAACGGCAAGGTGGGTGAGAAACTAAACTTCAATATGAACTACAACACCGAAGCCAGTTTCTCGTTCGACCAGCAGAACCTCAAACTCGCCTACAAAGGGCAGGAGGACGACATTATCCAGTCGATTGAGGCGGGTAATGTAACGATGGATTTGAACTCAAGTCTGATACGCGGCAGCCAGGCTCTGTTCGGTATCAAGACAAATCTGAAATTCGGTAAGTTCCGCATACAGGCATTGGTGAGCCAGCAGAACTCAGAGAGTCAGACGGTGAGTTCGAAGGGCGGTGCACAGATGACCAAGTTTGACGTATCGGGCGACAACTACGACGAGAACCGCCACTTCTTCCTCAGTTATTTCTTCCGAGACCAATACGAGAGTGCTATGGCGACGGCACCCTATATCGCCAGCGGCGTAACCATCAACAAGATAGAGGTTTGGGTTACCAACAAACGCGGCAACTACGACCAAGCCCGTAATATCATTGCCTTTACCGACCTCGGCGAGACCAATGCACATATCCTTAACCATACGTGGGTGGCGAATGCCACGCAAGTGCCGGACAACAAGACCAATGACTTGTACAACATTGTTCGCAACCGTCCCGATATACGCGACATACAACAGACTTCGCAGGCGTTGTCGGATCTGGAGGGAGGAGACGACTTCGAGAAAGTGGAGTCGGCACGTCTGCTGTCATCGAGCGAATATACGCTCAATACTGCTCTCGGTTTTATCTCCTTGCGCTCTGCACTCAACCAGGACGAGGTGCTGGCGGTGGCGTACGAATATACCTACGGAGGTCAGGTCTATCAGGTAGGTGAGTTTTCCACCGATGCGAGCGACGAACTGCGTGCGCCCAATGCGCTGATACTGAAACTGCTGAAGAGTACTTCCAATGCGCCGATGAAGAAAAATGCAGGCACGTGGGACTTGATGATGAAAAATATCTACTCCCTCGGGGCGAGCAGTATCTCGTCGGATAAATTCGAGTTGTATATCACCTACCGCAACGACTCGGTGGGCACAGATATGCAGTACCTGACTGAGGGGGCAGTAGCGGGCAAACAACTGCTGCGCGTGATGAACCTCGACCGACTGGACAGCAAGAACAACCCGTATCCCGATGGAAAGTTCGACTATATCGAGAATATGACCGTCTATTCGGGCAACGGACGGGTGATCTTCCCCGTGTTGGAGCCTTTCGGCAGCCATCTGCGCAATGCCATAGGCAACAATGCCATTGCGGACAAGTATGTATTCCAAGAACTGTATGACTCAACGCTTGTGGTAGCGCAGGAGATGTCAGAGAAAAACAAGTTCCACCTGACAGGTAAGTACAAAGGCACAAGCGGCAGCGAGATACGGCTCAATGCGATGAATGTGCCGCGCGGTAGCGTTACCGTTACGGCAGGCGGCGCCACGCTGATTGAGAACGTGGATTATACGGTGGACTATACAATGGGAACGGTTACGATACTCAACCAGTCCATTCTTGAGTCGGGTACGAATGTGGATGTGAAGTTGGAGAACCAATCCACATTCTCCATGCAGCGCAAGAGCCTGTTCGGGGCGCATTTGGAGTATGAGTTCAACCCTGATCTGGTTATCGGCGGGACGATTATGCACCTGCGCGAACGCCCGCTGACCACCAAGGTGAATACGGGTAGCGAGCCGCTGGCGAACACAATATGGGGTGTGAACGGCAGTTGGAAGACCGAGATGCAGTGGCTCACCAATGCCATTGACAAGATACCGTGGATTTCGGCTTCTACACCCTCCACGTTCCAAGTGAATGCCGAGTTTGCACACCTGATACCGGGGCATACACGCGATGTCGGTTCGGTGGGTACCTCATACATCGATGATTTCGAGTCCACAACAACGAACATAGATGTCCATTATCCGAGTTACTGGTTCCTCGCCTCTACGCCGAGTCCGTTTGAAGAATCGAAACTGAGCGACAATATCGAGTATGGCAGGAACCGTGCGCTTTTGGCGTGGTACACGGTGGATCCTCTGCTGGTTTACCCGCAGACCAATACTCCGCAGCACCTCAAGAACGACCCCGATGCAATGTCCGATCATCGTGTGCGTATCGTCTATGAGAAAGAGATCTATCCGAGCAAGGAACAGGTGGCGAATGCCGATACCAAACTGAGTATTCTCAACCTGAGTTTCTACCCGGAAGAGCGCGGTCCGTACAACATTGTGGCAAGCGAGATAGACCCTGCTACGGGTAAACTCAGAGACCCGAAGAAACGCTGGGGCGGTATGATGCGCAAATTGGATAACACCGACTTCGAGAAATCGAATATTGAGTATATCGAGTTCTGGTTGATGGACCCCGCGCTGACCAACCCCGATGGGTATGAGGGCGAGATGTATATCAACCTTGGAGACATATCCGAGGATATTCTGCGCGACGGCAAGAAATCGTTTGAGCACGGTCTGCCCATCTCGGACACCGATGTCAATAGCGTGGATACTACTGTCTGGGGGCGTGTGCCGCGTACCAACTCCACCGTTACCGCTTTCTCCAACGAGACGGGTGCCCGTGCCAAACAGGATGTCGGTCTCAATGGTTTGAGTACGGCGGACGAGATGAATTTCGGCGCATACAAAACCTATATAGAGACCCTGCGCAACACCGTGTCGGCGGATGTGCTGGCAGCTTGGAATATGGACGCATTCTCCCCGTTCAACGACCCTGCCGGTGATAATTTCCACTACTATCGCGGCACGGACTTTGACCGGCAGGAGGTGTCTGTTCTCGACCGGTACAAGCATTATAACGGTACGGAGGGCAACTCGCCCGATACCGAATCACAGACCGAGAGTTACGGAACCGCCTCTACCTTGCAACCGGATATAGAAGACATCAACGGCGACAATACCCTCAACGAGTATGAGAAGTATTTCCAGTACAAAGTGCTGCTCCGTCCCGATATGATGGAGGTAGGTCGCCAGCATATCACTGAGAAGAAAGTGGTCAATGTCAAACTACGCAATGGCTCGACCGAAGATGTAACGTGGTACCAGTTCAAGATACCTCTGCGCGGCGACAGCAGCGATGTGCAGACGGTCGGTTCTATTCGTAATTTCAAGTCGATACGTTTTATGCGTATCTACCTGACGGGTTGCTCCCATGAGACGCACCTTCGTTTGGCTACCCTCGATCTGGTACGCGGCGAATGGCGCAACTATACCAAGACCCTCCACCCGCTCGGCGCACCTGTCAATACCGGTGCGCAACTCAATGTACAGGCGGTGAATATAGAGGAAAACTCGAGCCGCACGCCGGTCAACTACGTGCTGCCACCGGGTGTGAGCCGCCAAACCGACCCGGGGCAGGCAACACTTATCCCGCTCAATGAACAGGCAATGGTGCTGCGTGTTACCAACCTGAGTCCGAAAGATGCGCGTGCCGTATATAAGAACACCGGCTACGATATGCGCAACTACAAGAATCTGCAGATGTTTGTGCATGCGGAGAAGATGGAGAATATCGACCCCGACTTGCAAGACGGTGATCTGAGTTGCTTTATCCGTTTGGGTACCGACCTGAAGAACAACTACTACGAGTACGAGATACCGCTCCACCTGACCGAAGCGAGCTTGTACAGCAATGATAATGAGACCGACCGATGGAAAGTATGGCCGCAGGATAATATGTTCGATTTCCCGTTCTCGGTGCTGACTAATGCTAAGACGGCACGCAACAAAGCCAAGCGTGCGGGCAATACCGATGTGGGCAACAATATACCTTATATAGTATATGACGATGCGAGCGGCAAGCCGCAGAACAAGATAACCGTACTCGGCAACCCGACGCTGGAGGACGTGGAGTGCATTATGATAGGTGTGCGCAACTCGGGTACGCACGATGCGTCGGGCGAAATATGGGTGAACGAACTGCGCCTGAGTGAGTTTAATGAGCAGGGTGGTGTGGCAGCCATGGCGAATGCAGCATTGTCGGTAAGCGACATTGCGCAACTGAACGTAGCAGGACGGTTGGAGACGGCGGGTTACGGTTCGATAGAGTCGAATGTGCTTGACCGTAATATGGACAATATCTACCAGTTGTCGGTCAGTGCCGCTCTCGAGGCAGGACGTCTGTTCCCCGAGAAAGCGAAGATACAGATGCCGCTCTATGTGTCGTATTCCAATGAGACGCTGTCGCCCGACTATGACCCGCTCGACACGGATATCAAACTCAAGGAGACCCTTGATACCTACGACGACAAGGAGCAGCGCGACTCGGTGCGCACGATGTCGAATACCGTGCAGGAATCCACCTCGTTCTCTGTAACGAATATGAAGGTGAATATCAAGTCGAAGAAACGCGATATGTTCTACGACCCTGCCAACTTTTCCATTTCCGCTTCGTACAACAAACAGAACGAACATACTCCCGAGATGGAAAAGAACGTAACCACCGATCACAAAGGGTCGTTCAACTATGCCTATTCGTTCAATCCTCAACCGTGGGAACCATTTAAGAAAGTGCAGAAAGTGCAGAAGGTGAAGTTCCTCAAAGAGATGAATTTCTACTACCTGCCGCAATCGTGGGCGTTCTCGACCAATATGCACCGCACGTTCTCGCATATGAAGATGCGCGACTTGACTGCCTCGGCGGGTGACCGGATGGATTTGACCTTCTCCAAGGACTTTACGTGGGATCGTAATTTCGATTTCAAATACGACCTGACAAAGAATATGAAGTTCTCGTTCCAGTCGGCGATGAATTCTACTATTGACGAGGGCTACTATTCACCCGAGATACTGCGCGACTATGCTTTTACCAACGACTACTATGAGGCATGGCGCGATACCATACAGCGCAGCCTGGCGAAATGGGGTTCACCCTATACCTACCAGCAGGTCTTTACGGCAAGTTGGAACGTGCCGCTCAACCGTATCCCCTACCTCGAAGCCCTGTCGGCAAACGCCTCGTATAATGCAACCTACAACTGGGCACGCACGGCGCAGACCACAGCCGATACCGATCTGGGCAATACTATCTCTTCGCTCCAATCGTGGCAGGTGGACGGTGGCATCAACTTCGAGACGCTCTACGGCAAATCGAAGTACTGGAAGCAGATGACACAACTCTATACACGTCGTCAGACCCGCCGTGCTTTCCGTCCGAAGACCTATTCCGAAACCGTCAAGGCCGAGAAAGGCAAGACTATAGAGATAACCCACCGTCTTAACTCCGAGACGCTCACTGTTACGGCAACCGACAGTGCGGGACACCGTGTGCCTGTATCGTTCAAACCGAGTGGCAACACCAAAGTGAAGATAACCCCGAAAGCCGATTGTGAGGCAATGGTGCTGACCGTTACCACCAAAGATCCGAACCAACGTACGCCCGCACAGGTGGCAGGCGATATGTTCGCCTATGTAGGAACGATGTTCCGCCGTGTGCAGGTAACCTACCGCGAGACCAATTCGATGACCGTACCGGGTTTCAACCCCGAGGCGGGCTTTATGGGACAACGACGCACGGACGGACTCTATGCACCGGGCTTTGATTTCGCATTCGGCTTCGTACCGACCGACTTTGTTAATCGTGCCAAAGAGAACGGTTGGCTGTCGGGCGATACGGCGGTGGTACAACCTGCCACTCGCGCATTTACCAGTGATTTCGACCTCAAACTGACGCTCGAACCGCTGCCCGGACTGAAGATACAGGTCAACGGCAAACGCTATTACGCCAACTCGACCTCTATCATCTACTCTTACGACCAGTTGCAGGAGAATATGACAGGGTCGTTCAATATCACGCAGGTGGCTATAGGTACGGCATTCAGCAAGATCGGCACGCAGGAGGACAACTTTGCCAATGCTACGTATGACCAATTTCTGCAAAACCTTGATGTAATGCAAGGTCGCGTACAGGCGCAGTACGACGGTGTCCTCTATCCGACTACGGGCTTTATGAAAGGCATACTCCCGGGCGGACAGGTATATAATCCGACAAATGGTGCGGTGGCAAAGAACTCCGCCGATGTACTCGTACCTGCTTTCCTGGCAGCCTACACGGGGCGCAATGCCAACACGATGAACCTCAATCCGTTCCTGAGTATCTTGCGTGTGCTGCCCAACTGGTCGGTTACCTATGACGGTCTGGGCAAACTGCTATGGATGCGCGACCATTTCCGCTCCGTTACGCTCACCCACGCCTACACGTGCAAGTACTCTATCGGCAGTTATGGCAGTTACTCCACATGGGTGCCGCTCGACGGGCAAACGGATAAGATGGTTGGTTTCGTGCGCGATGTTACTACCGATATGCCCGTACCATCGTCGGCATACGACATATCCAATGTGTCGCTTACGGAGGCGTTCTCGCCGCTTATCGGACTGAATCTCTCAATGAAGAACTCACTTTCGTGCAAGTTCGAGTATCGCAAGCAGCGTAACCTTGCCCTCAATGTAACGAGTGTGCAACTGACCGAAGGGCATACCAATGAGTTCGTTATTGGCGGCGGTTATACCATCAAGAACCTCAGTTTTATCACCAAGAAGAAAGACGGCGGGCAGAAGAAGGTCAGCAACGACCTCAAACTCAATGTGGATATATCGTACAAGGATATCAAGACGCTGCTTCGCAAGGTAGAGGAGGGTATCACGCAGGCATCGAGCGGCAACAAGGTGTTTGCTATCAAGATAAGTGCCGACTATGTGCTTTCGCAGAAGATCAACCTCCAACTATTCTACGACCACCAGGGAACCACCCCGCTAATCTCGTCCTCTTACCCGATCAAAGCGGACAACGTGGGTATCAATATCAAACTGATGCTCACACGGTAATCTCAATGCATAATTTGTGATGTTTAAGGTAGGTATCATAGGTCCTGAATCCACGGGGAAATCCACGTTGGCGCAGCAGTTGGCACAACAATATAATGGTATCTATGTTCCTGAGTTTGCGCGGGAATATGTGGAGCAGTTGGGTAGGAATTATACCTACGATGACGTGTGCGCCATTGCACGGCATCAGATAGAGCAACTGAAAACCTACGCAGACAATACGGACGACGGTGTCGTTTTCTTTGATACCGAACTGATTATCACCCGTGTGTGGTTTGACTATTGCTACGGCAGTACCCCCGATTGGGTGCTGGAGGCGATGAAACAATACAAACCGGATGTGTATTTGTTGTTGTATCCCGACCTTGCGTGGGTGGAAGACCCTGTCCGCGAGAACGGCGGTGAGGCGATCCGTCTCGAACTGTTCCACCGCTACGAGCAGGAAATACAAGCCCTTGCCGTTCCCTATTATATCATTCGCCATACTGCCGACGGCGGTATTTTCGCCACCAAGATGGTTTAATGCTCAATCTTCATTCTCTTTTGTCCCGTTTGTTGTCTATATGGTTGTGTCTGTTGGGTGCGGTTGCCGTATATGCAGGAGACAGGGAGTGGTTGGAGAATGTGATTGGTGATGTGTATGAACAACTGACGGAGGTCGGGGCAGTGGATTATGAAGAACTGCAAGAATACCTGTCGGACATAGCAGCACACCCGATCAACTTGAATACCGCCCGTGCGGAGGACTTGGAACGGTTGCGCTTTCTGAATGATACGCAGATAGATGCTATCCTGCTTTATGTCTATCAGCACCCGATGCAGGATGTGGCGGAACTGCAACTGATCCCTTGTTTGCAGGACTATGACATTCGCAACCTGCGGGCATTTGTGTATGTGGCACCCGTAGAAGTCTCCAACCGGCTGAATCCGCACGAAGTATTCCGCTATGCGAAACATGAGATAACCGCCCGTATAGATGTCCGCAATGCAGAAAACTATACGGGTGACCCGGTGTTTGTGCAGACCCGCTATAAGTTCAACTATCGGAACCGGGTGCAGTTCGGTTTGAACTTACGCCGCCCCACAGGCGGGCAAGCCGCTGATTTGGAGTATGGTGGCTATATACAACTCAACGACATAGGTTGTGTGCGCACGGTGGTGGCAGGAAATTTCCAAGCCTCTTTCGGACAGGGACTGGTGCTTGCCGATGCGTTCCATACAGGTAAATCGGCGTATGTACTCAATGCGGGTAACCAGGCAGACGGGCTTCGCAAATACAGCAGTGTGGACGGCAACGGATTGCACGGAGCAGGAACCACTTTGGCGTGGAAAACAGGAGACGTGCATATAGACTGGTCTGCACTCTATTCTCTGCAAAAGACGCGCGACAGCGTGCGTCATCATATTCTCGGAACCAACATAACGATGCGCTATCGGCGTCTGAAAATAGGGGTTACCGCTGTGGAGAACCTCTATTCGGATTCGGTGTATCCGTATCGCGATATGCGCTATAATGTCCACTATTTCCGTGGCAGACAGCAGGCGGTACTGGGCGTGAATTTCCGATACAACTATGGGCTTTTTGATGTGTTTGGCGAAGTGGCAGCAGCGCAAAACAGGCATTGGGGTGCAGGGTTGGAGGTAGGCAGTCGTGTTATGCCCGTGCAAGGTGTGGGATTACTATTGCTCTACCGTTACTATTCTCCGTGGTTCGACAATGCGTTGGGGTATGCGTTCTCCGAGACTTCGCGACTGAATGACGAAAACGGAGCCTATATCGGCATAGAGATTACCCGGTTGAGGCATTGGCGATGGTCGGTTTATGGCGATGTGTTCCGCTTTGCAGGTGTCAAATACGGTATCCCTTATGCTCCCTCATTGGGGTATGATGCTATGGCGGAAACGGCGTATATGCCAAATGACCAATGGAATATGAATCTTCGTCTGCGGGCAAGAGAGAAAGCCAAACGCGGGACATATAGTGTACGTTATCAGTTCAATTGGTCGGATAGCGGCTGGCGGCTGCGGACGCAAGCCGATGCCAATATGGTTTGCGATAGTGTGCGGGCATTCTCGTGGGGTGTGAGCCTGTACCAGGACGTGCAATATACGTTTGCAGCCCTGCCGCTTACGATACAAGTGCGATTGCAGGGGTTTGATGTCCGTAATTGGAATAATAGGATCTATAATTATGAGAATGACGTGTTGTATGGCTATTCCGTTCCTGCAGTCTACGGGCGCGGCGGAAGAGCCTATATCAATCTGCGCTGGCAGATTATCAAACAGTTAGGGCTGTACCTGCGTGTGAGTGAAACCGTCTATGGCAAAGAGTGGCGTGTGTCTCGTTCTTTGGCTGCGGCTACCCGAACTGATGTGCATCTGCTCTTGCGGGCAACGCTGTAGATCAGTCGAACAATTCCATCAAGACATCTATAGAACGGGGAGACTGCCAGTCGTCTATCTGGTCGGCGAAGTAGTTGCAGAGGGCTTGCAGTTGCCGTTGCCGCTCCTGACGGGAAGCGGGGATTTGCAGCAATTCGGGGTGGGTTTCGGCATCAATACCAAAGCCCATCCGGGTAGCCAAACCGACCAAAAAGCGGATATGCAGGTTCTCGGGTTCGGATGTGGTGTCCAATTCACGCGCAATGGCAGCAAGATAGTCGAACAGAGCAGGGTCTTCCATCGGGTGGCGCAGGGTGCGGAACAGCACTTCGGCAATAAAGATGGCTACGCTCTGCCGCTTGAGGTCGGTAGGCGTCCGGCGGGGAATATAGTTCAGTTGCGCCTGCCGAAGTACCTGAAACTGCCGGTTGGGCTGCACATCGGCTGTCAGTTCCACCAATGAGAGTGGGGCGTATTGTGCAGCACTCTTTTTCCTGCCGAGACCGTACACCATATAGTTCACGCGCCCGCCCGCGCACGTGAAAGCGTGGAGGATATGCGCCTTGTCGCTATACGGTTGCAGATTGAGTACGATGGCTTCGGTGGTGGTGAGCATACGGAAAGCAGATTATACCTGCAAAAGTACAACAAAAAAACGAAATAAAGGCTATCTGTATGAAAAAATACGGTAAAAGTTTTGCTATATCGAAAAAAAGCAGTAATTTTGCAGTCGCTTTTCGTCTAACGGCTAAGACGGAACGGATAGATGTATATATAGAACCCGCCCTACAAGGTGTTTCGCAGGGGATTGCGAGATAGTTTGGATTGGGCACAAATCGGATAAATAGAGATGAAACGTACATTCCAACCCTCACAACGCAAGCGTCGTAACAAACACGGTTTCCGCGAGAGAATGGCTACCGCTAACGGTCGCCGCGTATTGGCTGCCCGTCGTGCTCACGGTCGTAAGAAACTGACCGTTGCTGACGAAGGTCGCCACAAGTATTAATTAGATAGATTTTCTAATTTAATACATACCAATACAGGGAAAAGAGACCGTGTCTCCTTTCCCTTATTTTGTACTTAGAGACCTGCAAACTCCGACTATTCCAACCACTCCATAGGAGAGGTGGGGCTTACAGAACGGAAGGACGGGTTTTCTATAGAGTAAGAACAGAGAAAATTATGCATTACGCATTGTACATTCTGTATTAAAAACACGTGTGGATGTCCTGTGGATGTCGGGTGGATAGCCTTTTGTAATGCATAATGAAACGGGGTATGTTAGTTGTTAATTTTTAATTGTTAATTAGAATTATGGAATCAACAAGACAACACAAGATTGCTCGTCTGATACAGAAGGATTTGAGCGACATTTTTTTACGCTATGCGCGTACACTCGGCGGAACGCTGATCTCGGTGAGTGAGGTGCGCGTGTCGCCCGATCTGGCGATTGCGCACGTATATCTGTCCATCTTCCCGCAAGATAAAGTGGCGGCAACGATGGAGAAAATAGAGGAGAACAAAGGCAAGTTCCGCGGCGAGATGGGCACGCTGGAACGTCATCAGTTGCGTATCATTCCCGAACTGAATTTTCATATCGACGAGACCATCGACCGTATGGAGCGCATTGACGAACTGCTCCACAGCGATACGCATCTCCATGACAATGAGCCGAATGTGTAACGCGTGAGCCGGTTGGAGAGACATATAGCATGGCGGTACCTGTTCTCGAAAAAGGGGCATAACGCCATCAACATCGTTTCGGGCGTGAGTGCCGCAGCGGTGTGTGTCGTTACGGCGGCTATGGTTTGCGTGCTGAGTGTGATGAACGGTTTCGGCAGTCTTGTGGAGCGTATGTTCTCAGAGTTCGACCCCGAGATACGCGTGGTAGCAACCGACGGCAAGTATTTCCGCACCGATACGCTGCCCGTGCAGCAACTGCGGGCATTGCCATGCGTGGAGACGGTGTCTGAGGTGGTGGAAGAGACGGCGCTCGTGCGCTACAAGGAGCACCAGCAACCCGCACGGCTTATGGGCGTGGATACGCATTTCCGGGAAATCACACATATTGATTCTATCATCTCGGACGGCTGTTTCTTGGTGCACGACGGGGCATTCGACCGCTGCGTGATGGGGCGCGGACTGGCATCGCAACTCGGTATGAACGCACATTTTGTGGGGGGCGTGCATCTGTATGCGCCTAAGCGCACGGAGCGGGTGAATATGTTACGCCCCGACGAGAGTTTCTGCCACGAGGTATGCTTTATTGCGGGCACGTTTGCCGTCAATCAGGTGCAGTACGACGACCAACTGCTGCTGGTCTCGCTGCCGTTGGCAAGGCGTATCTTTCAGTACGATTCGCTGACGGTTACATCGCTCAGTCTGCGCCTGCAACCGGGTACGAATATGCGGCAAGCCAAACGGCAGATGGCGGCGGTGTTGGGCGACGGCTACGCCGTGCAAGACCGCTATGAACAACAGGCGGATTTCTTCCGAATCCTGAAAATTGAGAAACTGCTCACGGCGTTGCTCATGGCATTTATCTTGCTCATTGCGTGCTTCAATGTCATCGGCTCGCTCTCGATGCTCATCATCGACAAGCGGGAAGATATACGTATCCTCAGCAATCTCGGAGCCGACCGACAGACCATACGGCGGGTGTTCCTCTACGAGGGCTGGCTCATCAGCGGACTCGGGGCATTGCTCGGATTGCTGCTCGGTGTAGTGATATGTCTGCTGCAACAGCATTTCGGTTTCCTGAAATTAGGCAGCGGGGACGACTATGTGATTTCGGCATACCCCGTGCTGGTACAACCGACGGACATCCTCCTTGTGGCAGCGATTGTACTGCTGCTCGGGTTTGTGTCAGCGTGGTATCCCACAAGGAAACTAACAATTAATAATTAACATACCCACTTAATTATGCATTACGCATTATACATTGTGCATTATAAAGTCAGGTGGATGTCAGGTGGATGTCAGGTGGATAGGCTTTTTCTCACCTCTATCCTATAACTATCCTATAAGCATACTATAACAAAATCAATTACAATGAAGAGCCGGTTTTTTACCATATATCTTGTGTGTGTGTGTGCGCTGATGGCGTGCGGCGGAACCAATCAGCCGGACAAAAAAATATCGTATGCCACGGAGTTTACATCCTGCTATGTGGAGCAATACGGCAAGGCGTACGACAGCGTGCCGCACAATGTGTTTGCGCTCGACCTGTATTCCGACGGGCTTTCACTCGATTCGACACGACATATCGTCGGTACAGGTACCAATCTGTATATCAGTGATATATTTCTTGCGGATTCGCTCCTCGCAGTGGGTACATACCATAGCGACACCACTGCCGCCGTCCATACGTTCCTGCCCGGGCAGAACTTCGAGGGAACACCTACGGGGATATACCTGTTCTCGGTCGTTGAGTCTGCCAATGCGGGAGTGCAGGTGGTCGATTCGGGGCGTTTCGAGGTGAGTCTCACGCCCGATTCGCTATACGATATGCGCTTTACGCTCTACTATGGCAAGCAAACCTACGAGGGACATTTTGAGGGAGTGCTTAACTATTACGACCGGCGATGAACGAGAAGCAGAAAGACCCTATATACTCGGAATATCACGCTTATCTGCTTTTGGAGAGATCATACTCCCCTAATACGGTAACAGCCTACGAGTTCGATCTGGAGAAATATAAAAAGTATCTCTCCGATAATCAACTCGACCCGTTGCGTGTTACGTTTGACGACTTGCAGGAATTTGTTTTCCGGACCTTTAAGGAAATATCCAATGTGCGTACACAGGCTCGTCTCTTGGCTACACTGCACTCGTTCTACCGCTTCTTGCTATATCACAACTACATCGAAGCCGACCCTACCGAACTGCTTGAGGGACCGAAAAAAGAGATGCACCTGCCGCAGGTGCTGAGCGTGGAGGAAATAGACAGGCTGACGGCAGCGATTGACCTCTCGTCCAACGAGGGACACCGCAACCGCGCTATCATCGAGATGCTATATGGTAGCGGGCTGCGGGTGAGCGAACTGGTGAACCTCAAACTGTCGCAGATGTACCGCAAAGAGGGCTATATGGTCATCCTCGGCAAGGGCAGCAAACAACGGTTGGTGCCGATCTCGCCCGTGGCAGAGGAGTGGTTCGGCTATTGGATGCAAGACCGCAGTCATTGGACGATAGCCCCCGGTTGTGAGGATCTGGCTTTTCTCAATCGCCGCGGGAAGCAACTGACCCGTATGATGGTGTTTACTATCATTCGCCGCCTATGCGAGAAAGCGGGTATTGAGAAAATCGTCTCACCACACACTTTGCGCCATTCGTTTGCTACCCACCTCCTGCAAAACGGTGCCGACCTGCGTATTATCCAGCAACTCCTCGGGCACGAAGAACTCTCCACCACCGAGATCTATACCCACCTCGATGTGCAAGACCTCCGCAAAGCCATCCTCCAATACCACCCCGCCAACCGTAAACACAAATAAGAGTTGGTGCAGTATCCTCCAAACCTGAAAATAACGACTAATTACACGATAATTAACGTTTATACCCTGCTTGAAACGACTGCTTTGGATATGGCTTTGTGTGATGTGCTGCGCTGTGGGAATGGCGCAGGAGACGATCTTGGTGGGCGACATCCTCAATGAGCAGACGGGCGAACCGATAGCGGGGGCGAATATCTATTTTGCAGGAACGCACATAGGCACTTCGTCCGACGCAGGGGGCTCTTTTATGCTCCGCACCGACCTACCGCGCAAACGGACACTCGTCATCTCGGCGGTGGGCTACCATACGCAGCGTTACCCCATCGAACCCGGTACGATGGCGGGTATGCAGGTGGCATTGCGCGAGAAGACGGCACTCATAGAGGAGGTTATCGCCACTCCCGGTGAGAACCCCGCTCTGCCGCTTATCGCTGCCGTGAGGGCACACCGCGGGCAGAACGACCGCACGTTGCTTCCCGACCTGCAAACACCCGCAACCGATGTAACGGAACTATATATCAGTAATATACAGAAGCGGCACCTGCAACGCCACCTATGGCGCAGCCTGCAAACGGGGCTGCTGACGGGCGAGGACTCCACGTTCCTGCTACCCCTCTACCGCGCCGAACAGATGGTGTGTCTCCAAGGTACAGATTTTCTACCAATAGGCGAGAAAAAAGCACAGGCGTTGGTGCTGACGGCGGACGACTATTCCGCCTTGCTCACCACCACGGGCAATCTCAATTTCTATCAAAACTCCGTCTCTCTGCTCGGGCGTGCGTTCCTTTCGCCTTTGGCTTCGTCGGGCGCGACCTACTACCGCTACTATCTCATTGATTCCGTGCAGACTCCATCGGGCAAGACCTACACGGTGGATTTCCGCACCCGTAACCCGTTCTATGCCACGTTCAACGGTTCGATGCATATCGATTCCGCTACGCTGGCGGTCTCGCAGATAGAAGCCGCCGTACCTGCACAGACAAGTGTCAATTATCTGAGCAATCTGCATATAAGGCAATCTTTCGCCCCCAACCATACCCTGCAAAGCGAGGAAATCACTACCCTTTTGGACTTCGCCGTCAAAACAGATACTGCCCACATATTCCCGACGGTGCTGTTAAAGCATACAATGACCTCCCCAACCCCTCCAAAGGAGGGGCTGACAGAAATGGGTGAGCCGATACTGGAAGCCCCCTCTTTGAGGGGGTTGGGGGAGTCGGGGGTAGGTGCTGGGACAGGGTTGGACAGTCTCCCCCTTATCCGCACGGCGCGTTGGCTTGCCGCTATCATCACTACGGGCTATATCCCGACGGGTACGTGCGTGGACATAGGGCATATTGAGGAGATACTGCAGGTGAACCAACATGAGACGATGCATCTCGGTCTGCCTTTTCGCACCAACGAGAAACTCTGGCGCAATGTCTCGCTCGAGGCATCGGTGGGCTATGGTTTCCGCGACCAAGCATGGAAGGGACTCGGACGGGTGAATGTCAACCTGCCGACGCTGCGCCGCAATATCCTTTCGCTTGAATACCAAGACCACTATGTATGGACGGAGGTGGGCGATTTCTCGCGCCTGCTTAGGGAAAACAGTATCGGTTGGAAGAATATGGATTTCACCGCCTATGCTTTCGAGGCACTGCGCTCCAATCCCTGTGCACAGAACACCGCCGCTCGTCAGCGGCAGTTCCAACTCCGCACGGAGAACGATTGGACGGACAACCTCGAGACCACCCTCTATGCCCGCTTCGGTTGGATGGGCTATGGCAACCCGATGGCGGGCTACTATGCGATGCCCGACTACCGCTATCAGTCGCTCGGGGCAATCTGCCGTGTGGGCTTCAAGGAGCGCAAAGTGGATATGTATTTCCGCCGTGTGCATGTCTATAGCCGGTATCCTGTCCTGTATCTCGGGTTGGAGGCAGGCTCGTGGCAGACCGACCCGATGGCGCATTACCGTATGTACGGCAAACTCAATCTGCTCCTGCGCCAGCGGGTTAATCTCGGTATGGGCGGTTCGCTCGACTGGGCTTTGTCGGCAGGCATAGTACTGGGGCAGGTACCATATCCTATGTTGCATCATTTCGAGGGCAACCAGGGCTATGCCTACGATCCCTATCGCTTCACGCTGATGAACAATTATCAGTATGCTGCCGACCGCTATATCGCCCTCCATACCGAATGGAACGGGCAGGGTGTTCTTTTTAACCTGATCCCCGGTGTCCGCTATCTCCGCCTGCGCGAGTTGGTCAGTTTCAAACTCGCCTACGGCTACCTCTCCGACCGCAACAGCCCCGACCGTGCCGATTGGGCGGAAACTGCGTTGCCTGCACTCACGGGTACGCCTGTTCCTTATATAGAGATGGGGGTCGGTATAGGCAATATCCTCCGTATCGGCGACCTCTATTCCGTCTGGAGACTCACCAACCGCCACGACATGACCACGCCTCTCTGGGCATTGCGCTTTCGCTTGCACCTCGGTCTATGATGTGTCAATTTGCATTGTTTGTTGTGCTTTTGGTACTTTGTTTCTTGCATTTTGATACATTTTGTACATAAAAATCAACCCCATTGCCCTGGATTTTAGCCGTATTATTTGCATAGATAATATAGAATGTGTACCTTTGCAGCCCCACAATCAAAAGACTATGAAACATAGAAGTATATTTTGGCTTTTTCTCCTGCTTCTGCTCCCCGCTATGGCGTATGCCGATGTCTCGCCCGAGACACTGGCCAAGCGTGCCAAACGCAAGAATCTGACCATTCGCGAATGGAACACCGATGCCAAGGCGAAAACCCGCTGGCTCGACCATATTACCACCTACGACTCCCTCGGACGCAAGGTGGAGGAAATAGAATACGCCACCTATGGGCAGGTGCAGCGTATCACCATCGAGTACGATGCCGAGGGGTTTGTCTCCCGCGAGGTGGTTTATAACGGCAAGGACAAGCCCGTCCGTATCCGCAAGTACGAATACAACGACAACGGCACCAAGAAGAAGCAGTACAACTACCTGCCCAACGGCAAACTCTATTCGGTCAAAGTGTTTGAGTATGCTTTCAGCGATGACTGATATGACCCCTATCTCGCTTGCAGGGATGGAGAGCGTCAAACTGATGAATCGTATTGATACCAAGTTTGTCGCCCCCGCTCGTCTGTTGCCCGAGATATTGCACCTTGCACAGTCGGACTATTACATACAAGAGATTGACGGTCAGCGTCTTGCCGCCTACGACACTCTCTACTATGATACACCCGACTTGCAGATATACCTGCGCCACCACGACCGCCAACTGCACCGCCAGAAGATACGTATCCGCACCTATATCGACTCGCAGACAACCTTCCTGGAGGTGAAAAACAAGAGCAACAAAGGGCGCACCAAGAAGAAGCGTATCATAGTACATACCAACGACTTGCAAGATATAGACACCGCGCAGCGCGAGTGGCTTACCGGCAAATCATGGTACGACATCAGCACCTTGCAACCGCAACTCCACACCCGCTTCGAGCGTATCACCCTCGTCAATCGTGCCAAGACCGAACGCCTCACTATTGACACCGCACTCTGTTGGGAGAACGTACAGACAGAGCAGACAGCCGCTCTCGGTGATGCGGTAATCATCGAACTCAAGCGCGACGGCTATCAGCCCTCCGAGATGCTGGATATACTCCGCTCGTTGCGCATCAAACCGATGAAAATCAGCAAGTACTGTATCGGCACCGCCCTCACCGACCCTGCGGTAAAAAACAACCGCTTCCGCCCCAAACTGCGACAATTAGAAAAACTGACTTCCCCAACCCCTTCAGAGAGGGGGCTGATAGAAAGAAACACCCGATAATGTTTTTAATGGAACTTTAATGGGCTTTAATGGAGTCAAAAGAATAAAATAGAATAACTTAAACGGATAATAATATGGATGGCTTAATGGACACCAGCACAATCGGTCAGGTAACGGACACCATCGTCAACGCCCCCGAGTTCGACCCCTCTATCGCAGCGGAGTTCGCTGTGCCGATGCAGTCGGTTACCACCTTCCTCGGCGTGCCCCTGTTCGATGGCAGCAGTATTCTCAATATCCTTGTCCGCTTCCTGCTCAATTTAGCAGTGGCGTGGATATTGGTGCATTTCCTCTACTACCGCAAGTCGAAGCGCATGGACTACTACGTTACGTTCATGCTCTTTTCGGCAACGATGTTCCTGTTGCTCTGTATGCTCGACAACGTCAAACTGCAAATCGGCTTCGCCCTCGGTCTCTTCGCTATCTTCGGTATGATTCGTTACCGTACCGAGACTATCCCTATCCGCGAAATGACCTACCTCTTTGTCCTTATAGGGCTCAGCGTCATCAATGGTCTGGCTATGTCCGTCAGTTGGTCTGATCTCCTGCTGGTCAATATCCTCCTTCTCGGCGTGGCGGCGTTCTTCGAGAACTGGCGCGGACTCGCGCACCGCTCGCAGAAAATCGTCCTCTATGAGAAAATAGAGAATATCGTTCCTGAGCGCCACGCCGAACTCAAAGCCGACCTTGAGAAACGTCTCGGGCGACCCATCGAGTCCTTTGAGATAGGGCACGTCGATTTCCTCCGCGATGTCGCCTATATCAAGGTCTGTTATATGCTCCGAAAGGGCGAAACCAACACTATTGACTCCCAAATTAAACCACGATGAAACGACTGATTTACATAGCATTGGCAAGTATCTTTCTTGCCCCCGTAGCCGCAAAAGCCCAAGAGATTGTCAGCAGGGAAACCACTACCGAGCAGGTTGCCAAACTGCGTCTCGTAGCCTCCTACAACCGCTCCTTCAACCACGGACTGGGGCTGTCCATTGAGGAGGAACTGCGCACCTGCCTCGGCGGCACGTCTCCTGCGGAGTTCTCGCGCTCATACACCACATTATCGTTTGATTATGAGCCGATTCCCTACCTGAATATCGCCCTCGGCTATACCTTCAGACTCTATGGCAACAAAGGCTGGACTGACCCCAACGAGTACATCCGCCACCGTGTTTTCCTCAATCTCACGGGGCAGGTGAAAATCAACCGTTGGAAACTCTCCCTGCGTGAGCGGCTGCTGATGGACTGCCGCACCGACTCCGTCAACCCCAACGAGAAGAACGCCATCGACCTCACTATGCGCCACCGCCTGCAAGCCACCTATTCCATGTTCTCCAAGCCCCTGAAGTTCCACGTAGGTATCGAGTTTGCCAACTCCCTCAATGCGCCTACCGACTACTTAAATGCCTGCAGCACAACGCGGTACGGACAGTATATCACCCGCATTCGTCCCGAGGTGGGTATGCGCTGGCGTATCGACAAATGCAACAGCCTCTCGCTCTCCTACCGCTTCGACTATGGCTACGAGCGCGACATCAACATCAAGCGCAAGTCGGGCAACATCGAACTCACCAACCAGTACAAGTACAACCATCTCATCATCCTGTCCTACGAGTTTAATCATTAAGGTAACTTCTCCGTATCAAGAGTAGGTGATTAGTAGGTGATTAGTAGGTGATTCCGCATAGGATAGGCATAGGATAGGCATAGGATAGGCATAGGATAGAATGACTATCCACCCGTCATCCACTCGTCATCCACCTGACTTTGCATATACCCCTTTGCTTGCGAAAATCCGGGTTCTCAGACTATTGAGGTAAAAACGGCACAATAATTGTGCATTCCGTTTGTACTTTAACAAATTAAACATAACTATGATTAACAAAGAGAGTTTCAACAAAACCGTACAGGGCAAACCGGTGCGTCTCTACACCTTAATTGGCAGCAACGGAATGCAAGTGCAAGTAACCAACTACGGCGCAAAGATTGTTGCGTGGGTGGTAGCCGACAAAGAGGGTAACAAACGCGACATCGTGCTGGGCTTCAATACCTTGGACGAATGGCTGACCCAAGAGGTCTATTTCAATGGTATCAACGGGCGTTGCGCAGGGCGTATCTCCAATGCCGAGTTTACAATCGACGGCACTACCTATCACCCCACGCGCAATAGTGGCAACCACTCGCTCCATGGGGGCAATCATGGCTTCAACGACAAAGTATGGGACGTGGTCGGGCAGAGCCTGCACAGCATTACATTGCACTACCGCTCCGCTGATGGCGAAGAGGGCTTCCCCGGCAACTTGGATGTGACGGTAGAGTACTCGCTTTCGCGAGATAATGCCCTGCATATCAACTACAAAGCCACAACGGATAAACCGACGGTGCTGAACCTGACCAACCACGCTTATTTCAATCTCAAAGGCGAGGGAGAGGGCACTATCCACGACCATACGTTGCAAGTCCTTTCCGACGAATATATCCCCTACAATGACGAGACGCTGCCCGTTGGTACGGTAGCCCCCGTGGGGGGGACACCGATGGATTTCCGTCAGCCGACCTTGGTGGGAGATCGTATCAACCTGCCTTTCTTTGCGTCGGGTCTCGGTATTGACAACGGCTGGGCATTACCCGGCTGGAACGCCAAGAAACGCAACTCCGCTCCGCAGAAAGTGGCAGTGGTAGAGGGCGGCAACCTCACGATGGAGGTGTGGACGAACTTCCCCTGCCTGCAGGTCTATACGGGTAATTATGTGGAGAAACACGTGGGCAAGTCGGGCAGGATGTACGATGTGCAGACCGCTATCTGCCTCGAGGCGGAGGACTTCCCCGATGCAGTCAACCAACCCGCTTTCCCCACCACCGTTCTCCGCCCCGGCGAGACCTTCCGCCGCGAAACAATCTATAAGTTTGTGTAAGGTTTATTCTGTAGCCGTATATGTAAAATGCTGCTTGACTTGTACTGTCTGGCAGCATTTTATGTGTATAATCCATTTTGCATTTGTGCAAATGAAAAATTTATCGTAATTTTGCCGCAGAATAGCAATAATGATTAAAGTCATATCTTACCGATGTTGTGTAATCCACGAATTGTCTATGTTTTTGTATAAAAATGTCGGATGGTATGGAGGCTTTGCACTTACATAGTATTCAAGAAATATCCGTTACATACAGCACCGGCGATATGCCTGTGTTGGTCTTGTGTTCGGACAAACAGCAGTATATCTGCAAGTATATGCGTCCTAACGCAACTATTGCATACAAATTAGCCTGTGAGTTTATGGGTGCCACATTTGCCGAACTATGGAAGATAGACACCCCGCCTTTTGCAATCGTTCAGATACAGCCTGTCCATTGGGCGACAACAAATGTGCAACATAGTTCTTCCGCTCCTGCTATTGGTTTTCGGAAGATAGATGGCGTTATTGATATTACGCCCACCACGTTTCGGCAAACTACTGCCAACCGGTACACCCTTTACCAATTGCTAAAGATCGCTTTGTTTGACTTTTGGTGTGCCAACGAAGATAGGACATACAACAATGCAAATCTGCTGTATGACATTGAGAACGACAAGTTTATATCCATTGACTATGGGGGCATATTGAACAATGTTACTTTTGACTTTCCGCTGTCTCAACTGACTGAAACGGATAGTATTCTTTGTGCGGATGTGTTTGCTCATACTGCCAAAGCCGTATCTGACAAACAACTCGCCACATTGGTACAACAATTAGAAGCGGACTATCAGATGTGCATCAAACGTTGTCAAAGATATAACACCATTGCTCTCCGATTGCCCGAAGAATGGAATGTGCCCTCAAGTAAGGTATCCGGAAAGGTAAATGAACTCTTGTCCGAGCAATGGGTAGCCGCCACGTGGCATAACTTTGTAGAATGTCTAAAATCTAATAGTAACTATGGACAATAATCTTCAATATAGCATTATTTACGCCGATATTCGCCCTGAGATAAATGAGCGCCTAAGTTTGGGCATTCTCACAATAGCACAAGATAAAGTGCAGGTGATGCACTCGGAAAAGAAACTCAGCGTGCTCAAGCAACTATACAGTCCTAAAGAGTACAAGGTTATCGCATCTATTGTGCGCCGTGAGTTGCGTCAGATGGATTCGGTGGAGACGCTGCAGTACCTTACCCGCTACTCCAACAACCTTATATCCTTTTCACCCATTCAGAGCATTGACAAGACACAGACAAGTATCAATGAAGAATGGCTGTATAAGAACTATGTGTATGGGGTATAAGATATTGTAGATATAGCAATATAAGTCCTTTTGTTTATGGGACTATAAACAGATAAACAGCAGCCACGCCGTTGGGTGGGAGGAAGTGTCGCTCCCGTGGTAGCCCGACGGGGGACGTGTGGGTGAAATGCCTGCAAAGACATAATTGTAAAAGGCGTTTGTTAACGCTTGTTTTGGTAACTTGAAACCTAGCAATTTTCTACCATCCAAGACAAGAATGTGGCGAATGCTTACGGGATGTGTATTCCGCCGTGCATCAATGGTGCTACTATTGGCTGTATGCTGATAGTGTGCCGTGGTGTATTGGTGTATATACATATTCGGCGTGGGCTAAGTCGTTCTTCTTAATGGTAAAGGTTTTGCTAGGACCCCAAGTTATAGGATGAGCGTAGAACAAGGTTCCACGCTTTTTTGTATATATACCCGAGCCTTGCGGAGCCCAAGACTCAACAAAAACATTCTATTGTTATGAAGAAGAAAATCTTTTTGTTAATGGCATTTTCAACATGTATGTCTAATCTATGGGCTTATCGTGATAGCGTAGGATATGATGATGACGGAAATGGTGGACTAATCTTGGCTTGCATTATTTTTGGTGCCTTCGTCATTGCCCTTGTTGCTGGCTTTTTTAGAAATCTATTCAAGTAGTCTTTATCATGAAAGACGAGTTATAAACACGGTTTATCGAAAAGAACAAATCGCACCTGAGTATCGGTATCACCATCGACGGCACACGGCGCAAGCACGACTAGAACCGTGTATATAAGAACTTGGAGCGCAGGTCGTATGACGACGTAGTGCGCAATATCCCGCTACGAGATACTCGAGATAGATTACCGCGACCCATTTGATGTGAGGGAGGAATGGTAAGCGAATTTAGTGCCTTTTTTAGTATTGTCAATCAATACGTTACAAAGAAAATGCAATTTTCCTTTCTCGAAAGTGTAGTTTTTCCCCTTTCTGTATTATATGTAGAGAAGTATGTCTTGTAAATACAATAAGTAACAAACGTAACAACAAACAAATAGTATTATGGCAATAGTAGGTTTAATTATTCATTTTGGTATCTGCTTGTGGGTAGCCAAAATGGCAGAAGAAGCAGGTAAGAGTTTTTGGTTCTACCTGTTTGTATCGTTCTTCACATCAGCATTGGTAGGACTGATTATGTTGAAAGTTAATCAGTAACGCACAGCCTGTGTCAGGAAGACCTAAAGAGAAATCTTCGGGAAAAGAAAAGATACAATTTGAAAATTAATGGTCAATTTGTGGTAATTATATGTTCTTTCCCTATAACAAGGAGGCAGATGTGTTCACGCTGCTGCTGGTTACTGTGCCGCTGTATCTGCTGTATGAGGTGAGTATCCACGTGGTGGCGCACACGAAAGCACGAATACAGGAATAGGTATTAGTTCTTCCGCTACAAATCAGCCGGTTGAGAAAAAAACTACATTTCGCTTTTGCAGAAATGTAGTTTTTTATGTATCTTTGCGTCATTGTTACTGATTCTCCAAAACAACAAACCGATAGTATGACGAATGTTTTTAGAAAATTAGCAGACTTGTTAGGCAGGCGGAGGAAACGGCAAATAGAGAATATGGTCGGGATGATTGTCTCGGCACGGGAAACGGAACAACCGCTGCCGAACAAGGTGGACAATCAACTGATTCTGCGTTTCTTTTTGAATGAGGAAGACGCTTGTATTCCGCATCGGCACGAGGATGTCGTGGCATTTTCTGACGAAGAGATAGAGAAGTACCACGATTTCATTCAGTGGATATTCCCTACATCACAGCCGAGTAGCGTTAATTGGAGAGCACCTATTATTGATGCACATTTTGCGGCTATGCTGCATAGCAACCCATGTGCGCTGCAGAACTATTGCACATCGTGTCGCCGCTATCTGCAATATATGGATTTTGACTGCAGTGGCGATGGGAATATCCATACATATCGTGGCGGCAGACCATTTTACGGGTTGCCTTATCATAATTTTCTGCGTATGACCCGTATGCTGCAATCGCTGCGCGAGACGGGACACCCGCAGTGTTCCGCCAACCTGTTCACACAAATGATGACCATTCTGCGTGCTACACCCGACCACCCGGTAAGCAACACGACTATTGCCTATTGGCAGGGGACGCAGCAGAATGATAATTGTAAGGAAAACAATTAACTGTTGCGCTTGGGGCTATAGTTTGCTCAGGAATTTTTCTCTATCTACGATGAAGCGCAGGTGTTCGCCTTCGCCGAGCAGCGTTTCGCCCTGGTAGGCGGTTATGTGGAAATAGAGTTTGCGACCGTCTATGCGGGTTAGTTCTGCAGTCGCCTGTACCTCCTGCCCGATGGCAGTAGGACGCAGGTGGCTGCTTTCTATATGTCCTCCTACGGTGGTGCTCCCCGCAGGCAGTTGGTCTTTTACTGCCAGCATTGCCGCATTTTCCAGAAGTGCCAGCATGGCAGGTGTAGCCAATACGGGCATATCGCCCGAACCCATTGCTATAGCCGTATGCGCCTCATCTACTATGAGTGTAGTAGTGTGTTTCAGTCCTGTTTCCATTGTTGTATTCGTTTAATCCGCCTGCAAAATTACGGAAAAAAGTGCAGGTGTGCAATTAGCAATTAATAATTAACAATTAATATGCAGAGTATGCATAGCAGGGAGTGCATAAAGTGTATATAAAACCCTATTTCGTTTCCGTTTTTTCTACGTCCTTTCTACGTCTTTTCTACGTAATCGGTATTATGAGGCAGGCGGATTGCATAAAGTGCATATTTTTCTCTACTTGGAATTGTGTTCGGGTGGGTGGGGTTGTATAAATCAAAAAAAAGCAGTAACTTTGCAAGCGGATTATTATGGGGTGGTATCGCCCTAAGCAAAGGAGAATTATGGCTTCAGAAGACGAAATCAACTTGAACGCAGCAGAGTACAACGACGACAACATCATTCACTTGGACGACCGCGAGCATATTCGCCGCCGCCCGGGTATGTATATCGGTAAACTCGGTGATGGTTCGCACTCGGACGATGGTATCTATGTGCTTATCAAGGAGACTATTGACAACTCGATTGACGAGTTCCGTATGGGTGAGGGCAAGGTGATCGAGGTAACGGTGGCGAATGGGAGTGTGCGTGTGCGCGACTACGGGCGCGGCATACCGTTGGGCAAGATGGTGGAAGCCGTCTCGCTGCTTAATACGGGCGGCAAGTACGATACCAAGGCGTTCAAGAAATCGGTGGGGCTGAATGGTGTGGGTACGAAGGCGGTGAATGCGCTTTCGATGGACTTCTGTGTGCAGTCGTTCCGCGACGGGAAGACCCGCCGTGCGGTGTTCCACCAAGGGCACTTGGTGAGCGATACCGATGTGCAGGAATATACGGGTACGGAAAGGCGTGGTACGTGTATCGAGTTTACGCCCGACAACTCGCGTGGGCTGTTTGAGAATTACCAGTTCAGGGATGATTACATAGAGGAGATGATGCGCAACTATGCGTATCTCAATACGGGGCTTGTGTTGGTTTACAATGGTAAAAAGTTCAGTTCGAAGAATGGTCTGCTCGACCTACTGACGGAGAATATGACGACCGAGCCGCTGTATCCGATTATTCATTTGAAGGGTGAAGATATAGAGATTGCGCTGACGCACACCAACCAGTCGGGCGAGGAGTACCATTCGTTTGTCAATGGTCAGCACACTATACAGGGCGGAACGCACCAGGCGGCTTTCCGCGAGGCTATCGGGCGCACGATCAAAGAGTTCTTCAACAAGAATATGGATATGACCGATATCCGTAACGGTGTAGTCGGGGCGATTGCCATCAATGTAGAGGAACCTGTGTTCGAGAGCCAGACGAAGGTGAAGTTGGGTTCGAAAGATATGTCGCCCACGGGCGGATTGTCGGTGAACAAGTTTGTGAACGATTTTGTCAAGCAGCAGTTGGACAACTATCTGCATAAGCACCCGGAAGTGGCGGAGGTGATGCAGCAGAAGATACAGGATTCGGAGAAGGAACGCAAAGCCATTGCGGGTATCACCAAGGCGGCACGCGAGCGGTCGAAGAAGAACCTGCTCAACAATCCCAAACTGCGGGACTGCCAGGTGCATTTCAACGACACGAAGCCTGTCAAATCGGCGAAGAACGCCGATGATGACCTGCGGCAGGACAGTTGTATTTTTATTACGGAGGGTTTGTCGGCATCGGGTTCGATTACCAAGAGCCGCGATGTGCGCACGCAGGCGGTGTTCTCGCTGCGCGGTAAACCGCTCAACTCGTACGGGCTGAGCAAGTCGGTGGTGTATGAGAACGAGGAGTTCAACTGTCTGCAGTCGGCACTGAATATAGAGGACGGGTTGGACGAACTCAGGTACAACAAGGTGATTATCGCCACGGATGCCGATGTGGACGGAATGCATATCCGATTGCTGATGCTGACGTTTTTCCTGCAGTTCTTTCCCGACCTGGTGAAGAAAGGGCACGTGTATATATTGCAGACGCCGCTTTTTCGCGTGAAGGACAAGCAGCAGGTGCGCTACTGCTACACCGAGGAGGAACGCCTCAGGGCGATAGACGAGATAAAGAACCCCGAGATAACGCGATTCAAAGGTTTGGGAGAGATTTCTCCTGATGAGTTCAAAGGGTTCATTGGCAAGGAGATGCGTCTCGACCAGGTGTCGCTCCGCAAAGAGGACGCCGTGGGCGACCTGCTGGCATATTATATGGGCAAGAACACTACCGAGCGGCAGAATTTTATTATCAACAACTTGGTTGTTGAGGAAGACGACGTGGATTTTTAGTTGAGAGTTGAGAGAAGTTGGGAAGTTGATAAGTTGATAGTTTTATATATTACTCTAAACGAAATTGGAAGCCTTAATTCCCCTTATATTGTTTGTGCTCCTTGGCATCGGGATATTGATAGCCTTTGAGGTGCGTGCCCGCAAGGACGCGAAAGAGGGCAGGACACCCGAGCCGCCCAAGCCCGGCGTCGATGGCGAGTGCTGCGGACAGCATTTGGTGTGCGAGCGCGAGACGCTGTTGCAGACCAATGCGAAGCCGGAGTATTACGACGACGAGGAGTTGGACGCTTTGGCGGGAATCCCCGCTAAACAATATACTCCCGCACAATGCAAACAGATACAGGATGTGTTTGATACATTGCAGGAGAAAGACGTGGCGGGGTGGGTGCGTAGTCTGCAACTGCGCAATATCGAACTACCCGCCGAAGTGCGCGAAGAGGCGTTGCTGATTGTTTGTGAACGACGGAAACACTAAGAGAAGACTATGCGAGTGATTATTTTAGGTACGGCATGGCCCTACAGGGGCGGATTGGCAGCGTTCAACGAAAGGCTGGCACGTGAGTTTATGGCAGAGGGACACGAAGTGGAGATACTGACTTTTACAATGCAGTACCCGGATTTTCTTTTCCCCGGCAAGACGCAATACTCTGATGACCCGCAACCCAAAGACCTGAGGATTACACGCGTGATGAACTCGGTGAACCCCGTTTCGTGGATACGCACGGGACGGATGATACGCCAAAAGAAAGCCGACCTGCTGGTGGTGAAGTTCTGGATACCGCTGATGGCTCCCTGTTTGGGTACGATAGCACGTATTGCCCGCAAAGGCGGCACAAAGGTAGTGTCGGTGCTGGATAACGTGATACCCCATGAGCCGCATTTCTGGGACAAGTGGTTTATCCGCTATTTCATCGGCAGTGCAGACAGGTTTGTGGCTATGTCTGACAGCGTGCGTGCCGACTGCAGGAGATTTATCAGCCGCAAGCACCCGCAACCGATTACGCTCTGCCCGCATCCGCTGTATGATAATTTCGGGGCACCGATACCCAAAGACGAGGCGCGGAAACAATTAGGGTTGGACAAAGATGCCGTTTGTTTGTTGTTTTTCGGGTTTATACGTGATTATAAGGGGCTGGATCTGTTGATGAAAGCATACGCCGACCCGCGCTTTGCGGGAAAGAAAGTGCAATTGGTGGTAGCGGGTGAGTATTATAACAACGGGGCGCAATACACCGAACTGGAGCAGCGACTCGGTCTGCAAGGGCGGATAGTGTGGCATACCGATTTTATCCCCGATGACAAGGTGCGTGTCTATTTCTCGGCAGCTGACCTGATAGTGCAACCCTACAAGACCGCCACACAGAGCGGTGTAACACAGATAGCCTACCATTTCTGCAAACCGATGCTAGTAACGAATGTGGGCGGATTGGCGGAGATTGTGCCGAATGGGAAAGTGGGATACGTAACTGCCGTGGAACCGAAAGCCATTGCCGATGCGATACTTGACTTCTGTGAGCGAGGTGATGTGGAGTGCTTCCGCACGGGGATAGAAGAAGAGAAGCGGAAATATGCATGGTCGAGAATGACGGATGCGATTATGAATTAAGAATTATGAATTAAGAATTAAGAATTAAGAATTATGATAATTCGCAGCAAAGCCCCATTACGATTAGGATTGGCGGGTGGCGGAACCGATGTGTCGCCCTACTCGGATTTATACGGAGGTGCCATCCTCAACGCTACCATCTCGCTCTATGCCTACACGACCATAGAACCGTTGAGCAACGGGAATATACTATTCTCGTCTCCGGATGCAAACATAGAGGAGGTGTATGACAGCCGTGAAGTTTTGGATACGGACGGATACTTTGTGCTTGCCAAGGGGGTGTATAACCGCATTGTACGCGATTTTACACACAAACCTCTCTCATTCCGCATTACGAGTCATGTTGATTCTCCTGCGGGCAGTGGATTAGGGACAAGCAGTACGCTGGTAGTCAGTATCTTGGGTGCGTTTGCCGAATGGCTCAAACTGCCACTCGGGGAATACGATACGGCGCGTCTGGCTTATGAGATAGAACGTATCGACTTGGGTATGGCGGGCGGCAAGCAAGACCAGTATGCGGCTACTTTCGGCGGTTTCAACTACATGCAGTTTTTGCAAGACGACAAAGTGATCGTTAATCCGTTGCGTATCCGGCAACGCTATCAGGATGAATTAGCGCACAACCTGTTGCTCTACTATACCGAGACCAGTCATGTGAGTGCAAAGATTATTGAGGGGCAGATAAAGAACGTAAAAGCAAATAATACATCATCGATAGAGGCGATGCACAGGCTGAAAGAGCAGGCGGTGCAGATGAAAGAGGCCTTGTTGCAGGGTAATATCGACGGCATAGGTGAGATACTCAATTTCGGTTGGGAGCAGAAGAAAAAGACGGCGCATGACATCTCCAACCCGCTGTTGGAAAATATCTATGGCACGGCTATTGCAGCGGGGGCGACTGGCGGAAAGGTGAGTGGTGCCGGCGGTGGCGGATTTATGTTCTTCTACTGTCCGTGTACCAGCCGCTATAATGTAGAGAAGGCTCTGCAAGCGAAATTCGCAGGACAGGTGAAACGATATGAATTTACACAAGAAGGACTGAGGACATGGACACTATAACCCGCTCTATAGCAGACAGTATTGCCGCCAAGCAGGCGATGCTGAATAATCCGGAGTTGCTGCAGACCATACAGCAGGTGGCAGATACGATGGTTACCGCTTTGCGCAACGGCAACCGTATCCTATGGTGCGGCAATGGAGGCAGTGCAGCGGATGCACAGCACCTTGCGGCAGAGTTGTCGGGGCGGTTCTACTACGACCGACCGCCGCTTAACTCGGAGGCATTGCATTGCAATACATCGTATCTGACAGCGGTGGCGAATGATTACGGATATGATCTTATCTATTCGCGCATGATTGACGGGGCGTGCCGTGCGGGTGATGTGCTGGTAGGTATATCCACTTCGGGCAACTCGAAGAATATACTGAATGCTTTTCGTAAGGCAAAAGAGTTGGGTGTTACTACGGTGGCAATGACCGGCAAGACAGGTGGCGAGATGCGGCAGGTGGCGGACTATCTGCTCAATGTACCGTCGTCGGACACTCCGCGTATTCAGGAATCGCATATTATGCTCGGGCATATTATTTGCGAGATAGTGGAAGCACAGATGTTTCCCAAGGCATAATGTTCAGCGAGGTGGTCATATTGGCGGGCGGGTTTGGCACACGGCTGAGCCACGTATTGGGCAATGTACCCAAACCGATGGCACCTGTGTATGGCAAGCCGTTTCTGACTTATCTGCTCCTGCGGTTGGAGGAGGCGGGAGCGAGGCATGTCATTCTGGCTACGGGCTATAGGCACGAGGTGATAGAACGCTATTTCGGCAACTGGTATCGAACGTTGCGAATTTCATATTCCCGTGAGGAGAGGCCTCTTTTTACGGGCGGGGCTATCTTGCAGGCAAGCCGTATGGTGGAAGGAGATGATTTTCTTGTGCTGAACGGAGACACGCTGTTCGATATTGATTTTGAGGTATTGTGTACATTCCATACTCAATGTGGCGCAGGGGTCAGTCTTGCTCTGCGCGAGGTGGACGACACGGCACGTTATGGAGCAGTACGAACAGACGGTGATTGCGTGGTTGCCTTTCAGGAAAAAGATGCCAGTGCGGGTGCGGGGGTGATCAACGGTGGTATTTATGCTATCCGACGCAACTGGTTGCAAGGGCTGGATATGTCCGAGAAGTTCTCTTTTGAGAAAGAGGTGCTACAGGCAATGGCAGGCATACAATGTTTTTATGGTATGGCGTTCCGTGATTACTTTATTGACATCGGTGTACCTGAAGATTACTATCGTGCGCAGCGGGAGTTTGCGGTGATGTTTCCTGCCGACACCAACTTGTTTCTTGACAGGGACGGGGTACTTAACCGCCGTATAGAGGGTGATTATGTGCGCTGTTGGCAGCAGTGGGAGTGGCTAAAAGGTGCCAGAGAGTCCGTAGCGGGGTTGTCGAGGCGGTTTGCGCATACGTTTATTGTCAGCAATCAGCAGGGTATAGGCAAGGGATTTTTCACTATGGCAGATGCGGACGATATTCATCGGCATGTGCGGGCTGAGGTGGACGCCGCCGGCGGGCATATCGATGCCATATATATATGTCCGGATTTGAAAGAAAATAACAGTCCCAATCGTAAGCCCGCTATTGGTATGGCATTGCAGGCGATCGCAGATTACCCCGGTGTGCAACTGACCGACAGCGTGATGATAGGCGACAGCGTGAGCGATATGCTGTTCGGTTGGCAGGCGGGTATGCGCTGTATTTATCTGACTAACGGCGAACCGGTTCCTGCAGGGGTACGCGACTATACCGATTTGGTGTGTCTTGACCTTGCCGATGCATCGGTACTTTTCTCCTGAAAAGGCAATTGCTCCGGAGTATCGGATGAACCAATATTTCCCGAAGTTAGAACGGAGTTTCGTTGACTTATGTTTTTCCACCGCAAAGATGAGTGCTAATTCCGCTACTTTCACTAACTTTGCACTTGCGTGTTGCATCTATGGAGCCGATACGGAGTTCTACTCAAGCCACAGGGCTTCGTGTTGCTGCGGTATTCAGTGTGCCTGTGGCGCATAACGACGCGAGCCGATACGGAGTTCTACTCAAGCCACAGGCTTTCGTTTCGCTTCGGCACTCAGTGTGCTGAGCACACCTGCCTTACGCTTCACGTCTCCCATACATAGCATAACGACGCGAGCCGCGTCGTCCCCCAAGTGCGTAGCATAGTCATACGGTTTGTGCCAAACCGACCGCGGACGAGGGCGAGACACCCTACTTCACCTATGGCTTGCAGGGAACCCGTAGCGTCCGTGTCCCTGAAATAATGCACAATTTTGATGCGGTTGCTATGGTTTGCACCAAATACTTGTATATGTTTGTTTTTTTTTGTAACTTTGCACGCTAAATTTAGATAAAATGGAAAAACCCCGGAATTTTGCACTTATCGGCGCAGCAGGATACATTGCTCCGAGACATATAAAAGCCATTGCCGATACAGGAAATAATCTGATGGTAGCATATGACAAGTTCGACTCCGTCGGACGTCTGGACAGCAGTTTTCCCGATTGTTCGTTCTTTACCGAGAATGAGCAGTTCGACCGTTTCTGCTCCAAGCAGATGCGTACGGACAACCCGTTGTCGTGGGTGTCAATATGTACGCCTAATTATACCCATGATGCATTTATCCGCTATGGTCTGCGCCTTGGTTGCAATGTGATTTGCGAGAAACCGTTGGTACTCAATCCGTATAATATTGACAATCTTGTAGAATTGGAGCAGGAGAGCGGTCATCAGGCCTATACTATATTGCAACTGCGCTTGCACGACAAGATAAAAGCCCTGCACGAGAAAGTGAAGAACGGTCCGAAAGACAAGATTTACGATGTGGATCTGACCTATATCACCAGCCGCGGCAAGTGGTATTATAGTTCGTGGAAAGGAGATGTGCATAAGTCGGGCGGTATTGCTACCAATATCGGTGTGCATTTCTATGATATGCTGCAATGGATTTTCGGTCCTGTGCAGAAGAATATCGTCCATGTGATGTCGTTTGACCGTGTGGCGGGGTATCTGGAACTGAAGCAGGCGCGTGTGCGTTATTTTCTGAGTATCAATGCGGAGTGTCTCCCTCCGAATGCCGTGCAGGGGGAGAAACGCACCTATCGTACGTTGAGTATTGACGGAGAGGAATTCGAGTTCAGCCAGGGCTTTACCGAGTTGCACACAGAGAGTTACAAGCATATTCTTGCAGGAGACGGTTTCCGTATTTCGGAAGCGCGTCCGTGTATTGAGATTGTGAGCCAAATCCGTCATGCAGATCCTATCGGTTTGGTGGGAGACTACCATCCCCTTGCCAGACTGCCTCTCGCCAAACATCCGTTCGGTTGGGACGAACGACGCTAAAAACAATGTATGGAAATGATCAACCGAACATATAACATATTTATCTTCTGTGCGCTGTGCATTGTGATGTTTTCCTCGTGTGTAACATCGCGTAAGGTGAACTATATGCAGGAGCCGGACAGGCATATCCCGCACTATACCGATACGATTAGTTTTGAGGACTACACCCTACGCGAGGGCGACCGGCTCTACATTTACGTCTATTCGTTAGACCCGAAGATTACGCAGATGTACAATGCAGGTGGCAACTCGTCCTATCTGCGTCAGCAGTCAAACAGCGTAAATATGAACGGGTCTTACGACCTTTATACCTATTTGGTGGATAAAGACGGCAATATTGATTTTCCTACTATAGGAAAGGTACAGGTAGAGGGTCTTACTACCCGTGAGGTGAAACATAAATTAGAGGAAGAACTGAGTACACTTATGAAAGAGATACCCGGTTTTTCCTCGGTGTCCGTTGAAGCCAATATCGTACAACGCTCTTTCTCAATTATCGGTATGCAGAGTGGCCGCTATTGGATCACTAAAGAGAAAATGACCATTTTTGAGGCGTTGGCCATGGCGGGCGATATCGGTGAGTTCGGTGATCGTGCGGAGATAAAACTTGTTCGCGAGAAAGATGGGAAGACGGTGATCAAGACTTTCGATGTGCGCTCCAAGGATATTATTAACTCGGAATACTACTATGTGGAGCCCAACGATATCATCTATATTCGTAAGATTGGCGGATATCAGTTCGGTATCAATTCGGCAGCCACTGCAGTGAGTGTGGTGGCAACGACCATATCGTTTGGCGTGTTCGTTTATTCGGTCGTACAGACATGTATTAACCTATCTCAAAAAGCAGGAGGCAAATGATGAAAAGGCTGTTCTATATCTGTTTCCTGTGCGTGTTGGGCATAACGCTGACGGGCTGCTATACACATCGCGAGATAGGTCTGCTCCAGGAGCCGACCAAGTGCAACAAACTGCCACAATACGACAGTGTGGAGTATGTGCCGTATAAGATACGTGTCAATGACGAGATTATCTACCGCCTGATTACAATGGACGAGACCATCTCCAAGTCCATAATGGGCAATAATCAGAATACAGCAGGGCAGTATGCCAATCCCTATCGCGTCTATTCCGACGGGACCATTGACGTGCCGTTCCTGGAACCCGTGCATATAGCGGGTCTGACGGTGGAGCAAGCACAAGACACCCTTCGTGCCGCCTTCCGCGAGATAATACCCGATGCGGATGTGAAACTGGCACTCTATAACAAGTATTTTACGGTTATAGGTGATATCAACTCGGGTGAGTACTATGTATATAAAGAGAAACTGAATATCTTTCAGGCACTGGCTATGACGGGTGATTTGATGAACTCGGGCGACCGTAAACATGTGCGTATCATACGCCCTCACGATGGTGCTGAACCCGAGGTGCTGGAGTTTGATATCCGTACCAATTCGATTATTGACTCAAAGTACTACTATGTCTATCCCAACGATGTCATTTATGTGGCACGCACCAAGGATAGTTTCTTCAAGACCGCCAGTTATTCCGGTTTTCTCGGTCTGATTACCAGTAGTGTGTCGCTTCTGGTAACGGTGCTCAACTATACTCTATTGATACCCAACTAATTGCAATATGGATACGAATCAACAATATACACAGACCGGCAATAGTAATTACCTCTACGGAGGCAATACGCCGTATGGCAACGGGCAGTACTATGGCAATGGCAACTACTACAACCAGGGCGACCAAAACGCTGATGGCGAGGCGGGACAGTCCAACTTCAACCTGATGGAGTGGGGAATGCTCTTTGCGCACTATTGGTATCTTTTTGTTATCGGTGTGGCGATAGCCCTTGGCGTATCTATGCTCAAAAACCGCCGTTGGCTGCCGTCTTACTACTCGCAGGGAACCATCATTATCAAAGAAACTCTGGGTTATGGCAGTTCCAATTCGGCATTGATGCAGGGTTTTGGCGTGGATGCCGGGTATCGCAATGTGAATAACCAGGTGATTATGCTCGGGTCGTACGACTTGATGTGCCGCGTGGTGGATTCGCTGCCGTTCCTGAATGTGGAGTATATTACGCAAGGGCGTTTCAAGACGCGGAACTTGTATCGCAATACACCTGTTCTGTTAGAGACGACATCAGTCGATCCGCGTGCATACGATGCAATGTTCCAAGTGGTGTTCAATGGTAACGGCACGATGAATATATCCCATCAGAGTGAGGAAAATCCGTTCAGTTTTGTGGCGCGCTACGGCGAACCGATACAGTGTCCGCTGTTTAGCGGTACTATCTGGCCTACCGATAATATGACTGCCGGTGGCAAGATGTTTTTCCGTTTTCGCTCGCGCGAATCATTGGTGAGCGAGTTTATGGGGCGTTTGCAACTCCGTTTTATCGGCGAGGGGAGCACGGTGCTGGCTCTTTCTATGACGAGCGAGACCCCGCAGCGTGATTGCGAGTTTATAGACAAACTGGCGGAGATTTATCTGCAAAAGAACCTAGAACAGAAAAACGAGGTGGCGGAAAACTCCATCCGTTTCATCAATGAGCAGTTGGTGCACCTGCAAACCGCTCTCGAAGCCAGCGAAGGGGCAATGACCAATTTCCGGCAGGAGAACAAGTTCGTGGATGTCAGTTCGTATGCAGGACAGTTGATGACCCGTATATCGGGATATGACCAGCAGGAAATGGAACTGCGTCTCAAAGAAACGTATTTCGATTACCTTACCAATTACCTTAAGACCAACATCGAAAATGGAGCAGTTATTGCTCCGACTTCTCTCGGACTGAACGAGCCGATGCTGATGACGCTTGTGCAGCAACTCAACGATCTGCGTATCCAGCGTGGGGAACTGACCGAAAAGAATGTCTATTATGCCAAATACACCAAGGACATAGAGAATGTCAAAACGGCAATCAGTGAGGTGGTCGGGAGTATGCGTGCTTCGCTTGAGATAGAGAAGAAAGATTTGCAGAACCGCTACTCGGACGTGGAAAAAGAAATACAAAACCTGCCGACCAAAGAGTTGCAGATGGTGGCTATCGAGCGCAACTACCGCATAGACGACAACTACTATACTTTCTTTCTTCAGAAACGTGCTGAGGCTGAGATTCAGAAAGCCAGCAACACGCCCGATAATACCATTTTGGACAAGGCGCGTACCACGGCAGTGGTCAATTCCAAAGCCAAAAGCAAAACGACCACGATGTGCTTGCTTATCGGATTGCTTGTTCCTTTTGCGCTCATCGTACTCAGCGAGTTGCTCAATACAAAAATGCGTTCGCCCAAAGATGTGCAGAAGATGCGTCTGTTTCGTCTTATTGGTACTTTGCGGCATACCTATCATACCAACCCGACCCTTGTGCGCGACAGCCCACGCTCGGCATATGCCGAGATGATGCGTGCCATTCGTACGCGTATTGAGTTTATCACTAAGCGCAAAGAGAATGTGGTGCTGGTGGTAACTTCCACCGAGTCGGGCGATGGCAAGACATTCCTTTGTACCAATCTGGCCTCGCTCTATGCTATGACGGGTAAGAAGACGCTACTTATCGATCTTGACCTGCGCAAACCCAATGTGCATACCAAACTCGGTTTGGAGAATGGTCCGGGCATCTCCAATTATCTCATTGGCGATTGTGCTTTGGAGGATACGATTGTAAGCAATGACAAGATAGGGTTCGATGTTATGCGTGCGGGTACTATTCCCCCCAACCCCGGCGAACTGATACACTCCGATGAACTGGCGGTGCTGATTGCCGACTTGAGAAAGAAATATGTGTATGTCGTCATTGATACATCGCCTATAGGTCTTGTTCCGGATGCTTATACTCTTATTGAGCAGACGGATATGTGCTTGTATGTTATCCGCTGTATGCAGACCAATAAGTCGTTCTGCAAACAGACTTTGCAACAGATGACTGAAGTGGTGGATAATCCCGATAAAGTACAACTGGTGCTTTCTGATATTCCAAATGATTCCCGCCATGGTTACGGCTATGGATATGGGTATAAATACGGTTACGGTTATGGTTACGGCTATGGCTATGGTAATCCGCACAAGGCGAATAAAACAGGGCTGCGCTACAACATAGAACGCTTGTGGGCAGCCGTGCTTCACCGAGATTTTACGGCTAACACTTCCTACTACACGGATGAGGACGAAACCGGTTCACAAAAGTAACTACTTGGATATTTCGGAAAAAAGCAGTATCTTTGCGGTCTGAAAATAGGATTGAACTTGCAAAAGAACAGATTATATGGTTTTGTGCTGATAGGCATCGCCATCCTGTTGGTTATGCCTGCGGAGGCGCAATATACGGGGAGCGGAAGCAGTGTGTTTACGTTTCTGGGATTACCTGTGTCTTCGCGTATGAATGCCCTCGGTGGGAACAATGTGAGTGTGCGTGACGGGGACATATCCATGGCGATGAACAACCCTGCCTTGCTCGGGGCACTGACCAACAATGTGCTGCAACTCAACTATTCCTATTACCTGCCCGGTACGATGTTTGGTAGTGTGCTGTACGGACATAATTTCGGACGCTCGAAGATAGAAAAGCCCTATTCGGGCGACGGGCAACCTGACGAACCGAACTATTTTGCCGTCGGTATCCACTATTTGGATTATGGTCGTATGCAGTACGCCGATGGCGATGGCAATCTTACGGGTGGAACATTTACCGCAAAAGATATGTTGATAGACGTGATGTATGCACGCCAGTTGGGGCAATGTTTCTCGGTCGGCGTTACGCTCAAACCTGTCTATTCGATATACGAGGCATACCACTCTTTTGCGCTTGGTGCCGATGTCGGTGCGCATTACCAAACGCGCGATTCTACATTCCAACTCGGGCTTTCTTTGCAAAACATCGGTTGGCAGGTCAAAGGTTTCTATAGCGACGAGGGCGGCTCCAATCACGAGATGCTGCCGATCAACCTGCAATTAGGACTCAGTTACCGCGTGGCACATGCGCCGCTGCGTTTCTCGATGACCATACACAATATGCAGCAATGGAACCTTGGCTATGAGGTTACCAACCGCGCCGATGTATCGTCGCTGACCGATGAATCGAAACCTGTACAATGGTACGATATGATGTTCCGCCATACGATATTTGCAGTGGATGTCGTACCCAAGAGCGAGCGGTTTTATCTGACTATCAGTTACAACCACCGTCGTCGTGCGGAGATGAACCTTATTGATCAACGCTCGTTGGCTGGTTTTGCTTTCGGTGCGGGGGTACGTATCTATTATAAGTTCCGTCTCGGTTTTGCGATGTCGCAGATGACCAAGAGCAATTTTTCCTACCAGGTGGGCTTGAGTCTCGATATCAATTCTCTACTGAAATGAAAAAAATCATTGTTGCCATTGACGGCTATTCGTCGTGCGGCAAATCGACCATTGCAAAAGCATTGGCGAAGTATGCAGGGTATATGTATGTGGATACGGGCGCAATGTATCGTGCTACGGCACTTTATATGTTGCAGCACCAAGCCGAGAGTAACGAGCAAATTGTTACTCTGCTCCCCGAAGTAAACATCCGTTTCGCTATGCAGGCGGACGGCACACAGCATACTATGCTCAACGGGCAGGATGTGGAGTCGCAGATTCGCACGCTTGATGTCGGCAATAGGGCTTCGCAGGTATCACAGATTCGCGAGGTTAGGCAGTTTCTCGTGACGCAGCAGCAGGCTATGGGCAAAGAGAAAGGTATTGTGATGGACGGGCGCGACATCGGTACGGTGGTATTCCCAGAGGCGGAACTGAAGTTGTTTCTTACCGCCTCGCCGGAGGTGCGGGCGCAGCGCCGTTTCGATGAACTGACAGCCAAAGGTGAACACCCGCAGTATGCTGACGTTTTGGCAGATGTCAATGACCGTGACTATCGCGACACCCACCGTACGGAAAGTCCTCTCCGTCAAGCCGATGATGCTATTGTTGTGGATAACAGCAAGATGACGCGAGAGGAACAAATGCAGGTTATTATTGAATTGTTCAATAAGACCGTTCATTCCTAATTCCTAATTCCTAATTCCTAATTCATAATTACATTGACGGTAACCATTGACAGCGGTAGCGGGTTCTGCTTTGGGGTAACGAGCGCAATACAAAAAGCGGAAGAGGAACTCTTGCGGGGTCCGCTCTATTGCTTGGGCGACATTGTACACAACGGGCAGGAGGTTGAGAGGTTGGCAAACCTCGGTTTGGAAACCATTGACTACGACGACCTACGCACGTTGCATAATGTGCGCGTTCTGCTGCGGGCGCACGGCGAGCCGCCGAGTACCTACCATATCGCCGAGCAGAATCAAATAGAGATTATTGATGCCAGTTGCCCCGTGGTGCTACACCTGCAAAAGCGTATTCGTGATACCTATCAACGCTTGCGCCAAACCGAACAGGGTGGGTACTCGCAAATTGTAATCTTCGGTAAACAAGGGCATGCGGAGGTGATCGGATTGCAGGGGCAGACCAATAATACCGCCATCGTTGTAGAGCGGGCAACGGATATAGAGCGGCTGGACTTTACCCGCCCTATCTATCTTTTTTCGCAAACGACTAAGTCGGTCGGGGAGTTTCACCAATTGGTGGAAACCATACAAAGCCGTATGCAGACGGGCGTGCCGTTTGAGTGGCATGATACAATCTGCCGCAATGTGGCGAACCGTGTGGAGAAACTGCGCCGGTTTGCCCAAGCGAATGATATAGTTATCTTTGTGGGCGGCAAAAAATCCTCCAACGCCAAAGTACTGTTCCAACACTGTCAGGAAACCAATTCTCGCACGATTTTTGTTAGTAGTGATACAGGACTGACCGACGACATTCTGTCAGCCTGCCATAATGTGGAGCATGTAGGTATCTGCGGAGCCACCTCCACCCCGCTATGGCTGATGGAGCGGGTTGGGCAATGCATAATGAAAAGTAAGGAGGATATAAGGTGAGATACGCCATTCTTTATTCTAAATGTAAATCTTAAAACCAAACAATAGCAATGGAATACAAAATTAACACAGTGGGTGTGTTCACCTCAGGTGGAGATGCACCCGGTATGAATGCCGCAGTACGTGCCGTAACGCGTGCGGCTATCAGCAACGGTATCAAAGTGAAAGCCATCTATAGAGGCTATAAAGGCTTGATAGAAGATGAGATAAAAGAGTTTGACACCCAAGATGTAAGCGACATTATCCAGCGCGGCGGTACAATCATCAAATCGGCACGATGCGAGGAATTTAAGACACCCGAAGGGCGCAGACAGGCGTATGATAATCTGGTAAAAGAGCAAATTGATGCCTTGGTAGCCATCGGTGGGGACGGTACGTTTACCGGCGCACGTGTGTTCGCACAGGAATACAATGTTCCTATCATCGGCATCCCCGGTACTATTGATAACGACCTTTGGGGTACCGATACCACTATCGGGTACGATACCTCCCTCAATACGATTATGCGTTGTGTGGATATCTTGCGCGATACCGCTTCTTCGCACGAGCGCGTGTTTCTGGTAGAGGTAATGGGGCGCGATGCCGGTTTCTTAACCCTTAATGCGGCTATCGCAGCAGGGGCTGAGGCGGCTATCATTCCCGAGAGGGCTACTATTATGGAGCAAATTGAAGCGGCTATCGGACAAGGTCGCCGCAAGAGCAAGAACTCCAGTATCGTGCTTGTACAGGAGCATGCTATTGAAGGAGGTGCCAAAGCCGTGGCTGACTTGGTAGCACAGGCGCACCCTGAATATAGCCCCCGGGTAACCGTACTCGGACACTTGCAACGAGGCGGTTCTCCTACAGCCGATGATCGTATTCTCGCTTCCCGTATGGGTATTTCCGCTATACAAGCCCTGCTCGAAGAGCAGCGCAGTATTATGGTAGGTGTACAGAACGATGAAATCGTCTATGTGCCGCTTATCAAGGCCATCAAAGAGAAAAAAGACGTCAAGGCCGACAAATGGGCGGCTTTGAGTATATTGTCTATCTGATCACTGTACAGAACCTGACAAAAAAGAGATTGCTATATGGTGTGGTAATCTCTTTTTTGTTTCTGTTCCTGTTTCCCATTCGTCTGCTGATTACATTCATAGGGTTATTATTGGGTTGTTCACAATAGAATGATGTTTATCTATAGAGGCGTTTACCAGGGAGTTGGCTCCAGAAGTCTCTATGTCGCAAGGGCAGGAGAAATGAAAGAGAACAAACCTAAAATTAGTTTTTGACAATACCACAATCGTCCAAAACGATACCACAAACCTACAAAACAAATCTGCACTATTGTGCAAACCGAGCAAAAAAGGTACTTTTGCAAAAATTCTATATTGCAAAAGTATGACTATGAAAAAGATATATATTGCCTTATTCGGTTTCTGTTTGTTGGGCAGTTCTTTCTCGGCGCAGGCTGCACATTCGTGGCACACAAGCGGTATGCGGAGCGAGTGCGTACTCTTTGAGCGGCATACGTGGAATGTGGTAGATGCCGTTGACGAAGAACCGGGCTACAGCCGTCGCCGCTATACTTATACCGATTCGGTGTTTATCCCGGAAACGATGGAGGGTAAGTGCTTTACACTCTCTTGCGGGGCGGCGAACCAGGAGGCGTGGGTGTATCTCAACGGTGATCCGGTAGGTTACCACGCCGGCGGATATACCGCTTTTGCGTTTGATGTTACCCGCTATTGCCACGCGGGGCAATGGAACCGTGTGCGTATCGTGGTAAGCAACGAGTACAACGAGAATATTCCCCCTCTCTCTGCTGATTTTACGTTCTTCGGCGGGCAGTATCGTGATGTGGTGCTGACCGCTACTTCCCCTTTGCATTTTGCCACCACGCACTTTGCCACCCCGGGTGTGTATGTCTATACGCCTGCTGTGTCGGCTGAGCGTGCCACGGTGCAGATAGAAGCCAGGGCAGAGGGAAACGGGAAAGTGGAGTTTCTGGTGAGCGGACACGGTTATCAGAAGACTATCAAAGCCAAGATACAGACCGGCAAAGCCCATACGGAACTGACTATTCCTAATCCCGCCTTGTGGACACCCGGTACCCCGAACCTCTATACCGTTCAATGTCGTCTTTATGACAAGCACGGGCGGCTGCAAGATGAAGTGAAGGAGCAGTTCGGCTTGCGTTGGTACGGCTTTGGCGAGGATGGAATGTTTTATCTCAATGGCAAGCAGACCAAACTCATCGGTACCAGCCGCCACCAATGCTACAAGGGGTTGGGCAATGCTCTGCCCGACCCGCTGCAACGCCGTGATATTGAACTTATCAAGGCAATGGGTGCGAACTTCCTCCGTGTGGCGCACTATCCGCAGGGAGAGTATATTATGCACCTGTGCGACAGTATCGGTTTGCTCTGCTCGGTGGAGATACCGCTGGTCAATGCCATTACTGAGAGCGAGGCTTTTGCACAGCGTTGCGAGGATATGATTGATGAGATGGTGTGGCAGAACCGCAACCACCCTTCTGTCGTACTATGGGCGTACAGCAACGAGATACTGCTTCGCCCACCGTTTAAGAATGATACCGCCCGCCATAGTCTCTATTGCGAGCATGCTGCTGCGCTGTGTCGCCGGCTCAATGCGCACCTGAAAGCATTAGACCCGACGCGTCCGACGATGATTGTTCTGCACGACAATTTCAAGGAATACAGCCGCTATGGTTTCCCTCAGGCAGCCGATGTGGTAGGGCTGAATATCTACAGCGGCTGGTACTCGGGAACGTTTTCCGGTATGGACAAGAGTGTGGAGCGTGTGCATACGGCATTGCCGGGCAAACCGCTGCTTCTCACCGAGTTCGGCGCAGACTGTGATCCGCGTATCCGTACCGCTTTTCCTGAGCGGTTCGACTACTCGATGGACTATGCCCTGCTTTTTCACAAGCATTATCTGCCATTTATTCTGAATTGCGATTACCTTGCGGGTGGTATGGTTTGGAACTACAACGATTTCCATTCCGAGGCGCGTCTCGGTGCGTTGCCGCACTACAACTGCAAGGGATTGGTTACCTCCGACCGCCAGCGCAAACTGACCTATTTCTATTATCAGTCGGTGCTGCGCAAGGACCGTGTTGGTGGGCAGGCGAAAGATACATTGCTGCAGATGTTACGCCTGCCGCAAGCGGAATCTATGCCGCTGCGTGTCAATATGGGCAGCCGCTGTTTCTTTACCGATGACAGTACCCGTATCTGGCAGCCCGAGCAGGCATACCAAGAGGGCGGTTGGGGCTATGTGGGCGGCGAACCGTTCACCAAGAAAACCAAGTACGGGCAACTGCCTGCCGCCGATGTGGATATACTTGGTACTGACCAAGACCCGCTTTATCAGACCGCCCGTGTCGGGATAGAGGCGTTCCGTGCCGATGTACCTGCGGGGCAATACGAGGTAGTGCTGTATCTGGCGGAGTTGGAGAGCGAAGAGCAGGAGCAGATGTCGGTTTACAACCTCGGGAATGAAGCCATAGATACCGGTTTCCGTGGAAGAGAGATGACGGTGCAAGTACAAGATACCGACCCCGTTACGGTCAATCTCACCCGCCAATACGGCAGATACCGTGCTGCTGAGCTGCGCTACACGGTAGAGGTCAATGGCAACGAGGGAATACATATTACTTTCCGTCCCGTAAAAGGCGAAACTATTCTCAATGCAGTAGAGATAATTAATTTGTAAATGTGTAAATTAGCAAATTTGTAAATTAACGGAGCATATACTCATTTACCAATTTACCAATTTACAAATTTTTGCGATATGCGCTCGGCGTTATGCCGTAGCGTTTGCTGAAGCAGCGGATAAAGTAACTGGGTGTGTTGTATCCTGCTATGTAGGCTATTTCGGCAATAGATTTCTCCGGTGCGTCTTTTAGCAGGGTAGCGGCGCGTTGCAGGCGCATTTCGGCTATCAGTTCGTTGGGTGTTTTCCCCGTTGCGTCTTGCAGTTTGGTGTATAGACCTGTGCGGCTCATACACATTTCCTGTGCTAATTTGTTAATATCAAAATCCGCATCATCGAGGTGTGCCTCGATGATGTTCTGTACTTGTGTGGCGAACAGGAAACGTTCGTTTTGCAGCCGCTCTCGCATCAGGCGCAACTGCTCGTTTTTCTTTGCCAATTGTGCTTCCTGTTCGGCTATTCGTGCTTTTGTTTTGCGCAAGGCACGTTGCAGAATGTATCCGCCTGTTGCCAGTACTGCGCAGGCAATCAGTGTGATAAACAATGTTTTTGCCCACCATGTCTCGTACCAATGCGGCTCTACGATGATATGCAGTCGATAGGTGTCGCCTATGTTGTCTTGCAGCAGGAAATCATATTCTCCGGGTGCCAGGTTGGTATAGGTTGCGCTCTGTGCAGCGGTGGCGGGTTGGCGGTTGGTGTCGAACCCTTCCAATCTGTAATAGAGTTGCGGGCGCAGTATGTTGCTGTACGACGAACTGCCGAAACGGATTGTCAGGACTTTCTCGTCAGGTTGCAGATACAGTGTGTCCAATACGGGCAACCCCTGTGTAATTCGTCGCACGTTGCCGCCGGTGTTGCGTATAGTGATACCTACGGGGAAGATATGTACGGGTTCGCCCGGTGTCATTACGTCTTTCAGGCAGAAACGGTACATTCCGTCGATTCCGCCCACCCAGACCGTCCCTTGCGAGTCGGCGTAGAGACTTTGCTCGGTGAGGATCTCGAGTGGAAATCCCGTTTTGGCGGTCAGGTAGCGTACGGATGTGAAATCGGCAGACACTATGGTCAGTCCCACCGAGGTGGCGATGATGTAGTATTCGGGTGTGGTGAGCAGGTCGATGACGCTGCGGCTGTCCAGACAGGCATTGAGTTCGGCAAACGGCTGCCAAACGCCTGTTGCCGTATCGAAGCGCAGAATACCGTCAATCGTCCCTGCCAGCAGGTTGCCGGTGATGTCGCAGCCGAATACGTGTACGGGTTTGGGTATGGTGTAGGTAGATAGTCGGCGGGTGGGAATATGGTAGGCGTAGGTAAGGTGTTGGCGGGCGAACCAGAGGACGGAGTTTTGCCTCCGGAGGTGTGCTAACTCGCCCGAGATACTGACAGAATCCAACACGGAAAACTCGCCGGTACTCCTCCGCATCAGTCCGATACCGCGCTCGGTGGAGAAGAACAGGGTATCTCCATATTCGACCAATTCGCGCACGCGGTTATCGGGCAGGCAGCCCTGTTCGGCGGTGTAGGTACGCAGGCGTTTGGTGCGGGTGTCCATAGTGATGAGTCCGCCCTGGTGCGTGCCCATATACAACAAGTGGTGTGGCTCATCCAACCAGAGCGATTTGATGGCAGGTTGGGGCGTGGCACGGTCGATACGCACGGGAACGATGGTGCCGTTGGGGTACAGTACGTTCAATCCGCCTCCGTTGGTAGCAATATAGACCGTGCCGAGACTGTCGGAAATGATACTATTGACAATAGGATAACTGAGCGGGTGTGCCTGCTCCTTGCCAGCGCCATAGTACGTATAGATGGCGTGGCGCGGGTTGTAGAGGTCGATAGCCCCGAAGAAACTGCCTATCCACAGGGTGCCTTGTTCGTCGCAGGTGATAGCCCGCACGGAGAAAGGATAGTCATCGGGCGTGCCTTGTGCGAAAGGAAGAGGGCGCATATCGGCGGCATTGATACATATCAGTCCACTGTAGGTGCCGACCCAATAATTACCCTGATGGTCTTCGGCGATAGTACGTACGTCAGTGCCGGCAATGATATGCTGCCGGTCTCCCGTCGGGCGCAGGCAGTATAGTCCGTCGGTGCGCGAGCAAAGCCAGAGGTTCTGTCGGCTGTCACGGAAGATCTGTACTACCGATGGTATGGCTATATGCTGCAAGAGCCGCCCAGTGGTGTTGTACAGCGAGACTCCCTCACGGTTGCTGACAATGATTTGCTCTGCCGACTCATAGATAGCCATAGGGCGGGGAATGAAAAAGAGCGGACTGAGGGTTGTGCCGTTGTAGGCAAAGAGAGTGTCGCGTGCGGCTATAAGGAAGCGTCCGCGTCCGTACACGACGGCTTGTACACCGGCGGAGTCTATTACCGAGAGCGTCTCCGTGCGCAGATTGAGCCGCAGGACGCTGCTTCCGCTGCGGAAAAGCAGATTGCCGTGGCGGTCGCCGCATACGGTATGGATATAGTTGTTGCGTATAAGCGGGTTTTCCGTCTCGTCGCCGCGGAAGATACGGCAGTCGTTGCCGGCAATGCAGTTCAAGCCGTCCCGTGTGGCGACCCACATACGTCCGTACTCGTCCTGGTAGAAGGCGTTGATACTATAGTGCGACAATCCGTCTTCCACGCCGAAGTGCTCCATCGCCGTCGATGTAGCAAAGACGAGAGCAACCCACGCAGACAGAAATGCAATGGAAAGAACCCGTTTAATAGCAAAATCGTACAACATGTTATTGTGTTTTGGTATGCAAAGATAGTATAAATTCCGCACATATGCAAACGGGGTGTAATAGTTGCGACAAGATATGAGCGATATAGGCTGTGTGGCACGCAATACATACGACATAGGAACTGCATTCACAGGTAAATCACAGGTGAATCACAGGTGAATCACATACGAATCACATACGAATAACATACACCTGCCAGGTAGTTGGTATGTAGTAGGTATGTAGCAGGTATGTAGCAGGTAGGTCCGTATTTGGTCGGTATGCGGCAGGTGCAAGGAAGTTGATTGTTCGTGATCAACGGAAAGCAAATGGAAAGCAAGCGGAAAGCAACGGCATATAGCAGAATAGTAAAATGATGCATGACAATATGTTTTGTACGAAAGTGCAATTATTTTGAATTTTATTGGTACTGCTATTGCGGATATTGTTGTAATTTTGCAGCGGGTTTGGAAGGCGGACAGGATGGTGTGTGATTGTCGTTGATTGAGTGTTGGAAACCGCGGACGAGGCGTCCGCGTCCCCGGAACGGATGGTGTTGATTATTGTTGATTGACCATTAAAGCAAGTCTATATATAAAGAAAAATACTCAACCAAAGAAAAATACTCAACTAAAGAAAAATACTCAACTAAAGAAAAATACTCAACCAAAGAAAAATACTCAACTAAAGAAAAATACTCAACTAAAGAAAAATACTCAACTAAAGAAAAAACACTCAACTAAAGAAAAATACTCAACTTATCTGATACGATATGAAAAAGATATTTCTCAGTATTATTTGTGCAATATGCTCCGTTATGCTATGGGCGGACGTAGAGGGTGTGGTGCGCGATGAGCAGGGAGAACCGCTTATCGGCGTGTCGGTGCTGATAGAGGGTACGACACAGGGCACCATTACCGATTTCGACGGCAATTTCTCGCTCCATGCAGAGGAAGGGCAGACACTCGAAATCAGTTACATGGGTTATCGTACCGAGCGGGTGAAAGCAGGCAAGGCTCCGCTACAGGTGGTGTTGAAAGAAGACACGAAGACGCTTGACGAGGTGGTGGTAGTGGGTTATGGTACGCAGAAACGCTCCGACCTGACGGGGTCTGTGGCATCGGTGAAAGCCGATGATGTGAATGCCGTGCCGACCAGCAGTGTGGCAGAGATGCTCCGCGGACAAGCGGCGGGTGTGGTGGTAACGCAGAACAGTGCACGCCCGGGCGGACAGTCGGATATAGTGATCCGCGGTAAGAAATCGCTCACCGGTGGCAATGCACCGCTTTATATTGTGGACGGTACGCCGGTGGACAATATAGACGACTTCAATGCGCAGGATATAGAGTCGATCGAAGTGCTGAAAGACGCTTCGGCGCAGGCTATCTATGGTGCGCGTGCGAGCAACGGTGTGATACTGGTTACCACGAAGCGCGGTAGCGAGGGCAAGACGAGTGTGGACATCAACGCGTACGCGGGTGCGCAGACGGTGAAGCGCAATTTTGACCTCTACAACGGTGCGGAATGGGTGGCACTCAAACGCGAGGCGAACCGTACGTTTGTCTATGACCCTGCGACCAAGACCGCTACGGGTGAGTATCAGGACGATGTGGCATTGTTCGGCAATATGTATCAGAACATGGTGGACGGGAACTATACCGACTGGGAGAGCCTGATGATCAAGCCCGCTCTGCAGCAGAAATACGATGTGAGCGTGCGCACGGGCAACGACCGCACGAAGATGTCCGCGGCGTTGGGTTTCTTTGATCAAGAGGGTATGATTGCCCCCGCCAACTACCGCCGTTACAATGTGCGTTTCGATGTGTCGCAGAAACTCGGCAAGCGGGTTACAGTCGGTATGAAAGCCAACTATATACATAGCGACCAGAAATCGGAAGACTCGGACTTTTCGAAAGTGCTGACCGAGTCGCCGTTGCTCAGTGCTTATGATGCGGACGGCAATATGCTGTCGCTCCTGGCGGACAGCAAGTGGAGTCCGCTATGGAACAATGCGCATTACACCTCGGACAAGAAGACCGACCGTTTTATGCTCGGGCTGAACCTTGACTGGAACATTTGGGGCGGACTGACCTACCGGCTTAACACCTCGGTCAATTACCGCAACCAGGAGCAAGGCACTTATCGGGATTCGCAGCACGAAAAGGGCAGTTTGGTAGGCGGTTCGGCGGCTATAAGCAACACCAAGTATGTGGACTACCTGCTGGAGAATATCCTTGGCTACGACCATACATGGCAGGACAAACACCACTTGAATGTAACGCTGGTGCAGTCAATAGAGGCTATCCGCACCACCAAGACCACCACGAGCGGTTCGGGCTTTGCCACCGACGACATGGGATATAACAACATCTCTGCGGCAGCGATTACCAATCCGACGGTGCGCACCATCACTCCGCGGCATTTGGTCAGTTTTATGGGGCGTGTGAACTACAGCCTGATGGACAAGTACCTGTTCTCGGTCAGCACCCGTGTGGACGGGTCGAGCGTATTCGGCAGGAACAGCAAATGGGGTGTTTTCCCCGCAGGGTCGTTTGCATGGCGTATCAACCAAGAGGACTGGTTGGCGGATGTGAACTGGCTGACCAACCTCAAACTGCGTCTGTCTGCGGGGTCGGTGGGCAACCAGGCTATCAGTCCCTATCAGACACAGGGTCTGGTGGACAGTTATTATATGCAGTTCGGCGACGGGAATGCCCTGGTGGGCTATCTGCCGTCGGGACAGTTGCAGAACCCCGACCTGAAATGGGAGACCACGACCAGTTACAACATCGGTTTGGACTTCGGTTTCCTGCGCGACCGTATCATGGGTACGGTGGAGTACTACCGCGCCAAGACGACCGACCTGCTGGTGGAGAAGAGTATCAACCAAACGACGGGATACAATACCCAACTTGTGAATATGGGTTCGGTGCTGAACCAAGGCGTGGAGATAACGGCGAACTTTGTACCCGTCAAGATAAAGAACTTCACGTGGACGGTGGATGTGATCTGGGCGCACAACCGGAACAAGATCCTTTCGCTCAACGGTGCCAAGGGCGCAGACGGCAAGCCGCTCAACGATGAGGCAAACGGCTGGTTTATAGGGCATAATATCAATGCGTACTACGATTATGTGTTCGACGGTATATGGCAACTCGGCGACGACATACCCGACTACGGAGGGACCTACCAACCGCAGCCCGGTGATATCCGTGTCAAAGATGTGAACAACGACGGCAAGATAGACGAGAAAGACCGTGTGGTGATTGACCGCGACCCGAAATGGACGGCTTCGCTTGGAACCTCGTTCAAGTTCTACGGTGTGGATATATCGTTTGATTTCTATGGAGTGTATGGTGCGGTAAGGCAGAACAACTACCTCTATGCCAGCAACCAGGGCGGCGACCTGAAGGGTGTGCGCAACGGTATCAAAGTGGACTATTGGACGATAGAGAACCCGAGCAACACGGCTCCGCGTCCGAGAGACGGCAATATCTCCTATTTCTCGTCGCTGTCGTATCAGGACGCATCGTATTTCCGCTTGCGTACGCTGTCGGTGGGGTATTCGTTCCCGAAGAAACTGATTGCCAAGGCGAAGATGAGCAATCTGCGTATCTATTGCACGGCTTCGAATGTATTCACCAGCACCAAGTATCAAAGTTACAGCCCCGAAGCCGGTGCGGGCAGTTATCCCGAACCTCGCACCGTGATTGGCGGACTGAACCTGAGTTTCTAACCCGTTAAGGACCTTAAAGACCTTAAAGTCCTTAAAGACCCTATTCATTAAACAGCAAAAACAATGAAAAAGCACAGTATATATATTCTTCTGGCGGCTATGCTGCTGACCTCCTGCCACGACTGGCTGGACGAGAAAGTCTATACCCAACCAACGGGCGAGTATATCGTTTCCACCCCTGCGGGTATGGCGAGTGCGGTGCTGGCGATGTACTACAAAGACCGTGAGATATTCCGTAACAACGATGATGCGGAGACTATCCTGTGGATGAATATGCTTGTCGGCGACGACATCACCTATTGCCGTGCGGGTGAGGGTATTCCGCAGTTCGGACGCTATCAGGACCTGCTGCCTACGACGCCGAGCGTGGCACGCCTGTGGAAGCAGCAATATGCCTTGATCGGATATGCGAATATGGTCATCGGTGCAGCGGACAAGGTGGATATGACCGACCCCGTGGCGATACAGGCGGTAGCCGAGGCGCGTGTCTTCCGTGCGCATGCTTACCTGCGCCTGCTGCAACGCTACGACAATATCTACCTCACTACGCGTGTTACCACACCCGAGAACGTGAACGATTCCATTTCCTATACGCCTGCCGCCAAAGAGGACGTGTATGCGCTGATGGACGAAGACCTCGATTATGCCATTGACCATTTGGCTTGGACTACCACACAACCCGGTCGTTTTACGCAGGGCGTGGCACGCCTGCTACGTGCCAAGTCAGCGGCTTGGCAGAGCAAATGGCAGGAGTGTGCCAACCAGATCAATGCCATAGAGCAGAGTGGGGTGTATGCACTGCTGTCCGACCCGCGCGAGGTCTTCGATGCGGCTAACCTCAACCACTCCGAGGCAATACTCGTTTCGCAATGGAACAAGGCTACCGGCGGCTGGTTCACCAATACGGTTACCAACTCCAATAGCGGACACCGTATGTGTATCATCTGTACGCCGAAGTACAACGAACAGAAAGGTATGCTCATCGACTATGCATCGGGCGGCTACCCGTGGGGACGCATGTTCCCGAACCAATACCTGCTCAGTCTCTACGACAGGGCGCACGACCTTCGCTATACCGCATGGTACAAGACCGCATGGACGTACAACGATCCTGACAACCTGCCGCGCGGTCGGCACGTGGGCGATACGCTTGTCGCTACCACGGAGGCGGCATATCAGAACGTGCACCCGATGTGCACCAAATACAACGATTCCTATACCAAGGCGTCGCCGACGGATAACGAGTCGTTCAAGGACATCATCATCTACCGTCTCCCCGAAGCATATATCCTCGGTTGCGAGGCATATATCCATCTCGGGCGGCAGGATTCGGCAGCCTATTACTACAACAAGACCTACACCCGTGCGGGCAATGCAGCGGAGACACAACCGATCACTATCGAGATGCTGGCGGACGAGCAGGCACGCGAGTTGGCATTGGAGGGCGACCGCTGGAACTTCCTCAAACGCGAGAACCTGCTGGTTAAGCAGGTAAAGGCACACGGTGGAGAATATGTAAAAAGCGAGCGTTGGGGCGTGCTGAATAATGATACCATTATCCGCAACAACATCAGCGACTACCACAACCGCTGGCCGATACCCCAAGCCCAACGCGACATTATGCACACTTTCCCGCAAAACCCGGGATACTAATCAATTTGTAATTAGTAATTAGTAATTTGTAATGATTGTCCTTAAAGTCTCTAATGTCCCTAAAGTCTCTAACTAAAACCCAACAATATTATGAAAAAGATTTTCTCTTTGGCTTCTGTAGCCATTATGGCACTGAGTATCAATGCCCAAAACTTGCTCCTTGAGGAGTATTTCGAGTATGAGGCAGGTACGAACCTTATCACCGATACCATTACATTGTCCGACAATATGGACGGCGTAACGGGGTGGAGTACATCCTCTAACAAAAATTCAGGACAAACCCGTTTCACTATTGCCGATGCGCCGCTGACTTATGAAGGTTATGCCGGTTCGGGCATAGGCAATGCGTTGCTGTTCACTCCGCAATCCAAAACGGGACAGTCCGTATTCAAGAACTGGGGACACGGCGTATTGAACGACTCGACCATCTATATCGCTTTTATGATTCAGTTCCCCAAGCAGGAGGTGAATTATGCAAGTCCTGACTATTTCATGGGTATCAAGATGGAGCCTTCTGCAACAACAACAAACTTTGCCGGTCGCTTGTATGCATCTGTAGAGGCTATGGACGAGATTACGGGTGCGCCTTTTACGGGGCAGGAGATTTCCTTCGGTATCAACAAATCGAGTGATGGCAAAGCCGAATGGACGGACGCCGAGAAAGAACCGTATTTCACCTTCGACAAGACTTATCTCATTGTGATGAAATACCATGTGGGCAAACTCAACGGCAAGACCGCCGCAGAGGAAAAGGGTAACTATGACGACGAGATGTGGCTCTATATCAATCCGACACTGGGCGCAGAACCCGCTACGGCGAACCTCTATCAGAAAGACCCCAACGGCAAAGACGCTTATCGTCTGTCCGGCAGCGGAAAGGAGATGGGTTCCTTGCGCGGTTTCTATCTTCGTGGCGGCGAACCGGGCAAAGCCAACACCATCGCACCCTATATCATTGACGGTATCCGCGTAGGTTACACATGGGAGGACGTAATCGGCAAACAGACCGCTCTCAATAATACCAGCACCGAGGCAAAAGCTGTTAAATCAATTGAGAACGGACAACTCGTTATCCGCCGCGGCAACACTACCTACACCGTCCTCGGCACGGAGTTGTAAGTCTCCGGGGACGCAAGCGCCCTCGCCCGCGGAACACCTCAAAGAAAACAGCATCTGCATAGCCGCCGTAGGCGAATAAGATTTACGGCAATTTATGGATGCAAAAACAAAGATTAACTTAGATTTCTTGCCGCTCGGCGGCATAGGAGCATTATGAAAAAGCGCATACTTTCGTTATTCGGTATCGTCGTAGTGGCAGGGACGCTCTCTGCCGCTACGATTAATGCCAAGAGTTCATACAACGGCGGGTGGGGTAGTTATAAGATAGACCTTGTCTCTACGCTCGGCGGCTATACCCCCGCGGAGAATACCGCTTCCGACTATACCCGCACAGGTGCATGCGCATACCTTCGCGCCGACTCTACGGGTTTCTACCACGTAGAGAAAATCGACAACCGCTGGTGGCTCATCGACCCGGACGGGTATGCGGGTATCAATGTGGCGGTTACAAGCCTTGATGCCAATGCCTTGCAAGACGATTATGATGTCTTGCGCCGCAACGGCTTCAATGGAACGGGCAATTTTATCGCCTCCGAGTCGCAGACCAAGAACAGCAACAACCTCTGGAACTATGGGCAGATGTCCTATACGCGGCGGTACAATTTCTATGTCAACTACCGCAAGGAGCGCCCCGACTACTATAAAACGCCCAAAGAGGTGCAGGACAAAGCCGCCAATTACCTGCTGGTGCTTGATCCCGAATTCGAGACCTTCTGCTATGCGCAAGCCAAAAGCAATTTCTCGCAGTACAGCAACGAGCGCGACCTGCTCGGCTATTTTACCGACAACGAACTGCCGTTCAATGTCCGCCAGTTGGATCTGGTCGTTTCCTCGCTTTCCGCGGGCGACCCTACCTACGACAGCACTGTTGTATGGGCGGCACGCAACGGGGTGGACTTGTCCGCACCCACAGAGGCGCAGAAAGAGGCGTATGCCGCTTATCTTGCCGAGCGGTATTTCAGCGTAGTGGCAGGTGCTATCCGCGCGGCGGACCCGAATCACATGGTTCTCGGCAGCCGTCTCCATGGGGTGCCGCGGAGCATTCAGGGGGTGGTGGATATGTCGCACAAGTACTGTGATGTTACGTCCGTCAATTTCTACGACTATTTCTGCCCAAACGACCAGATTGCAAAGGCTTCGTGGACGAATGACCACCCGTGCCTTGTAACCGAGTTCTATATCAAGGATGTGCATTTCAAGTCCGGCACGCAGGAAGGCGCAGGCTGGTATGTCAACAGTCAGGCGGACCGTGGCAGATGGTATCAGAACACCTGTCTGCAACTGCTCAGAAACCCGTGTTTCATCGGCTGGCAGTATTTCCGCTTTATGGACAACAACAATTCCAACAAAGGACTGGTCTCCGCCACGCGCGAGGAATATACCGATATGACGCCATATACCGCCGAACTCAATTCGCAGGTCTATCGGCTCATTGATTTCTTCGACGGCACCATCCGCTGCCCGCAGGAAACCGTTCTTACCGAGTGTCCTTTTGCACCCGTCGCTGACACCTACGTTACTTTGGGTGCTAACCAACGGGATACCCACGGCACGGAGCAGACCCTTCTCGTGCGCTATTACGGCACCGAGAACCAACGCCGTGAGGCTTTCCTGCGTTTCGACCTCTCGCAGGCTGCCGCCCTGATGCCATACCTTAAAAATGCCGAGTTGCGCCTTACGTGTGCCGCTACCGACGGCAAACCGCACAACCTGCTCGTCTCGGGCGTGGAAGACCCGTCGTGGACAGAGTCCCTCACAGGCGCACAGCGTGCTGCCAATGCGTCGTGGAAAAGCACCTACAACCGCCTTGCGTCCTATAAGCAAGCCTTTGTGGCAGACAGCACCTATACCTTTGATGTTACCCGCTGGGTACTCGACCACGCCGGACAGCCGTCGTTCAAACTGCATGCGCTCACCAAGACCGACGATGCGGTATCGTTCTTTTCCCGCGAGGGCAAAACAGCCCCGCAGTTGGTGCTGACCTTCTATGGTCGTCATCGCCTGCCCGATGCCGTAGAGCAAACGGTTACGACATCGCCCGCTACCAAAATCATCGAGAACGGGCAGGTCTATATCCTCCGCGCAGGCAACAAGTACACCCTTTTCGGTGTACCCCTCCCGCAAAAACGATTCAAATAACCCTGTAAAAACAATAACAACATGAAAAAACTTTTTCTTTCTATGACAGCCGTGCTGCTGTCTTCAGTGGCTTTCGCCCAATCGTACACTCTTAATTTTGTAGAGTATTCTGCTACGGATAAAGATAGTGCCTCCGTTTATGTAAAATCCGTTGAGGCTATCTTTGGTGCAGATGCTACAGCGTATGTAGCGTCTATAGATGTACGTGATAACGTTTCTCCTGCGCGTCAAGGATGTGGCGCGAAATTTGGTTCACAGTCTAAAAAAGGTATCTTGAATTTTACTTTGGCTAATCCTACCGAGGTGGATTCAATCGTTATCTCTGCTGCTATGTATAATGCAGAGGAAGGCACTGACGGCTTCAAGGCAATCAATGTGCTACTTACGGATACCGCTGCTTTCGCCCTTTCGGCAGGCAACAAAGTCTTTGAAGATTGCGTATGGAAACCGGTAGGCGTGGTTACGACTATCCGTATCAATCAAACCACCGCAGCGAAACAGCGTTTCTATGTGAAGAGTATCACTGTTCACCCTAAGAAAGCAGAGTCCGAGACCCCGACCTCTATCAACAACATAACCACCACCCAAGACAATCGTATCTACACCCTCCTCGGTGCTTACGTCGGCACGGATTTTGCTACTCTTCCTTCCGGTACCTATATCCTCAACGGGAAAAAAGTTATCAAGTAAATAATACCCGGCACGGAGACGCGGGCGCCCTCGCCCGCGGAAAACAATAGTTGTGGAAACGTGAAGCGTAAAGCAGATGTGCGTAGCACATTGAGTGCTATAGCGATAACGAAGCCTCGCGGGCTGAGTAGGACTCCTTATCGTCCCGCGTCGTTATAAACTAAAAACAAGATGTAAAAATCGACACTGTACATCCCCCTCTTTGAGGGGGATTGGGAGAGTCGGAATAAATATCTCATTATGAAAAATCTCTTTGATATTAAAGGCAAAGTAGTCGTCCTCACGGGCGGCTGCGGAGTCCTCGGACAAACGATTGCGCGCTATCTCGCCGAGCAGGGCGCACACATGGTCATCCTCGATATGAACGAGGAAGTAGGTAAATCTTTCGAGGCGGAACTCTCGGCTGTTACACCCGCCATGTTCCTCCGTACGAATGTCCTTGATGCCGACATCTTGGAGCAGAACAAGCGCGACATCCTTGCCCGTTTCGGCACGATTGATGTCCTACTCAATGCGGCGGGCGGTAATATGGCGGCTGCCAATATCGCACCCGACAAAACGTTTCTTGATGCGTCTGACGATGCGATCCGCAAGGTGGTCGAACTCAATCTTTTCGGTACGATCCTGCCTACCAAAATACTCGGTGCTGTCCTTTGCGAGAAGAAAGAGGGGACTATCGTCAATTTCTGCTCCGAGTCTGCCCTCCGTCCGCTCACACGCGTCTTCGGCTACGGCTGTGCCAAGTCGGCTATCGCCAGTTACACCAAGTATATGGCTACCGAAATGGCGCAGAAGTTTAGCCCGCGTATCCGCGTCAACGCTATCGTACCGGGCTTTCTGATTACCAACCAGAACCGTGCTTTGCTCACCAACCCCGACGGCTCTCTTACTGCCCGCGGTGAGGATGTTATCCGCCATACTCCTGCCGGTCGTTTTGCCGTACCCGAGGAACTCTGCGGCACTATCCACTACCTCATCTCCGAGGCGTCCTCTTTCGTTACGGGTGCCTTGAGCGTCGTGGACGGAGGCTTCGATGTGTTCTCTATCTGATCCCTGTATAGCATCTGTATAGAAGGAGTAGGTGATTAGTAGGTGATTAGTAGGTGATTCTGCATAGGATAGGTGGTGTTTACCCTGCAGTTGGTGCCAAGTTTTCCACCGGGGACGCGGACGCCTCGTCCGCGGTATTTGGACCGTTGAAACGTATAGGATGTGTGGAGACGACGCGTCCCGCGTCGTCAAGTAAGAAGTCGCTTCTGCTTATTTTCTTCCATTTTTTTCCGCCCCGCGGCATAGGAAACAACTCACCCGCCCTGCATATTAATTGTTAATTTTTAATTCTTAATTGAAGCAATGATTCAAACAATGCGTTGGTACGGACCTAATGATCCGGTCAGTCTTGCCGATATACGTATGGCAGGTGCCACGGGCGTCATTACCGCTCTCCATCATATCCCCAACGGGGAAGTCTGGTCTGTTGAAGAGATACAACGCCGCAAAACTGAAATAGAAGCCGCGGGCTTGGAGTGGACAGGCGTTGAGTCTGTCCCCGTACACGAGCATATCAAGACGCAGGAGGGTGATTATCTGCGGTATATTGACAACTACAAGCAGACCCTCCGCAACCTTGGCGCGTGCGGTATCCGTATGGTTACCTACAATTTTATGCCCGTGCTCGATTGGACGCGCACCAACCTCGACTATGTCTTCCCCGACGGCAGCCACGGACTTATGTTCGAGAAAGCCGCCTATATGGCATTCGACCTCTATATCCTCCGTCGTGAGGGGGCGGAAACCGAATACACCGCAGAGGAAATAGCCCGTGCGCATGCCCGCTACGAACAGATGACCGAGGAGGACAAGCAGACGCTTACCCGCACGATGATTATGGGACTCCCCGGTGCGGAGGAGTCGTTTACGCTGGAGCAGTTCCGCGAGCAACTCCTGCGCTACAGGGGTATCACCCGCGAGCGATTGCAGCAAAACCTGATTTTCTTCCTACACGAGGTTTGCCCTGTGGCAGACCAAGCAGGCATTGCTATGGTTATCCACCCCGACGACCCGCCTATGCCTATTATGGGCTTACCGCGTGTCCTCTCGTCGGCGGACGATTTCCAAACCCTCGTCGATGCCGTGCCAAACAAAAGCAACGGACTCTGTCTCTGTACAGGTTCCTTCGGCGGCGCAGGCAAGCATGATCTGATAGGTATGATGCGCCGTTTCGGTAATCGCATCAACTTTGTCCATCTCCGTGCCGTCAGCCAAACACCCGATGGCGATTTCTACGAGAAATGGACGTTCGAGGGCGACCTTGATACCTACGAGTTCCTCCATGCAATGGTGGAGGTGGAGCAGCAGCGCGGTTGTGCCATTCCACTCCGTCCCGACCATGGCCATTGTATCTGCGACGACCTCGCCAAGGGCAAACGCACCAACCCGGGCTACACCCTTCTCGGTCGTCTCCGCGAACTCGCCGAAATCCGCGGTATGGAAGCCGCCATCCGCCGTTCTATGCAACTGAAGTAGCCTTTCTCTCAATAACAGCCTTCGTCTGATAGACCAATTCTATCCCGCACCATAGAATTTGTTTATCAGACGTTTGTTATATTCAATCATATCATGGATCTTGTCTTTTGTGTAGCATCATCCAATGCCAACATCACGCCCCAATTATGTCCCCAATAGGTTACATCCAAATGGACATATCCTGTTTGTCCGGTCAAGTCCGGCTGTGTCCAAACACATTCTATCTTGCGTAGTCTGCGCTTGATGGACGAGGTACTCAGATGGGTTTGTTCTGATAATTGGCGGATAGTTTGTTTGCCGTTTTGGTGGGCATTCCACATCTCCGTTTGCGGCAATGGAATACTATTGCGAAACTGATGTCGGCAGACTAAACATTTGTACAATTGCACGCCTTTGCGTGTACCATTTTTCTTTGTTTTGACCGCCCCGCACAGAGGGCACTTTTCTTGTTCATTTGTGGCGTTTTTAGGAATTTTGAATGCCACAAAGATACTATATATCAGTAAAATACAAAGAAATCAGCCTGCAAAATGACCCATAGACCCCGAAGTAGTCGTACCCTGTCTCCGCATCGCATTCCTTTCCCGTGAATTTGTACCTCTCGTCATAGGTGGCAGCATGCTGATTCTCTATCAGTTCCCCGTACGGTGCATAATGGATATACTGAATGGGAGTCCCCGTAAAGTCGGTAATCCAGTTGGCGGAGCATTGATAATTTATTCTTCTATATACCATGAAGCACTTTCATCATCTATTGAAACCAGGATATTATTTCTCCATAATAAATATGCCGCCCATATGAATGCCTCTTGATCTGCTTCTACAAATGTTACAAGTGGACTATTTTCGATGTAATGTTTCAAACCTTCTAAACCATACTCATTATATATGCTATCTGCTATATCGCTGCGAGTAATGTTAGTCTGTTTCTGAGACATAAGGAAATAATCATCGGACACTATTAATACTTGTTTTTTCTCAATAATCTCTTCTAAGTACCCATAGAAATCTTTTTCCGACATACATTTAATGTTTAATTCATAATACAGAGAACTAGTAGATGTCCATATCATACAAGTGTCTTTTTCGTTCGTCATATTAAGAAATATCAGTGTGTGTGGTTCTATGCAATCTTTCATAATGTTGTTTGCACAACCGACAAAACATAATGACATTGTTAAAAGGAATAATTTTTTACTCATATTAGTAATCTTCTTTGGTGAAATAATTATATGGTCGCTCTTCGCAATTATATTTTTCCCTAACGATATTCTCTTTATCAATAGAGTTTATTTCGTTTCGATTCCATTTGTCGAGTTCTTCCAGAGCACCATTCTTCGCCTCTATTTCACTATATTTTACAGTTGTCCCGTCTATATCATTTTCTGCATGTCCCAATTCATGTGCCAAACCTACCTGCGCAGGTCTATTCTTTCTAGTTTTCGTTTCTTTACTATCTGGATTATAGAGGATTTCTTTTTTGGAATCATTATATGAGAATTTATTCCCCTCAATCCTTATGATGTGATATTCTGTACTGTCCAATAACAAATGCAATTTTGTGCAAAGTTAGTGAAAATAATT
>ERZ808259.59-NODE-59-length-82797-cov-96.274649_pt1 | contig 82797 bp, 103 predicted proteins | sample MGYA00521279_ERZ808259 | MGnify/ENA primary metagenome ERZ808259 (study PRJEB31516, sample SAMN03275586) | gut metagenome | biome: mammalia-associated habitat; material: feces | host: Papio cynocephalus | place: Kenya | collected 2012-07-27 ...
TAAAATAAAAATTTTAGTATTATATAAATATAAATAATTAAAGAATTTAATTAATTTAAATATAATCCGAAAATACGTTTTTCTTTCTTAAAATTCCAATCGCACCATTTATGTCAGCATTCAGAATTTTGTTGCATGAAGATTCTGTGCGGTTCTCGTTTTTCCAATTTCTCAGTGTCCACAGAGTTTGGCGATAGCCTCTATTATCGACGCTCCATATGGGGAAAACCCAAGAATCGCCATTGCAATGTACGGATACGGCATTGTAAGGACTTTCTTTATCGTCCCATTCCAAGACTGGTCCTTCTCTTCGAATTCCGGCTGGTTGTTGTCAATGCCAAGTGAGTGTTTGTACTCGTCAAGAATGCGCTAATGCTCCTCCTTCTCTTCTTGGTTCTCGACATACTTCATAGCCTTGCAGGTGAGACACTGCGACCGGTTGGCTTTTTGAACGGTAACATTTATTTTCGCGTCAACCTCAGTGACGAATGTACTTTGTGTGACCGCCAGAAGCTGTATGGCTTCCGTCATCTTCTAGATTTTCTCCTCTGGCGAAATTCCGTTGGTCGCCGTAGTCGTCAGGTTGATGAGCTTAATATAAAGTTTCTTGTAGTTGTCGCTCATGTTCGAATTTGCAATGCGCGTCTTCGCAAACTCGGCGTCATCAATCATGTCTTTTGTAGTTGACATCGGAGGTTCCGTTCCTTGGGTTGTTTATCTGTTTTCAGCGCCGTAGATGGACCCAACGAAGGTGTTCGGCGAGTTGAGCGTCAACGATCCCTCAACATTATAGTACTTGTTCGAGTTTGTTCCCACTACGAATCCGGTCGAGATGCGGAGCTTCAGACCGCGCTTCACCGGGAAGGTGAAACCGACATACGAACAGAAGTTGTTTCCGATGAACGGCTGAAGCTGAAGAATCCTCCACTCGTTCGAGTCTCCGGTCGTTATGTTTCCCTCAAGCGAAACCCACCTCGTTGCGTTGTTCTTCCTTTTGTTTTCCGGTTCGTCAAGCCACCCAAAGCAGGTAAAAACACCGGATGTCTGACAGGTGATTTCATTTGAAACGCGTCCTTGCACAATCATTCTGTATGCCGTGTTGTACTCTTTTGATGTTGTGAGCTTCCCGTCGGTTACCGCATCCGCACCAATAAACAGCGGGGAGTTTTCCTCGGTGAATATCTTCATCGCCTATACGTTGACGACATTGTTAAGATCTGATTCACCCGTGGTTGTCGTTGGGCATGTGAGCTTGTCCTTGAACACCTTCTCTCCCTGGAATGCGTTTCCGTCCTTGCAGTCAAGCTTGTATATCCTCTACACGGTATTACTCAGGTCTCGGAAGTCGGAGAGTTCCTACATGCTGCCGGATTCCTTTAGGAGGTCCTTCATGTTCCGGTTCACGGTGCTCTTGAGATCACCTACGCTGACGTGCTTGCTCATGTACTTCCTCACGCCGCTTGCGTCGACATCGACCGGCACGGAGACCTCAATAAACGAACTGTCGACCGGATTTTTCGCGGTCGGCAATTGGGAAACTGACCTGACAAGACCCATTTATACCTGACTTTCCTTGATTTAAGATATTTACATAAAAAATAACGAGAAAGATGCCAGGTCTTTAGCCTGGCATAGAGTTCACATTTTTGAAGGTCTTATCGAAGCAATTTGTCGTATTTGCAAAATGGAATTGATGACACATTGGACGACGCCCAGCTAAACGAGTTGAAATGGTCGATGTAGAAGTCAGGAGAAAGTGACCATTTCCCATATCTGAGCGAACAACGCCTAAACTTGATTCTGTTTCCGACAAATCTCAGGTTCGAGTGCCAGTTCGGAGTCGTCTGCAGTAGTTCAACAACATCTTCACGTCTTCTAAGCGGAAATTCCCAAAAACCAGTTGGTGATGACGGCTCTGAGCCCATGAAATAGTTGTCCGGGAATATATTGTTGGCTTCATAGTGTCTCGTGACGCAGAATCTTCCAGATGAAAGAAGTTCATCATCAAACGGCTTCACAGGAAATGTGTCGCAGTCTAGATATATTCCACCATACTCATTCATGAGTTCCATTCGAACAATGTCGGAAAGGATTTGGATGAATCTCAGGTTCTTTCCATAAACATTCTTCTGTTTCCAGATATACTCTCCGTAAAAGTCGTTCCTTCCGAGAAGCGAGTCGATGCATCTGCGTATCTGGACGTCATATCTTGAATTAAAATCGAAATCTGCCGAACCAATTCTTTCGATTTCCCTAACTGAACGGAAAACCCTGACTATCTCGAAATCAGGGTTCACCTCCTTGAAGTTTCCTATCGAGAACTCGACATAATCTGGCATCGAGTTCCCAAACCAGACGAAAAACAACCTCTTCGGAATCATTGCGCCTTTGAACGGAACTTCTCGTTGAGTTCCTTCAGAGGTTCTATCAGTTTTCCAAGCGGCGTATCGTGATATTCGTCAGAAAGGGCGTTCACGTCCTTCGGGAAGCACTTTCCTCCGTATCCGAAGCATCCGTCAGGACCTGGAACCTGCGTATGGGTCTTGTTTATGTAACCGGAAAGGAGGATTCCGTCCCTAACATTCCCGAAATCGAGACTATCGCGTTCGCATATGTCATTTATCGCGTTGAAATACGTGACCTTGAGCGCCCCGAAGACGTTATGTGCGTACTTTGCAAGCGAAGCCTCCATACTCGACATGCAAATGTGCTCCTTTCCGGGGAAAATCCGCTCAAGAAGCCCGATGTTGCCAGTAAAAACCATTTTCTGGCGACGAAAATCCTCAATATAAGTCCTTTCCGTGAGAAATTCCGGCATATGATGGACTTTTTCGTTGATTTCCTTCAGTTTTTTGAGATTTTTTGGAAGAGTCGTCGTCCGAATCCAGATGTCCTTGCCTTTTGGAATCATTCTTATGATGTCCTCAAGCACGCCGATGTCCTGCTTGCCGTTTTCAAGAGTTGGAACATGAATCTGAATAAAAAATGCATCAATTTCCTCGTTTTCGTATACATTTTCATCATAACCCTTTGCCGGATCCGAAATGTGGAGGATGACATTCGGGTTGTTTTCCTCCAGCCAGACCTTTAGTGCCGTCCCGATGAAACCACATCCAACCAAACCAACATCAATTTTTTCTGATTTCATTGATAACCTCCAATATTTTGTCGTTTTCTGTAAGATTTAAACAGTTAATGTCATTTTTGCAGTCGTTGTAGCGGACCTGAAGCCCAATGTCGACATAGTTCAGGTCTATCATGACCTCCTTGTCATGAAGAAAACACTCCGTGACAAGCCTGGGGCTGCAGTCGAATCGCCTTTTAACCGGTGTATAAATGTACTTGTCGAACTTGTCGAAAAGATTCTCAACCGGAGCCTCCACCTGCTCTATGTCGTCAAGGTTATCATATTCGGGAAGAAGCTTCGGAACGATGAGAATGCTCCTGCTGCACCCCGAATTGCGGTGGTATTCCTGTATGACCTCCGGAGTCACCTTTCTACACGCAAACGTAACATAAAACATTCCCGTGTTGTCATATGTCCTGTTTGGCTTCCTGTAGTACACAAACGGAAGCTTTTTCACATAATCGAATGTCCTGTAGTAATTATTCGGCTTATAGATTCGGTAGTCCTTCAAGTACACCATGTTCCTGTAGATCGGGGACCTTGTGTTGATTGCCTCGTCCTTCTCTCCGCACATGAATCCTATCAGGTGTTTTGACATCAAGAGAATGCCATACAATTCAAGCTGGTGGATATTCCCGTCACAGAGCAATACGACGGTATCCTTCCCGAACACATACACCTTCTCCCGCTTGAACTCATCAGGTGTTATGTAGGTTATGTCATCTACTATATCATCAAACGATATGTTGTATTTCGACTCGAATGCAACCCTTATCTTTTCCCTGCTCATTCCCCCGAAGAAGATTATTCCAGCCTTCATGTAATTCCTAAGGAACAGGTAATAGTCAAAACACTCGAACAGATGTCCGGTTATCTCGTCGATTGGAGAATATGTCAGAATTATGTCGTATGACGACTCTATCTTTCGCATCAGATTATCGAGTTCCTGTTGTTCCTATTGCAGTATTCTACGACTCTCATGTTGCAATAGCGGCAGCATTCGCATTTTCCGGAAAGTATGTCGTCGTAATTTCCGTCCCAACCCGTCAGGTTGTTTTCCTCCATGTGGACATAGCATGGATAGATATCACCAAACGCGTCAATCTGCAAGGAATAATCTTTTATGCTTTGACAATAAATATCTGTCTTCCCCATTTTTCTGTAGAAATCAACCAGGGAATTTATTTTTTTGTATGTATCATATATATCTTTTGGCGGAAGAAAATCTAAATACTCAAAATTGTTTTTGTAATCATCTTGTGGAGATGGATAACAAGTGTCAAGGTATTCAATCTTATGAAATCCAACTAACATGTTTTTAAATTTGTTTGATTTTATATCATCGTTATTGTATGAAAACCTAATGCATTTCGCACAATCTATATTTCTTATTCTACGTATGCATGATGCATGTCTAAGAATACGTTCTAGATTCGTATTTACCCTGTAATGTTCGTGATTTTTCTGGTTGCTTCCACACAATGTAAACCAGATCTCGTCATTATCATCCATTAAATCGCCAAGTCTATTCCAATATTCATCCTCATGCAAATCTCCATTCGTGCATATTTTTATCTTTAAACCACGTTTCTTTATCTCATTTACGATCTCATGAAATTCTGGGTGAGTTGTCGGCTCAGATAATTGACCAATCAAATAAACTGTCTTCAAATTTGGAAAAGAAAAAATCTGTTTCAGGACTTTTTCTCCGTTTCTATAGAACGGTTTCTTGTATTTTTCACTGAAAGATATTTTGTTTCTATAGCAAAGCGGACATTTCGCATTGCATATTGTCGTCAAATCGAGCTCCACCAACTGTACTTCATTGTATTTCAAATGCATTGTACCCTCTCAAAATCTTTATCGTGTATCATACGTTTTATTGATTCTTTTGTCATTCTATCTGAAAATTTCGATATGATTTCATGTTTCCTTTTTTCAGACAATATCGGTCCTGTCTGTTCATGGAAGAAAGATGATGGAATCAAATCAAACAAAATATCCCTGTTTATTTCAAGAAAATTTCCAAGACGGCATATATTGTCATCTGTGACAACAATGACATATCTAACATTATACTCGTCGTGTTTTTCAATTTGTTCTTTTTCAAACAAATCTTGCGAGCAATGATATAATATCTCAAAAGTTTTTTCACACAATCTAGGATACTTGAAAAACATCCCGTTCGTTTCTATGTATATTTTACATTCCTTTTCTTGCAAGTTCTTAAAATATTCTTCAAGTATATCTTCCTGTACAAGTCCTGGTTCTCCACCAAATATGGTAACGTTTGATTTTTCTGGAATTGTTTTTAATCTTGAAATTATATTTTCTGCATCACAATTGGCATTCATGTCCACTTTATTTCTTACTGCACAATAAGGACAATTCCAATTGCATTTTGTTGTTATCAAGATTGAATAATCATTTTCTACATTAAGAATTGGCATTTAAAAATCTCTTTGAATTTTTTAAGTCTAACATGAAGTCAGAAATGGTCTTGTGTTTATCCTCCAGATAAAAATCAGAAAGATGCAACTTTATGTTTGTTTCGCTCATTCTGTCTTTTCTTTCTTTGTAGCGTTCTATCTTTCTGCATAGACCAATATCGTGAAAATGAAAACATTTTATTTTATTTGTTTGTATACATTTGCCACATATTTCTGGTTTTGATTCATAACATCCGGGAAGATAATTCGTCTCTTTTACTAGATTTGGATTAAAAACCAACATTTTTTGTTTCTTTCCAAATCTATCATATTTTTTATCTATATCATTGTAGTATTTCCATTCATCTATATAAAAAGTATCAACTATATTGTGCATCAATCTACCATCATATTTTGGAAAAACATATGAAATCAAATTTAGGAATTCTGGTGTTATTGTCGCGATGTTTTCATTCTTCATTTCTCTTAAAATCAGTTCTGGTTCATCTATAAACAAACATTCGTCCATGTCTGAAACTATAACAAAATCCGTTTTACCAACAACATTTTTCCAACACATGTTTTTTATTCTCAAGAGTTCCATGTCATCGAGAATACCATTTGTTTTCCACACCTTGACAGTAACGAAAGGTATTTTTTTGAGAAATTCATATGAACCATCGTTTGATTCGTTGTCATAAACCGTAACATGCGCATTCATATGCTTCCAATAATCGACAACAAACGGAAGTATTTGGATTTCATTATAGCAAAACGTGAACCATTCAACGATCATGAATTTCTCCGTTTCCTATTGTTACCCCGAAATTTCCATGTCTACAAAATGGACATTTGCAGACAACAGTTGTGTATTTTTCAACATCAAATCCATCTTTTATGTTATATAAGGGTTTGTCTCCATAGTAAAATTCATTTTGACATGGATATACATTCCCATTTACGTGAATATACAATGTATCAACACCGGCGGTACATTCATTTCCGGAATAATCATCCATATACACAGCCGAAAAATCATCAAAGATAGATTTATATATGTCCTTGTGCCCAATATGCTTTTTTACGTCAACAAAACCATTTTTAATGAGAATTGAAGAAAAATTACGAATATCATCATCTGAATATTGAAATACACCACTTGGTTTATATAAAAGCCACGGAACAATAACGTTTTTATACTTTTCTTTCAAAGTATAAATTACATTTCCCCATCTATCTGAATTTCCAAACTCATACATCATGGCTATTTCAATTATGTTGGCTTGGTTTATTCCAGTTAGACCGTTCAAGAATGATACGAATGTTGTGTCGTTTGTTTCAGTGTGCCACGATACTGAAAACTTCACATTTTTTGAAAGCAATTCAGCATAATCACATCTAGCGACAGAAAGATTTGTATACATATCCACACTACATACATTTTTTATATTGAATGATCTTGTTACAAGTTCTGAAACCTTTGGATGTAGTGATGGTTCTCCACCTATTAAAGACAATTTTATATTTCGTCCGGTTTTCTCTGAAATTTGCGCAAGGAAATTCAAGAGAATGTCAATATCAATAAAATTCCCACTTCTTGGCTGTCTGTTGTAGCAATACGAACATTTAAAATTACACGCGTCAGAAATATAAACAAGAATTGTTAACTCAGTATTCAATATATTCGTCCTCTCTTATGAGATCAAGTGTCGAACAATGTATACCGCCAGCAAATATCTCACCATTATCCAATTCAACCTCAATGATATCGAATCCATTCTGTTCAAGTGCCTTTTTAACACCATATGCTTTTTTGTTCACAAGTACGGTATGCTCATCCAGACTTAAAACATTTATATCCATTCCACGACTTGATGCAAGACGTATATCAATATCTGTCATTCCTCTAACATCAAGTTGTTCTGTTAGATCCTCTGGGATAATGAAGTTCCATTTTTTGAATTTTTCTGGCAACATGTCTCTTACACAAGCGAATTTAGGATTCAACAGGAATGTCCCAGGTTTAAGACACACAAGTTCACCATCAATATGCGAATCTGCGCATTTGACAACGTGGAATTTCGATTCTGGGAACAACGACTTGACCCATTTGTATCCAAGATATTGATTTTGTGTGGCTACATTTACAATAACATCCTTTCCTATTGTCAAAAAATTTGGAGCATCAATCGACATCTCATATCTCGCATTCGCGTTCGTGAAATCTCTGTCTTCCTTCCAGTCGACCAAATCGTACGTTTCCTTAATCAAATGGGTGTTCGGAGCCTTTATCCACTTACCGCCATTCCCGTTATCAAACGCCCTCTGGAATATTCTGTACATCTGCAGGTTCTCAAAAACCCTGTTCCTCAGACATATCGGTGTCTCCACAATCGTGTCGTTGTAGACCAGTGTGAGATCCCTGACATTGTTGGCCGAACTCATCTCGGTGTCATATGTCGGGGTCTTTATCTTGTGAACTCCAATTACCCTGTCCGGCCGGAAAACGGTTACACCAAGACTTTCAAGGACACCTGCAAGCGCGTCAAGCTGTTCCACCCTTCTCTGCAATATATTCTCGGTTATTGAATACAACTCATGTCGGCTGTTGTAGAGTCCCTCGGGGAGAAGGTTCTCCCTGAAGAAATTCCTGAACGTAAAATCGATCAGACGACGGCTTATTTCAAGCTCACGCCCGACAATAACCTCCCGCAACTTCCCAAAAGTCGTATTACAGTGAATCATTTCTTCACACCCTTCAGTATCTTCTCCTTGCGGACGTCGAAGTCACACGAGCAGTAATCAACAGAACATATGCACGGCTTGAACAGTTCCCTCCTGTACTCTCCATTCGTCTCCATAAGGTTGCAAATTGGCTTCCTTCTATGCTCATAATAACTCTGGCAATTGTATACGTTTCCATCGGCATGCACATACACGTAGTCAAGCCCAGCATTACACTTCCAAAGATGGAAATTGACAAGGGGGTTAAGGTACATGTCATTGAAAGAAACCTGCTTCTCCGTTCCATCACTGTACCTCAGAGTGAAGAAATCCCTGACATACTTGAGTTCTCTCGTGAACCTGTGGTAGAGATCGAGCTGTTCCTGCGTATAGTTATACGGCTGTCCATTCTTATCCGTGAGCAGGCTTATCTCAATCCATTTCTTGTAGCGCGGAACGAGAAGCTCATATGTCCTTACCGAGTTCTTCCAGTTGTCCTTCTCAAACATTATGCGGACTTCGATCAAATCCTTCTCGAAATACATCATCGGTATCGCAAGCATCTTCGAGATGTATTTGTTGTTCGCCGGATCGCACTTCGTTCCGTGCCACGACGCGGCAATCTTGATGTTCCGCACAAGAAGCCATTTCGCATATTCGAGGTCAAACGTGAAATTTGTTATTATCTCAACCTATATATCGTCGAGGGTGTTTAAGTGTTCAAGGAATCTTTTCAAATCCGGGTGGAGTGTCGGCTCACCTCCTATAAGCGAAACGTTGAGCCTTCTGCCCGTTTTCCGTTTCATGTCTTCGACAAACCTAAACATAAGTTCGAGATTGGCAAGACCACTTGTTCTCGGAAAGAAGTTATAGCAGTATGGGCAACTGAAGTTGCACCTGTCTGCGACAAACAACAAAACGTTTATCACAGACACGTCCTGCTTGACGTATTGTTCAATCGGGTATATGTCGTTCATTTAATCCTTTTGAAAAATTTCAAACGCTCTGCGACCGGATCGTACTCGTCCGGAAACTCGCCATTCCTGTATATGTGCTCATGTAGAAACGAAATCGTATCAACCTCGTCATCTGCATACAGGTCGACGGAAGGATACCCCTCGCCGAACTGGTAGTTCTGGACTGGGCGCATGTGAAACTCGCCGTTGAGGAACATTGTGTCGATTACATATTCCTCCAGCGAGTACCACCCACTCTCCTTGTAGAGTCTCTTCCACCCGTCGCTTTCAAGTATCGACTTGTCCATGCAAAGCGAAAAATATCGTTCATAGAATCCGTTGTTGAGCCCCGATACGATGAAATTCGTGTCAAACGGAAGATGCCCGTTTAGGGTGGTCCTCTGTCCTTTTGCGGATCTCTCGTCGTACTGTCCGATTACGATTTCGTCGTCAAACGGGAGGAGTGACGCGTCAAGTGGTCTCAAAACCTGCATGTCAAGATCAATCTTTATCGAAACCCTGTTCCTCATCTCCGGAAATTGGCTGAAATAATATCCACAGAGCGGTTCATTGAGAAACCCAATCTTGAAGTCATCGGCACATTCTTGTGGGTCATCAATGTACCTGACTCCAAGATTGCTCAGCCTTGAAACCGTTTCAGCCTTTACAAACGTCTTGTTGAGGTGTACACAGCAGATGTCAATGTCTTTTAGGATTCCTGCGTTTTTCCGCCACGAACCAAAACAACGTACAGCCTCCTCCTCGAAAAACCGCGAAACGCTCTTCCCGCCAACAGTTACTTTCTTGTTGGCGTCTATCGGGGAAATAAGCACGAAATCTTCTGGTTTCAATTCCATACCGGCAGGAGGCTGATATCCGGATATTCGTCATAACAGATCTCCCTGAATGGTGGAAGCAGTTCGTCCTGGTTCAGTTTGCATATTCCAAGAGCGGCTCGCTCAGGCTCCATGTAGCAGTGGTATCCCATGATAATGTCCTTTTTTGTCATGACAGATTCCTTGATGAACGGAATCCTAGGGTTCCTGCCGTCGTGGCGCATCCTCCTGAGGAGTTCGAGATATCTCTCGCTATTGAATAGAATGGCTCCTCCGCGTCCAAGCGAAAGCCTCTTCTTCTGCTGAAATGAAACACACACAAGGAAATCCTCGCAGATGAAGTCGTTTAACATCATGTTCTCGTTGAAACCAACAGCGGCATCAAAAACACCGGTTCCCTTGCCAACCTCATACGAGATGTGCCATTCAACAAGCTCAAATGATATGTTCCACCCGTTGTTCTTCAGGGTCATCGGAACGCTGAGATACGTGTTCTTTGGAATCACAAGCGGCTCATCCTTGTTTATCTCACCGAGTCGTCTCTTAGCCTCAAGTGAAAGAAGAATTGCATTTGTGCAACAGTCAACGCATACTGCATATTCGAACTGCGTATACCTCACCAACTTCCTTTCGAATTCCTCAACTAGATCAAAATTGTTGTCAAACACCGACAAACCCCCTCTCAAGTTCGGAAACCCATTTTCCGACAAGTTTCTTGACGTGGATGGCGGAATCGCGATCCGGCCGATATATACACCTTGTCCAGACGAAACAATCTTGATTTCGCTCAACGATTTTGACACGTTCTCCCGTAATCTTCTCAACCTCTTTTCCAATCAATGTGGCAAGAACACACATTGACACGCTTCCGTTTCTGTCAACGATATTTGCTGTCTTGTCATGTGTACATAGAATCTCGTCGACCCCCCTCTTGCTCGCATAGTCTATGTCGGTCATCGTGCGGAGCGTGTCCTTCGAATACCATATGCTCTTCTCGACAAACGCATCCCTGAACATCTCGAACACGACGCCACGTTTCTGCCCGGCACCAGAAATGTTGAACGGTCTTAATATCTTAAGATGGGAAATCGCCCCAAAATTACGAAGCGTAGAAAACATCGTCTCATCAGCAAGCTTCTCGATTGCGTACAGGGTGCGAGGGTTCTTTGTGTCTATTGTCAGGTCAACCGTTTTGGCATTGCAGCGCCCTTCACAATTCCCGTACACTTCAGATGAGGAGTAATATGTAAAGTCTACGGGCTTCTTCCCCGCATAGAAACGTTTCGTAAGAGCTTGCGCCACGTTGAACGAAATCAAGTGGTTCCGCTCCGCATGTACAATCGGGGATGCCTGATTTCCCTTATCGGCATCGAAGAGTTTCCTGCCAACATTGGCCGCAAGAAGAACAACATTCGTATATCTTCCGATTATCTTTGACAGCGAATCGATATTGTTATTGTCCGTCAGGTCGAGATCGAAAATGTCAATCGACCTGTATGCAACATTGCGTCTCTTCAGCTCGCGACAAAGACCCGAACCGATAAAACCATGACCCCCAATGAGAAGAACGCGTGTTTTCTTTTCCATACTCCATAGTATACCGTTTTCGAGAAAAAAATCAAGGTCTTTTTGGATATTTTCTCAAATACAAAAGTTCTGTCTCATTACCGATAAATTCCATTGGGTTCTTGACTATTTTTCCGGGTTCTGGAACGGCATATTTCAGAATTGAATGATCACACGTCTTCTCTACACCATCACATATGAGATAGTATCGGCATCTCAAACATTCCTCACCTTTCTCATAGAACTGGTTTCTCGTCCTTGTGACACTTTCAAGTGACCTGCTGCCATACGGTCCGAACGTCTTTGGATCGGTTCCCGAGTCTACGAGATCAAGAAGCGTCGTCCCGTCCAGCTCCCTGTTCCAGTCGAACCAGTCGTACATATGCTGGAGATGTCCAACAATGTGTCGTTCATATCCCTTCATGTCACAAAACGGAAAATACCTTATGTAGACAAGGCAATTCGGAAGCTTTTCCCGTATTACACCGATATTCCTCTTCAATATGGGGCGAAGCTTTCCATAATCTATATACCGTGACATTTCTCCAGCCTGTTCAAACGTATTAACCGGGAGGAAGTTGATGACGGACGGCCCGAACTTCACAAGATCGTCAACTATCAGATCAAGACCGCCCATGTTGAATGTCGCAACAACGGTGTTGAACCTCAGCAACTTTCCGTGTGTTTTGGCTTTCTCGACCGTCTTATTCACCTTGTCAAATGTATCGCCAAGCGGAAACATCGCCCTGTCCATGTTCATGTCCCTGCGACTTATGTGATAGCTGATTAAAACCTCGTCTATTATATCCCACACATCACTCCTCCACAACCCGCCATTGGTTATCACGGCTATCCTGGAAGACATGTTCCGTGATTTTATGTATTCGCAGACGTGGCGGAGCTCTTGATATTCAGAAGGTTCCCCTCCTGTTATCTCAAAATCCCGTATTCCGTAGCCAAGACAGAAATCGATTTGTTTTCTGATGTAGTCGAGTGGAAACATCTTTTCATTGCATCTGTTCACATAGTAGCAGAATCCGCACTTCTGGTGGCATTGGAACCCGACGTATATCTGCGAACGCCTTGGCTGCACAAATCCCGGAGTGTTTTTCCTTATTACTCCTTCAAGGTTGATGTTCACTTCAAAAGATCCTCAATTTCAATTCGTCTCGAATTCCTTCCGGCAAAGATATACCTGAACCCAAACTCCTTCAGTATTCTGTCTGAAATGAAGAAGTCATATGCATACGGATATACGAAAATGTCGGTATCAAACCCAAGTTCACCAAGCCTCCCGACACCCGCAGAAACATCCTTCCGGAAATCACCAGCAATATCGATTTTCCCCTTTCCGAGGCTCTCGTCCAATTCAAGGTTCAGGTGCGTCCCTCCGTGGAACGCAAGAAACACGTTTTCACCTTTAAGAAGTTCTTTGACCTCCTGAACGCTCATGAACCCATTCAAAGCCGTCATGTCTCCCGAATGTATGCGGTCGTGAAGTTCCGAAGAAACAGAAACGAAGTCTGGGCTGCACGAATGGTCGCGGACGAGAAACGAGGACAACCCAAGCACAACGCCGATTCCACGGCTCAGAAGTTTCTTGCCGTGTTCCTTAAGAAACAAATATTGCGAATATAGGCAATCGTCCAAGAAGAGAAGGTCGCCGTTATTGAGGCGACCCATCGGGTTTCCCACCGTGTGTGGTTGGTGCATGACGACCCTCCGTCCGGATGACTTCAGAACCAAACGGAAATCCTTCTTTCCCGTCATGTCGTGAAGTCCTGTAGCTTCTTGAGGTATTCGTCCATTGCGAAATCAACCTCCTCGACCGTCTTTGACGCGAGAACTTTCTGACGTGTACCATCCATCAAATCGTATACGTACTTGACCCTTGCGATACGGTCATATGCGTTCAGATACTTCTCGAGCGTCGACAGGTTTTCCTTTGCTTCCGTATAATTTCGCATCATGGTCGCATGTTTCTGTTCCTGGTCGAACGTTGGGTTTTCTGGAAGTGGATCCGGCTCTGGGTTGTCCTGGGACTTTTCGATGATCTCGAAGTACTTGTCCTCGCGGTTGGAGTCGGTGATGAAATATCCTGCATTCAGGAGTTTTATGTAATTGTTCATGTATTCCATGACGTCGATAACGGACACGCCGATTATCATCTGCTGCATAGCAGTTGAGATGTCGTTAACAGCAACCCGAATTCTCGTCGTCAATTCATCAGATTGGATTTCGATTATGTCGGAAAGTTGAGCCTCCGGAAACTGCATCATCTTCGGAAAGCCGACGGCAACACCCTTCGCAAGAAGTTCCTTGACCTTCGCTATCGTCAGAAGGCTCGCTTTCAGAACCTTCGAGCCTGGTTCGGGGTTCATTGCATTCGAATACGACGTTCCGACGACCCTCCAGTGGTCGCCGTCGTCCCTCACGAGAAGCGTCTCATAGTCCATTTTCAATTCCTCCGTTTTGAAAAGTCAGTAGTTGTTGCAGTATCCGTAGCAGTTGCACTTGTAGTATGCTGTGCAATCGGAGTAGCATATGCAGTCGCCCATCGCGAGCGAAACCTCTGTCTGCATGTTCGCAATCGACTCTGCAAGGGTCTTGTTTCCCTTGTTGAAATCCGATGTCTCATCGTCAATGCGGTGCATCTCGTTGACAATCTCCTCAAGTTTCGCAACCGGGTTTCCGACGACGACATCACCTTTTGCGGTAGGGTTCAAGTCACCATTCGATCTAAGTTTCGTCTCCCTCTCCATGTTCCCGTTGAAGCTGTCGGAAAGCGGCCACCTGTGGAGATTCCTACGAGCAATCTCCTGCTCGATTGCTGACTTGAGGGTGTTTATGTTTCCAGTCTCTATTATCTCGTTATCAACCGGCTTGTCGAAATCGTATGAATCAACCCCCTTGTCCCTGTGACCTGTGCAGAACCCGTACTGGACCTTTCTCCCCTTGCTCGGCCAGCCGTCCGTGTCCGTCGAACAAACGCCGTTCTTCGGAAAACCAATCTTTGACTTGCCTCTTTCTGGATTACACCGTGCCATTCGAAAACTCCTTCAGCTTATAAAATATTTACGGTTGGACAGGGCAAGAAAAAGAGCCTTCGTCACCTTTCCGAAGTGCTTCATGAACCTGCATTTTGAGAGATCCTTTCCGACTGCCGTGTTCCACCTGTCCATCCCGTCATTCCTCCCAAGACATTTCACATGACAAGTGACGCAGTATGCCGCACCACAGCCAATACAACCATCAATCGGTCCTGACGAGTCGAGTTGGTTGTTCTCGTACACCTTCACGAGGTCATCGACATCTTCTATCGTGCCAAGAACGAACCTTTCGTTGTTTTCAGCATACGGTCCACCATGACAGCAGTATATCATGCCGTCAGTGTGGAGGTGTAGGTTGTTGTCCATCCTGCATCTTGCTCGTCCATCCCTCTGGAACCACCCCATCAAAAACCTTCCATGTTCCATGTAGAAGCGACATTCCCTCTTCGCAAGTTCAAATGTAGCCTTTTTCCACTCGTCAAACATTGAGTCATCACTCATTGTTGTGTCGAGTGTCGGAACATACTGTACGAAATCACCAAACTCTTCATACAATTTCCTATAGGATTCCCACATTTCCGGAAGTTTGGGAATCATGTCATACGTCAGCGTAGGCTTGAAGTTTATCTCGATGCCGTTCTCAAGAAGGAGCCTGGCGGTCTCGAATATGAGCGAACTGTTGTCTCCGCGCTTCTCCGTGTGCTGCGGTTCGCCGTCGTATGAGAGCTGTATGTGAAGACGACCGCCCTTCAGGCTGTCGATATAGTCCGAATTCACAAGCCTCCTGAAGTTCTCGACGAGCGTTCCGTTCGTGTAGCAATGGTAATTGACGAAATCATACTTGTAAGTTTCCCTGATGAGATGGTCGAGAAACTGGAAATTCAGGAATGGTTCTCCTCCCCAGAAGGTAAGTTCAAGGGAATGCAGCTTTTCCGGATTCCAGTTCTCGCAGAGATTCCTGATGACACGGATTTCATCGCCCTCATTCCTCGGATTCTTCACACAGATCTTGTCAAGACCCTCCATGCAGTACGAGCAGTGGCAGTTGCATCCGTCCGTAACCGTCACTTCAAGTGAAATTGACTGTTTCCTGTCAAATTTCACTTGTTTTCCTCATTTTCCGATATTTTCTTTGTCATGTCCAACATTTCAGAAACCTCATCTTCGTTGACATTGAACATCTTAAGTAGCCCATCTGCAAGTTCAAGAAGGACATTACTTGTCTTCGGCTGTATTTCGAGAAGATTTGAACTCGCTTCGCGAAGATGAAGCACTGCACTTACAACATTGATGTTGTCATTAGTATTCATAACAATAATTTTAGATTTTTCTTACAAAAAAGTCAAGATATTTTTATCAAAAACCCGAGCCATGGGGCTCGGGACGGTCTTTGGTCTTAAAATCACGACCACCTTGCGGCTCTAGCTGTCCCGTCTATTTCCTGGTTAAACTTCCACTTTCCGCTTATCGTAACATTTCCGGTATCTGCCATCAGCTTCCGCATGAAATATGCGTAGAGATCAGACATCGTCGTCGCATATGAGACCTTTCGACTACCCTCATAGTGCGAGATGAGGATTTCATCGGTATCCCTGATGTCGGAGAAGTTCTTCAGCTCTGATATCTGTACGTTCATGGTTTTCAGATCCTCATTTGCACGACACACTCAACAAGACCGATCTCATCGGCATTCTTATCCTTAAGTGCTTTCCCAACAAGTATTCCGGTGTTTCCCGTGTTCTCGGCACATCCTATTCCTGGTGTGTTACTCAAAAATATCCTGTCAAACTTCCTGACCTTCCCAAACACCTTCACTGGAACGCGCCCGACTAGGGCGATTCCCTGATAGGAACCACTATCTTTGTATTCAACCCCGAGGACGAGTCCTGGTGTTGACGTTATGACCGCGTTCGCCTCGGTGTCGGCCAGCGTGATTTCCCTATCTCCCCCGAACTTCACGATTGTTCCTGGCTCATATTCCCTGTCTGTCTCGTACAACTCCGCAAGATCCGACCACATCGCTGACATTGCAGTTCCGTGGATGGCGTTTGCGAAAAACGCCCCATACGAAAGGTTATGTTTGGGTCCGCAGTTTCCTAGTACACTCAAAGCCCCGTTTATGATGACATCGGCCCCGAACGTGACGTCGCGTCCGGTGTCGAACGTAATGTCTCCAGTAAACGTCTTGTTGCCTCCGATCTCGATGTCTCCAGTCAGGATGTTCTGGATGTCCTTCCTGACCTGGTACGTGACTATACCAGACAAGTCATCAAGCCGTATTGAGTTCGAGTCATAATATGTAGGTACCTCGTCAATCTCCCCCTTAAAACGAGAGATTTCAAATAATGACTGCTTCATCTTATCGGAGTCAGCCATCAGTTTATCTGCTGTTATGCCATCAAGCTCGGATATTCGCCTTATCGCCATTGTCTTCTCTTCCTATTTACGGTTTGGCTGGAGCCGACACTTCCTCGAACACATTCTTCTAGTCCACCCACTTGAAGGTGTAGCCGTCCGAGGTTATCACCGTGCAGTCGTGACCTATGTTTCCGAAGGTGAACGGCTTGACGTCAGACACGTCGGATGTCGTTTTGGAGACATTGGTCGTTTTGTTGGATGTCATAGAATTGTATCCACAGTCCCCATCCACGTATTTCAACATTGCCATCTCTTTCTCGAGTGCATCGTTGCCACCAAACCCAGTTTGAAGCCTGTAAACCATCTTTGCCTTATAGAAATCGTCAACACCACACTCGAAGTTCCTTTTTGAAATGTAATTCTGCATCTTGGAATAATCCCCTCCGATCATGTCGGGGTTTATGATCCACCTTGTCCCCCCTTTATACGTATAGACTCTCTCATCTTTATAGTATCTTCCTGTAGCAGTAGTTCCTGGAGAATAACCGATTTCAAATATCTTTTTATCATATTTCTACTTATCTGATATCTTGGCTCCAGAACTTTCTGAATAGGAGACATAGCTACCATATACCGTTCCGTCACTCGAATCATTCTCCGGATCCTTGTAGTTCTCTATCGTTTTTTTCTTGATCGCTGTGCTATTCTTACCCTTAGCGGCATATTGAGCGGTTGACATTCCGTAGTACATCAGGTTGACATGATGCCACTCGCCATGTCCTCCTCCATATATTACAATAAGCTTCTGCTGACTGAGAAACTCCTGGAACCTGTCGGTATTCAGGACATTCTTCTTATAGGTGGCACACATTGAGCATCCGTTCCAACACGCAATGACCATGATCGGAAGGTTGTTCTTCATTGCGGTTCCGAACACCTCCATCACCTGTGCGTCTTTGCTGACTTCATAGATCTTTCCGAACTCGAGACCGTCTGTCGAGAAAACGGCTTGTGTCGGATTCGATGAACTGAGCGCTGAATACTTCAAAAGCTCATCTCTCGACACACCATTCAACGTAATCCGCGAGAGGGACGATCCGTACAGAGAGTATTCGTCAAATGCATTTAGCGTAGTGACCCCCCTTGGAAATGTGATTTCGCTCAGTGAATTGCACCCGAAGAACGCCCTGTCCTGTATTCCCATGAACGCGTTTCCATTAGACAATTCCGAGTCGCTCGGTTCGGCAACCTTCACGTCATTGAGATTCGCGCATCCATTGAACATGTCTGGTGAGAACAGCTTGAACCTGGATGGAAACTATATCGAACTTAACCCGGTGCAGTTCTGGAACGCCTTCTCCCCGACACACGAACCCAGGTTTCTCTCAAACCGGACAGAACTCAGGTTCGTGCAGTTCCTGAACATTCCGTTCCCAAGCTCGTTTGAATTCACGAAGCCAACGTCCGTAAGTCTTTCACATTCCAGAAATATGTCCTCGCCAAGGTAGGGTCCAACCTACGGCTCAACCGAACGACACTCGTCAAGTAGTTCCTCCGTAGCCCCATCTCCAGACAGTGAGATGTATGCCATCTCCAATTCGCTCCTGGCAAAAGCCCGATCGTCAATCGAGAACATGATGTGCGTTCCGTCGAGAAGGTCGTTTTTTTTGCCGGAACACCCGTAGAACGACTGCTTGCCGATATGCCGAACGTTTTCAGCATCCTTTAGCGTTATCGCCGTGTCGTTGGTTGCAAAACATTTGTCACCTATCCATCTAACGTTCTTCCCGAACCTGACTTCGCGTATTTTATCTATGGAACCATTTCCCATTATGGATATTGACGAAACAGTGTCTGAGACGCTTAGGTCGACAAGTTTCTTCCCGTCCTGCACCTGGTATTCAAGATTCTCCGTAATCGCGTAGCTCTTCTGCATTTCAGACCTCGTTTGTCATGATTATCGTCGTGTTCTGGTCGTCAATCGAACTCACCTTGTTGATTGTGACGGTCTCGCCTCCATCAATCGGCTTCGCGTACGTTATCCTCGTGAAGTCGTCCCAGTTGTACTTCTCGAATATCGGGTACAGCGTGAGGCTTATGTCGTCGTCCGAAGTCGGCTCGATGTGACCCATGTCTGGATACATGACCGTGGACGACTCAGGATCCGTCGTCCACCCCTTGAACAGGTATCCGTCCTTCGTGAACATGTTCCTGCGGATCTCGAAGTACGGAACGTCGTACCCGAGAGAAACCACCTGATCCGGCATCTCCCCCCCAAGGTCCTGATTGTTGACGAAGCGTATGGTCGCTGTCGGGTAAGCCTGCGCTATGAACCGTATCGACTGCTCGTCTGTCCCGTAGACGGCGAACTCCAGTACGATATTGTTCGAGTCCTTCTCGATCAGCCTCCCGACGTTGTTCCCGTCCTGCTCTATCGGAATAGTCATCGTCAAGGACGGCTGTATTACCGAATGGTACATGCCGTCGAACCCAGAGCACGGGTGGTCGGTGTCGGCGTAGACCTTTAACGGAAGCGATGTCCCGTTGATCTGTATCGCCGTTATGCTCTTCAGGTTGAAGTGGCTCTGGTCGATGTAGATCCTGAGCCTCGTGTATTTCTCGTTCAGCTTGTTGTCCGTGACGGTGCCGTCTATGTTCTTCCTCTCGACCGTCGTGTCCTCGTAGCGGCAGTTCCCGAAACCCGCAACGTGGTTCATGTAGTACGTCATCGTCGTTGGGACGTGGATGAAGAACTCCATCTTGCCGTTGTTCCATCTCTTGACGATGTAGTCGAGCTTGAACGTGTCGAGCGTACCGATGTCCGTGTCGTTCATCCTGTTGGCAAACCCACCGGAATAGACCTCTTTCGCAGCCTTTTTCTGAGTGAAGAAGTTTCTCACGCCGCCGCGTATGTACTGGTACTCGTCGTTGAACTCTATCGACTGCGGGACGTTTGCGTATTTCGGTGGAAGCGTCACGTTCGTCATCGACGTGTCGGCGTGCTTGGCGATTTTCTGTATGAAGTCCTCGTCACGGTGGTTTTCAGCTATGTGGTGGGCTTCTGCATGGTCGTAGAAGTCCTGAATCCACCTGTTGAACTCCTTGAACGACTGCGTGTTTATGTCGTCCCTGAGCTCGTATATGCTCTTCGTGTAGTACAGACCCCTCGACGTCGGAATGATGAAGTCCCTGTCCCCGACATTCAGTATCTGGTTGATCCTGAGGCTTTCCGGGAGCGTCTCAATAATGGGGTTGAATCCAATCAGGTCATTCGTCTCGAATATCCTCGTCCCCTGGTTAACATAGTACGACTTTCCGTCAGTGACCGTGTTGTTTCCGCTGCCGATTGCCGTGACTGGAAGGTTGATTCGGACACCGTACGACGTGTTGTAGTACGACCTTATCACGACATTGTCCCTGAAGAACTTGAATCCACCGTAATAGCCTATCAGGAAGTTCGCGTCGTCAATCTTCAGGAAATGATACCCACCGTCAGCCTCGGAAGCGAGGTTGTTAAGGTTCTCGAGCTCGTTCCGGCATCCTCCGAAATGCCTGACACGACCAATTTCGCCAGTCTTTACAACGAACTGACCGACGACGTATACGACTGAATCGTTGTCATACTTGACAATGTTAGAGATGTCGTCACCCGTCGTCTCGTTGCCGAACCTGAAGCCAATCCACTCGCCGTTCTGCTGGCTGTTGAATATGCAGCCGTCGTCAGAGACGGCAAGCAGGGTCTAGATTCCGAAATTGTTTTCTGGATTGACGATATACGTGCTTCGGAAGACGCTGAAGTTTCCTCTGTAGAACACGCTTCCATCCGAGACGTTGACGACTCCTGATTCGGTCAGCGCAAGCACCGAATCGTTCCCTCCGTCATCCTTGAAATGCTCAAGACCGAGAACCTTCGTTCCCGTGATGTGCGTATTCACGTATTTCGGAATGTTTGTGAACTCAGGCTTGTACGTCCTGTCTGAAGCAACGAACAGCGTACCGCCTCCGGACGTGGTTCTCCTTATTGTCAAATGGCTGTCCGTCGCAGATGTGAACGGAAGCTTGCCGCCTTCCTCTGTCATTAGTATCGAAATGCCGTTCGAGTATACGCAGTTACTTCCGTCGTCGAGAAACACGCCAGAACCACTTCGTGTAATCCGCGTCATCTTCGAGTCAACCGGCATGTCGCATTCGTACAACCTGCGTGTGACCATCACGTCGCGGTTGTCTCCGTCTCCCTCCTGTACCTGAGTAATGTAGTTCTTTCCGTCTGCGTAATTCAACACGACGACCCGTGAACCGACCGTGGCGATGCTGTGGCAATCGTCAATGATGTCAGAATGTGTAAGGTCCAGTTGTATCGACGGATTAAGCTAGTAGATTCCGCCCGTCGTCGGAACGAACACGACATGTCCCCCGTCAACCATAACGTCAGACACCTTTCCTGTCTGGACGATTCCACCCAGCGACCTTCGTGACAGTATCTTGTAATCCGAGCCTATGTTGATGTTCACGTATTCTGTGTCCGTGAATGCAATCAGCGTTCCGGAGTTGGCATATATCCTCCGTATTCCGTTGACCCCGCTTGGTGTTATGTCAGTCCACCTGTACGTTCCCTTGAAATTGGAAATCGCTGGACACGTGTACACCGCTCCGTCAGCGACACAGTACGCGGCTGAATCCGTAACGGCGATTGAAGTGACGTTCTTCGTTCCAAGCGCACTATCCTTCTTCGGGTCGCTTGAGAACATGACGAACTGGCACTTCATCGGTCTCTCATCAATTCCGGTGGCGTCAAGTACTAAGTTGACAACCTTGTTCTCGTTTCCGTTTACAAGCTTTACCTGTGACTGCGCGAGGAATACTCCGTTTGTCCTGTCATATCTCGTCTTGTCAAGATCTTGATATATCGTCTCAATGTTCGCTCCGTCGATCTTGTAGACCCCAAACGCACCTCTGTTGTTGCCCTTGAAGAATATCCCCCCTTCGGTGAAGATTTCCTCTGCGTTGAGATCCTCGCGCCATTTACCCTGAAGGGAACCCGAAAACGAATACTTGCAGAATCCCTTTTCCGTCGCCACATAGACATAGTTCCCGTCGACGGCGAAGTCGTTGACTCCTACACCAAGCTCAGGTGATAGTCTGTTAAAGGACGTCAGAACAACTCCCGTCGTCGGAAGCCCAGGATACTCCATCAGTGCGTCGCCGGAAAGCACAAGAAGCTTGCTCCCGGCTATTCCGACTCTCCTTAGCTCTGTTTTGCTGGACAATATAAGCGCTTCACTTGTCTGGTAGTTTATCCTATTCAGGCTGTATGTCGTTCCGCTCTTCCTGATTACATACGAACCGGTAAGAGTGTCAAGCGCATAGAGATCTCTTATGGCCAGATCAACGGTGTCCTTCAGGTTGTTCTGACTGGTCTGCCACCACGGATAGTCGATCAGGTCGTTCGTTGTCCTGATTCCTCCACTTGTCAATACAAGCGCACTTTTTGCTCCTGTACGAATGACCCGGCGGATCGTCTCAGAACTGCTGATGCTTCCCATTTTGTGTGTCTTGAACGAATACCTGTCTTCTGCCTCTGGATCGTCAACTATTCCAGTTGCGACGTGATATTCTCCACCCTTGGAGTAGATCATCATGATGTTGCTGTCACACGATACATCAGTTGGATATGTCGACGCAAAGATCCCGGTTCCACCCACAGTAGCATCGTCATCGTTTGAAAACGAGTCCTCGAAATACACCGCTGTCGTGGCCGTATAAAGACCGTCAGACGCTCCTATCAGCTTCACCAGACCATTTGATGCCGACAGATCTGCCATGTCGTTCACCTGTCTTCCGCCCAGGTAGGGACCATCGACATACTCAAGCGTTGCGTCAATCTCGTAATATCCGCTGTCCGTTCCGATGTAGTTCTGGGGAATCTCTCCTGGAATGGATGTGCATGCGCATTTCAGAGAGCGGCTCGTCAATCCACCAAACGTATTGACGACACCTCCGGTCTTTGGATCTATCTGGGTCCAGTTTCCGCTTCCAGCTGCGTTCCTGATGCAGCAAACCCCGCTTCCGAAGTAGTGTACCTGAGACACGTTCCCGAAGCCAGATCCGAGCAGGGATTCGTATTCTGGATTTGAGACAATCTGATAGTCTCCGACGTTTCCAAGCGACCGCAGGACACCACCTGAGATGACGAGCAGAGAGTTTGCCATGGCATACGCAGCCGTAACTTCATCGTCAAACTCAAACCTTGACATCATCCGGCGTCCTGTCATCAGGTATACGTATTTCCCGCCGTATGCGTATGCATGGTTTCCAAAACTTGCCACTACATCACACCCTCCGACACCCTGAATGTACGTTGCCAGACCGCCGTCAAGCACCGCTACTCCACTGTTTGTTGCAACATACATCGGGGTTGTCGAAACCACGTCTTCTGTTTCTGACTCCTGTGCAGTCATTATCGTCGCGACATCGTTTATCCTCGTCGAGACATCTGGAAACTGGAATAACTGCTCGAGCTTTCCACCTACAACCTGATACAGTATCGGATTGTCATCGAACGAGACCAATGTCCTCCCGACGTCATTCTTCATCATCCGGAGCGTGTTGCTGTTCAGCCTCGAGTCAACGGTCGAATCGTTCGGAATGAGCATCATCGACTCTCTGATGAGGTATTCGTCAACCCCATCGTTGCGACCAACGTGAAGACCCCCGGAATAGTCCGTGTCAAAGTCCTCCTCGCGGTCAAAGCATGTCGGATTCGTCCCGTTACTCAGGCGATACCACTTTCCGATGCTGTTTACATTGGCGTAGTACACGGAATTCCCTTCGACTGCGGCGAAGATGAATGCTCCGCGAGCCGATATGTCAGCTATCTTTCCATTGTCAAGGTCCGAAATGCCACTTTGAATCTTCTCAAATGTCATTTCCAGGCGATTCCTGACATACAGTCCAGCATCCGTTCCGCAGAGAATCGGGAAATATTCGGAATCAGCCCCGACTATCTCATCCATGAACGCCATGACCCTGCTGACGTTCATTCCGCTTGAACTCGGAACGATTTCTGGTCCCACATTTCCGTTTGTGCACTCGTACAGTCCGCCACTCGTTCCGATGTACAATGCACTGTTGTCCTCGGTCACGTCGTGTATCGCCACGCCTATCTTCGTGAAATCGGCAACCACATCCTGGTTCAGCGGGTTGTACTCGCCGTACGACTGCTGAATCCTGTCATAGCCTCCGACGACAATCCTGTTCTCCTCGGGTTGCGAGCCGATGTGCATGATGTCGCTTGCCGACGTCACGTCGCGTTCCCTTCTGAGGTTCTCCCCGTCAAACGAAGAAAGACCGGTGTTCTCACCCCTATCGTTGAGAAGGAACATCTCTCCATCTATCACATCGATTTTCGTCACCTGGATGCCGTCGACAAGCAGGTTCCACGAAAGCGTGTCGCCGTTATCTCGCAGACCATAAAGACCACCATCCGTACCGATGTAATATTCACACCCATTCAACCAGTTGTCGGACTCTATCCTGTTTCCGTAATCGTCGTTGATGTAATAACAGAAAACGTTCGTTCCGCCGAGACTTCCGAAAATCCGATTTCCATTCCCGTCTGTCCTGTCGAATCTGGACAAGTCGAAGTTCTGTCCGGACGCATACAGCCCATCGCTCGTTCCGACTATGTACCTCGACTTGTACTCAAACACGAAATTAACCTGGAGATTTTCCAAGCCTGCCGAAGACGACAGGGTAGACGGATCGGAAAGGGGGATGTCGTACTTCTGGAGTATTGAAAGCTGCGATTCGCCGAGACCTCCAAACACCTTGTATCCATTCTCCCTTGTCGCAAGGTTCTCGTCTCCGCCGGAAAGATTTGGACCGTCGGCGTATCCTCTCCGTACAACCGCCAACCTCTCGTTGAATAGGTCGTTGTCGGTCATCTTCTAAAAAGCGTTATTTATCGAGGTGTAGATTATTTGGTTAGCCTTGAGGGATATGCCGGAACCGTCCCTGTTTGGAAGGGTTGTCTTCCTGTCTATTCCAAGCCTTACATTCTTTACCTTCAAGTTGTTCATTTGTCACACCTTCCGACTATCTGGCACCTGAATACAAGATTCGGATCAATCGCTATCTGCCTGACGTCCCTCTCCGAGAACTCAGGCTTTATGTACAGGGCGGTTATCGTTCCCTTCATCTTGTTCACATACACGATGTCATTTACCGACTTCTCGGGCTTGTCAGTGAAAACCATGTACGACACGTCCCTGAACGGAACAGGAAGGACTATCTTTCCGGCATATGCGTTCTGCTGCTTGTTGATGTTCCTGTATGTCACGCCGTTCGCGACGAAATCCTCCGTTCCGTCCTGCTGAAATATCTCATAGTCCGAATCCTCCATGAAATACAGCCTGTTCTCCTGATACTCGTCAGAGGAAAGCGGAACCTCAACGCCATAGGAGTTCTCGATTGACAAGGTGTTAGCCACTATCGTCTCCGAATCGACATATCCGACCCTGTACCTTATGTCATACTCGAGAAGCCCGTTGTCCCACTTCCTGTAGAACCCGCCGACTATCACGCCATCAGGCTTCAGGTTCACTGTCTCGTACGGGAATATGATCCTGCTCCTGCCCCTGTTCCTATTCGTTAGGTCGGACTTCATCACCTTCCGCTCGTACTCCTGGACTGACGAGAGCGTCCCGAAATGGTGATATGTGTCGGACTGGTCGTGACCGTACGTGATGTCGTGCGACAGCCGTTCCTAGACATACCTTCCGAGATACGTGTTGTAGAGAGAGCTGAACTTGCACTGGTCGCTCCATCCCGAGCCCGTGAACGATTCCGTCCCGTCTGTCAGGGTCTCCCTTTTCGGGGGCGTCGTGTTCCCGTCCGTCATGGACTTGAGTATGTACAGGTCGATATCACCCGTCGTGTCGTTGTATTCCCTGAACCACACGGTCTCGTCCTTGGAATACGTCTGACCCTCGACGAAGGCACGTATCCTCGCGACGTTCGAGTAGTTCTGCTGATATTCCTCAATCCTTGTGTCGTTGTCGAGCAGCCTCTTGAAGTTCCTGTTGAGCGAAGCCCTCGTCATCGGCTCGTTGCCGGTGACGTCGTTTCCGACGACGTTCCCTATGATTGTCCTGCTCATCTTCTGACAAACCCTTTCGTGGAGAACGAGAAATACTCGGGAATCTTCCTTGCGTTTGAGTCGACTGAAATCGAGAATCCTCCCGTCCTGACGTTTATCAGGCTGTACGTCAGGAAGTTCTGCTCCGACGACAGTATGGTGTCCGGATACGGACCGTCGGAAACGTCGATTATCTCAAACGAACTAACGTCGCCGGTCGTCGTGACAACTATCGTGGAGAGACCTGTGTCCGGATCGGTCTCCTTTATCCTCGTCGTCTTGTAGTGCCTGTCCACCGAGAGCTCGAACCCGAACGGGGATACGCATATCGTGTAGTCGGCGTTGAGATACCTGTAGTCCGATGGGAACGACACGACGGCGACACCGTTCGAGCCGACCGCTACCGTCCCGTCGTTTTCAACAAGACCCGAGTTCCATTTCCTTGACCTGAACTTCGCTATGTGCATTCTGTTCAGTTCCGGAAGGTTCAGGGTATCGACATCGAGGTTCGGATACGTTATGTCGGTCGATATCATGCAATCGTACCCGGAAACCGAATAGTCTGGCTCGTAGCTTCCGTACCTCTGGAGGGTCACGTTTCCGAAGTCCTTCAGCAGCCTGTCATCAGTGTTCAGGGACGACAGGTTCATGTGATATGCGCTCAGGTGGTTGTCTATGAGGGTTGACATCGTGTTGCAGAGCTGCGCATCGACGACATCCGACACCTCGTCCATTCTTGCGAACACGCTCTTCCAGTACCTGTCGTCGGTGACTGGATGCTTGTTGTCGTCAACTCTCGAAATCCTGATCTGGGTAGCCCTCTCCTGGTCCCCGAGGTAAAACAGGGCTGAAAGGGGATGAGCCATTCCATCGGTATAGTAACCGCTCAGGATGTTCCTATACAAAGAGATTTGGGATGGATCCTCCGAAAGCGGCTTTATAGAATTCCCGATGTACGGGTTGTTCACACCGTAGTTATAGATCGTGTCAGCCTTGGCGGTTATGAACGACTGCTCGTTCTCCGTGTTGAGCCAGCATGCATCACCCTTCGAATACCCCCTTATGGTCTGATCGTTGTACCACCTGCATTCCCATATCGTCGGGGCGAGTCCAACGTCTCCACCAATATAGAAATCGTTCCTCAAGAGCTTCGCGAATATCCCGTTCAATACCTGCTCGTTCTTCTTCTGAGAAGGGTGAATTGTAACGTCTGTCGCGGACGGAAACGGAATATCCATCAGTTCACCTCCACATCGAACAGGTGTGTGTTAACTGGACATATGCTTTCTGTCAGTTCGCGTATCTTGTTCCTAATGTCCTGCTTCAACATCTCGCGCATCCTAACGTTCTTCTCGCTGTACATGTCTCCTCCGGAGAAGTTTGTCGAGTCAAGTCCCATCTGGTTTATCCGCACCGAATAGAAGTTTGACCTGTGAACATTCTGTGTGTTGAACCTGTTGATAGACTGTATAACCTCCACCTTCTGGTATGTCCTCTTTCCAATCGTCTTAACCATGTGCACGGATGTCGGCTCTCCGTCCGACGAGATTCCTGGAGTGTAGCCTATATTATCATAGTACTTCAGGTATGTCAGACCTCCGCAAGTTCCTATTCCACAGTATTCCCTGCATCCAGAAAACCTCATTCCGTCTCTAATGTCAATCGAATACGTCGAATCATATGTGTTTTTCCCAAGAAACACGTCGCCCTGTATGTCGCCGGAATCATAATCGTTGTACGTGTCGGAGTTCAGTGGAACCTCATACAAACAGTTGTATACAATGCCGTCGGCGTTTCTCACCGGGACGAACAATTCCTGAGCCAATTCGGACGAAATCGAAGGATTCAGTTCAAGATACTGCCCATATGACGACAGTTGCATTCCTGTCTCTTCAGAAAGATCGGTAAGCGTCCTATACAAGTACGTCCCGATGCTCCTTCCGCTGTCGACCATCTCCCTATACGAATAGTCGTTTACCTCTTCGTTCGACTTGAGATCCTCCCTGCGCTCCTCGAGATTCGTCCCCTTGACATTCGGCTGCTCGGTGTCACTGTCCGCAAGACCGTATGCATAATCTCCGTTCTGTGAGAACCCAAGCGGGTTTTTCTTCATCTGTGGAGCGTATATGTCAATGAAATTGTCCGATTTCCCGCGTTCACCATCAATTGTCGCCTTGTAAACCTTGCTCTTCAGTGCAACGTCGCGTATGTCGAAGAGAGGGTATATAACATCTCCACCAGAAAGGGTCTCATATGCATACTTGTTATAGTGGTCAAACCAGCCTTTCCTGTCGGTTCCGACGACAAGCGTCACGTTGGGCTCAAGTTTCCCGTCCCTTGAGATGTCAACGTTTATCAGCGACTGGGTTTTACCTGAAACAACGTAATTCAACTACTCGATACCAATACGCGCCATCCCCCTTATTTACGGTTTTGAGTAGGTGGCAATACATGGTCGAGGATGTTCAAAACGTCTTCTGGAATTATCCGTCAAGACCGATTTTCAGAAAGTCAAGTATAACCTTAAGCGATACCTTCCTTCCGCTGTACGTCCCATTTGTATTCTTCTTCACGACATAGAGGAAATCGTCAAGCGTAAGGTCGCTCGCCTGCTAAATCTCTGTCATTGCAGATACCATCTGTCCTGTAGCCATTTTACTTCACTTTCCTTTTCTTTGTATTTCCAGCCCTCTTTAAAACGGTTTTACGTTTCTTGACGTTCTCCGGTTTTGTTGTGGAAAGTCTCGTACGTGTTTTTCTCGATCCAGTCTCAACCCCTATTGCGGTGAACGTATCCGTATTCTCGGACACAAGATACGTAAACCTTGTCCCGTTTACAGCATTTTCTTCCTTGTCAGAGTCTTCAGTAAGAATTGCATAGTCGATTTCTGGAACCTCGAACGGAATCGTGAGATTCCTTCTCTTCAACTCGTCGGAGACATTTGCCCTCGACAACGACTTTCCTGGTCTTCCGATGTTATTGTCGATGTCGTTCTCCGTAATGAGGTGACCAATCATCGATCTGTTTCCTACAAAGAAGAACTCGATCTTTCCGGGATGAATGATTGTCTAGATGCTGTTCCCGAACTCATCTATTGTCCACCCTTTCACAAGATCTATGTAGACCTAAGCTCGTTCTGTGCCAGAATCGACCTTATACCCAGGGTGCATAATAAATGTAATGTATGCATCTTCAGTGTTCTCATTGGATTTAAACTCGACATACCCATCACCAAAATTTGTTATCTCACATCCGACCGTCTTCGGCTTTCCATCGTTTCCGTATGACAGCTCTATCAGTCCATTCTGATGGTCGTACATGAAGTATGCCCCGAACTCCCTGGGGTCAGCTCCGCATATGTCCTCTATGTGTACCTTAAACTCGATATCCCTCGAGGTGTGGAACGTCGCATCAAGCGCGTTATCAATACTGAGCTCCTGACTTTCCGCGATTATATGCGATCTGACACCGCTTCCGGTGAAGTCTATGTAATCAAGCCTTCCAGGTCCTTCTAGAGTCTTCCTTAGAACGAACTTCGGCTTGTCGTCCGATACGTTCGTTATCTCATATGAGGCGAATACCGCCGTCCTCTGCCCGATCAACTGCTTGTTGTGGTTGAAAACCTTGAACTGTAGGATTATGTCGAGCTTTCCGGTCTATCCGGATTCGACCTTCAGGTATGTAGAGTCAATGTACATGGCGCACGTGTCGCCAGTCGTCTTACTCCTAAACACATACGGCGTGTTGAAGAGGTTGTTGCAGTTGAAGTAAAGAGTCCTGTCTGCGTCATAAGAGACGAACATGTTGAAGAACTCGTCAAGCTATCCGACTGAAAGCTCATATTCTGCATATCCAACACCAACCGCAATGTCGTTGCTCTCAGTTGCCCCACCGAAAAGACCGTACTTTACGCTGAGTTCTTCCTAAACCTCCGAAAATGTGCTTCCGTACAGGCTCGACAGCCAGATGCCGGTTCCGTCGTCGGAACTCATCGCATCAGACGAAACCGTCGCCGTATCCGAGAACTTCATGTACTGGGCGAACTCCCTGTCGTCCTCTTCAATTGAATACATGACACTAAGGTAATCCTCGTATACCCTTGTCTCCTCATCAAGAGCTATATCAAGCGGTATCTTTACCTTAGTAAGCGTCTTCACCATCTCAGGGGAGGTCACCTGTACGATATAGGTATTAGATATGCTGAACACACCGGACGACGAGTACTGTATATTAAGCTTGTCGCTGAGTTCTGTGTCCTTGTCAGTCGGTCCTATCTCGTAATACTCGAACGGGAAATCGTAGTCCCTCGTCGGGAAGTTCTCGTCAGCCTTGAACGAGAGAACTTTCTACTTGAACTTTCCGGTCAGTACACTGAGTCCGTCGAACTTCGTGTAGTCGGATGATCCGGGTCTTGCCCCGTCGTACACACGACCGCTGAGAATCGGTATCTCTGACAGGTCATCATATCTGAAAAACGGATACATCGCAAGTTCTGGTCCGTCCTTCATTATCCTCTCGGTAACCCTGCAGTTCCTGAACGTATCAAGGAAATGGTACTGCTCGAAGTTCTCAAGCATTCCGGCATGGAAGATGTACAGCTTGAGCTGACCCTTCTTGATTATTGTGTTTCCACGAAGCTCATCTGGAACATGGTCTCCGGTGTCGACATAGAACCTGAACGTCAGCGTCTTGCTGGGGAGATTCACATCGACATCAACTCCGGAAATGTTGAATATGTGGTTCGACTCGTCGTTATATGACCTCGTTTCGTCCGTGAAGCAGTTCTATATTCCACCGACTTCAATGATCTGTCCGCCATATGCGCGATTCTCATAGTAGTCCTTGTCGAACTTCGTCGGTTCAATATTGTACCACAGGGATTCCTTCAGGTTAGACAACGTTCCGTTGAAGATTGGATTCCTGTTCGACGTCTGTCTGTTCAGGAGGACGCACTGGTATTCGCCGAGTATGTCCTACTTGAGATCCGAAAGGCTTACTACCCACTCGTAATAGGGTTTGTTTCCTCCGTGAAGCTTCAACAGACCGAACGACGGGCTGGACTCAATCTTTGCAGACCTCGTCCCATTCTCCGTGTAGTCCTCATATACACGAAACGCACCATCCCCGAGCAATTCTTCCGTGGATACGTCCGTTAAGTACTCAATTTCACCCTGGATGTAGGACTTCAGATTCTGTTCCTTTTTTGCCACGAGTTCCTTCAGTTCCCTGTTGTCGTATCCGAGAAGCTCGAACGAAAAGAAGTCCGCACTTGAGTATTCTGGGACGATGTGCGTCTTAATCCTTCCGTCCTCTCCGCTATAGAGAGGAATGTAGGATATATCTCCGTTGAGGTTGTGATGTCTGACGTCAACCGTCCTGCTCACAATGTCATAGCCCACAACATCGAACTGCACTGTTGTCACATGCTTGTTGAAATAGTCTATTGATGTCTCTGCGTCCTCCGCATCAACCGAACTCTCGTATAACCGCATCTTTCCTTCCGCAAGGCTGTCATCGGAATTCCTCCCTACGAAGTTGCATATCTCTCCATGATCCTTGTTGTTCGGTTCCGTCAGGAATGCGAAGACGAAGTGATTCCCCGTGTACTGAACCCTGAAGTCTGTTCCATCAACGATCTTCCTTCCGATATCAGACGGTCTGAACACATAGTCGGAATGTATGATTGGAGTCTTCCGTCTGTGATATGTTGCGGTGCGGATGTGCAGTGTTCCGTCTTCAAGAACCTTCGTAGAAGCAACACCAAGAGTCTGTTTATCGCAGAAATACCCAGCGAAAAGGTATCCCGAGCCAACATCTATCCTCGTCGTGTTGGAGTCCTTGTCGACGCCAAGCTGGTATTTCCTCCGCATTTCCGACGGGCTGTAGTCGAAATACTGCCCCGAGACGAGCACAAGGTGTATTGAGTCACGATACCCGGAACGCACAACATTTCCGTCGGAGTCCGTCACGTCGTCCTGTACGCTTGCCACGGCAACCCTTCGCGTCGAGTCGAACTCGAAGTCGTAGAACCTTATCAACCTGTCGTTGTTTTGGTCGTTGTAGTTTCCAAGAAGCCATTTCCCGAGAAGCGAATTTACCTTGCCGTTTGTATCGTTGTCCTTCTCGACGTTGACCTGCGGATACGCTCCAGAATATGCCGGGAATGCAAACGGATGGTGTGCAACCCTCATCCAAAGCTCCCCCGGAGTCTCCAGCTTCTACGAATACGTCTCGTCTTGTTGGACACTCTTGACGATCATTATGCTGTTGCCGTAGGCGTCGAGACCGTACTTGAACACATCGAACACATTCTCGTCGTCTCCTCGTTCTGAGGTGATTTCAAGAATCCTGTCCCCGTACTGGTCGAGCTGCTTCGCTATGCGATAAAGCTCCTCGTCCGTCAGAGAGAGATGGGAGTAGTATCTCTCGAAGTACCCGAAACCACCCTCTCCACGGCTCCTGACGTCATCAATGAAGTTCCTCTTGTCCCTTGCGAAGTCCTCTACGGCCGGAGGATAGAACATTCCGTCATAGTCGATACACCCGTTCACCTTACCGACGTCATCCGCAAGCACATGTGAACTTTTCTCGTATCTCGACATCCATCCACTATAATCCCTAACGTTGTGAAGCCACACGTCGACGCTGTTCCCGTTCGGTCCGATGTGCCTGTCGACAAGTCCCTTCGCTATGTCGTCCTCGAGGTTCTCGTTCGCGTCGTTGTAGAACGCGTTGACTATCGGGTATGCAAGCTGCGAACTCTCGATGAACTTCCTGAGATAGGGATGAACTTGGTATGAAGGATGTGCGACATTCTTGTAGTTCGCGTACGGCTGGTATCCGACGTCCTGCCCGTTGAACTTCAGAAACAACTGCTCTGTTCTGGCGTTCGCCTCGTTGTTCTCTGAACTCAGGATCTGCGGCTCACCGGTGTCCTTTGATGTGAATGAAACACTTGCTCCGAGATCGTATATGACGGTAAGGAAATCGTCTAGATCCGTCTTTCCGTCACCAACATTCAGTGTGTCAAGATAGTACTTCTCTATTTCGCTTGCCGAAAAAGCAAATCCCGAATTGCCCAAGAAGCCAGAACCAACCTCCTCCCAGAACCTCTGGTTTGTCGTGTCCCCACTCAACGCAACGCCGTCCGTCTGTGTCTTGATGTTAAAATACTCCGTCGTGTCGTCATACTCAACAACCTGTATGTTCTCAGAGTCGAAGTTTCTGAGTGTGGAAAGTTCAGGATATCGTAACGCGACATTCTTGACGAGATACTCGTTTATGATGTAGGAGAGTAGCGTGAATGTTCCACGCATGTGGTATCTCTGAGCCTCTGTCTTTAAACGTTCTCGTATCTCCGAAATCGCGATGCAGATGTCCTTCAAGATTTTTGACGTTTGAACGACATACTCGTCGTGGTATGTCCCGTCCCTGGTAAGTAGCTCGACCGTCGGAGAGCTTATCTCGATGTAGTTCCTGTCGACGTCGTATACGCTGGCATCATTCAACAGTCCAGCCTGCTTGTCTATAAACGAGGAATATTCGGATTGTATGAAGTCGAAGTACTCCTTGACTTTCTGCTCCCTGTAGTAGGAGTATCGCGTCTGTAGCTTGTTTGCGTCCGTATCGTTCTCAGACCGGGAGTTCACGATCTTATACTCATCCCTGAAGACGGAGCTTCTCTTCTCGAACTCTATGTCTAGAATCGTGCGCCTGATTCCCGTATAGTTGTCAAGGAAATCATCCCCTTTGTCTATGTCGTCAGCTATCCTCTGGTTCGAGAATCCCGTTATCCCATGCTTTAACTTAAGCTGTCGTATCCGCTCGTCGTACGTCTCGTATTTCGTTATCCCGGTATCGTTCTCATATACCAGCTCGCCAGAAATCTGCGACATCACGCTGACTTTGTCATATGGATACTGGTACATCATCTTCGTCATCGAGTCGAGAAGACCGTAGAACGCATCCTGTATGTATTTCTCGTACTTCTCGTTATCGACACGGTACGAGAATCCAGGAGATGGTCGTTCTTTCCCATCGAACCCAGAAAGCTAGTTCGCAACATCGTCATTTTCCGTGGAGACGAAAAAACCATCCATTCCGCTCAAGGTCTAGGATGACACGAACTCACGGTCAACATAGAACCTCCTGTTGACAGAGAATATGTCTATGAGATCCAGAACCTCCTGCGGACATGTCTAGATTTGATCGAGGATTGCGTACTTAACACCAATCATCTTCGCTATTGACCTGAGAGCCTTAATGCCACATGTGTCTATGTTCGACACGTTGTCAATGTAGTTCAGGACGTTCTGGTACACCGTATCCCCGACGATGTCACCTATCGCGGAAAGCGTCTCCCACACGTACGTCTCGTTCGTCCTGTTTCCTGACTTAAGGGAATCGTATCCCCTCCTGAAGTTCCTGTTGCCGACGAACGAAGCGAGCGTATCGACGTAATTGAAGTCGTTCGAGTTCTTCCTGATCTTGTCCCAGTTTACGCTTCCCATTTTCCGATCCTTAGTACTGCACCTGGTTCAATGTGGTGATGGACTTCTTGATAACCTTCACGTTCACGTCACCATAGAAATTCGGGAACTGAAACGGCTCGAGGCTCTTCGATGTGTTTGACACCTCCATGTCATCACCTTGATCGACGAATCCACCAGACCATGTTGCGAAGCACAGACCGTTGCGTACGACCTGCGAATACTCGTCGTCAGACGAGCGGTATACCGTGCGAATCCTACTGACACCGTTGATTGCGTAAATTTTCGCCATCATATCGTTGTAGTCGACCGTCTACCCGAGCCTGAAGTTCCCCTCGTCGAAGAACTCCCTGATGATTTTTCTGACGTTGGACTGTATCTGAGAATTCACAAACAGTGCGTTAGAGTCCATCGTTATCTCGACATACGAACTGTCGAAGGGGTTCGTTCCATCTTCGGTAATTCCTTGCTCGACGAACCTCGCAACGATGTCGTCAGATGCCGCACACAGCGCAAAGTTGACCGTTATCGGAGGAAGAATGACTGGGTCTGCGGTAATTGTCTTCAGTGCGTCGAACTCGTCGAGCCAACTGTCTGTGTTCGTCAGGTCGCCGTATGTCTTGACCCAGAGATAGACGTTATTCGAGTCTGAGGCGTCGGACATCCTGTATCCATAGCGTGACATCATGTTCTGGTTGAGATAATACCTTCCATTGCCGTGCTTCTGCTTGCCGATGTCGTAAAGCCACTTGTAGAAGGTGGCAAGGTACTCGGAGTTCCCCATACATCTGACATCGATTATGTCTCCCCTGTGCGAGGAGTTCCTGAGGTAGTACTCATAGTCTCCCTTCGTGACGAGCCTTCCACCAGTCTTGAACCATATCGGGGCGTTTTCGCGTATCTCATCTACCGTCTCCTCCTCTTTCGGCTGCGTAGCAATCGAGACGCTTCCAACCGACGCACCATTTGTCTGGTCATATATGAGGTCTTCGTCCTGCCCTTCAGATGCGAACCCAGGAATCGAGTCGTAGAGCTCGTCCGTTATTCCGAACATGCTGGCGTCATGCCGCAACTTCAGGTCCTGGAGGTCGTCAATTCCTACCTGGATGTCAGAACCGTTTGACTCAAGGTAGAAGATGTAGACGAGATCCCCCTCGTCAAGCTTCGTGCAGCACGTACCGTCTCCGAACTTGATCTCGTAGTTCTTCTCCTAGTTCAACCTAATATTGTATACGGCGTCGTTTCCAGTGTATATGGACGGATTCTCGATATCCGTGTTCTTGAATAGGTTGTTGTGTGTAGCCGCAAACGGAACCAGCGTGTCCTTCCCAACCTTTTTCACGTAGACGTCGACGAAGCTGTCGGAAACGAACTTTCCGTTCTCCGAGTCTGAACCGATGTTGAGTGTAAATGTCTCGAAATTGTACCCGGAAGCTGTGAAAACAGTCGGATACAGCTTCCACTTCCCATTGTATGCAACGAAATCAAACTCCTGCTCGTCATTCACGGTGAGAGACTTTTTCCCGGTCGAGAAGTTTATCTCATTTCCGTCCGAATCGTACATTCCGGTGGAAATCAGCGTATACGGCTTAATCCTACAACCCCTGAACGAGGATGACATAACATCACCAACGGCATCCATGGTTTCGTTGCTGAAGGAAAGCCTTATTTCGGACGGATTCATCCCCCTCGGATTGTACCCTATCATCGAGACGAGCCTGTTTATGTTCTCGTAGACCTGTGTGTCCTTGAACATCGACTCTGATGCGGCGTTGTTCAGCTGGTAGACGAGACACTGGTACATGTATGCTACAAGATCTATTAGAACGTTTATGTTCGACCCCTCGTAGATCTGATCCGTGAACCTGCTGTCCTCGGACAGCTTCCGGATTATCAACTCCTTTATTGAATATGGTGAAAACCTTACGAAATCTGTACTTTGACCTGCCATTGCCGACTTTCCACTTTCAGATATTTACGAAAAATTTAACAAGAAAGATGCCAGGTCTTCAGCACGACACAGAGTTCACATTTTAGATCTCAGTCATTGACTTTGCTAACTTTGTTTGTAGCCTGGTTTTCTATGGTAGCCTTGTTTGACATGGCATCGTTCTGAAACTTCAATATAAGTGCAATGTTGTTTTTGTTCTCCAGTTCAAGCAGCATAGATTTGGCTGCAGCATCCTCGGAAAAGGACCCTCCAAGATCTTTCAACGAACTCACAAATCCATTTCCAAACGAACTATACATATCATCCTTGGCTTTCTCGATTTCCTGTGACGATTTCTCGCGTTCCGCAAGTATTTTTTCGTTATTCTTCGCCGTCTCAAGATCTTTCTTCTCTTTTTCAGCTTTGATTTTTTCTGTCATTGCTTTTTTTATCTGTTCTGGGCACTGAACTGTTGGAAATGAAGTAAACAACTGGCTTATCTAACCACCATAACCCATAGATGCAACCTACATCTGCGCCGCCATTTCTTTGAGTTTCTTCTTCCCAGCCTCATACATCACCTATGGCATTGTCTTCATCAACGAAAATATCTTTGGCATTAACTCGATTGCCGTATCTAAAAGATTTAATGGATACGGAAGTGGTAATTCTCCGCCGGTTACCGCTGACCAAAGATTTTTTACAATAGAAATCAATGCATTAATCATGTTGAATATAAGCTAAACGAGCAAAGTTGGCAACATCATCATAAGAAGATTGATGGTCTGCATCATTGACGAAAGGGACTATTTCCATGTATCTGGAATCTAAGCCTTATCCTTCCACTTTTCTATCAACTTCTTCTAGTCGTCCGTCAACGTAGAAGTATCTGAACTTTTACTTGACATCATCTTTAATATATCTGATATTGGCGATGCAACCGGAGGAAGTGGCAACTTTAATTTCGTAACGCCATCAAACACAGGATCCATCATTGATTGCAATTTTTGAAGTACTGAGTCCACATCACCCTTTATATCCAACGACGGAATATTACGCAAAAAACCAGTTACAACAAGAAACAATATGCTTTCAAGTTTATCAAAATCCTTCATTAAATCTTGTGGCAGTTTGGCAAATTTCTTGGCGGCATCTTCAAGCATCTGGAAATTCTTCAACTTATCAAGTGAAGATACATCCATTTCTTGCACTTCAATTTGTTTTTTGCAAGCTTTTAAGACTTTCTCATTCATCTTCTCAGCCATCGAAGCTGCCTTATTAAGCGATTTTTCATATGATGAACATATCTATCTAAAAGCAGCCTAAACATTTTGAAGGAATTGTTTTTGAATCCCCTGTATCTGCTTCTGCATGGATTTCATCTACGCCTGGTTTTTTGCAACCTCATCCAATGTTCCTCCGGATTTGTTAAGGTTGTTAATCTTCGCCGCTATCTCACATGCTTCTGTATCAACATCCTTGAATTCATCTGAACTTTCTATTGTCGCAAACAACGACTCTGTCACAGCCCCGGTAGAATACACTATCGGAGGTGTTGATGTATCTGATGTAGCCTTCCCATATTCTGTTATATGAACAGAACTCCATTTAATCAACACACCACCGTCATTACTACCTTCAAGCTGATAATTGTAATACGGATATTTTTTATCGGCATATTCATTTACACGTTCAATAAACTTGGAAATATCCTAGTTTATCTGTTTCTTTGTGTCTCCAAATTTTTTCTATAACTCCTCCAGTGTAATATTCGAACTGTCTCCACCTGGGGTCAGCTGTTTAACAAGATAATCATATATTGTAACCTAAAGCTTTGTCGTTATATCGGCGTTTTTCTCGACTTCTGCTACAACATCTTTTGCCGTAAGCATTTCAAGTTGTTTTTGTAGGTACTTTTTCTGTGCTTCAAGATTTCCGTCATAGTTCTTGGAACATGCGTCTGTTGCCATTTTGGTCAACATGTCAGCAAGAACCTTTTTGTTCTCTTCTGTTTCAAGGATAGGACCACCGCCGGACTTCACCATTGTGTTTATCCGGTTTTGCATCTGTTCGATATTCTTCTGTGTCGCCCCATACTTCCGTCTAAAATCGTTCTTGGCTTTTTCTTTGCTGAGATTTGCTTTTACCTATGCTTTCGTAAGTGCCATTGTTTCCTCCAAAAATATTTTATTTCGCTTACCAAAAAAGGGACCATTTTCAGTAGTTGCCAGCTTCAAACACAGTGCAGACCATTAGGAAGCGATACTGCCGTTATATAACCATCCGGAACATCCATTGTTACTGTATCACTGATTATTGTTACACCATTTTGACCGGTCTTACTTATACTGCTCTTTTTTGACGTGTTATCCTTTGTGTTGAATGTTATATATGGCGATGAAAACTTCATCTGTTTTGATGCATCGACCGTAAATGTCTCCGTCTCAAGCATGATGCTCTTCGTACCATATATCTAGACACAACCATTCTCGTCCATTTCAATCTACGCAATCCTCTCTTCATTTGTCTTTGTGTCTTTACAATGGTTCTTTATGGTGACATGCCCAAGCTCCGAAATCATAACCGTACTGTTTCCGCATGTTATTTTGTGTACATATGCACCACCACTTGGACCGACCAGGTCGTCTTTTGTCGGGAGTTTTTGTTCACATGTGGCAAACTATCCGGCCGAATTTGTAGTACCTGGGCACGCCGCAAAGTACACCGGGAAATTTGGATCTCCATTCTGAAAAAAACACCAGACAACAGAACCTTCGTTTGGATACGAAAACATACCATTTCCGTCATTGCATCCACCGAATAAAGGAGAAGCTTGCTCACAATCTGGAAGATTTGTCGCCTTGTCCAAGTTATTGAATTCTTCGGGATATACGCCAGGAATAAATACTTTTAAAAATCCCTTTCCGTTTTTAGATCTGGCAAGAACCTTTCCACGATAAAACCCAATGAGCTTATTCCCCGTCGTTGTGTTCTGAGTCATTTCTCACCCCCCTCACTGATGCGTATTCACCACAAGTGTCTTCCTGAACCTTATATCTTCAAGACCCCGTATCTGATAGTATATCTCAAGCCGTACCGTGTTCTCCTCGGTGTCATCCGTGCTCGACGCATTTGAAACCCGTACATTGATGACCCTTGGCTCGCACCTCTGTATCGAGTTCCTGATGTCGGCCACTATCCTCTCTTCCGTCAGATCCGTTATACCCTCATACAGGAGGGTGTAAATTCCGGTCCCGAACTCCGGATCAAGTACCCTTTCTCCCGGGATCCACGAGAAAATGTTGTCTATTGCGTTCTGCACAGCCCTTACGTTAACCGACTTGTCTATTGCATAGTTGGACTTGGACAGACCATCCCTGTACCACGCCGTCTGGACCTGAAGCGAGTTGTACCGCTCGTCTGTCAGCTCGCTCCCATCGTAGTCTCCAAGCACGTGAAACGGGTATGCTTCTTGTTTCGACACTTTCCTTGACGGCTTCGACGTCATATTAAGATCTGTGTAGACCTCACTGTTCTGCCGTTCGAGAAATGTCTTCTTCCTACCAAGCTGAATTACTCTGTTTGACATGACTTACCGGAATATTTACGGAAAATGCCCAGGTTAACCTGGGCATTTCAATTTTGTGCCGTCTACACATCTCACAGTCCGGAGATGAGCGCCTTCATCTCTGATGATGTGTCCGAACCAACATAGAAACAAACGGTTATATCGGCATATGTCGCTTTCAGGGACTGATTCTTGATTTTCGAAATCACATTGGTCTTGTACGTGATAGCATCATCCTTAGTCCCGCTCCAGTTCATGACGTTTATCATCTTTAGGGACGGAATGTTCCTGAACGCAGTCTTTTCGAATGCCGTGGAAGTGAGGTTCTGGGAAAGCGTAATCTTCGCAAGCGCAGTGCAGTTCACGATGGTACCAACACCTTCGAATTCGGTGATGTTCCTTATGTCAAGTTCCGTCAATTCTGGACAGTTGCGGATCGCATCCTTGCCGAGTGCTGTAAGGCTCGTGACAGGCGAAAGATCTATTTTCGTTATCGCGGTCAGCCCTTTAAAAGTGCATATCGCCGGAGTCCACGTCGAATCGCCCATGAATTCAATCGACTTGAGGCTCGTGCAGTCCTGGAATGTGCTCGTTCCTCCGATCCTCTTGACGGTCGCCGGAATCGTGACGCTTTCGAGTTTCGCGCATCCGCAGAAGCAGTACTCCACGAGACTTGCGACGCCTTTTCCGATTTCAACCGCCTTGAGGATGGCGGCGGAAGCAGGGACGGTCTTCGCCCCGAACCCAATCTCGTCTATCGTATCGGTGACATGTTTGGAATTATTTACTTTCGTCGCATTCCGAAGCAAGCCTCTCGACGACCTTGCGGGTGAGGATCTTCTTCAGGATCTTCCCTGCGTCGTCCTTCTTACCCTCGCCTATCTTCCGTATCAATTCCTTGATGTCCTCGTTCTTCATTTGTTCTCAGCCCTGTCAAATATGAGGTTGTAGCCGATTTTGAACCCAACCCTCGGCTTCTGGGTTCCGGACTTGCCCTTCGTCACGTTTCCGCTTTTGTCTGTCTTGTCCTGCCTGTCGGTGAAATACTGAACCTGAGCCTTAAGTTCCATGTTCTGGATTTTGTACTTGCTTATCTTCACGGCTCGTCCGTTGTAGTCCGGAATGAAGGTGTCAATGTCGTCAACCCCTATGCCGTCGAACGACTTTTCGCCGGAAAACCACCTGAAGTACTCCTTTATGCCCTCGTAAGACCTTTCCCTAAGGAGCTTGAGACCTTCCTTGTTGAACTCGCTGATCCTCTCCATTATCTTCTCGGGTTCCTTTATCCCGGAGATGTCTGCGGTCTTGAAATCCGTGAACTCGAGCACGATTCCAAGCTCGTAATGCCCGGTTCCCCTGAAGAACTTCGCACTAGCCTTCTTCAGGATCTTGTCTGCAACCGAATTGCCATCATCTGACACTCCGGTATTGATTATGGTCGCTCCGATTTCGCTGTCGTTGAACTGTATTCCAAGCTTCTTAGCCGCGTTTTGAGCAGCAGCGACGTGAAGATTCAGGAAAATCTGCTCGGATGACGTCTCGAAGCACGGCTTTGTGTCCGCGCTCTATATGTTGGTGTCCGTCTTGATGTTGTCAGCCATTTCAAATATTTACAGAAAACTTGACGAGAAAGATGCCAGGTCTTTAGCCTGGCATAGAGTTCACCTTCCTGTCAAGACTTGTATGCGCTGTCGTTGGCGGTTGCAACAACAGTACCGTCGCTTCTCCTGATCTCCTTGTTCGGGTTGTCAGACATCCTCTTGAGCTTCTTGTTGGGGACGATGTATAGATCCTTCCGGTCTCCTGGATTCCTCTCCTGTTCGGAACCGTCCTGTTTTGCGTCACCGGTTTTGTCGGCATCGTTCTCCATGGTGAACGGATCCGGGAGAATGAGTACAAACGTCATCGTGTATGAGTCACCGACCGGGATTTCCTCCGGCTGGTTGACCTCGTTCTCGCCGATGTCGAACGGCTTGACCCATGCGTCAATGAGTGTCTCGACCCTCTTGTTCCTGCTCCTGTCGCGGTTGTATCCGAGCGAAACCTCGAAGAGCTCGCCTGGTCTGCCCTTCCTGTTAGTCGGATTGCACTGGAGGACCGAGACCGCATCGTCGTGGTTTCCGAAAGTCCTGTCGAAAACACCCTCGACGACATCCGTGGTGAAGAACCTGTTACCCTGCGTACCCCTGAACTCGGTTCCGTCAAGATCCCGCTTGGCGATGACTATCGCGGCATACTTCTTCGCGAGAATGGCATCATGCTAATCCTTTCCGCCAATCTGGTGGGCGGTCATGTAGTCGACGACGCGCTGTGACGTCGTGACTGCCGCATACGGGGAGGCTTGCCACATCTCGTCTCCAGTTCCCTCCCTTGCCGCCTGAATCAGGTTGTTCCTGATTTCGGTGTTGTATGCAATGATTTCGTTCGGGATGTCGCCAGTGTGCTGGCTCTGGACTCCTGGTGCCAGTGTAGACGAACCCTCTATGACGCTCCGGACGACTTCGCGTATCTGCTCCTCCTCGTTCGTCTTCTCGTCGCCGGTGAAGTACGTGCCAATTCTCATGTTGAGGCTCACGCTTCCGACGTCAAGCGACCTCTCCTTTATCGTGTCATAGATGGCGTTCTGGAACACCTTCAGACACTTTGGCTTGAGCTCCTTCTGAGTCTTCTTCAGGAGCTTCATCTTCTCAACCTGCGCGTCCACGACCTTCCGAACCTTTGCATCGTCATCCTTGTTGCCGGTGATGTTCGCATCTCCTAGCTTCATCTGCTCCGCCGTGGGTTCCGGAGTGTCGACCGAACCATGTTCGGCATCGGTCTCGTCAAGACCGAGTTCCTCAAGAAGAAGCCTGCAGATGACATTGAAAACCATTTCCTGTTCCGATTCGTTGAGTTTCCCACCATTGACCCTCCGCTTCACGGCGAAATGGTAGACGACCTTGCCCTCCCTCTCAAGGTCGAACGCAAGCTTTGAATCGTTGAGATTCTTGAACTCGTCACTTTTGACATAATCCTCCGTCTTAGATACCTCAGGAGCCGCGACATCCATCCCAGAGAACTCCTTGTCAACCTGCTCCTTCAACTTCTCGACAACCGTCTTCAGAGTATCCTAGACGTTTTTTTCATCGTCAGCATTGTTATCACCACTTTCCGCGCTGTCACCTTCAGCTTCCTTCAGGCTCTTGGATTTCTTCTTGGCGTCCCCACCCGTTGTCTTTTGGTCATATGATGACGTGTACTTGTCGTTGTCGTCGCAGTTCTCTATCTTGATGACCTCCTTCGGGTCGACCTTATTCCAATCGACACCCTTATTCTCAGCGGTTCCAAACGCATCTGTACAAATCTGCGCAATCATCTTCTGTCCGTATTTCGGGTAGTTGGGGTCCCGACTGTCGACCATTATGGAGACCGAATACTCGGACTTGTCTATCTCCGATTTGTACTGCGGTGTGTTCTTTCCACGACGATTCAGGAACGTATTGAGTTCTCCCCTCTCCCAGACCTTCACGTGAACGTCTGAATTTGGATACCTCTTGTCAAATATGTTTCTGATATTGTCAGGGGCTGTCTCAACATTTATGTCGTGTTTCCCGACGAGCTGCTTCCATTGTTCCTTGTCAAAAATCTTCCCTATATTCACGGGTTTTCCGTAGACGGTAACCTTAATGCTCTTGAGGTCCGACCACACATCGTCGAACCATCCGCGCTTGCGCCCCCCAAACGAGTTGCTTACCGCTCCGTTCTTATTGTCGTCTGAAATATCGAACTTGTACTTTACGGAATAGCCTATCGTTTTGTCGCTTGTCCCGATATCGCCGGAATCGTCCTGCGTCTCTTCATTTCCCTCTGCGCCAACCATCGGCTCTGTCGCCACGTTATCTTCCGTTTTTTCATTGGTCTCATCTTCAAACAACAAATTCAAGAACCCACGGTTCATGAACTATGCGTAGGACTCTGACGCCTGGGTTGTTTCGGTCTCCGTACCTTTTTGTTCTTGTTTCTCTGATATTTCCCGACTGTTCTGTGAGGTTTCGTCCCCCTCGTCACCGCCTCGGGCATCCAAGATTGGAAGAAGCATCTCCCCCTTGACGTACTGGGCTTCATCCCCTCCAACAAAATATGTGGTGTATTCCCTGACCGCATCAAGAAACACAGATTTCTGCGGCACGTTTTCCTCGTCCTTCGCCTTCATCACGATTTGGTATTCATTATTCTTCGTGTAGATGAGAGCGTTGGCGTCATCGTTGATCATCAGATTATCGATGATGACGTCTGGCGCCTTGCCCGACGCCCGTTCCTTCGCAACCTTGTCAAGTTGGAGGATTATGTTTGGAAAACTTACTGAAACATCCTTTGACATCCGACATATTTACATAAAATTTGACGAGAAAGATGCCAGGTCTTCAGCCTGGCATATGAATCGTCATTCTTTCACATTGTTTTTTTGTAAATAATTTCGTACCGACGGAACATCGGGAAATTACGCTTGTGGAGTTCAAGACCTCTGTCAACGATGCTTGTAGTGTTGTTGATAAGTCTGAACGATGAAACAAGAAGATGCCATGTTTTTAGCATGGCATAGAGTTCACGGTTTCCCAGGACGTCAGAATGTCTTCGTGTTTCTTATGAGTGCCACATTCTGACGGAAAAGGCTCTTGTGCGGCGTGAAGAATGTCCTGACCGATGATGCCACCCAAGAACCGCTCATGCTGTTGTACTTCTTTGTCGACGGGAGTCCCCCAGATGGCATTCTCTTCTGGAACATGTCGTCCACGTGCATGTCGACATTCACTCCACACCCCGGGAAAAGACCAAGGTGACCCTGCATGTTGACTATGAGCGACCCGTTGTCGAGAAGGGAAAACATCTGTTTCCTGTACGTGTCGCTGTTGTTGTCCCATGTCGATTCGTTAATAGAGTACAGGTTGCTTGCACCCATCTTCGTGATTCTCGACGTCTCGGCTTCGCTCCTGAACAGTCCGGCTATCTCAGACGAATCGATTTCATCGTGGCTGAACTTGTTCTCGTCAAGATTGTACTTCCAAAATATCCTTCTTGTCGTGTCAAGGGATATCTGCGTCCTCCCCTTCCTGACAACATATGCAATGTTTACCGGGGTGTCCTCAAGTATGTTCGGCTAGTTGGACACCTGCGACACTTGCACACCGAAAGACTTCTGGAACGACTTCTGCTTCGCCATGTCAAACAAGTGAATTTTGTCTGCATACTCGTCATAGACGAAGAATTTCAGAGATTTTTCCCTTGCCGAGTCTCCCCCATAGAACATTCTGCTGTACAGATAGTTCAGCGCGGTCTCTACGTTCTCATTCCCCGATGTTATGAACTGTATCGAATTTGCGCTTCCGCTGGTCTTGAACGACTCCGCATCGACCGGATATCCAGTATTAGAAAGAATCTTTAGCATGATGTCCAGAATCGATTCCGGACCTGTGGAGTAGTTCGAGTACTGCACACTCTTTCTGTAATTCTCCCACGTATTTCCAACCAACTTCAGCTCGTATGTTATCTTCCCCGGCTCGTTCCTTACGATTCCGATGTTGTCGACGAAGAAGCCAAACTGATGTTGCTCGATTGTCGTGTTCCCATCCTTGTCTCCATATCTCGCAACCTGCACGGTGCAATTCACGTACTGCTTGTCGAGAAACTTGTCTATTTTCGCGTCATCGTCAAGATACTCGATTGTTCCGGTGGTGTGAAGCTCGCCCATCCTGTTCAGAGTCTCGAAGCGGAGGAGATTGTTCGAGTCGAGTGTCACGGTGTTCGTCTCGTGATCTGTTAAGACCGCGAAAACACCATAGTGCTACCCGTTCTTTGTCGTGAATATCCCGTTCATGACCTGACCCCGTTCATGACAAGAGTGAGTTCCTCACCGTCTATGTACTTGACTGCCGTCGCGGCTTTCACGATGTCAAACATGTTCTTCGGACCTACACCATTCAACTTCATCAGGAGCCACGCGAGTCTCGTCGTCCCGTAGATGTTGTAGGAAATTGTCGTCCAGAACATATCCATCTTCGTCATGTAGTTCTTCACGGTTTCGTCAGAGAACGAGAGATAAATCGTGCTGTTCAGGTTATACGAATAATTCCCCTTCCTGTCCGTGTAGATCTGGAAAAAGTTCTCGAAGTCGTTGTCGTCGACGTTTACGTCTATGTCGTAGATTTTCATATAAAAATACTCATTTTGATGTTTTAAGTGCCATCTGAAAATTTAACATCAACCTTCACATCATCTTTTTCAACCGCTTTCTTTGCAGTCTCCATTAGTTTTTTTTGATTCCACTTAGTATCGGCGTCTTTTCTACCACTTGCAAAATAACCCCCATCAGTGTTGTTATTCACTTCTTTGTCATCCGGTACGCAAGACATTATGGCGTTCTTGACATTCGTTGTATTATACCACACTTCAGTATTGAAAGGACTCAACTAAGTAAGTTGATTCTGTGCGGTAAACCCAAGCATATATGTGTTAAACACGTCCGGAAGCAATGACTTGAAATCCAAATTCAATTCATATACGTCAGGAATCCTTACCATATCTTCAGGTAACTCCCATGATTCATCGTAGAAACTTGTATCTTTATTTTGGTATTTTTCGAGTTTTTCAAAAAACTTTTTTGATGGACGTCTTGACACCCCCTTGAACTTACAATCGAACTTTCCGGAACACATCATCAAGCGCTTCCCACCCTCGATCTTGATGTCGTATGCGCATGGTGGCATCCTGAACACGCCATACTGAAATGACATGTTCTGTGGTATCAATGTGTTTATGAACAGGAAATTGTTAATGGCGTGGTCTATGGTATCGTTGAAAAGACTCAGGTTTATCGTGATATTGGATGTCGGATCCTGTGATGGAACCTGCCAGATTGGAGTCAGCGTGAATCTAACGTTTGAACCCAACGCGCTTAGCAACCTTCCGACTATGGTGCTTTTGTTGTTTGAGAATCCATCGTTTCCGGCAGAATTGAAGCCAAGTTGACCGTCTGAAGTCAAGTAATCCGTACTGGCACAAGGAAGAACATAGAAGTTCGTTGTCTCGCTTCCTATTGTCTTGAAATACATATTCTCAACGTAATCCAACACCAACTTTTTTTCAAATGAACCATTTTGACCATTAAAGAGACTGCTCCAAAAACTAGGGGATTTCAAACTTTCAAATGCATATCCTGCTTTGTACGCGGCCGCATTTATGATGTTTTCCGAGTTCTGTCCGCTTGCGTCTTCCTTTCCTGTTGACGCACCATCAACAAGATTTTTGAACAACGACACAATCGTATCGAACTTCGTGTCCTGCTGATATTCGCGAATTACAATGCCGGGTATGTGGTTAAGAATATTATCCATGTCCCCCCCCGTTCCACCAAGTGCTGAAACAAGCTGCTTCACCCCGATGTCTCTCTTAAACATTTTCCTATGTTCCGGAAATATATTCAGAAGACATCCGTCGTTTTTAGGACGAAACGAAAATGTTGAACACGCACCTCCTTTATATTGGAACGGGAGCAAGTGATTCTTTGTATTACGAGTAAAATTTCCGTCACTAAAGATTGTAAACGATTCACTTGATTTGTTTGTATTTTCACTTCCCATTCGACACCTCTCTCAGACACCAAAACTTTACAATATGAAAATTGATTCCACTTTTACGATGAAAATATTTACAGAGAACTTGACGAGAAAGATGCCAGGTCTTCAGCCTGGCATAGAGCTCACTTGAAGCTTGCAATCTCTGAAGACGATTGCCATTCAGCCTTATGGCAGCACCGCCGAGCCCCCGGTGAAAATCTTAACCAGTGGCGAAACAACATCGCCTCTATTTCGTAAATGTCCTCAGCCGTGGGTATCTGATTCTGCATCGTCATTTGGCTTCATCTCCTTGTCATCCGGTTCCTGTTGAACAATCAGACTGGTGTCAATGCCAAGTTCTATGATCTTCTCAATAAGGCTCATGTTCTCCCGTCTCAGCTTGTCGTTCCTGATTCTTGACACAAATAGCGGATCGGTTTGATCTTCGTTTTCGTTTTTCTTATCGTCCAAGCCGAGACTCTTTTGTGCCTCGCTGCATTCCGCTGCGATTTCTGCATCCACGTCCTTGTCTCCGCTGGGTGTCTTCAGAAACTCGAACAGTCCACCCAACACCTTGTCTATGGCAGGAGTGGTGTCGGACTCATCTTCGGGTGCCGACGTGTCTCTGAGAAGCGCAACGATATTTCTCTGCAATTCCCCATATGATTCACTGCCATTCTTTATGTCAGCATATGACCTTATGTTGTTTTTAATGATAAAATCGCGGAACAACGACTGAATTACATCCCTGAATTTTTCGACATGTTCATTTGAAACGGGGTTGTTTCCCCTTGCTTTCTTGTATTGTGCTATAAAATCATTTGTAAGAGACTCTATCGTGTCCTGCTGCCAGTCGGTAATCTGGAATCTGTCGGAAACCGTTTTGTTCATTAAATTCCACAAGTCATCAGAACTTTCCGTTTGCATATTAATAAAGTCATCTCTTCCAGACAGTATGTAATCTTTCAACGAGACACTTCCACCGGATGATATATATTTTGAAATATCACGCGATGCATAGCTACCGGCTCCAATACCGGCATTTCCCGAAAAGTTACGATATATCTTGCATTGAACCTTGTCCGCATATTCCAGCACCAGTCCATTTGCGACGGACCGTATGTCAGAATATGGTATTAGCCCCTTCTGATATGCATCAACCGCGACGTTTAACGCATTTTGTTTTATTTGTAACAGACACTTATATGCTTTTAATCTCTCCTGGGGAATATTGACCGCTGTCAACCCATTCTCATTGTAACTTATGTCCCCTCTTTCGGCCTGACTTATCACGGAGTCAACGGTGAAATCAAGAAGCTCTTTTGTTGTTCCGTCTTTGAATACCTTGAATATCGATTGTCCAACCTCTCTTCCCTGTTCCATTGTAAGAAGCTTCTGTATATTCTCAACTATAGCGGCATGCCGTTCCCTTTCCTAATCTTCCTCGTCATTGATAGTCATCGTTCCAGAGATGCCATCCAAGCGGTTCTTCAGTTCATCCCTCTACTTCGCAAATTCCGACCTTTGTTTGTCATCATAGATCTTGTTGTTAGCCTTTTTGTCGAGCTCACCTATTTTGCCTTTCAAGTCCATCCGTATTCCACGGAGGTGTCTTTCCCTCTTCTGTTTGTACTTGTTCGTGACAGCGGCGATAAACATATTCTTCTGTCCGCGCTCACTCGCTGGCTTTTCCGGAACGCTCCCATATGCTTTTCCTATGTAATAACCAGCTATTGAGCCGAGCGCGGTTCCAACACCCATGATAATTGGCTGCAGCGGTCCGAAGAACGAGCCGACAAACCCTCCGACAACACGACCGACCCATGCGCCAATCACACCGCCCGCAGAGCCCCCGATTGCACCAGCCAAACTGAAGGAATTCAACTGTATGCCCATCTTGAACATCTTTGTCTTGAACGCCTTCATGTTAAGGTTTGCGATTGCAAGTTTGCGAAGATATGCCAGAAGAGGACTTTTCTTGAAGTATCCGGCTATATTCATTTTGATTTTGTGAACATCCCTTTTCTTGTCTTCCCACCATCCCCGGGCTTTATCCTTGTATTCCTTGTATTTTCCAACGATTTTCTGGTATATGAATCCAGCGACATAACCAACAATGAACATTCCGGGTGGAGAAAGCAGAAATTTGCCGAACCGTTCAAGAAAACCGATATTAAGCCTTGCCACAAACGCCACAATTTTCTTGCAGACCCTAAATACGCCGGTTACGATTTTGGTTGCCACCCCGAAAACGGTCTTCGTGGCACCAAGCGCAACCGACACGATGCCCCTTGTCAAGGAAAAGATTCCCTTCAACATTCCCGAAACGATCTTGCCTATGCCGCCAAGTATGCCACCAATAAATCCAAGAACATTTTTGACCGTAAACAATTTCCTGATTCTGCGTATAATGGAAGACCCCCCCCATTTCGGTTGTTTTAACAACTCAGAACGCCGTTCCCGAGCCCGATTCACAACCTCAGAAAGCACGTTCTTGCTTCTGGATTGTTTCATTTTCTTGAGATTTCGTGTCAACCAATCCGACGCACCATACTGTTTTTTCGTTTGATTGTGTACGTTTTCTGTTGTCTGCCGTCCGGTGGTTTTTACGGAAAAATCGCAAAAAGCCCTACTCAGCGTCTCCATCCTTTTGGTGTGACCCGTTTTGAGAACATTTATGCAGAAATCCGTTATCTTTTTAGCATATTCTGCGTTTTTTCCTATATTGTTTTTGGGAATTTGTGTGTGTACACTTTTTTTAGTCTTTACCCTGTTGTTCAGGACACTTTCTATGTCTTCTTCTAGCCGCTTCTTTGTGTCCTGTGAAACCCCGAACTCCTTGACAAGAATATCTTGAATCGTGTCTTTCAGGGTCTCCATGAATTTTTCATCACCAAGCTGCTGGAGAATGATGTTGGCGTTTCCGTCAAGGCACTTTACAAGCTCTATTCTCCTGTTCTTCTCCTCAAGATGATGGTTGAGGTATGCTGTCTTCACAAGCGTATGCATTGCATGGCTGATTTTCGCATGACGCTCGAAAACCATCTCAAAACTGACTGGTTTAGTCTTGTTCAGCCGCCCGTAATCTGATTTCATTTCGACTCTACCCTCTTTCCGGTTCTCTGTGATATCATCTCTCGCATTTTCTTGTTCTACTTCTCGAGTTTCCGGCTTTCCTCGTCAAGTTTGGTTATCTCCTCCATTCTTTTCTTTTCGTCTTCTTTCTTTCGTTCTTCCGAAATCCTTTTGTTTCGCTCCTTCCATTCTGCAATCATCTTGTCAAAAACCCGTTTCCTGTCCGAAAGAGACATTTTCTTCAACCTATCGATGTCTTCGGAGTTATATTTTGACAACATCGTGTTTCGAACTATCTCACTTTCGTTATCGTCAAGACCGCCAACCAGCTTTTTGATCTGCTTTTCTGAAACGACCTATGTTGGAACAATCCTTTCTATGCTGAACGCCTTGTTCGGATCTTTTCCATTCATTCTGCGCCTAATACGACCATTGTGTTTGTTTACTTGATAACGTGTGGTTTTTTTAGACTGGACATTGCCTACAATATCAGTATATTTCCTTAATTTATCTTGTAGATCATGCCACGGCATAAACCAACGGTCTTTTCTAAGGTCTTTTGTATCTATCTGCAGTTTTTTGACAACATCGCTGGCAACGACGTTTCCACCATCAAACTTAGCAATCCTGTCAATCATATACTGCAAATGCTTCGATGACACAGAAGTCGCAAGCGCGTTTTTCATTATGATCAATCGATTATAACGTTTCGACACGGCATCAGCTAGCATTTTAAGTTGGTCGATTACACTACTGTTTTTCGATCTTTTCCTAAAATTGTTGTATTCAGCCCTGTCGAACCCAAAAAGTTCAGAATCATAAACAGTCCTTACAAAATCACCATAAAGCGCATTCAGATTTGTGTTTTTGTCATCATCGTTTTCAAAAACATCCCTCAAATTGTTTATGTCGTTCACAAGCTGTCCGAGTTCGGATTCCTCCACATTCATCTGTGATGTCAATGCATCATATTTCTTTTTCTCTTCTTGGGACAAGCCTTCTATGTTTATTTTATTTGCACTCCCGACACCGCTTGCTATTTCAGATTTTTCATTTGCAAGCTGAAACTTGTTTTTCCCGAAAACATAACTGAACAATCGCGGAACGACAAATGCGGACGCGAGAATTCCGGCGGCAATTAAAGCAGATAACGGACTTCCACAACATTTCAGAACTTTTGATGCTGGACCAAGTATCTGAAGAAGAGGTGGTACAATCTTCAACAGGGCAAGAATGGATGTAACAAGAACCGGGTGCTGAAGGACAAACCCAAGCATCGTTCCAACTATGTCAGATGTCTTCGTCGCTATCGGCTTGATGAAATCGACAAAAGGCTTGATGTAATCAAGATATATCGTATCAAAAACACCCTTTGTCTTTTCGACAACACCATTAAACCAGATTATCTGCGGTTCAAATGTCTTCTTCATCCAACCGACGACCCCACCTTCATGGTTCTTGTCTATGTTCTTCTTCACCAGACCCCAAACATACCCAAGGGCATAGCCGATTGCAAACATTCCAGCAGGTGTCCTTATCACCGCACAAAAAGAGTTCTATACAGCCTTCTTCGCAAGCTTGAAAATATCCCCGACAATGTTTACAACTCCACTCAAAAGCTTGTCAATTCTGAAAAATTTCAACGTCGAAACCAATACACCACCAAGTTTGCGGATTCCCTTTACGATTCCTCCGACAATTCCGGATAGGATCTTGACAATTACACTAACGGATATCGATGCAACTTTCTTGATGAAACTGCCAATTTTGAAGATATTTTGTATAGAACGAATTCCGCCAATTGACTCCCCCTGTTGTGCATTCTTCTTGAAGATCCCAAGCTGTCTCTTTGTGAGTTTCGGGGTCATGCCCGCCGCACGCTGCTGTGCATTCTTCTTGAAGATCCCAAGCTGTCTCTTTCGCATATTCTCAAGAATGTTCCTCTGTCCAGATGCAACAATTGAACTTCTGGCTCTTTTTCCCCCACTTTTCTTGGCGTAATCTTTGCAGTTCTTTCTGAACAGTTCTACGATTTCAGATGTATGTTTTTCCTATGTCCTTTCTATTTCTTTTCTGAACCTTGTCGGAAAATTCTTCTGATTTTCCAGCTATGACATTGCCTCGTCAAGACTGGTATCAGGGGAATCCTTCGTGTCTATAAGATTTGTGGTTTTGGAGGACTCTTTTTTTAGCTTCCGTATGGAAGACTTTATGCTCTTAAATACCTCATCGGCAACATTGTCCTGCAACCTCTTCGACTTCGCGATTTCCCGAACCGCCAACTATAGATCAACAGTCTTTGCGAAATTGTCGACATATGGTTTCAGGAGCTCCTAAAACCTATCCGTTATGTAGTGTACAAGTTTTTCGTTCCTCCCACTCTCGGTATCCTCCTCGCACTACCTGTACTTTTGCAATATGTCGGAAAGTGCGGAGATTATGTCACGCTGTTCCTGTTCCCAGAAACCCTTAAGAACGGTTTTCTCGGCACGGGGAAGCGTGTTGACTTTCTTGTGCGAGTTTGGCAGAATGGAACGCGAAACTTTTTTCATCTCGGAGACGTGTTCTTGTACCTCATGTAATTTATAATGTCACCGATGGCGTAAAGCGACTTCACCATGTCGTTCCCATCATTCTTTCGCATGTTCTGCTCCTCCTCGTTGTCGGTGTTGAGCTTCTGGATGAACGACTGAAGATCCAACATTGTCATGTACTTCTCATCTCCATGTATCATAACCCTGTATCTCCTGAAGATTCCCATTTCGGCTTCGGCGACATATTGATACATCTTCCGATCAATTGCGCCGAGAATCAAAAAAAATCAATAAGGTTCCCCATTCCCTCCTTGGTCTCGTATCCACAGTGTCCGCACTTCTCGTACTGGAACACAGAGTTGATCTTCTCGATGAATTCCTTCGCGATGTGCTTGAGAACACCATTCTCCTCGTCGAACATGATGTTCTGCGGAAAATACGACAAAAGCGTTTCAACGTCATCATATGGCATTATCGAGAGATCTGCCAACTTATGATCGTTTGGATTCTTCTTGTTGATGAGTTCGACCTTCTTGATGAAGAGGTTAATGTACTCGATGTTCCCGAGGTCGTCAAGAGCCTCCTGCTCCTTCTTCGAGACGTTCCTGTAGTTCTTCATGTAGCCCTTGTAGAAATTCGAAACGGCGCGGACGGAAGGGTAGTTGAGCGTGAAGCTGTACACCCTGTTCCTGTCTTCGGTTGTGAACTTAACATCCTGTAGGTCGAACGCGTTGAATTTCGCTAGAATCTTGTCGAAGTCGAGGATGTATGAGTTCTCACATCCGCATTCGGGGCACTTGTACGTTATCTTGTCGTGGAAGTAATTCGATGAATAGATTTCCATGAGAATGCGAATCCTGTCGAACTCCGTGAGCCTGTAGACGCTGAAACCATCCTCTGCGCAGACCTTGTTGATGAGGGCGCACTGCGTGTCGTAAACGATGTCCTTGCGGTTCTCGTTCTGGATCATCGTCTTCGAGAGAGACTTCTGGTCTGTGACACTGACCTCGTTGAACATGACCTCGCGCTTGAGCGAGTTCACGTATACCGGTATCTGGGAAGACGTGAGCTCCTGCTTGAACACATTCAGGATTTCGCTGTTGTTTTTCTCTGGTGTGGTGTTTTCAGCAACCACGGACTCTTTTACTTCATTTGACATGTTAACTCCTACCTTACAGAAATATTTACAAAAAATTTGACGAAAAAGATGCCATGTTTTCAGTCTGACACATAAATCGTCAATACCATTTTTGGTGAACTCTATGCATAGAATTCACAGTTCTGAAGAGTGTTCACACGAAAAAATCAAAGTCCGAGGGTGTTTGCAACACCACCAACGAGCTTCTTGGCGGTGTCTTTCAGCTTGTCTTTCGCAGACTCACACGTATTAAAGTTTGACATGACAAACATATAATCGAATGTGAACGATATGTTCCTTGTCGGGGTGGGAAGGTCGTTCGACGGAGTCAGAGTCTCGAGCTGGGTCGGTCTGCTACCGACAAAGAGGTACTTGAAGTCTGCATGCTTCTCGAAGCTGATTTCGACGTTCGCCGTCGTGTACGGCTGGTTGTCGTATGACCAATAGGGCAGTGTGATCTCCCTCATCCATGGATAGAAAATGCGCTCAAGAAGGGGAACTTTCGTGTTGATGATGTTAAGCTGGAACGAATTCTGAGAAGGCTTCACGAACAGTCCGCTTGTCGGATACTGTCCGAGCATCGTCTTGACATCCTCCACACCTTCCACCTATAGAGCTGGGACAGTCGCATTCTGAACATAATAACTGAGATTCAAAACAAGCTGTGGCTTTATTGGTCCGTCTGACGCACCCATGCCATCATCGGACAAAAGGTTGCCTCTCGCCACATAGTCAAGGAACGTGGTCTGCCCGAGCGAGTCACCCCCACCCCAGTTGTCCCTGAGCTTCATGATGTCGACGTCGTTCAAGAGGGCGCCGAGCAATCCACCTGTCAAGTTGTTCACGGCGTTCATTGCTGCGGACTTCACGCCGCTGACAACCTTATCGAACAAACCCTTCTTCTTACCACCAGAATCATCTTCTTCGATTTTCGGGAAGAAAGTGAACGTCACGTCAAATGTCGCGAGGGGGTCTATCTACTCGACCCACTTTCCCTACGCCGAGTTAAACTTCGAGAGGAATCCCTGTAGATTTGAAGCCATCAGCTGAATATACTCCCCAATGCCCCTACGACACCAGAAACTTTTCCAAGCTGCCCCGGCGTCACGCTGAAGTCTATCGCGGAACAGTTCATCGTGAACGTCTGTACGTCGCCGCCGCTGTGCTGGAAGGACAAGCCTGAGCAACTTTTCAGCCTAACACCGTTAAGCTTTATTATCGTCCCCTTGTGCTTGTCGTCTCCTATTGCCTTGATTGTGATTGTGTATCCGCTATTCGTGATCGCGCTACCAGAATCATTGACAAGGAAGTTTGTCAGTGCGGTGTAGATATATCCGGACGCGTCATTTATGACTGTCATGCTGAAATCATGCTCGTACTCAAAGTTCTGCGGTATTTCAACGAGCTTTCCGTCAAAATACAGGTTTGTGACATTCTGCTTGACTCCAGGAGATGAAATTTGTGTAATGAAGAAAGACGACTGCGGTATTGCGGAGAACACGGCTTCGTACCGGCTCGTTATCTGGACGCCGAGAGAATCCATGGCTGACATGAACTTCTTCAGCGAGTTCTCCTTTCCGAATCCCGCCTGAATACTTGAAGCCGCACCTATCAGATTTCCCAACTCAAGACCCATGACATCTACCTCTGAAATATTTACAAAAAATTTGACAAGGAAGATGCCATGTCTTTAGCATGGCATAGAGTTCACAAAAACCGTGCGGTCTCCCACACGGTTTTATAACTCCTATGCTGAGAAAAGGCAACCATCTCCAGAGGCTACCAGCTTCAACGCACCTCATCAATTGGAAATCAATCAGACCTGGTTCGAGAATGCACCCGCGTTTACCGAACCCTTCTCAATCTGCCAGTACGTGCTCCTGAAGGAAACCGTGAAGGTGGAAACACTGGCTTCTGTGTTCGACACCGTCAATGCTCCGACATCTGCGATCCTGACACCGACGAGCTTGTACGATTCGGAGATTGTCTCCATGTCGTTGTCTAGTAGGTTGATTCGCATTATGGAGCCTGTGTTGAGACGCCTGTCCCCTTTGAGAATCGAGCCACCTTCGATATCCGGATCCCATGTCTTCGACTGCCACGCGAGAAACGCCCTGCGGATTTCTCCGTTTGCGTCGGCGTTGACAGTCATTGAGTGTTCGTTCGTCATTTGCTGGTTTGTCGGAATCGGGAATGCATACCCCTTGAACGATACGTCGGCATAGCTTGTTGTTCTGGACGGGATCTCGAATCCTTGTCCATACATCGTTATGTCCTTCAAAACCGCATCGACATCCGAATATCCGGACGTGATGTAAAGCTCGAACATGTTTGTCGTGCGGATCTGGTTCGTCGTCAGCTTGTTGAGAAATTCGTTTAGGGCTCGTGCCATTTTATGTCTCCTGTTTCTATAATATTATTTACAAAAAATGACGATTGTGGTTCGCCCCATGAATTTACAAAGAAAAAACACAGTTGACGATTTAAACAAAAACCGTATAATACTTACTACTTAGCTTTATCTGGAAATTCCTATGACATACAAAGAAATATCGCTCTTTCTCGAAAACTTGAATATCGGAAAATCGAAACGTGAAATTTTCCTGAAAAACCACTGTCCAGATATTTTAAATGAAATTTTAAAAGCAACGAAGTTTCTCGATGAGACGAACAAGGACGACCGTGAGATAACTTTTGCTGAACGCGTTTTCTGCATCCTGCATAATATTCACGAACGTCCAAAATGCATACAATGTGGTTCTTATGTGATGTTTGCTAAAGATCGTGGTTGCTATCGTGAATTTTGTTCTCAAACATGTTCGAGAAAAAGCGAACAGACAAAGACGAAACGAAAAACCACAACATTGGAACGCTATGGAAGTGAAACATTCCACAACATCGAAAAAGCAAAGAAAACAAGATTTGAACACAACAAAGGCAAATGGCATTCAGATGATTTCTCTAAAAAAGTGAAAGAGACGAAATTTGGGAAATATGGAGATGAAAACTGGAGCAATCCTGAAAAAACATCAAAGACAAATATGGGAAAATATGGCGTAGTCTATCCATTCCAATCAAAAGAAATAAGAAGCCGTGCCGTTGAGTCTTTTATGAAAAAACACAACGGAATATCTTGTGTGTTCAAACTTCCGTCTGTTATGAAAAAAACACACAAAGGAATAAGAAAAAGATCATACGGTTTCATTTTGGAAGATAAGAACATAACTCCGAATTTCACAGAAGAAGAGTACGTGAACGGTTCTTCCGAAACCGAATTTGAATTCATATGCAGCAAATGTGGTTCGAAATTCAAATCGACATGGGAGCGTGGATTTTGCAAAAGATGTCCTACATGTTATCCTGAACCGTTTGGTATGTCGAATGCAGAATGTGAACTTTATGAATTCCTGAAAAACAACTGTGGTTCTAAATGGTCTGTTTTTCATCGCACAGATATAAACAAAAACATTTTAAATAAACGTGAAATAGATATTGTCCTGAAAAGTGTTTCAGGACAATATCTATGTATAGAATATGATGGACTTTTCTATCATTCGGAAGAAAATGGAAAACACACAAACTATCACTTGTCCAAAACAGAAGAGTGTGAAAAATCTGGCATTCAGTTAATCCATATTTTCGAGAATGAATGGATTTCAAAACAAAAAATAGTCGAATCGAGATTATTAAACCTACTCGGAATATACGAAAACACGGTGTATGCAAGAAAGTGTTCAATAAAAACAGTAGATAAAGATACAAAAGACAGATTTCTTGATCAAAATCACATCCAGGGAAAATGTTCATCTAGTTTTAACTGTGGTTTATATTTTGAAAATGATTTAATTTCATTAATGACTTTTGGAAAATCTCGCTTTTCAAAAAAATACGAATGGGAATTGATAAGATTCTGCAACAAAACGGGTTATCATGTTCCTGGTTCGGCCGGAAAACTGCTAAAATTCTTTGAAAAGACAATGAAGCCAAAATCAATTGTCTCTTATGCGGACAGAAGATGGTCTGTTGGAAAACTATACTATTCACTTGGATTCAATCTAGACCACACATCAAACCCAAACTACTGGTATTTCAAGCCAAATAAACCATATGTAATCTACAACCGAATTGGGTTTCAGAAGCACAAATTACCGAAACTGCTGAAAGAATACGACCCAAAACTTTCCGAAACAAAAAACATGGAAAACAACGGATACATGAGACTGTGGGATTGTGGAAATCTGGTATTTGTGAAGACTTGTACTTAAGTGAACTCTATGCCAGGCTAAAGACCTGGCATCTTTCTCGTCAAGTTTTCTGTAAAAAAGAAGACCCGGTCGGGTCTTCTTTTTTTTGGTTTCTTTATTTTTTTTTAATTCATCTCATCCCACGAACCGCCAGTTCCAAGGGCGTAGAAGTCGATGAGGATGAATTCAGCCGTCTTCACTGGCTTAAGACCAATCTTGACCTTCAACTCATTGTTGTCAATTGTGTTTGCATCATTGATTGACTCGTCACAGATGATCTTGTAGTCATAGAGACCACCACCACATTTCACCTTGTAGAAGATTGGATCAAGTGTGTCAATGAGACGCTGACGGGTGTATGCGGTGTTTCCTTCATAGACAAAGTAGCGAGCAACTTTGAATGTCTGCCTTTCGAGGCGAAGGAAGAGGCGCCTCACGTTGACCCTATCGAAAGCACTGGGCTTGACTTGGAATGTCTTCTGTCCCTCAAGGACGATACCATCTGTCGGATAGTTGATTGCGTAGTTCCAGTTCTTCTCATAAATCGTTCCGGCTTGTTTTGAGGTTGGCGAGAACGCAACGTCGGTAGCCGAAACAAGACCACGGTTCAGTCCGGCTGGGGCGTCCCAGTAATTCGCATTGGAATCTGTGTAGATGTAGACACCCATAGCCTTTATGGAAGGGGGGCACCAGAAGAAGTCTCCTGTGAACTCATCGGCAACCTCAAACCAGTCCATGTATCCGGCGCCGTAGTTTGTGTTAAGACCGGTAATGTATTTGATATACGGAAGGATGTTGGTGTCGATGCTGTTTGTAGGCTTCGACGGACGGACAATCTTCTTCTGTCCGTCGATAACGAGTGGACGAAGACCGTCTGCAATGAACATGCAATCCTTCCTGACATTCTTACAGAAATTGTCGTACTTCTGTTCGATCGACTTCCATGTCTTGACTGCAGAATCGTTCGAGTTGATCTTCCAGAGCGAGCACGCCGTTGCGCCCGTAGCCTCATTGACCATCGCGTTTAGATCATACTTGCCCTTTCCGCCATAGACTTTCTTGATAAATGAACCGATGTTGGCAAGTCCTGCGTCCACAACGATGTCTATGTCGCGCTCGTTTACGTCAGATACCTTGTTGAAGCTGCGCGTGATACCCTCGTAGATCGAGCGGTCAAGAGAGATGTCCTCTTCTGTCATGTACGAATAAAACCCGAGTGAGGCAGAATTGTCGGTCGGTTTCGAGATTATAATGTCGCACTTCTCGATATAATTTTTCTTGTCAGACGAGGTGTTGAAGCAGTTCGAGAAGACATTGATGTACTCAGATGTTGTATTGACTATGGTATCAATAAACGTCGTGACACCAGTGTTCGGATCGACGTCTTCCTTGTAGAGCGAGCCGACGAACGCCTCGACCGGCTCGAACGCAATCTTATTGCCCTCGGACGAATCGATGTAAGTTTTGAACACGACGATGCCGATCTTCTTGAAGTGGGTCCTGTCGAACCCCTCTCCGGTCTTGTCGAGTTCTATCGTGTTGAAGTACGCGTTGGCCACCTGTGAAATCGTCTCGGGAATGTCATCGTCGCCATCCTCTGCGTGAATTCCGGCATAACCATCCAGGTAGGAATATAGCTTTGAGACGGAAGTCTGACAGTCTCCAACCGTGCTGTCTTCCTCTATCCTAAGCTCATCAAGCGCATTGGCCTCCGCGATTAGTGAATCGGAGTTAAGCTCGTCCGCTATCTTGAGCATCTGTGCCTTGACTGCATCGGCAGCGGCATTTATGAGTTCCGGCCATTCCCTTATTGAATCGGGTGCACCGGAAAGACCGTTTTCCTCATAGTACTTCTTCACAATCTCGTCAAGACCGGAGAGCGTCGTGTCCTCCTTAAGCTGTTCCTGGACGAGGGTCATGCATTCGGCGAGCGTATCGTTTATCTGTCCTATCGTCTCAAGATTTGACGTAAGGCTCTCATACTTGACATAGAAGTGCTTGTAAACCGAGTTAAGCTGCTCGACGAGATCCGTGTTGTAAAGCTCAGCCATGCTCTTGTCGTTGTCTTCCTCATTCGTCGCATTTCCGGCGAGAATACCTCCGGTACCGGCTCTAAGCGTATCTATCTTGCCGAGTGGCTCGTAGAATTTGACCCGATACGGCTTTACGTCGATTAGCGACTGGGTGTAAAGGGCATTTGCGGCGGTTGTGATGACAGGAACTATTCCGAGCAACTCCCTCTGCATACCCTTGCGCGTGTCCGCGTCAATCATCTTGTAGGTGGCGCACGTTTTGTCGACGATTACGAATGTATTGCGCCCAACCTTCTCCTCGTTCGTCCTCCATGCATCGACGGATGCGGTATCGACAAGGTAGGGGGTATCGGCGGAATCGATGACATATGCATCCCTCACCGTTTTGTCGGAGTCGTGTATCTCGTGGAACCACCCGTTTTCCTTAAGCTCATTATAATCTTCCTTGAACGTGACGTTGTACTTGTGTGCTACCATCTTGTCACGCGCCTGATTGTCATACGGAAGACGGGCGCAATAAAGAGTTCCGTTCTGGTTGATGACCTCCATGCAGGCATTGAAGAAATACCTCTCCGCCTCGTTGTCCGGTTCACCGTAATAGTTTATCCACGCCGTGCGCGAAGAGAATTCCATCGGGACGTAGGGTTCGCCCTTGTTGGCGAATCCCATGACAAAGCACTTCGTGCCGGTCTCGGTTTTCGCGTACTGCGACTTGTCAATTTCTTTTATCTCAACTCCAGGAGCCTGAATAGTTCTCATTTTCGTCCTTTGCAGTCATTAAATCGTTATTCTCTGATATTTACAAGAATCATCTCGGGAAGTGTTCCGAAAAATCACAAGTTCCCAATCGTCACTTCCTCTACAGAAGCTCCTTGTGACGTACAGATGAAATTAAGGACGATGAACTCCCCCGATTTCACAGGCTTGACCCCAAACGCGCAATGAAGCTCGTTGTTTTCAATCGTGTTCGCGTTGTTGTTCCTGTCGTCACAGACAATCCTGTAATCCTGTATTCCAAAACGGCTGACGGCATCGTCAAATATTGGGGACATCGTGTCAACAAACCTCTGCATCATGTAGTCTGTTATACCCTCGTAGATAAAGAACTTGGACAGATACCTGACCCTGCTCTCGAGACCGAGGAACAAGCGTCTCACATTAACCCTATCAAAAGCCGTCTTGTCGGACTGGAACGTCTTCTGACCCTCAATGACTATCCCGTTTATCGGGTAGTTCATGGCATAGTTCCACGACGAGTTGTAGATAGCCCACGACTGCCTGTTTGTCGGGTTGAACGCGGTGTCGACAACGTCATTCGGGAGTACGCCACGATTGAGCCCGGCCGGGGCGTTCCAGTAGTTCGAGTATGCATCGGTGTAGAGGTACACGCCAGCAGCCTTGATTGATGGAGGACACCAGAAGAGGTCTCCGGTATGCCCGTCGACACACCTGAACCAGTTGCAATACCCAGCGCCATACGATGTATTGATTACACCGGATATGTACTTCAGCTTCGGATGGATCTGGTTCTCGATTGTGTTCTGTGGGCTTGTGTCGCGCACAAGCTTCTCGTCCCCCTGCAGGCAGAACGGTCTCGGGGCGTCTGCGATGAACATGCAGTCCTTGCGGACGTTCTTGCAGAAATCGTCATACTTTTTGAGAATCATCTCCCATTCTACGGTATGGGTTTTCGAACTCAGCTTATGCTTGTACGATATCTTCGACAGGTTGTCATAATATCCTATCTCCCGCTAATAGACCGATTTTATGAACTGACCTATATTCGACACGCCCGCATCGACGACAAGATCAACCTCAGAGGTGTTGATATCCCTATTGTGGTCGAATATATAGTCTATTGCCCTGTTTAGAGAATTCTTTACGGATATGAGCTTATCGCTGTCCGACAAGTAAAGACCAAGCGAAACGGCATCGTTCTGTGATGCAATGAAAATTGATGCCTTGTCGGCGTCGTAGAGCTTGATGTTACCGTTCTCGGAGAACCTCACGTTGCTGAAGAACCTTATGTACCTCGACCCCTAGTTGACCATCGTGTCAAGGAAAATGGACGCTTTGGTAATCGGGTCGACAGCTTTGCGGTTCAACGAGCCGACGAACGATTCAACTGCGGAAAATGATATCTTATTGTTATTCGATCTATCGACGAACATCTGATAGACGACAACACCGACTCTCTTTAGCAGGTCCGTATCGTAATGACCATCCCTTGTGGTTATCTCCGGGAAGCTGGAGGACGCCACTAGCGAAAGCGTCACCTGCCCATCCTGTACGTCATTCTCCCCTCCGATGTCTTGTGAAAATCCTGTTATCGTCAATATGTCATTGTTAAGACCAACAAGATCGTTTGAGACATCCGCGTATTTCTCGACACCGTTCTCATCGACATATACATACCTGTTTGTCGACTTTACGTTGCTGATTGTGCCAACGGGAGAATAGTCCTTGTTGCCCTGCCTTGAACGACCGAGCTGATTTTGTACGTACAGTGCGTTTGCGGCGGTCGTGAACACCGGGAGAATTCCCGCATATTCGAGATTCTTATTCTTGAACGTGTCAATCTGATATCTCTGCCTGGATATGTCCACAACGACAATCCGCCCGGTCTATACGGCAAGCCTGTTCGTCTGCAACTTGTCTAGTGTCTCCATCTCAAGCATACCAGACATCTTCCCCTCCTTCCGTCCAATTGACCTTATGCCAAGGTATGTCTATATGGACCCATCTGCCACCTTCAACTCGGTGAACTTTGTGTAGAGAAGTTCGTTTTCAAGGAACGAGCATATAACCTTGATGATCTTTTCTATGCAAACCTTGAACTACTTAGCCGCTTTTCTCGTTGCAACCAACAATACCTGTTTCTTGCTTGTTTCAAGAATTCCCTGACTTTGGGTTTTAAGCACTCTTTCTATCGAATAGTCCTCATCATACACGATTCCGGAAAGGAGATCCCTCAAGTCCTCAAGCTATGTCACGTAGTAGCTCAAACCCTTACTCCTCGCGAAACGCTCGACCCACTTGTCTGCACTAGAGAGTTCGGTTGAAAGTGTCTTCTGGAGTTCGTCAAATCCAACAATGCTTCCGTCGTCAAGACCGTATTTGGCACTGAGACCGAGAACCTCTTTGGGATTCTGCAAAACACTCAGGAGAACATCGTACTAGTTGTTCTAAAAGTAACCCCTGAACAGTGCATCGAAAGTCTCATAAAGCTCATATGGAACACTTGACTGATCCCTAACGAACTCGGCAAATTCGAGGGGTACAGACGTCTACACTGACAAGATATCGAAAATTTCGTGACACTCCAATTCGTCGACAATCGGATGCACAAGGAATTCGATAACATTCTGGTTGCACCACCACGATGGGATTTTGCCGGTATCGACACTTACTTGAACCGCAATGTCGTATGGGTCGCTGAGGTTCGTCAATTTTGCATCGACCTCATACGTCGTGAACGCGAACTTGTTCATCGAGGCGTTGTCGTACGGGAGCTTCGCGCACCTCAGGTTTCCGCCGCGTTCCATTACCTCGTGTGCGGCGTTGTAGAAATACCGTTCAGCCTCGTTGGTCGGATATCCGTAAACGGACGCGAACTGCGCCATTGAACCTATTTGTCTCGTAATGTAGTCTTGTCCCATGTCGGCGAAACCCATCAGGAAGACCGTTGTGTCCACTATGCTGTTATCCTGTTCGTTGCCGTACGAGGAACGGTCTATCTCGTTCACTTCGAGACCTGGAGCCTAAATTGTTCTACTCATTTCACGAAAACCCTGAGAATTGTATTTCGGGAATATTTACAAGAGAAATGACGAGAAAGATGTCGGGTCTTCAGCTGTGAAATCGCATAGTTTTTAGATGATCTCATTTGCAGGAACTGTAGGCAATAGCTAAGAAAGAGAAATCTCAGTGGAATGGCAAGTATCTTCAGTGATTGTGGATATAAATTTGATAGGGACACTCATTCAGCAAAAAACACACAATTTCGTACCGGTGGAACATCGAGAAATCACGTTTGTGTAATTCAAGATATCTAGAGATGACACTTATGGTGTTGACAAGTCTGGACACTGAAACAAGACACACCTTGTCTTCAGCACGGTATAGAGTTCACAAAAACCCTCATTTAATGTGTGAAAAAAAAATATTTTTTCTTACGATAATAGACAGAAAACAAACATTTATAATGAAAAATGTCAAATATCGGAAAATGCTAATGAAAATGACTATTGACTTTTTGTTAAGAAAATGTTATTATTTAAATACTTCTTTGATTTGATTAATAAATCTTCATTACAACTAAATCAATATCAATTCAAAATTACAACTTTCTCCTGTTTCACATGGCTTGACGAAGTCAAGACATCCGTAAAAATATTCACTGACTGAATGTATTTAAAATATAAAAACTTTAGTCAATTAAATAAAACTGTATTTAAACAATAGTTTTTGACTATAGAATTTACTGAAAACTGCGTTATGGACATAATCCTGAAGCAGAAATCGATATTTCACTTTCGATTTTTTGATTTCTTGAAATGCTGATTTCCAGTTATCAAATCCAGATAGTGTTTGCTTCCATTGCTCATCTATTCTTTCATCTTTGATATTTGGATAGAACCAACTTTTCTCAAACTTTCTGTATCCTCTTCTTGCTATTTCTATTGATGAAGCAACCATGTCTGGAGTATTCTTGTTTCCATACATGATGTTTCCAATGAATGAGCTATAGCAAGGATTGACTTCAACTAAACTGAAATTACATAAAAGACTTAAACTTTTCAGTTTATTGATAAACAAATTTCTATTCCATACATTATTGCATAATCTATTGAAAAATCTTCCATGACCTTTATCTGAAGTTCTTATTGACAAATCTTCAATAACTACCTTGTCACATTTCCAATAATCAACAAGATTGCAAATATCATGAAAATACAAATACCACAACCATGCAGGTGTACCTTCATGCCATTTCTATTCTAAATGTCAATATCTGTTCACACAAAAATGACAAGAAAGATGCCTTGTCTTCAGCATAGCATAGAGTTCACTATTGAAAAAATATTCTACCGATTCATGACAACATCTGAAGAAGATTACCTTTTCTCAGCATAGGGGTTATAAAAAATATAAAAATGATATATGTTTGGAAAATGCATATTTTTCTTGATTTTTAGTGAAAAAAACGATATAATGGTGTTATGGAAACTGTAAAGAAAGAAATAACAGGCGTAAGGGATGTTCTTTCGTACAAGTCTGAACTTGATGAAGACGTAAAACTGACAAAGCAGAACCTTCTCGAAAAATCCCTTATGGTTTCCGGCATCAGGACGAAATGGCTCGGATACTACTTCAACGAGAAATCCATCTTGGAAAGAATCAAGAAGGGAAGAGAAAAGCTTCTAAGGGAACTGAACGGTTCTTCGCCCTCATATTCCGATCTGAAGATGAAATCAAATGACATTTTGACGAAAAAGGACCCAAGGCTTCAAAAACTTGACGAACTCTTAAAGATTAACAGGGATAATGTAGATTTCATAGAGAGGGCGATGAACATACTTTCCGACATGATCTGGCAAATACGGACCAGTGTCGAACAGGTAAAGTTGGAGAGGATGTGATTGCATGCAACCACAAAAAGTCTTGAGACCAATTTCGTCATACGAACGCTATGAAGACCCGGCTGACACGGAAATATTCCCTCCGGGAAAGATATTCAGAATCTCGTATTCGATATGTGTCGGAAAGGCTCGGATCAGATGCCTAAACGAAAGGGATCTTGAGGACATCAGACGGTGCTATTCGGAAGAGAACAAAAATGCGTTCTTCCTGAAGCTTCACGGATATGCTGTCAGCGGCAGGAATTACATGGTGAATCAGTTCGGATACTTCCCCATTGGATTCACGCTCGAAATCCTGAGGTATATCAAGCTAAGGTACGGGTCGCTTTCGCAGGTCGCATTTTCTGACGGTTTTCGCAGGCTTCTCGACGAACGCGTTGTTCCGCTGAAAAAAATGCTTGGTGAGGTGAAGCCAAAAGATTTCGATGTACTCTGTGTGAGTGATGACAGCGGAGTGAACGAACGTAACGAAAGTTCCGGCGAAAAGACGTTTGGGTTCAGGTCGTATCAGCGAGATGCCATACGAAATTTGCTTGTTGGTGGGTGGGGTCGCGGAATCATCGAGGTCGGCACGTCCGGCGGAAAGACGTTCATCTTGTGCAACTTGATATACAACATCTGGAAGCAGATCAACAGAAACGCGAGGGTCCTTGTGCTTGTTCCGAACAAGCAACTCGTATACCAGATGCGCAACGATTTTCTCGAATATGGTCTTCGAGAGGATTGCATGACCATCTTCACCAGACACTCGAGGGGAGATTTGCCGTATGACGCCAGCAGGAACTTGATCATCGCAAACAGACAATATGTGTTCACGAATATGAAGCTCTTGCCGCCAATAGACGTTCTCGTGTGTGACGAGGTTCATACGGCAACCGCAGAGAAGACCCAAAACTGCATACGTGCAATAGATCCGATACTGAAATTCGGATGTACGGGATCGATGCCGGGCGACAGGTTCGAGAGGTGGAAACTGAATGCCGAATTTGGCAATGTCGTGTACTCGAAACCGGTTGGAGAACTTCAGAGGGATGGTTTCGTTTCGAAGATGAAACTCACCCAGATAAGCGTGGTCGACCCAAATGTGGACGGAAACCGGGATTTACTGTTCAACGTCTACTCTAGACGCAAGTACAGCCCAGACGAGAACGGGTATTCCGAGGTTGCGTTCAATGAGGCTCACGACGCCGAGCACGAATACTGCGAGAAGTACTATCGTGATCTATACAAACCGGTCATTGAATATGTTGGGAAATTCGAGTCAAACACCCTCCTGCTTTTCGGGAGGATTGAGATGGGCAAGAATCTGTCGGAACTTGCCCGTGAGCTTCTTCCCGAAAGGAAGGTTTATTACATAGACGGGAGCGTACCCGTCAAGAACAGGCTTGAGATCACGAACTGCATGGAGACAAGCGAAAGGAATGTTCTTTTTGCCGAATTCGCTACGTTTTCGACTGGTATTTCAGTAAAAAACCTTACGAATCTCGTGTTCATTGGCGATACGAAGTCTCTTGTCAGGTGCCTTCAGTCGATAGGTCGCACCCTTCGGTTGCACAAAGACAAAGACTACGCCAGAATAATAGACGTGTCCTTCAAGGACTTCAAGTACAGCCAGCGTCACCTGCGCGAGAGATTGATGATCTACCGGGAGCACTACGGGAAGGTTCCGGATGAGAAACTAGTGTTCACGATCTGAATCCAAAAAGAAACGGACAGCCGATGGCTGTCCGTGATTCTTAAACAGGAACTCTGTTTTCCTCAGTCGCGGACAAACAATTTTTTGTTGGCTGCGACAAACGCACTGATGTTCTTAATCGACTCTTGGAGCTGCTTGCCCTCGTCGTCTTCTTCCGTTTCAGGTTTCTCTTCCTGCTTCTCCCCTTCGGAAGGCTTGACCTCAGAATCCTCCTGTTCGGACTTTTCAGCCTCGTCTAGATCAAGAACGTCAGACGCCGGGCGCGACGTCTTCTCTGACTCGCCATTCACTTCGTCGTCCTTCTTGGGACATTCCTCCGAATCGCGCTCTTTTTCATCTGATTCTGGCTCGTCACCCTCTGCCTCTTTCTCATCCTCGACTTTCTCCGTACTATCAACCTCGTCTTCGGTGAAAAGTTGCGAGGCTTTCATCACTTTGGACTCAGACTCGTCCGCCTTCTCGGAATCGTCCTTCTTCTCCACGTCGTCGGTTTTTTCGTCTTCTGGATTATCTTTCTCTGGCTCATCATCGACAGAACCCTCATCTTTCTTTGGTTCCGCGCCGTCGTCAGACTCTGTCACATCATCCCTTGTAGGGATTTCCTCGTCCTCTTCAGCCCCCACACCATCATCTTTTTCCTCGTCAGAGCCCTTTCCGAAGAATTCCTCGGCTGTCAGAAACTTGTCGTCCTTCTTTGGAGCCTTCTTCTCGTCTTCGACCTCATCGTCACCCTCTGAGAACTCGACTTTCGTTATGTCGTCAGCGGCGGCGTCCTCTTTCTTTTCACCATCCTCCACGTCGGCATCCTTCTCTCCACATAGAGATTCATAAATAGCCGTTAGCTTCGTGTTTTCCTTTTTGATGGCTTCCTTATACTCTTTCAGTATGTCAAGGTATTTCATATTCAAATTCCTCGGTAGAATTCCTGTTAACGATATTTACAAAAAACATGTGAAAAGGTCAACAAAGCTTGAACATCTTCCTGTTCCTGTTTCCAAGACGGCAGTAAAGATGGTCGTTCAGGGACATCAGAACCGTATTGGATTCCCTGAACTTATAGTAGAAATCACCGCTTGTGTTGTTGTCTCTTCTGTTGTATGTTGTGTCGACAAGGCTGTTCAGACAATATTCGACCTCGTCCTGAGTCATGCTGTCGTCTTCACATATTTTCTATGAAACATTGTCGAAATTCACAAAATACAGGGCATTATCGGTAGATTTGATATATTGAAGACCCGTCTGAACATAGTTTTCCTAAATTGGTTTCTCCGGTTCCGTGCATGTTATCTTGTGTCCGTTCTTTCTCGAATCGACGAAAACAAGATCATATCCATCCGTTCCAAGCCTTGAACCATCACCGAACTCGTGTATTAGAATCAACGAACCGTCATCAACAAATTCGTAAGCGTGCCCGTCGGGGCGGTAATCCTTCTCCGCTGCACCCTTGTCGTGTGTCTCGTACTTCCTCTCGTACCCTCCGTAGACGGCGTCGTTTGCGTTTTCGTCGTATTGCCCAATCTGCCTTGCGATGATTTCGTCCGAATTGTTCAGGAAGTCGATTCCTTCGTTCCACCTTTCGTTGGATTCGTTAATTTCCGGGAATTGCTCCCCCGAGTTGATGTACCTTCTTGCCTTGCACTTCCACACGTACCTGTGGAGAAGCGGGTTTATTCCATCAGAAGCAAGGTTCTTGTCGTTGCAGTCGGTTATCTCGAACTGCTGCCTGTTTGTCTCGTCCGGGAAGTCTATCGTAACTATGTCCCCGACATCTGGATGTATCATGTCGAGATATTTCCCCACCTTCGTTAGGTCGTGGAACAGGACTGCACCGTGGAGCCTTCCGTGAAGGACAAACCTTTCCCGCCTACCGTCGTCAACTCTGCTGACATGGTACGTAAGGAACAGTACCTGATCGACAAACTCGTGTGTGCCAAAACTGTGCAGGAATGACTTGTATATTGTGTCGTTCACGGGGAACTTCAGGTTTACATCTCCGTGTTCGTATGGATGGCACATGACGGTGTACTCTTTGTCGAGTTCGTATGGATCGAGTTTTGCCGCAAATCTTCCGCTCAATATGTCACTTTCATATTTCGTCGGAACACCATAACCGATTCCATATGGGAATATGTCATCCGAGAGATACGAGCGTTTCGTCTGACCGTTAACCTCGTATTCGACATAGTCGGAAATTACCGCAGGAACATCCATCAGGAACGTCTGCTCTTTTATCGGATATTCCCTCAACTGTCCCATCTTCCACGCCAGCTCGCACGCGAAGTCCCTCGTGTCGAAATAGAAGTTTACGTCCATGTTTGGCATCGCACCGTACTTCTGCAACTGGATTATGTCCTGTTCGACCTCCATGTATGTCACCATGTCCGCCGAAATCGAATAGTCTGGGTTTGAATCCTCTCCATATGCGTGTAGAAGTAGCTGGTTCTCGTCAAGGGTTGTCTTGAACTACTCAAGATACGGTACTTTCAGCTTGTAATAGTTGCAGTCTATTCCGTATTGCCTGAGAATATCACGATAGTAGTTCCCGACCATCTTGGCTTCTTCCTCAAGATGCTGCCGTTTCATGTATCGTATTTCGCTTACCTTAGACTACTTTACTGACATGGTTGAAATATTTACAATAAAATTAACGAGAAAGATGCCATGTCTTCAGCATGGCATAGAGTTCACGATTTTTTTTGTTGACTTTTAGTCCTAAAAATGTTATTATGGTGTTATAAAAAGGAAATAATCATGAATAAAACTATTATTCTTGGGGCTTTTGCGATTGCAGCGTCAGTCGTTACCGGGTGTAAGACAACCACACCACCCTCAACCGAGTCTGTTGTCAGGCTCGGCACAACCGTCGGATACACGACGGCATACATCATCAATACGCAGAAGAGTATTGATGATGACACGCGAAATGCGATTGTCGGTGTTGTCACAAAGCTGAACAGCATTGTTCCCGAAACGAACGAGACATTCTCCGTCAAGTGGACTCCGGCCGCCAAGGAGATGGTTGACGCATATCGTGACAAAAACGGAAATCCTATTCCAGAATCAACGAAAGCGCTTGTCCTTAATGTGTTCGAGTATGTTGTAAACGTTCTCGATTTCTATGTCGACAAGAAGGGATATCGCCAATACCAGGATGTTGTTTCCGTCTGGTCGAACTCTTTCTGTGATTCCTTCCTTTCGGCATTCAAGAAATCAGAGGCTCTTGTGGCAACACGCAAGAACACAGATTTCGATCAGGAAATTTATGAGGAAATTTTGACGTTGAAACGCTGATAAATGGTGTGTGTAGTCAAAGACCGGGTTCTGCCCGGTCTTTTTTATTTTCTGAAGTCGACGTCACACAGTGGATTATACTGGAAAACGCAATCGAAGTCCGGGGAATCGAAAAATGACTCTGCAAGAAACACGTTATCTTTCTTGATCAACCCAAACATTTTCCTTATTGTTTTTCCTTCAATTTTCAGGCTTCTGTAGCATTCTCCGCACAGTTCAAAACAGTACAGGGAAGACACATCTCTCTCAAACCCGAAATCGTATGGAGTCTTGTTTTTCAGGAACCTCTTGGCACAAGCAATAGCTTTTCTCTGACCCTTTTTGGGACGGAGAATGGCAATCCTGTCGCAACGCGTGAAATCGACTACATCGATTTTCGAGACGCCCTTGGCGACAGCGTGTATTATTTGGTTGTTCCCTACAAATACCGCTCCGTGTGACCATCCGGATTTCGAGGGTACGAATTTCCCGTCAAGATAATGTCTGAACCCCCTCAATATAACATCTCCCGGTTTCAGCACCTCTATTATCTCAAGGGTCTTCTCCCCTGTCACCTAGAAGTCATCTGGATCGTAGACGAGGAAAAACGGAAACCTGAAACACTTGATGTCCCCGAGAACGGTCAGAAACTTAGACCAAACCTTATATAGTAGTCGCTTCATGCCACACCCCAAGTTTCTTCAAAATCGCCACGGCAAGCTCCTTCGTCAGGTACTTCACCCACTCCCATATTGTCTTTTTCTGTTCCGATGTGAGCCGACTCGGCTCAACACCCCTGTTTTCATGATTCGTTTCCATTGTTTTAAACCCTCAAGTTTTCGAGATATGCGACGTACATTAGTTCCTTTAGATAGTCACACCATTTCATCATGGCAAATCCCTTCGCCCCGAACGACTTTCCCCATTGGTTTAGGATGTATACATATTCTCCATCATAACCACACAGGTTTACCGCATGACCACCAAGGTTGTCGTCCCCATGTTCGATTACCACATTGCACTCATTGCAGTCATACCATCTGGACGTAATGCTGAAACCGGCCTATATGATGTCGTGTTTGTGGATCAGGTGTTTTGTCATCTCGATTGTATTGTCGTCCTTCTGGTTGAAGAATGTCCTTATCTCGGCATCCTTCAGGAAATCGAACCCGTCAACATTCTTGCAGAGCTAAAGGACGGATTTAAGCGATTCCTCGAGATATGTTCCCTCCATTTCGACCTCTCCGTCGAGCATTTTCGCAAGCGCGTAGACCTGGTGTGAGTCAAATTGAAGAAGTTTTCCGGTTGATTTCCAGTACAGCGATTCCACAAGCGTACACGCAGAATAACCGGCACAGTGCGGAGTGTCACCCTGTTGATCCGTCGGAGCGCACAGCTGGCGGTTGTCTATCCTGAGTGGATTCACGATTCCTGTTATGTCTATGGTGGTTCCGTCATTTTTGCCGATCTTGTAATAGTCCGAAACGATTCGGGTGTCTCCCTTGTATGCATCTATGAAATCCCTGTTGTCCATTTTCACCTCCTGGTCGTTCTGTTTGTCGGGAACAGGAAGTCCTCCCACACGTAATTTTCATCCGAAAAGTAAAACGGAGATGTCACCACTGTTCTACGTGGAACATTCCTGTTGAATTTGTCCGATGTACAACCGGACAGCGCAAGAAACGCAAGCGAAACCGCCAATAGCCTCACGATACGCATTGTTCATCCTCAACGGTTAAGGTGTGCTCCAACTCTTGTCGCAAGAAGAAGTGTCTTCAGGTTGTTCAGGTGCTCGACCTCGTCGTAGTACATTTCTATTACTAACTGCTTGACCACTTGTGGAACATCTTCATCGTTCAATACCCCTGCGTATGATTCAATAGCAAGGTTCTCCAACTCTATCGCAATACCAATGCAGTAATCCGCGTCCCCACCTCTTTTGAATTTCATCAGCTTGACTGCACGTTCGTCAGCCACTTTTGCATATTCGTCAAATCGGCATGGTATCTCAATGTCATTCGAAATCGCGAAATTGACGAGTTTCGCGAAATGATCGAGATACTCTTCGTCTGCATTAGAATGGAACATTCTCGCAATCGTTTCCCTTGAGTCGGATGAACACGAAATTACGAGAGAACGGTAGAGTTCGGTAGCAATCCACTCCTCGGAAATTAGTTTCCCGATGATTTTTTGAACCTTCTTTTCTGCTTCCACTTTCAGTTTTCCTTTACATTTTTCAAAACTCTTGACAGCGTTCTGTTCGAGAGAACCCAAACGGACTCACCCTCTTCCAGTTTAATACCGTCGACAGCTCTCCTGATCTGGTTCGTGCACATATAATGCCCTTCCCACGGCTTTGTCGTTTCCACCCTCGGCTCAATCGTGAATGAAATGCATCCCGGGATAGCGATCATCAGCATTACGAAGATCAAATCTCGCATTATTCCCTCCTAAGGTCAAGCAGGTCGTCAAGGTTTCCGTTGTTGCACACTCCGTCAACACGTCCGTTGAACTCCTCCGTTTTCTTTTCTTTTTTCCCCTGAATCTGGTCTTTTTTCACCATTATCATAAATTTGAGAAACTAGGAGACAAGTGAGACGAGTTGTGTCAGGAACCCCATCCCAACAGCCTTGACAACACCAAGTATGGTCGACCACATGATTTCTATTTACAGAAAATTTGACGAGAAAGATGCCAGGCTGAAGACCTGGCATAGAATTCACGGTTTTTTTTTGGTTTTTCCGTGAAAATGTCGGTAGAATACTCTTCATGTACTTCAATTGAATTCCGAGGAAACAAAAATGGAAAAAATAGTCAATTACGGTGAAGAAGTGAATCAGAAGTTCCTGACAGGTGTCGCTAAGCTTTCAAGGGTCGTTGGCTCTACGCTTGGTGCCCGTGGAAGGAATGTCGCAATCGAGACGTCGCGCGGCGTCCATTGCACGAAGGACGGAATAACGGTGGCATCGTACTTTACACTCAAAGATCCCGTCGAAAACATGGGCGCAAACCTCGTACGAGAGGCTTCCGCAAAGACGAATTCCGAGTGTGGCGACGGATCCACGGGATCAATCATCCTCACAGAGGCAATTTTCAAGAACGGTCTTAAGCACATCTCGCTTGGTGCAAATCCGGTTCAGGTCAAGAACGGAATAGACAAGGCTGCCAAGAAAGTCATCGAGTACGTCAAGTCGAAAGCTATTCCAATTTCAACCAAGGAGGAAATCAAGCAGGTCGCAAAGGTCTCGGCGAACGGTGACGACGAAATCGCCGAGGTTATCGCAGACATCTTCCAGAAAATCGGAAAGAACGGAACAATCCGGGTCGAGGACGGATCGTCTTCAATGGATTCGAAGGTTGTCGAGGGTATGGTATTCGAGGATCGCGGCTACGTTTCCCCGTATTTTGCCAACAACGAGGCTCTTGAGTGCTACATGGACAACCCATATCTTCTCATAACGGATAAGCGTCTGTCCAACATAAACGATCTGATACCGATTCTTCAACAGGTCTCAAAGACGGGTCGTCCGCTTCTCGTGATAGGAGAGGATATCGAGGGCGACGTTCTCTCAACCCTTGTCCTCAACAGGCTTCGCGGCGGCTTGACAATCTGTGCAATCAAGGCTCCGTCGTACGGCGACTACCGCAAAGGAATCCTCAACGACCTCGCCATCATCACAGGAGGACAGCTCGTCTCCGAAGATACCGGCATCAACCTTCAGGAGGTTACCCTTGAAAATGGCATACTTGGTCAGGCAAAGACGATTACCGTTACGAAAACCTCGACAGCCATTATCGGAGGAAAGGGTGACAAGAGCAAGATCGATGAGCTTGTCGAGAAACTTTCCACCGAAATTGAGAACACGAAGGACGAATTTCAGGTCAAGAAGCTTCGCGAACGCCTGGCCAAGGTATCTGGTGGAATAGGGATCATCATGTGCGGAGCGCCAACTGAATCGGAACTCAAGGAGAAGAAGGACAGGGTTGATGACGCGTTCAATTCCGCAAAGAACTCGATCCGTTCTGGCGTGGTGGCCGGCGGTGGAGTGACACTCCTTTCCGCACAGCGGGTTCTTGACCGTGCGTTTTCCGAAAACAACCTCCAGGGTGACGAGGGCATTGGCGTTGCAATTCTCCGCAAGTCGCTCGACGCGCCGATCCGTAGGATTCTCGACAACGCCGGTGAGAAGACCGATCTAATCGTTTCAAAACTCACGGAAGAGACCACCAAGGAGGGTACGGGTTACGATGTGATTTCAAAGGAATATGTGGACATGGTCGGCTCCGGGATAGTTGATCCGGCTGAGGTCATCATATCCGAAGTCAAGAATGCGTCTTCGATAGCAGGGCTGATGTTAACGACCGACGCATCTATTGTGTCGGCGGAGGAAAAAGACGACAAGGAACCCCCTGTTCCGCAGATGTGAAAATTTCCACAACCAATACAGGAAACCACCAGGCGAATCTTGGTGGTTTCTTCTTTATGTGGTTTAAAATGCCACTTGACAATTAATGTGAATTTGCTATACTACTTAACATGGAAAATCCAAACGGTCTTAGCTGGGAACAGACATGTTGAAAATAGATGGCACTACCCTGATATCGTCCGATTGGCACTTCGGGATAAAGAATTCGCAGACGTCAAGACTCAAGATCATGGGCAACGTTGTCCGCGAGATGGCGAAGTACATCCGCCAGAACAAGATTGACAATTTGCTTTTCCTTGGTGACATGTTCCATCAGAGGAACAACCTGTCGGTTCAGACGATAAACGTCGCAATCGGATGCATTGATACGCTCTCGAAACTGTGCAACATATACCTGATTCTCGGAAATCACGATCTCTACAACAAAAACACGAACGAGATACATTCCCTGAACATCTTCAGGAACACGAGAAATGTAACCGTCGTTTCAAAACCGACGGAAGCGATGATAAATGGGGAAAAATGCCTTCTTGCGCCGTGGCTAACAGATCTTACCGCATATGAGAAGGATTCGTTTGACAAGATGTTTGGACACTTCGATATTTCTCCGCAATATCTACTTGCATCCTACATCGAGCACAACAGGGAGAAGAATGTTGCATCTTTGGGTGCACTTGCTGCAATCGAAAACGACGAAATGCTGATGGAGTCTGGTCTTGATGGCATTGATTTCAATAGCGATGTAGACAAGAAAATTTTGAACGGCGATGTCAAGTCGTCCGAAATGATTGGAAGTTGGATAGAGGTCGTCAAGGACGGTGGAACAATATTCTCCGGACACATACACAACAGGAGTGAGTTCGTTTCGAAGGGGAGACAGTTCATATTTGTTGGTTCCCCATATCAGCAGACACTTGGGGAAATTGATTCAAACGATGGGTTCTACATTCTCGACAGGAAAAACCGGTGGTCATTCCATCCTCTTTCCGGGATTCCGGTCCACGTCGACCTTGTCATGTCGAGAATCGTAAAGGACATTGACGGTTTCGACTTTTCCGTCGTGATCGGTAATATAGTTCATAAAATATATGATGTTGAGGTCGACCGTGTTCTTGATGCGAAGATAACGAGAAAAATAGTAGATGCAAAGCCATATGAGGAGATAACACCCGAGTACGACATCAGGGCATCCTCCGAAGACGTAGATGATGAGACGGTGAAGGCACTAAAGAAGTCGAAACTCGAGTACCTTCACAATTATATCAACAGCATAGACGACTCCACCCTGAAAAAAGAAGATCTTGACAGGGGACGCCTGTTTGAGATAACTACGGAGTATTACAACATGGTTGATGAGGGGGTCTGAAATTGAAACTCGTATTCAGGAAGCTTGAGATTCACAACTTCATGTCGTTCGCGGACGAGACAATTAACTTCGACGACTTTCCCGGGATGACAAGGATAACGGGAAGGAACTTCGACCTTCCGAACCAGAAGAACGGTGCGGGCAAGAGCTCCATATCGAATTCGCTTGTCTATGCGTTATACGGACAGCTTCCATTCAAACTCAGAAACGACAATATCTGCAACCGGTATGTCAAGGACAAAAACGTGTGTGTTGCCCTTACGTTCGATTCCGCCCGCCGTCACTTCAAGGTCGTCTCAGGCATGAAGGGGCGCACCTCGTACTGCAATCTGTTCGAAATCGTCAAGGGTGAGGAGAAGGATATCACGAAATCGACGATAGCCGAAACGAGGCTGTTCCTCGAGAGGGAGATATTGAGATGTGACCTCAACCTGTTCATGCGGACGATATTCCTGAACTCGGACCCAAACTACAACTTCTACAACCTGAAGAGCGTAGATAAGAAGGAGTTCATCGATAAACTCTTCGACATATCAAAATTCGGCAACATGTATGGGGTAATACACAGGGATGTCCTGTCAATGGACAAGGACATCCTCGCCCACCAGAACAGGCTTATTGTCATGAACAACGCAAAAGCTGACTACGAGGAGCGGTCGCGGGAATTCGAGGAGAGGAAATCTCGTAATGTCGCGTCACTCGAAAAGGAATTGAATGGTCTTCGGGTGGCGTTCGACAGGAAGAGTAAGGTCGTTGTTAAGAGGAATACAGAGTTAATCTCCAAGTGTGAAGGGGGAATAGGGAAGCTCGAAAGGTCAATTGGTTGTGTTAACGAGTTGATAACCAAGGTTGACATTGAACTGGGAGGTCTGAAGCATTCGATTTCAAGGTGTATTTCGTCGATATCCGATAAACAGAGGATAATCGACAGGCACAGCGAACTGAAGTCGAGGTTGTGTGACGGATGCAGGGAGATATTTTCAGACTATTATTCTCTCAAGAAGTACGAGGATGAGATATCCAGGCTCACGAAGGAAAGGGACGGTTCCGAACGGAGGGTTTCTGAGCTGAAGGAACGCCGCGAAAAGCTTGTTCTGGAAAAGAAAGACCTGATTGAAAAGCGGGAAAAGCTTTCAACAAACCTCGTCAAGTTGAATTCGGATTACGACAGTGCGCAGAAGGAACTCAGAAGACTTGAACTTGACATTGGGGGGTGCAAATCCCACCTTGACAGCGAGAGGAAATCCGTGAATCCATATGAACGCATGATAGAGGAGAACAATTCGAAGATTTCCGAAGAAATGGGAAAATTGTCGGAGATTGTGGATAGATACAGGTACGTGAAGTTTGTCGAAGGGATGGTCAACCAGGACAATCTCAAGAAATTCGTCATCCGCGATCTCGTTGGATTGCTGAACAACAAGATAAAGTACTATCTGCACAAGCTCGGGGCGGACTATGACATCGTGTTTAATGACGAGATGGACTACGATTTCGTGACTGAGGCTAAGGATGGCGTCGAGTTCAACAACTTCAGCAAGGGAGAACAGGCTCGAATCTCGATAGCGACGTGTTTTGCGTTCCGGGATTTTCTATCGACGAGAAGCAACATCTCCGCAAACATACTAATTCTCGACGAATTTTTCGACGGCAATGTCGATCCGTCCGCAATCGAGAACACGGTTGACATCCTTAGTGGATTCGTCAGGGACAACAGGCAGAAGATATTCATCGTAAGCCATCGTCTCGAAGTCAATGACGACATATTCACAACAATCATGAATGTCAACAAGCGCAACAAGATAAGTTCAATACAATGTGTCAAGATGCGTTAAATGCGGTACAATACTCATGTGAACTGGTTCAGGAAATTGTTTCCGTCAAAGAAGGAAAAACAAATGGCAAAGAAGTATGACATTCTCGTCTTCGACACCGACGTGACGGGTGGGAAGAAGATAGAGAAACAGACGGGTGTGATGGCTGGAAGCCCACAGGAACTGATACGGATGTATTCGATGTGCGGTCAGAAGATCCAGATTGAACGAGAGTATGAGGATGCGGAGTCGAAGAATTACGGACATCAAGAGCACCTCGATCCGTCAAAGGTTGTCATGAACACGACGCTTGGTGGGGGTGGGCTCATGAAGGTTTCTCCAGAAGAGCAAAAGAGAATCGATGAGATCGAGCAGAAACAGTCCGAGATACGGAACTGTATCACGAGTGAACAAACCGATTCGGGAGTCGTTGGGAATCCGCGTGTCTTGACCCCTCCGAAGAACGAGCCATCGAAATTTTTTATTGTCGGTGGGATAAAGTGTAAGATGGAGAATGGGAGGGTCTACCAAAAGCAGTGGATGAGGCTTACCGACGAGGAATCTGAGGAGTTTCGCGTTATTTCCGACAAGAGCAACAAGATATGCCCACTGAAGGATAAGCACATCGAAGTCATGAAGTGGGTAATTGCAGAAACGCCGGAAGAAAACAAAAAACCGGAAGACAATTCTGGTCTAATCTGTGGTTAAAAATACAAAACTTACGACCGCGACAGGAACGCGGCAGTAAACATTCTTCGGGAAGGGGCATCTTCCCGTTGGCGAGACGCCGTAAGACCGCCGGAGACGGCGGCTGGCGTCACCTGAACCCAGAATCTCGTGGCTTCAGCCGTGAGAGTGTGTCAAGAAAACACATAAACAGATTTTGCCAAAAAACTACATTTTGGACACAATAAATTTTTTGAAAACCATAAAGGAACAAATGATGAACAGTGCGAACATGTCACAAAAAAACGAAGATGCAATTGCAGAGAAAGAGGAAATCAAACATCCGAATCGTTATAACAAGAATGGTATTGAGGTGTGGGAAGTCGAGAAGGCTTTTTCCGCTACTCCAGAAAAGAACATTCCACACTTCGTCGAGCACCTTAGGTTTGGTGCCGTTGAGTACCTTCTCCGTTGTTGGGACAAGAACGGAGTCGAGGACATCAAGAAAGCCATGAATCTTTGTGGAAAGATGCTTAAGGAACTTGAGTGTGTGAAGGTTGTGCAGGATGAGTTCGTGAATTCCTCGGATATCAATGTCATGTTGACAATTGAAGAAGACGAAGAACCGACGGTTGCTATCGTCGGGCAAATCTAAAGGTCTTAAAATGATTTTGCTTGACGTAGTTTTCGTTTCAAAGAACGATTCCTTCTCGTTTACCGAAGAGGACGAGAAGAACTTTTTTCTCCTAAACCCAACCTTTTCAAAGTACATAACTTTTACGAGAATTCCGAACAATACGGACAACTTGACAAAGGTGTACAATCGCACACTCGACGAAAAGACAAACGGAAAACAACCCGACTTCGTTGCGTTCGTCCATTCCGACTCGACGATGGACTTTATCCACATTTTCAACAAGCTTGATGAATGCAAGGAAAAATATGATGTCATCGGACTGTGCGGAACACAGAGGGTAGTGACATCACAGACACCCTTGAACTGGTTCACCTCTAGCATACCATGCCCCGACAGGAGGGTCGGTTGTGTAAAGCACGGCGACGGGAGAGAATCATACTTCAGCAGGACCCGCCCTGGGCTTGAGGATGCCCCCGTTGGAATGATAGACGGGGTGTTCATTGCGTTTGGCAGAAGGGCTCTTGAAAGGGGGATTAGATTTGACGAGCAGTTCGCGTTCGATCAGTACGACAGTGACATATCATTCCAGGCTCTCCTTAAATATAATCTTAGACTTGGCGTGATAGTCGAGAAGAGCCTTGTTCACCAAAGCGTCGGAAAGTCGATACTGACAAGGGATTTTCTTGTTCATGAGCTTGATTTCAGAAAGAAGTGGAATCTTGACATTCCAAAGGGTACACTGCTCGAGAGGCTTGTGCAGAAAGTCGATGGCAACGAATTGTTGACCTGATCAAATCAACTGTTTTTCAGTTATCACCCTGAAGACCGCGCCGTTCAGCCGTGCGGTCTTTTTCGCCTGTTCCCATTTTGACTTGTTTTTGATCCACGTGATGACGTTTTTTGTCTTGCTTTCATTGACGGGTCTCTTGACTTCGCTCGAATGCTTCACTTCTACCCATATTTTCTTCGTCCCACCCTTTCCATCAGAAACCCATATCACGAAATCAATGAAGTAGTTTCTCAGTTTCGGTGGATTAGACGACCTGTCCATGTACTTTATGTGCACGGTTTCGTACTGCCAGCATACAATGTCCTTGTTCCTGTCGCAGTAGAGCATGAATCTGTGTTCCAGTTTGCTCTTGAACATTGGGGGATATTCACCACGATACTTTTCCCTGTGAATCGGGAAGTACTTCCCCGTTTCCGCATTGGAGTATTTCCCTCTGTGCTGTCCGTTAACCCTAATCATCTGGAAGTTCGTCGAAATTCCATTCTAGCCTGTCAACGTAATCGCTGTCGTCGAAACCCTGTGCACACAAGGAATCCACCCAATCCATGTGTCTGCTGTAGCTTGAAAGAAGTGGTACCGGGTAAAATCCGACATACATTCTGTTGATTAGCGGAATGAAACCGTCCTGTTTCGGATCTTCAATTGGAACCTCAACCGAAAGTTCTGTCGAGATTTCTGTCGTCACCTGTTCCGTCACGGTTATCGAAAGGTCCTTGTCCAGAAAGTCCTCGATATGCCTCTTGTCGTCGTCTGTAAGTTTGCGGATATACGATGACAGTCCCGTGTACTTTCTTACGTCAACGATTGTCGATATTTCGGTTGTCCTCTATTTTGCCTTCTGGTTTCCGCAGAACATGTATGTCTTGAACGTGAAGTTGCAGGTAGCCTGTATGAGATCGTCTGTCGATGGGTCAATCTCGTCGCCGTGATCCTCGGTTATGCCATCCTCCATTATGACCTGGTTTGTAAAGAACAGCCCTTCGAACTTCGGATGTTGACACCTGACGAACAAATCCTTGTTGAAGAACGGTATGAAATTTGAGAGAGCCTTGTCAATCTGTTCCTGGTATTTTGATATAATTGTGACTTCGTACGATATGTCAATGGGGACCGGAGTGAATATATTGTAATTCAGCCTTCTCGATGATGTTGCATATTTCACCTCGTTGTTGACGTTCGCAAGCCTGTCATTGTTCTTTGTAACCCCCGTTCTCTGTATCACGATGAGCGGAAGATTGTAAATTGCGTTCTTGTCCGGGTTTTCAAGGCTCTTGAATATCCTCGACCTGTTCCCGAGGACACAGGAGAACCTTGTCCTTTTGTTTCCCTACTGTATGGCTATGTTGCTGAAAAGACGCTTGAACTGCGCATTTGCAAGAGATAGCTCCTGATTCCAAGACTGAATTTCCATTACAGATAACTTTTAGGCATATTTACAAGAGAAACGACGAGAAAAAATGCTACGTCTTCGGTATGGCATAGGGTTCACGGGTGATTTGACAAGAAACATGCAAATTATTCAGGCGAAACAGCCGCCACAAAAGCAAGAAAATCCAAGTGAACTCTATGCCAGGCTAAAGATATGGCATCTATCTTGCGAATTTTTGTGTATTGCAAAAATTCGCAAGGAAAAACTTAGAAGTTCATGTTAATTAAATTCTTTAATTATTTATATTTATATAATACTAAAATTTTTATTTTAA
>ERZ808259.60-NODE-60-length-82763-cov-6.117727_pt1 | contig 82763 bp, 103 predicted proteins | sample MGYA00521279_ERZ808259 | MGnify/ENA primary metagenome ERZ808259 (study PRJEB31516, sample SAMN03275586) | gut metagenome | biome: mammalia-associated habitat; material: feces | host: Papio cynocephalus | place: Kenya | collected 2012-07-27 ...
GACGGAACCGTCCTCAAATCCGAGAAGACCTCCGGCGATATTGTCGCTCCCGAGAACCCTGTCAAGGAGCATTATGTTTTCGATGGCTGGTTCGACAAGGACGGCAACAAATTCGACCCGGCCTTCGAGGCCTACACCGCCGACATCATCTACACTGCCGAGTTCACACCCAACACGTACAAGGTCTACTTCATGAACGGCGAGACCATCGTCGCCGAGAGGTCCTCTGAGTACATGGGCCAGATCGATCTTCCCGACCTCCCCGAGGACTTCGTCTCCTGGGCCGACAAGGACGGAAACGTCGTCGGCTCCCCCGTCACCATCACCGGACCCGATATGAAGTTCTATGCCGTCGCAGGCATCGTCAAGTACTCCGTCGCCTTCGTCAACGGCGAGCAGACCGTTGCGACCGTCGAGGTCGTCAAGGGCGAGAAGATCGCCGCCGACGACATCCCCGCCCTCCCCGAGGGCGTCGAGAAGTGGGACTTCGACTTCGAGACTCCGATCACCGAGAACATCACCGTCAAGGCCGTCGCCAAGGTCTACGATGTCACCTTCGACTTCGGAGTGATGTACGCCGCCATGAACGTCACCATCCAGGTGGAGCACGGTCAGGTCATCCCCGCCGACAAGGTCCCTGTAATTCCCGAGGAGTTCCCCGAGAAGGACAAGAGATGGAACTACGACCCTGCAGCCCCTGTCGAGTCCGACATGACCATCCAGCTCAGGGACAACATCTACTTCGAGGTCGTCTTCGTCGCAGGCGAGACCGAGGTCGCCAAGGTCTCCGTTCTCGAAGGCACCGCCGTTCCCGCCGACAAGGTCCCTGCCATCCCCGAAGGATACAAGGAGTGGGCCTTCGATGTCGCGGCACCCGTCACCGCCGACATGACCGTCGAGGCTGTCGCCAAGGAGGTCGTCTTCAACGTCACCTTCGAGATCGAGGGCAAGGCGGATGTCACCCAGAAGTCCGATTCTATGACCCTTCCCGTCACCGACCGCGAGGGATACGTCTTCCAGGGATGGGTCGTCAAGGGACAGACCCAGTACGTCGATCCCATGACCTACGCCATCACCGAGGACATCACCTTCGTCGCCGTCTATAAGGAGGCCGACGCACCCGCAGGACCCGACTTCATCGACACCAATGAGGGCAAGTGCGTTCTCATCCTCATCGGAGTCGCCCTTGTCGCGTTCGCATATGCGGTCTATACCAACATGTTCGGACTCAAGGACAAGCTGACCAGCGTCAAGCTCGTGAGGGTCAAGAAGGAGTGAAACCGATGGCCGGACAGAAGGGGCGCACCCTGATATCGCCCTGGCTCCTCATAACCAGGGCGGGCGCAGGGACCCTCCTCTGTCTGGTCTTATTCCGTCTGAAGGCGAATACAATGATAGATGTAACCAAATTCGGAGTCAATGAGGAGTACATGGTCTACATGCTCCTCGCCAGCATCATCGTCGGCTTCATGGCCGCGGTGGCGCTCAGGGCCTACGACCACAACAAGGCCGCCGACCACAAGGCCGCCAAGGGAGAGATCCCCAACACCAACAGCCTGCCTTACGACAAGAGGTACGACCTCTGCACCGCCATATCGTTCATATGCGGTACCGCCGTCGGAATGTACTTCGCCCCTGTCATCATCGACGCATTCATCGTCGGTGCGGGACAGTGGACCTTCGTCGCAGTCTCCGCTATCGCCTCCGCTCTCGCCGTCGTCATCCTGATGAGGCTCCTCCATCTCGGAATGAGGGAGTTCATCATCCAGGCCGGCAAGTACGCCGTGGACACCAGCGAGGCTGTCAAGAGTGCCAAGAGCGACATCGATACCGCCGTCGGCAACCTCAACGAGCTCAACCCCAAGCACTGAGCCAATCCGAGAACCTGAAGGGGCGCAGGCCCCGTCAAACCTCTTCCCTCATCCTGCGCGATGGAGAAACCACGCAGCGTCGCGCGGGACCCCCTATAAGATTGCTTATAAAGCTATCAGCGGATTGTGTAGGCATGACATCAATACAGGAACTGGTGCTCTCCGCCGAGTCCGGCGCGACCATCGTCCTCTCCGAGGAGCTGTTCGGTTCGACCGATACGCCTATCGTGGAGAGCCTCACCGTGCCCAGAGGAAAGACGCTGACCATCGACCTTGCAGGACATACGTGGCAGGGGGCGCCCGGCTTCGTCACACTGTTCGTTTCCGGTGCGAACGTCACCCTGCGCAACGGAACTCTGTATCAGCAGTCGCAGATAACCCTTCAGATCGGAGAGCCCGACGCATCCTTTGATTCGTTCGTCACGCTCGAATCCACTCTGAAAGTGAGGAACAAGGACTCCTGCGCCATTCTTCTCGCCAAGAGAGCCAGTCTGGTCACGTCTGCGGATATCATCGCCGACAGCGCATTCTGTATAAGCGGGAACGGCACCGCGCCGTATTTCGGCAGCCACGCGTCCATCGAAGGCGGAACCATCTCGGTCGAACCTTCCACATGGGACGGCCCTGCCATCTACTGGCCTCAGGGGGATTCTTCCCTCGTCGTCAAGAAAGGAACCATCTCGGGACCTACTGGAATCGAGATACGCGCAGGCAAGCTGACCGTCAACGGCGGAACCATCAGGGGAACGGGGAAGTTCTCCGTCACACCCAACGGCAACGGCTCCACGACCATAGGTGCCGGAGTGGCCGTGGCTCAGCACACCACCCGCCTCAGGACCGAGGCGAGGATAGCGGGCGGAACCATCGAGGGGGAGGTGGCTCTGTGCGAGGCCAACCCTCAGAACAATCCTTCGACAGCCACATCGAAGATATTCCTCCGCATCACGGGAGGAACATTCAAGGGAGCCGACGGCGGAAGCGCCGTCGTGTCCGCGGACTGCAAAGGCTTCATCACAGGCGGTTCGTTCACGCACATCGACAACGCTCTGGTCGATCCGTCCGCGAAGTTCGTGAACGAAGGCGGTGTCGTCGTCATCAAGCCCGCCACCATGTCCGGAACCCCGATGTTCATCGCCGACGTCATCGCCGACGGAGCGCTCACATCCACATCCCAGGGAAGGGCGATGGGAGTCGTCAATGAGCTCCCTTCGGGCGATGATGCCATCGAAGGCACGGTCGTACTCCTGTCCACCGACGAGAGGTACTACAGGTACAACGGCGAGGCCTGGGAGGAGTTCATCCCCGCCATCAGCACAGGCACGATAGACGATTCCGAGCGTCCCGTCCAGTCGGGAGCGGTCAAGGACGCCCTCGACGCCATCGGCATCAGGCTGGACGACGTGTATACCAAGGCGGAGGCCGACAGGCTCCTGGCAGCCAAGCAGGCCGCAGTGACGGGCGCCGCGTCCACCATCGTCTCCGCGAACCTCCCCGCAGGGAGGGTGCTCGTGTCGGATGCGAACGGCAAGGTGATGCAGTCCGAGGTCACGGTGAACCAGCTGGCGACGCTCGAAGGCCTGGAATCCACCGTCCCGCTGCAGACCCAGATTGACGGTCTGAAGGGCGACCTCGATTCCAAGCTCTCCAAGACCGTCTACGACACGGACAAGAAGGCCGCGGACGCATCCATCGCCGCCGTGGACAAGAAGGCCGATGCCAACGCGAAGGCGCTGGAGGGCAAGCAGGACAAGCTCGTCGCAGGGGACAACATAACCATCGTCGGAACCACCGTCTCGGCAGTCATCCCGGACGCGGCCAAGCCCGAATCCGCATTGTCCGACACATCGGAGAATGCGGTGCAGAACAAGGTCATCAAGAAAGCCATCGATGCCGTCGATGCGAAGTTCACGAGCTATTACACCAAGTCCGAGGCCACCGACATCCTGAAGGGATACCTTCCTGTCGGGGGCACCGCCGCGAAAGCCGTGGCCGATGAGGACGGCAACAGCATCAAGAGCAAGTACGCTCTCAAATCCGAGCTCACATCGGCGACCAGGCTGATGGGAACCTGCACATCCGCCGAGCTGGACGCGAAGGAGAAGGTGTCCGGGCACATCTGGTACCTCAAGGACTCCCGCGAGTACAACGGCGAAACCTACGTTGCAGGCACCGCGTGGATCTGCATACCCGACGACAAGGGCGCACTGACCTGGATGCCCATGGGAGCCGGAACCGAGATAGATCTCAGCGGATACCAGCCGAAGGACCTCGTGCTTTCCAACGTGTCTCCTGTATGGACGAACGATTCCGGCATCGAGGACTTCCCCTACAAGGGCACCATCGCGCAGACAGGCATCACCGCGGCGGATGTCGCCATCGTCGTCTTCGCCACCGCCGATGCGGCGTCGGGAGTGTATGCGCCGACGTGCGATACGGATACGGAGAAGGTCATCGTGTACGCCAAGACGGGCGATGCGGTGGTCATCCCCACCGTGACGATAAGGAAGGGATGAACGTGCAGGTGCCAATCCTGGCGGACAACGCGGAGATGCTGGCATCGGCATACCGCAATCTGTCCGCCGCGCAGAAGGAATCCCATACCAAGGTCGTGCAGAGGGGGGTGACGCTGGAGCTTTCCTCGTGGATGGACGGGCGCGTGTATCGCAACTCGCTCACCGTGACGTTCCGCGACGAGGTGCGCCATGACAAGTTCACCTTGGAGATGCGCGACCTCATCGCCGTCGCCGTTGCAGGCGGGAAGCTGGTCATCCAATCCGATGACGTCGAGCTTAAGTTCAAGGTAGTGGACGAGCTCCCGCCCGTCTGCGCCCCCTGTCCGCCTTGCAGGCCGTTCGTGTATCGAGCCTGAAACGCCCCCGAAGGGGGCTTCAAACCACTTCCCTTTTAAATATACGCATACATCATGCCTCCATGACCGAATTCAAGATCCCCGATGATATCTCCCGCTGGGAGAAGAGAGGGCTCCGCGAGGGCATCGGCACCTCCGACGAGCACGTTCATGAGATATACGTCTGGAAGAAGCTCGCCATCGAATGCGAGAAATGGGGCTGCGACGACTGCGAGCACGAGTCGTGGAATCCGTATGTCCTCATGGACGGGCATCCGATGAAGCTGGAGAGAGGCAATTTCGAGACCTTCGACGAAGCCGTCGGATACCTCAAGGGCATCCTGAAGAAGAAGGAACTGGCATCCGAGGGAGAGGTCGAGAAGGATGACGAGGATGATGAGGACGGCCTCGGAATCCCCGAGCATCCCAGCAGCGATTCCGTCGTGAAGAAGAGCATCAGCATCGGAGATCTCATCAAGAGGAATGGGCAGGATATCCAATTCCCTGCCGACGGGAGCGAGATCATGAACCCGTCCAAGGACGAAGGGAGCGGAAAGGAGGGGGAGGCCCCTAAAGAGGAGAAGGCCCCCGACTTCAAGGTGACGAAGGAGAAGGTCCCCTCGGCGAATGATAAGATCATAAAAGATCATGCGAAAAGTCTTGAGGAGAAAGGCACCACCGGGCGCGATGGTGCGCCGCTGTACAAAGAGGATGAAGCGGGGCAGTCCCCTGCAGAGCAGTATGGAGAAGCAGTCAACTACCAGCACAAGGGGAAGAACGGCATCCCGACCGCCAAAGTGGATATTGCGGACCAGACTGCGACCGTGAACGGTGCACGTCAGAGCTACGGGCAGGCAAGAGGAGCGAACGCCTACGGCAACAGTCCCACAGGCAAGCTCACCGCAGCTCCCGAGGCGGGGAAGAATATCAATCTCTTGAAACTCATCCTGCACACTCTCCGCAATCAGAATGATGATTTCGGATATACCGCACTTGACAGCCAAGGTCCTGTACAGGTCGGAGCGAAGCCTGTCGTCATAGGGAAGGACGAGAACGGCAACGATATCGTCGATGCCGCCGGCAGAGGCGCCAATCTGGGCTGGAACCTCCGTGTGGATGGCGATACCGTCTCCACTCAGCCTGCGAGGGGATTCGTAAGGAACTTCTTCTCGAAGAATATCCCTAAGATGGTGTCCGCATACAATGCCCGCGCCAAAGGCGTTCCTTCCGTAGCCAAACTTCCTACAGGCGGGATAGGGGAGCTGACTCCTGCTCAGCTGAGATCCCTTCTGATAAACGAATATCAGGAGAAGGACGAACAGGGCAATATGAGGTATCCGCAGGAGATAAAGCATGTTCCTATTCTCGGAGGCATCCAATATGCCAAGGCGGGCAAGGACGGAGGTTTCATCCCTGTTTTCGGAAAAGATGGCTCCCTCAATCCTGCCACGCTCGCCATGCTTACCAGCGAGAGGGATGATCTAGGGGGAACGGGCATCGGACTCACCCGCAACAGCACGGGATTCGTTCCATATGACTTCGAGGGAGTCAAAGGAACGCACGGGGCCAATGATGACACTACGGAAGAAGGAGAGATACTCACACAAATCTTCGGAAAGGAGAGACAGCCGCCTACAGATATGATACTGGATGCCATCTCCGAGATCGCAGGCAAGGTGAACGGAGTCGATTTCCAGAACAACGACTACGACAAGAATGCGCTGAAGGAGCTGCTGCAGAGCAGATTCGGAGACAGCAGCGGAACGGGGGACAAGTACACCTCGGATGGTATGGATGCGTTGCTCGGAAAATACATGTTCGATGCTGATGGGAATCCGATTCTGGATAATACCGGTCAACCTATCACCAGGATCGGAGCGGCCAATCTGTGGGGGCAGGATAAGATCATCCAGGACCGCAAAGACAGGTACATGGATATGCTGGAGCCGTATCTGGTTCGCTGGATGGACAATATGCCTATTGCGAAGATGCAGGAACTGTTCGCCACCCACCCGTATCTCCAGAGGAACATGGCCATGAGTGATGACGAGCGTCGCAAATGGTACAACGACCTCTATGATTACTTCAAGGTCAAGAACAGAGATATCGATGAGAAGACTCCGATGAAGACTCTGCGCACCTACACTCGTAACGAGAACATTCCTGGCAGAACCGCTGACGAAGCGAAAGATGATGCTGAGCGTGCATCGGGAGTCAACAATGTCAAGAGGAGCTTCTCCATCGAGGACAGCATCGCGTACTTCCACCCCGAGTTCGTGATGAACAAGGCCGATGGAGACGACGGCATCGAGGGCGAGGTGCCGTCCGAAAGGGGCGATACGGAGCCCCGCATCGCGGCATACCGTACGGTGTCGATGGGAGAGGACAAGGAGTCCGTCTTCCCGCTCAAACTGATCGACAAGACCTCGGGCAAGGTAATCTGCGAGCTGGATTGGAAATCCTGACCCGAAACCTCTTATGGAGGGCCATTCGCCCTCCTATTTATATATGCCTGCGTAGATTGGTTCGCATGGTTTCTCGTGTAATCGAAAATTACCGCGAGGGCATCAGGAAATATGCCCTTTCGCAGCTTCCCGATTATGTCTCATGCCAGGATACGGCCCTTCTCGTCCGCTGGGTGGACGAGGATGTCCTGAACAAGGCCAGATTCGCATACGCGCACAGGAATCAGCGCGCCACCGCCAGAGCGATGGCCCGTTCGGGCGATGCGGACGATATGGAGAAGTACCGCGAGATGAAAGGCGGAAGATTCTCGCTGGATTCCGCGGAGTTCACGCTCGACGACTCCTTCGAGAAGATGTATTTCGACCATTACGGCGAAGGATACAACGGCGAGCCTGCCATGAATCGTCCGGGAGAGGCCTACAAGTGTCCTTGCGGCGTATCGATGGAGATGGGCATGAAGACCGCTCCTCCGTACTGCCCCGTGTGCCACAGGCCCACGCCCATAGGGCGCATGATGGAGGACAATTTCCTCCACAGGTGATCCCATGCCCACCGAGTTCGAGACCGCGGTCGTTCAGACCATCAAGAGGCGTCGCAGGAACGACCTTCAGCAGGTCATCAGGTCCGTGCTGGCATCCCCGACCATGGAGGGCGAGGTGGACGAGGTGGATGGAGTCAGACCGCTCAGCGACTACCTGAACAAGAACGTGGATGTGATGACCCGCATCATCCTCAGACAGGCTCTGTCCGCAGGAAACGGGGACATCAAATCCGCAGAGTTTCTGATGAAGTATGCAGGATATGCGCCTGTGCAGGAGACGACGCTCTCCATCATGCCCACCATCATAGATGACCTCTCGGTCCTGCCGCAATCCCCGTCCGATGAGGATCCGAAGGTCCGCACCATCCCCGCAGGCTCCGAGGAGCTGGATGAGATGCCCGATGTGATTGTGTGCAGGTCGGAGGCGCACGGAGGCGGCGAGGATGAGCGAAGACGCTCCGCAGATGCGTCTGTCCGAGATGTTCGACAAGGCGTACTACGAGCCGTGGACGACCAAGAAGAAGAACGTGGTCATCAAGGGCTCGAAGGGTTCCGGGAAATCCAAATGGGCCGCATTGTGGATAATCTACAACATGATGAAGTACCGCGATCTCATGCCGTCCACACTGGTGGTCAGGAAGTTCAAGGAATCCATCAAGGACTCCATCTACGCCGAGCTCAAATGGGCGATAAACCAATTCCATGTCGAATCCCTCTGGAAGTGCAACATATCCCCCATGGAGATGGTGTTCCTGCCCACAGGACAGAAGATACTGTTCAGAGGGATGGACAACCCGCTCAAGGTCGCATCCATCTCGGTCGAGAAAGGAAGTCTCTGCTGGGTGCTGTGGGAGGAGGCATCCCAGATAACCAACGAGGAGGACTTCAATACCATCAACATGTCCATCCGTGGTAAGCTCCCGCCGGGCCTGTGGAAGCGCGTCATGATAATCTTCAACCCGTGGAGCGAGAAGCATTGGCTGAAGGCCCGCTTCTTCGACAATCCCGACCCTGATACCCTTGCTCTCACGACCACCTACAAGAACAATCCGTTCCTGTCCGAGGAGAACCTGAAGGAATACGAGGACCTGCGCATCAGGAGCCCTCGTGCCGCCCGTGTCATCTGCGACGGGGACTGGGGGATTGCAGGCGGGCTGGTGTTCGAGGATTGGGAGGAGGCGGATTTCGATATCAACGTCATCCGCGCGACATATCCCGGACTGAGATTCTCCTATGGGCTGGATTTCGGATTCGTCAACGACCCCACGGCATTCGTAGCCATCGCCGTGGACGAGCTGTCCCGCCAGATATGGATATTCGACGAGATGTACGAGTACGGGTGGGACAATCTCAAGATAGCACGCAAGCTGACCCGCATGGGATATGCGGACAAAGTGATAGTCTGCGACAGTGCGGAGCAGAAGTCCATCTACGAGCTGAAGAGGGGCTATCAGACCCCCGCATACGACGACAACGGCGACCCGCTGATGGATGTGGACGGCCATCAGCTCACAGACACATGGATACTTCCGAATGCGGAGATGGCTATGAAGGGCCCAGATTCCGTGCGCAACGGTATCCGCGACCTCCAATCGTATCATATCATCATCCATCGCACCAAGTGCAAGAACGCGATCATAGAATTCAACAACTATGCGTTCGAGGAGGACAAGGATGGAAATCTCACAGACAAGCCCATGGACGTCTTCAACCATTGTCTTGCAGCAGGTACGATGATTGCTACAGATCATGGAAACGTGCCTATAGAAGATGTGCAAGTCGGAGATATGGTATTGACGCACCTTGGATATCGCAAAGTGTTGGCATCAGGGATCACTCGTCCCGAACCCGCGGAGATATGGAAAGCGACATTCAGTGATGGTACTTCGATAGAAGGCACATATGATCATAATGTTATGACAACAGAAGGCTATATCAACATCGGATGCCTTTCGATACGCGATAAGGTGATTCAATGGGAAGGCCCCTTGGAAATGACATTAAAGGCGAGCGCATCATATATGACGGATACGCATGGCACAGATATCCTTGTTCAAAATCAAGAGATACGCGCGTGTATTTCAGAAGAATTGCAAATTCAGAATCCATCTATCTGCACAGATATATCTGGGAGAAATATAATGGCCCAATTCCTCCTGGATATGAAATCCATCACATCGATGGAAATCCCGACAATAACGATATTTCCAATCTTGAATGTCTTACCCACTACGATCATATGCAGAAGCACCCCTGTTCAGAGGAGCAAAGAGAAATCAGACGTAAAGCCATGCTCGGCCCTGAATCTGCACAACAACGTGCCTGCAAGGCGTGGCACGCATCAGCAGAAGGTCATGAATGGCATGTTCAGCATGGAAAGAAAGTTGCAGAGGGCCTCCAACCAATCGAGCATGTCTGCCAGCATTGTGGGAAGGTCTATTTGGCCAAACCATCTCATGGAAGATTCTGTTCAAATGCTTGCAAATCTGCCTCTCGCAGAGCATCCGGCATCGATGACGAGGATCGCATTTGCACAATATGTGGCAGAATATTCAAAGTCAACAAATACAAAAAAACCCAGGTCTGCTCCCCTGGATGTAGAGGGCAACTCAATTCTGAAAAGTATCGCGCAAAATTGCAACTTGCAGAGTGTGATAAAAGTAGAGAGAACAGGCCGTCATGAGTATGTATATGACCTCACAGTCGATGAAGCGCATGATTTCTTCGCCAATGGTATATTGGTATCGAATTGCATGGACAGTCTAAGGTATGCGAAAAGCAAGCTGATGGGCAAAGGCAAGGGTCTGGTCATCGAGACCGGAGAATCGCCCGTCATCACATCCACAGAACCTCACACTATAAAAAGGCTACAACCATGTAGCAGAGTGTATTCGACGTATGATGACGAGAGCAGGCTGTTGAGCGGCCCGACCACGAGCGATGGCATACCGCTGAGTCTGTTCAATCAGGCGTCGCAGAAAGAGGCGGAAAGATGATAAGAACATCGACGAAGGAGTTCAAGGCGGCATCCGACCCGCCCGACTACATGGAAGTCATAAAGCAGAGGGCCCTTGCCAAGGCAGAGGTCGAGGCGAGCATCCCTCCCACGCCGCTGAGCGAATCCTTCACCGGAAGCGCACCCCTGGAACGCGGGATATACGGTGCGAACCGCCCGGTGAATCAGCTGTACGAGGTCCAGAACGAAACCCAGTTCTGGAACATGTATACGCTGATGGATTGGTACAGGACCAACGTCCCGCTTCTCGCAACCATCGTCAAAAGGACGTGCATGGAGCTCTTCAGATACGACATCACCATCGAGCCCAGGTTCGCATACAAATGCGAGGAATGCGGACACGAGATCCAATACTTCGTCAAGAAATGCTCCAGATGCGGAAGCGTCCGCCTCCGCCGTCCTGACGAGTCGCAGAAGGAATACTTCTACCACTACAACCACGCAGGCGAGAGGGTGAGCTTCGTCGATGAAGCCAATTTCAACGGCCAATCCCTTCTCGACGTCCTGTGGTCCTTCGCGGAATCCGAGCTTCTGTACAACGAGGGATATCTCCTCTGCGTCACGGGAGACATACTCGATGAGAATGGGGACATGAAGAAGCAGGTCCCTCTGGAATTCATCGCCCAGGACCCCAAATACGTCCGCTATCTCTATGACGATACAGGCACGCCGGGCAGGAGGTATGCCTTCACATACGACGCCCGCGACACCCTGCTCGACCTCGACCAGAACCCCGAAGCCGTCAACGACGTGAGCCGCGAGGGCAAGGCGCTCGTGCCCGCTCTGTGGCAGATAGGCTCCCAGTTCGGAGGCACAGGACAGTACATGGTGTACGGCGCAGGAGAGCTGTTCCACGACCACTGGGACCAGCCTTCGCTGATATACGGGCGCCCGTCCTGGCTGGATATGCAGGACGAGCTTCTCACGTACTTCTACCAGAACAAGCACAACCTGACCAAGTACAAGTTCGGCTTCGTCAGGAAGATCCTCATCCTGCCCGGATTCAACGAGTCCGAAGGGGCGATAATCTCGCAGGGTATCGCGGACGTCCTGAGCAAGAACACCAACTCCATCCCAATCGTCTGCACACCCATGCCCGCTCCCGGCGTCCCGCAGATGGATGCACAGGTGCTGGACCTGGGCGTGGAGTCCTCGCAGGACCTCATGGCCGTCAGGAACGACATAACGAACAAGCTCTGCGCCCATGGCTGCCTGCCGAACCTGCTGGCGGGAGATGTGGAGGCATCGGGAGGAATGAACAACGAGAGCCAGCAGATCACGATATTCGACAGGTACATCCTGGGGCGCTACAACAGGGTGGACAAGGCCTTGAAATGGATCCAGAACAAGATTTCCACCAAGGTGACGGATTGGAAGCTGGTCCTCGGAAGGCCCTCGAAGGCGTTCACCGACAACAAGAAGCTGATCGACAGCATCCAGATCGCACAGGGCATGAGGTCTCTCGGAATCCCCTACGGATTCCTGGACGGAGACTTCCGTTTCGGAGAGATACCCATCGAGCAGATAATGCAGGAAGCGGAGCTGCGCAGACAGGGACTGCTCAGACTGGACAACGACGCCATCAGCCCGAACTCCGATGCCAATCCCATCCAGCCCGAGGACGGCATGCTCCCCGGCGATGGAGAGGGGCCTCCTGAGAAGGGGACTCTCCGCAGGGAGGACCCCGACGTGGACGAGACCAAGAACGAGGAGGAGCAGGTCCAGCGCGAAGCGGCGGATGCGCCGGAGATATGAGCATGGCCGACCTGACGATGAATCTGGACACCTCCTCGCTGGAGGCTCTGGTGAATGCGGCCGCGAACGGCGGGCTGGAAGCCATCCGGCCCGCCATGGTCACCATAGATGCGCCGTATGCGGCGTCTCTGGAATTCGGGACCATGCCTGCGAAGAACAAGGGCCCCACATCGGTGCACAGATTCACGCGCTCCGACGGCACGGTGTTCTTCGAGGAGGTGTCCGAATCCTTCTGGAACATCTATCTCTGGGCCACGCGCCATGCGACCAAGATAGATCCGTACGTCATGGCGAAGAAGGTCCATACGAAGCTGATGTCGGAGGGGATGGCCCCCCACCCCTTCATACGTCCTGCCATCCATGATGTCGAAGAGCGCTTCAACGAGCTGCTGGCCGAGAGCGGTTCCATCCTGGGCGTCGCGGAGGAGCTGGCGGAGCAGATAAGGCGCAACATCGAGGGGGCGGCTCCCGACGGCCCCCGCACGGACACAGGCGCCCTCATCGCATCGATATCCGCCTCCTATGACGACGGCGCAGACGCGCCCGACAGGCCCGACAGCACCATCTGGCAGTCGGACGATTCCGATTTCCAGGGCGGAAGGAGGACGAAGGCATGAGACGCGACAATCTCCGCGCCATGGTCGGAGCCGCGGCTCTCGAAACACGCAACAGGTGGATAAGCGTCGCCGAGATATCCTATCTGACCGATGCGTCCGCCAGGCAGATATCCGCCATCCTGTCCCAGATACCGGGAATACAGATGGAATCCCAGCACGCCGAGTGGGGAAGGTCGATAATGATAATCGCCGATGATGAGGAGGCCAAGCGCATATGGGGCCACCTCATGAAATGGCGCTATCACATCGACGACGTATACGATCTTCTGGAATCCTGCATGCCGTCCTCAGGCTGGATGTCCATACGCGACCTGTCCTCCGATACGGGGATGATGCAGTCCGATGTGCTGAAGTGCATCGCGTGGATGGGCGATGAGGTGATTCTGAAAGGTTCTAAAAGGCAGATGATGTGCCGCAGAGCAGGTGATAACGATGTATCAGAATGTGTCGGAGATTCCGTCGCAGGTGACAGCGTCGCTGAACAGCGATGATGCACGCGCATGGATGAACAAATACAACGAATCCCTCGGAGGTCTGGACGACCCTTCCGAGCAGGATGTGCTGGCCGCCCGCAGGAATGCGTGGTACAGCGTGAAGGATTCCCCCTCGTCCTATTCGTTCTGTGCCAAGGCCACGGTGGAGGCGATGGACAACCAGAGGGAGATAGTGGACCTCCAATCGGTGAAGAGCCTCATGGACGACTACATCGCCCATGCGGGCCCCATGAGCTTCGACCACTCCAACTACATCGTCGGAACGGTCTGGGGCTGGGAGCCCATCGATACCGAGGAAGGGCCGGGAATAGCCGTATGGGGCAACCTCTTCAGGGGGGACGGCCCGGTGTACGACGGAGTCCGCAAGGCATTCGCCAGAGGTGCGAACAAACTGTCCATCGCAGGCGATGCACCGAGGGACAGGACCTGCGATAGCGAGCATGGATGCTACATCCGCAGGAAGATGAGGCAGCTGATGGAGATCGCCATCACTCCGCATCCCGTGAACAAGTATGCCACACTCATTTGGAAGAACGAATCGGCGCTGTCGAAATCCGATTCCGACGAGGCCGGTCCCGTCCTCGCTCTCGACCTGGGAGATGTGATGATCCACAGGTCGGAGGACGACTGTCCCATTATGAGGATGCGCAACGCCCTCCGCAAATCGGGCGTGGATGCCCATGCCCGCATGAACGGCGTGTTCATTCCCGGTGTGAGCGCATCCGAGTGCGATGCGCTTGCGAAGGCCGCAGGGATGCGCATGGAGCCTGTGGACGGAGGCATCCTCGTCCCGTCGTTCGACCGCGTGCTGGAAGACGAGTTCAAGAAGTCGTTCTCCAGAGGCGAGATATTCGCCGACGGCCATCTGACCCCCGCCGTCACCAGGGAACGCTTCGACGACCTGTGGAATCTGGGGCTGCTGACGAAGGATGAGAACGGGTTCCGTTTTGCGAATACTATTTGAATCGAATAGAGGATGAAGACTCATGGATCCTATCGCAGGAAAAGATTGGGAAGCGAGGGACGTCCCCTCGCCCGTCACCCTTATGACGCTGACCGATGGAACGGGCGCATCCCCGCAGGACATGTACTATGCCCTGATGGAGATGGGCATAGAGGATTTCCGCCGTGCCGAATCGGCGGTGTCCGCTATGGACCTCCTTCGCAAAGGAGGCATGTACGACCTCATGGAAGCAGACATCGACGATGCCTGCAAAGCCATCACCAGCGGAAAGCTCGACGATGCCTTCGACCGCGCCATAAAGAGTATGGCTTCCGCACTCACCCATGTCTCGAATGCCATCTCCAAATCGGAGAGCAGGGACAAGGATGAGAAGGATGATGACGAGGACGGGGACGAGGACGGGGATGCGAAGAAGAAGGGCGCTCCCGAGGATACCCCCGTTCCCGACAAGGCCGATGATGCGGAGAAGAACGAGGCTTCCGATGAGCCCGAGGCGGACTCCGCCTCCGAGCCCGCCCCCATCGCCGATGCCATGCCCCGCATCGATATGGCTGCTCTGATGGCGAAACCCGAAGCGAAGGTCGAGATCGATCCCGAGCTCATCATGAGGGCCCTCAAGCTGCTCCAATCCATCGGAGCCGTCTGCTGAAGGGTCGGAGCCCTGAAAAGCTCCGACCTGTGAAACTTCTTTTTATACCACGTTATATATTTAAACGCATGAACGAGGAAGAGGCCTGGAACGCATTCCAGGATAGTATCGATCCGATGGTCAAATCCGGTGCCACCGTCGCGGGCAAGCTGGACACTCTCGCCCAGCTTCTGTCCGAGATCGGAGTGGACACCTCCCGTACCGCAGAAACCGTCATCCCTCAGCTCGCAGGGGATCAGGGCGCGATAGACGCCGCCAACGAGCAGGCGGCCGCAGGAGGCCCCGCCGCAGGCGCACCCCTTACCGACGACATGGGCGCACCCATGCCCCCTGCACCCGACGCACCCCTCGGCGGAGACAGCGCGCCCATGCCCGACATCGCTCCCGCCATGCCTCCCGAAGGAGATGCAGGCGTACCCGGCGCAACGCCCGGTCCTGCACCCGGCGTCCCTGCCCCCGAACCCCCGATGCCCGAAGAGGCTCCTGCCGAGCCTCCTGCGGACATGCCTGCCGAACCTCCGATGCCCGAAGAGGCCGCACCCGAGATGGGAGCGCCCGCACCCGAGATGGGGGGCGAATCGCTCGATTTCGCATATACCGCCGATGATGCGCTTCAGGACTTCGTCACCAGCATGACCGATGAAGCGCATGACGCGCTCGATGCGGGCGACACCGCCAAGGTCGCAGCCATCACGGGATTCCTAGACGGCGTGAAGAAGCTGTGGGAGGGATACATGGGCGGTTCCATGCCTGCACCCGGCCCCTCCGAAGAACCTGCCGAAGCGCCTGCGGAAGCATCTGCGGAGGTTCCCGCCGACATCCCCGCTCCCGAGGACGCACCTGCTGAAGAGCCTGCCGACGTCCCCGCCCCCGCATCCGACGAAGGCGGAAGCGACGAGAAGAGCGACGAGAAGAATGAATCCGACTCCGACGAGAAGAAGGATGACGAGAAGAAGGACGACCTGAAGAAATCCGATGCCGAGGCCCCCGTAGATGGAGCCATCTCAGATATCGGAGAAGGCGATGCCGAAGCATCCGGGGATGCCGAGAAGTCCGAGGATGCCGAGAAGTCCTGCGGAGGCTCCGAGGAGACCGAGATGAAGAAGTCCATCGATATGGCCGAGCGCATCAAGGTCATGGCGGAGGTCATGAGAGACGAGGCCTCGCCTCTCGACGGCCCTGTACTCCTCAACAAATCCGAGATGCCGACCTGCAAGCAGACTGCAGACGTCGATATCATGGACATCATCAACGAGTTCAAGAACGGAGGCGTGGTCAAATCCTCCAGGCCCCCAGCGGCCGCGGCGATGGGAGGCTTCAGGAACGATGCCGTATCCGCCGCCAAGCAAAACGACGTTCTGAAGGATCTCAATGACATCTGCAAATCCATGTGCGATGCTCCCGGAGCGGAGATGAACGAGTCCGAGAAGGCCATGCAGGTCATCATAGATGGCTTGAGAGCGCATGGAGGAGCCTGCTGACAAAACCATTTATAAACTACACTATCGATAAAAGTGCCAATAGGTAATATCTATGTTCGAGAAAGGAACGTTCTACAGGCATGGGAGCCAGCTCGGCTCCACATACTCGCCGACTCCCGAAGCCATGGGAGTGATGATGAACGACTGGTACAACGGAGGCTGGCAGATCTTCGCCAATGGCCTGAGGAGGTCCGAGGGCGCCGCCGTCTATGGCGACACCGGATACTTCAACAACATCTTCGGCGCCGATATCCAGGCAGGAATGTTCGGATGCAAGAACATCTTCGGATCCCTTGGACAGAGGCCCTACGACCACGCCGGTACCCGTATCGCATACGCCCAGGCCGACATCGGCAAGGACGAGAAGGGCGAGTTCAAGGGAATCGGATACCAGACCGTTCAGGATGGAAAGATCGGAACCTCCAAGGCCATCCCCGTCCTTGAGGTCGCGGAGCCCTACAAGGAGGTTCCCTACCCCTGGGACTACGGACTCGGTCTGATGGCCGTCGAGGGGAAGGACGATGTGTCCAGCCACAAGCAGTACGCCAAACTCATCGCCAACTCCTACTCCAATGCCATCGACCTTGCTCTTCTGAGGCCCATCTCCATCAAGCAGCCCACTCAGACCAAGGACCTCAAGGAGGTCGAGACCTCGCTGCAGGGAATCAACAGGGCCATTTCCGGATTCGAGGAGATCGGAAAGGAGAACCGCGGTGTCGCAATCACCGCCGACATGGTTTCCGCATACGGCGGAACCAAATCCGACCTGTACGACTTCAGGTCCGCCAAGAAATCTCCCTTCGACGGTCAGCTCGTCGATGCCGAGGGAGCCGCTCTCGACCTCGACCACCTCGACAGCCTCTGGACCAAGTGCATGTGCGGATGGGACACCATGGCCGACCCCAACAACAAGATCTGGTCCGTCTCCCATCTCGCCGAGCAGAAGATCTCCGCTCAGTACAGGGCCAGGAACCTCTACCTCGACTCCGTCGCCGTCCAGAGGTCCTTCAACGGAACCAAGACCGTTCCCGGAAGGGATGCAGGTATCCTCGTCAACGCATACCACAACATCCCTCTGATTCCCGACCCCAACATAGCTCTGGATTTCGAGACCGAGATGCCTTCCACCTCCATCATCGGAGATATCGGCCTCTACGACCTGGACCACATGTGGATCTCCACTCTGTCCCCGGTCAGCGTCTACACCACCGACAACATCGCTATCACCCGCGAGCTTCTTGAGAAGTCCGTCATCCACTCCAGGATGGAGCTTCGTATCAACAAGTTCATCGGAAGCGGACGTATCGTCAACGTTGCCTGATGGCAGAATAAACGAGGGGGGAGACCCCCTCTTCATATTTGTTTTCATGTGCATTCCTCGCCCGGGTTCCCGGGCATCTCATCTCTTCTTCAGACCCAGGGCTTCATCCACGCTCCACCCGAGCTTCAGCCTCTTGCGGATGGTGGATTCGGGAATGCCGGTCATCTTGGACCATTGCACCACGGTCCTGACGCGACCGTCCGATGCCCTCAGAGGGCGATTCGTGGACCTGTTGTATGCCTGCTCCTTGCGGGTGCGCCAGGCACAGTTCCAAGGCGCGTAAGGGCCGTTGCCGTTCCTCACCCTGTCGAGGGTCAGGCCGTCCCTGTATCCGTGCGTCACAGCCCATCTGTAGAAGTTCTCGAAGTCATGCCATTCCTCGCATAGATACACGCCTCTGCCAGCGTAGTGCGCATAGTCGTGGCACGCAGGATTCTCGGTACGTTTCTTCACTCCCCTCCATATCTGCCTGAGACGATACCAGTCGGAGCCGGGGCCTTTATCAGGAGCGGTATCTGCGGTCGTATTCCTCACCTCTCTTCATCTCCTTCCATGCAGGATCCACAGGCTTGGGCGCAGGGACGACATACTTTATCTCCCTCACAGGCACCCTGCAGAACCATTTTACGCCCTCGGACGGCTCATCAGGGTTCGAAGCCATGAAATCGGCATATTCCTTCTCCAGATCGAGTCCGAAGCGGAACGAGAACTCCCCTCCCTCGAAGCAGATGGTCGCCGTGTCCTTCGACAGGCGGATGCTCGTCACAACGGTGCGATGCTCGTCTTCCATCCCCACGGTCACGCAGACCTTCCAGCTGCCGCGCCTCTTCTCGTCGAGGATGAATTTGATATCGGGACGAAGGTCTATCATGCCTCTCACATCCATCAGGCCGGAGGACGTTCTGGCCAGAGTGACCATCCATTCGACCGCGCGGACATATGCGAGGTCCAGGTTCTCGTCCTTGAAGGATTTGCAGCTTTTCAAAAGACGATGCGCGAACATGATGGAGCGGATGGCCTCCGACTCCCTGTCCTTGGCGGCAGGGATTGAATACCATTCCATTCCGGTCATCTCAGTGCATCCCTTCTCATGCACAGAGGGACGTCCTTGGGTATCTCGCCCTCGTACAGGAATCCCCTGTACTGTATCTCTCCATCCACCTGGAATGCGCAGTTGCACACCCAGAATCCGCATGTCTTGCACATGGTCTTGTTCATCACGCCCACATCATCGTATGCCGTCGCACGGGACTCCACCTTCGTAGATCCGCATCTGGGACACTTGGAGGCAGAAATGGTTTTGGAAGAGGTTTGGGCGGAGGTCTTCATTCCGCCCCTCTGTCGGTGGAGCCGAATCCGCCCTTGCGGACCTTCTCCGGCTTGACTTCGCAGGACATGGTGAGGAACGGTACGAATATGCCCTGCATGTACGCCTTGCCCTTGGGGATGACGACATCCTCATCGGCGGTCATCCTGCACCTTATCTCGTCCCTGTACCTCTCATCCACGACTCCGGCGGTATTGGACAGCCTGACCGCGTGCTTGAACCCCAGTCCCGAACGGGGCAGGAGCAGGAGCATCCAGTTCTCCATCCTCAGCTCGAACGTCTCGTCGAACCCTGTGGCCGCGTTGTGCCTCGTGAACGACGTCACGGGAGCCTCCGTGCCGTCCAGGAACACTCCCGTCCCGAACTCGACCCACTCGCCCGCCTTCAGCTCTATGTCCTTGGGTGCGAAGAAATCGTACCCTGCATCGCCCTCGCATGCCCTGCGAGGCATCTTCACTCCTTTCTTGGTCTTCATTTCTCATTCCTCCTCCTCTTCCTGTTTCTCCGAAGAACGTTCGAACCCTTTGCATAGATTGCCCGACATCATGAGATCGGACGCAACCTTGCAGTCGTATCCGATATCGCATGAGCAATCGAAATCATCGAAGTATTGATTCTTGCAGGGGGGATTCCAAAAAGAAAGGACATGCTCCACCTGCTTCCTGGATACGGCACCATGTACGCAGGTCGCACAGGGTACGCTGTCGGATTCGGATCCGAGGTCTCTGCCGCTCTGCACCAGCTCAAGATAATCTCTCCCTTGCGCGATAGGAATGTCGTGAGAAGACGAGATCTTTTTGTCAAGTATGCTTCTCATCTCGTCAATCTCGACATCCACATCGTTGAAGAACTTCGTGCATGCTCCCAGGTCTCTCATCTTGTCGTCGTAGTACAGGACGATGTTGCTGCTGTAATAGCCGTTCTGGTAGTTGTAGCACGGCACCAGCAGGCAGATGCCCTGCTTCGTGACGATGTAGAATCCCAATCCTGCGATAGGCACGATGGAGTTCAGGATATCGTCGAAGAAATCCAGGTCTTCCGAGTCCACGCTGTTGCCATTCTGCACGCCCATGGCCTGCATGCCTCCGAAATGCGCGAACACCAGCTCGCCGCAATCCTGCGGATGCCCGGCCCATAGTATGAGTCCGTTGTCGAACACCAGACAATCTCTGGATTTGCCTTTAAAACCACGGAATTTTTCAAGTCCCCCATTAGAATCATCTTCGATTCTTGCCAGCTTCATTCCTCATTCCTCCCTAATCCTATCTCTATAACGTATTTTTTGCTACTGAACTGGTGATGAGAAGTCAAGTAGGCCTGTGCGTTCTGTGCATTCTTACAGTCCGTGTATGCATAAATCATGTGTGCCTTCTTCGTTTCATCATCCAGCTCATATAATTCAAATCTTGGATTCCTGAACTCCCCATGCATCATATAGTACTCGATTTCGGGTCCGATTGCAACATTGCAGTATGGAAAATTCCTCCAGAATGTCTTCTCCTCTGCCTCAGACATGTCGTCGGTTCCCCAGAAAGCTCTGTCTGCTTCAATCGTTTTGCAGGGTCCTTTTTGATTCATTCCTCATTCCTCCTTCTCTTCATCCTCTCCGTTCTTCATCCGCTCATCCAGCTCATCGAGAGACATGATGGATGGTCCTCCGCGTTTCTTATATATGAATGCATGTGGATCCAGCCAGTCTATGAGCGCATCCTTGGCGGTCTCGCACGGCTTCGAGAAGTGTCCGCAGCTGTAGCAGATCATTCTGACCGCACCGGGTGCGCCTACAGTATTAGCCGCATCAAGCCTCATGCAGGAAGGACAGCGTATGCCGCATATCTGCGGAGTATAATATTTCGGACGATACTCCCTGAACAGCCTCTGCACCTCTCTCTCCTGTTCGGGTGTGCGGGTCCACTCCGAGATCAGACTCTGCATCTCTTCCCAAGTCTTCCATGCCCCTTCGCAGGCATAGCCGCATGAGGCGCATTCCACCACGAACTCCTTCGATTCAGGATCGAGGTATCCGTTCGGTGTTTCTTTCGACCCGCACTTTCCGCAACGCAGCGCATCCTCGCCTCTTCTGAGCTTGAAGTTCCAAAGGCAACTGATGTACTTCTGTGTATACGAGTTGCATTCGAATAGGTTGTGTATGTCGTCAGGCATGTAGTCGAGCTCTCTCACATCTGTCAATGTCATCTCTCATTCCTCCTTCCTTATCGAATATCTTCTGCTGAACGGATGCACGCGGGCCATGCGTCCCTGCGCCTTCTGCGCATAGCTGAACGCCGTGAACGTTCCGACCAGGCGGGTACGGCCGGTCGCAAGGTCCGTTTCGTACAGTCCGAACGCCTTCGGGGGACTCATTGCTTCTTCTCCGTCGCGGCCTTCAAGCGCTTGTACAGGTCGGTCCCCTTCAGCCTGTCCGCGTCGTACACGCCGCGTCCGCTCCTTGCGTCGTAGTCCCAGTCGATGTCGTTGAGCACGTTGGTCAGCGCGAACGCCTCATGCAGTATCGATTCGTTGCGCGATGCGCGTCCCAGACCTCCGAGGATCGCCTTCGCATCCTCCAGCAGGGCGAACCATGCTTTTGTGCTCCTCTCCATCCTGCTCCTGTCCAGGTCCGTGACCTCGAACTCCTCGTGATAGAGCACAGACGTCAGAACGGTCCCGTAGAACACCTCGCGGGGGAGCGTGCAGTACTCCATATCGCCGACGGGCGAGTCCGGGTAGAGCTCGGATGCGTTCTCCCCTCCTGCCATCTGCGGCTCGGCGAGGGCGACGTACAGCACACCCTTCTCCAGAGCGCCCTTCCCGTCGCCCAGTGCGAAGTACCGTCCGTCCGAGGCGAGCACATAGCCCTGCTCCATAAGGGACAGGGCGGCCGCTCCTTCGAAGCGGTTCTCCATCGATCCGTCCGCAGGCGACATGGTGATGAACACCTCGTCCCCTTCCTTCAGCTTCATACGCCTGGCTTCGCGTGTCACCGCGACGACCAGCGAGTTGCCGTTCCGGCTTATCTCCTTGCAATAGACTCTGTCTCCGTTCATTGCAGGATGATGTATGCGTGCAGTGTATATATAGTTATGCAATCCCGTAGAACTTTGTCCTACAAGAATGCAACTTTACACTTTGCATCGGAATGCAAAGTTATGCAAAGCCGCACAAGAAGGAAAAGGTTTGGAAAGAGGTTTCCCGATCGCTCGGTTCCGGACCTCACGATGGTCTGCACCTCCGAGGGCGGAGCGGGAAGCGTCCCGCATATCTCCATCAGAGCCACGCATTCCGCTCTTATGGCATCCATCCGCTCCCCTTCCCGTATGGTGTATCCTCCGTGCGCCTTTACGCCGTCCAGACACGAGAGGAACCACTGCATCGGGCCGTTGCAGAGCCTGACGGTGGGATCGCCCGGCATGATGATCGCCGTACCTCTCCATGTAGTCGAGCTCCATCTCAAGGTTCCTGATAGCCTTGCGCAGGTCCTCTCTCTCCTTGGCAGGGTCCTTGTCGCCCGCCCTCATGATATACTCGACCGCGCTGGCGCGTCTGTGCGGGAGATTCCATGCGTACAGGACCTCGCCGAGCTCGAACCCGCCCTTGCAGTAGTGCGATGGAGAGTTCACGGAATCGTGCTTCTTCTCAAGATTCCAGATGGCCTTGCGGAGATTCTCGTTCTCATCATATATCTTCACCTTCCGCCTATTCTCGCAGACGGCTCCGTCCGTCGTGTAGTTGCATGCAGACCCCTTTTTCTCGTACCAGTCATCGGCCAGCATGTCGGCCTGCGTCGCAACCCACGGCTCACGGTCGCCATAGGCGGTTCTGATCCAGATGTACGGCATCGTATTCGCGCTGTGCTCATCGGGCCTCTGAAGTCCGATGATTTTTCCCATGTAGAGCCATTCGCTCCTGGCGAACGTCCTGGAAGGGTCCGCCTTCATAGCTCTTACCGCATCTCCGAAATCCATCGCCATCCCTCCGTCGCCTCTTCGATTTCACGCTCTTCTTCCATGTACGATTTCATGCCTGGGTTGCCTAGCCTCTCGGGAGGCATATCGCTCCTTGGAAGAACAGGGTAGCACGACTCTATGCAGTATGCCCATATCTCTGCCTCGCGCTTCTTCATTTCGGCCTCATCGGTTGGAATCTGGATCGTCCAATTTGCGAGAGCAGGCGTTTCGTATGGCACGCAGCCAAGCCCTCCCAGTCCGCATGCCATCAAGGTCTTCTTGGAACAGAAATGCATACGGTTGAGATATCTGTATCTGCCTTCCGGTATATTGAGTATGAATTCCTTCCCTCTCACTATCGTGGTCGCCGTCATTCCTCCGTCGCCTCCTCCTTGCACTCCTTCGCCTTCGCTCCGATATACTCCAGATTGTCCGCGACATACGCCTCGGCGTTCAGCCTGGTCGCCAGCCTTCTGGCCATATCCGCGGACAGCTCCACGCTGAAGCACTTCTCGCCGACTCCGACGAGCATCCTCACGACGCCCGGCCCCGTGCAGGACGCGCTCGCCGCTTCGAATCCGTTCTCTCCGCTCATTCCTCTTCCTCCTTCATCCCGTAGCTGTATCTGCACCATGCTCCGCCGACCTCGTCGCCGTCGGGGTCCATGAGGCTGAACCCGCCGTCGCTCACGCGCGCGCGGCTCATGAGGCCCTCGTCGGTCAGCTTCATCATGGTGCCGGTGTTCAGGCACACGACGATCCAGTTCCTGTGGGCATCGCCGACCGCCTCCGCGAACGTCATCGGCTCGTCGGGTCCGACGATCGCAACCGAATTCCAGTCGAGCTCGCAGCAGCCTGCGTTCTCCCATGCGAAGCTTCCGCCGAGCGATCCCTCTGCAGTCTGCATCATCCCATCGTGCAGACGGTAGCCTGTGCCGTCCTGCCAGAGGGAATGCCCTGCCTTCAGCGCATCCATCATGCCTTCCGCCTTCCATACCTCTCTCCCGTCCTTCATGCCTTCTTCCCTCCTTCCTGCTCCCTCCACAGCTCGGCGAGGTCGTCCCAGCCCATCTCCTGGCAGAACATCCCTCTGTCCTTGGACGGCGCAGACATCTTCAGCGCCATGCACCTGTCCTCCGTCATCTTCAGGAGGAGCGCATCGGCCTTCTTCGCCATCGTGCGAGCCTCCACCGGATGACGGACCCGAGGACGGCCGTCCGTCTGTCGCTCATTCCCAGTCCTCCACGGTCAGCGCGACGACGTCCTTGGCGGGAACCGCGATCTCGGCTTTGCCCGCATCCTTGAATGCGCACGGCAGAAGGTGCATGGAGAACACACCATCGTTCTCGATGGCGTGCTCCAGCTCGCACATCATCTCCTCCTGCTCGTCCCTCAGCTCGATGCACATGAACACGCGTCCATCGGACAGCTCCATCGTCACGGGCATCCATCCGTCCTCCTGCAGCTTCTCGTACAGCTTCCTTCTGCTCTTGTTGCTCATCTCATTCTCCTCCTGTATCCATTCGTTCCTTCCTTCCATCGAGTTTCCTGTGCACGCCCGTTGCGACGTACACCAGAGGCCTCGTCATTCCGATGGGCCTCACCAGTCCGACGTTGCGCATCCTCATCATCACCGACTTCATGGCCTCGTTGTCCATGTCCAGAGCGGTGCGGATCTGGGCGCACGTCATGCCCTCCGCTCTCGCGGAAGGCGCATCCAGCAGCGCCAGCACGTCGCGGTACGGCGACACGAGCGCCATCTGCGTCTGCATCTTGGTCATTCCTTCGCCTCGTCCAATCCTTCCATGATACATACGCCCTCATGGGCGCACATCCTTATGAAGAGGCGCATGTCGTCCTTGAAGACGAACGACACCTCCTCGCACACCTCCCTCCATGCCTCGCGCGACAGCACCGTGCATGATACCGCAGAGCTGCTCATCATACCGCCGCCCAATACGGAGTGGAATGCGACCGGGGATACGACCTTCTGACCTTCCCCTCCTTCTCCAGCTCGCGGAGCGCGCCCGATACGGGTGCCCCCACCTCCCTCTCGATAGTGATCGAGAGCATAGGCTTGTGAGCCTGTTCCAGGACGGCGAGCGCGGCCTTCTTGTTCCGCTCCCTCTCCTCGATCTGCTTCCTGAAGGCTCCGCCATGCGTGGTGGAGCAGGTGCCTGTGGTACGGATCTCCTTCCTTATGCGCCTCTTCCTCACCTGTTCGGACGTCATGACGGGCTGTCTTCCCTGCATCCAGCTGCCTCTGCCGTTCACGAATCCGACCCATTCGAAATCAGGCACGGCATACCATATCTGGACATGCTGAACCGCTTCCGTGATGCCGTCCTTGCGCTCGTATCTGAGCTTCATGGGCACCCTGTCGTGTCTGGCCGCACCGTTCTTCTCCAATCTGATGAGGCTCTGGTATGCGGTTCCCGCGCTGATGTCCAGCGCATCCATCACATCCCTGCGGATGCACCCCGGATGTTCGAGCACGTAATCCCAGATCTTCTTCTGCATGGTCTCATTCGCATCGGTCGATACGTCAATCGTCAAGTCTCCTGTCATATTCGCATTCTCCTTCATCGCATCTCTTCAGCATCACCACCACCTCGTCTCCGTAATCCGCTCCGAGGAGCTTCAGCTCCCGGGTGAGATTCAGGCCGAGGGACGTGCCGTGCTTGACGACACGCTTGGTCGAGACGATGCTCCTGTTCATTCCTTTCTCATTCCTGTTCACGGCGGGTTCCTCCTTCCGCCCATGATGTACATTACATAATATGTATATAATATGTTCCATCGACTCAAGACAAACGATATATAGGCACTCTGCATAGAGGAGGATGTCGCGGGCCGAGGCACCGACCCTTCGCTAGAGACATGGTCGAACAGCAGCAGACATGAAAGATTCGTTCGACTCCGCCTCTGCCTGCGACACAAGGGCTCGTAGTCTAATGGTCAAAACACCTGGCTCATACCCAGCATCTTGCAGGTTCGAATCCTGTCGGGCCCACCACCTTTCTTCATATCTGCATGTCGCATTCTTTCAAGAAGCGCCGAGCAGACATCCGACTGCTCCGAGGCATGCGGGCGCCCCCTGTGAACCGCGCTCCATTCCGGATATCTATTGCGGGAGCGGCTCGCGTCCGCCGTCTGCTCGGCAGATGAAGCATACATCAAGAGTATATATAGAGAATGGAAGAGGTTTGATAAGAGATTTTCAACGGATGGTTCACATCCAATATGGGAAAACGGTCACCGGAACTTCACCCTCTCCAGACTTATCTTCGAGACATGCGCGGGGAACACGACCTTCTCGATTCCGTCGCAGCCCACGTATGTCACGATCTCTCCTGCGATCAGACGAGCCAGATTATCGCGGGCCTCCTTCTCGGTCTCGAAGTCTAGCCACATGTTGTCGTCCAGAGTCCTGATGTTCACCTGCCACTTCACGATGCCGTGCTCTTCGCACAGCTTCGACAGGCGCAGGGACATCCAGACGACCCTCCCGTCATCGAGGACGTTCTTCAGACCGTCCACCGCATCCTCCGGAACACGGGCTCTGATGAGCAGGTCCCTGCCGTCGCCGCCTGCGACGACATCCTCCAGCCCGGCGCGGATGAGCTTCTCGATATAATTCCTGTTGACGTCATCGAACCTGCTCTCGTACTTCCTGATGAAGATATCAGGGTCGCGGGGCGCGATGCTCATCTGCTTCCACCCCTGCTCATAATCTCGCACAGCCTGTCGAGGCGGTCGGCGATGGCCAGCATGGCATACACCTGCGCCTCGTCCGCCCTGTTCTTCTCGAATATGCACGCCTTCGCGTCCGATACCAGATTCCTGTATCCGTCCATGTCTTCCACCTCGCATCAGGCCAGCAGGGCCGCGATGAACAGCAGGTTCACGATGAAGCCCAGCACGGCTCCTGCAATGGAGTATGCGGCGGGGCTCATGCCGATGCCGTCGTCCTTCATGGCGACGCATAGCACCAGCACGAGAACGACTGCTATGACGGCGCCGATGAGGCCCAGCAGTATGGTCATGAGCGCTCCGAGCGCCAGTCCGATCAGATTCATTGAATTCTCATCCATCTTATTCACCTTCATATCAGTAAGAGATTCGAGCACCGCGCACCAGAGTTGCAAGCCCGGCGGAGAATGTGAAAAGCATGGCTCCGACAGATATGCCCGTTCCTACGGTTTCATCGATAAACAGATGAATGACAACCGCAAGGCAGAAGGCTGATATGCCCCCGCCGATTGCGAATGCCCAGGATTGCGAGTAGGACAGATCCAGTTTGATGGCTATCAGGATGCATATGAGAGGCAGGAACCCTCCGATCAGCTCTCCGATTATCACCAATATGTCTTCTTCCATGTCTGTTTCACTCCTATATTTCAGTAAGAGATTTCAAGATGTTTAACCTTGTTTCCTGCACGCACGACCCTCCTGCATGTAGATTCGTAGACTCTGCCATGCTCGAACCCCTCGCGGTACGCCTGCCCGCAGGCCTCGCACAGCGGAGGGGCGTTGTCGAACACGTGGACGGCCTGACGGGTGCAGAATGCGCACTTCATGCCTCCTTCCTCCCGAACTTCCCGCATCCGTTCTTCTCGGGACAGAAGCCGAGGCGATGGCACTGAGGCATGAGCAGATTCAGGAACGCCGTCTGCGGTTCCCACTCCTTCTCGGAGGACGGCTTCACGAGGATGCCAGCATCGAACATGGCATCCAGCACCTGCCTCGCCATCTCATCGGCGAGAGCGCGGATTTCATCCTGGGCGCGGGCGCATCTCCGCAGGCCCAGGAAATGACTGAGTTCGCGGAGATTCATCGTCACTACCAGATTGGTGCAGCATGCGTTGGGAAGGACATAGCGGGCATCCTCCTCAGGGATGCCTGCCTCCACCATGTCGCTATACAGCGACTGGGCATAGGACATGTATTCCCGGAACTCGTGGGCGAAGTCTTCGGATGCCTCCACGATCTCCCCACGTACCTCCTTCGTGAACCACACATCGCCTTCCTTGATGGTCTCGGGCATGACGTAGCCGAAGTCCTCCATGTCCACGTAGCGTTGCGACTGCTGGCTGTTGTGTACGACGAATCCATCAGCTATGAAATTGTGATACGGATCTGGCATGATTACATCATATGTATCTTCATATCCGTAATAGTTGATCGACGTTATCTCCGACAAAACTATGCGTTGTGTGATTTCCTTTCTATGAATTGCTTTATGGCAAGATACGCACAATTCGATCAGATTCGTATCATATTCTGTCAGATCCTTGTTCATGTGATGGAATTCCGTAACCCCATGGAACCCGCATAGTTCACACACATTCGTTCTTTTAGGATACATTATGCGGGCGGTTCTGGCACGGAATCCACCGTCTGTAATATCATCTCCCTTCCAGATACAATCCTTTGATACACCGCATATGTCAGCAATATCTTGCTGAGTCATATTCCTCACATGATACATTTCATAGAGCCAATCTTTGTCTTTATATGAATTCTGACCATTGATGTAGACTCTCTCTCCAACTTCGATATCCTCTAGTGCTTTCCATCCATTTTCGGTAAGGAATCCATGTTCTTTGGTAGTGCGGATTTCATACCCATGAACTGTTCTGACAATGTATGTCGGTTTGATGCCAGAATATACAATCTCAAGAGGGCGATTATATCTGATATTGCCATTTGATTCGTCCACGCATCTCAATTTGAGATTGTTGAAATACTGCGGAGTCAAATCATATAGTTCACGAATCGTCCTACCATTGGTTTTTTGAGATGATGTACGAATCCTGGTATCTCCCGATACGCAGTAGGATGCCAGCCTATGCCTCACCAGCTGGTGCGAGCAGGCGCGGGAGATGCCCTCGATCGTGAATGTCACGGCGACATGCTCCAGGATGGACAGATGTCCGCTCTCGACCGCTCTCATGAGGCCTCCGCGCTTCGGCTCCGTCGGCATCTCGGAGGACACGCAGCAGGACGCGGCGAGCATGGCGGCATTCCAGCCGTCCATGCGGATGAGCGCGACCTTCATGCGATCTCCCTCCACTCGTCCATGGAGGTCTGCTTCGGATGCTCGAAGGCATCCTCCAGCTCCGCGAACATCCTCTGCAGCTCGGGTTCGAGCCTGTGGACATTCCTCACGCGCATCGTCAGGGATGCGCCGGTGAGGGCGTTGCGCTTGTGCACATCGATGTCCGTCATCTCTCCTCCCCCTCGTTGATCCAGCGTTCCAGCGCTCTGGCGCAGGATACGCACAGCACTGCGGTCGGTCTGCTCTTCAGAGATACAGGCAGGAACTGCACCTTGGCGAACGGCTCGCCGGGCTCCACCCTGCCGCATCTGTCGCATATGACGCCCATCGGCATCTTCGATCCTCCTTCTCCACCGTGCATCTGCTCACATCGATGAGGCATGTAGGGGATTTGTAGCCATCCCACTGCTGATAGAGGAAGCCATATTCGTCAATCCAGTACGAAGCGTGGCAACTCGAGTGAATCTTCCTGCCCTCTGCCAGCGCCTTCAGGATGTCCTTCGGGTCGTTCTTCGGCTTCTCGATCTCGCATTCCTGATTAAGGTGCACCCTTGAGAGGGTATCGCCGTATCCGCGATCCCACCTCTCCATGATGCGTCCCTTGTCGTCCAGAAAGAGAGTGAAGGATTCCGCTTTCGGGCGCACCTCCTCCCCTGCGAGCAGGGCCTCCATGGTCTCCCTGGCGTTCATTCCCCCGTCCTCCTGTTGGCCTTCTCGGCGAACTCCTTGAGCCATCCCGGCTTCCTGACATCGACATCCCCTGCGGCGAATGCGAACCCGCAGTCGCATCCGATGATGACTGATTCGACCGTCGCCATGTAATCGTCGAGGTTCTCGGCGAGCTCTCCGAGGGCCTTCCTGTCGAAGGTTCCGTCGGGGGCCATGACGCTCTTGAGCTCTTCGAGGGGGTCGCCATCGAAGTCGTATAGGTCGAGGTCATCGAGGGTCAGCACGCGCCCGCATATGGGGCAGTGCTTGAATGCGATCATTCCTTTCCCTCCTTGTCCTTATCCGCCTTCATCTCCAGCGCGGTTCTCTTTATGCTGCTGAACAGATTCCTGGCATGCCCGGAGACCCAGCGGATATCCGAATCCTTAGGGGCAGTGCGGATCATGTCGAACTCGCAGAGGTAGATGTTCACCCAGCACGCACCTTCTTCATGCACGTTCATGGCTTCTTCCAGCACATCGTCTCCGACTTCTTCGGCGAGCTCGTCGATCTCCCTGTCCAGATTCACGAACGCATTGTTCATGAACTTCTTGAGCAGAGTCCTTGTGTCCATCATTCCTTCTCCCCCACATGCTCCGTGCCTGCATTCAGCATCCCGCGCAGCTCCTCCAGCTCCATCTGCGTCAGAGGGAATGTGGCGAGACTGTTGCCCATTATCGCCCTGATCTCGATGTACCTGCCGTCGCATTCCAGCACAGGATAGACCCACAGCTCGTTGCCGTTGCAGTCCATATCGTGCCACGCCTCCGTCTTCATTCCTCATTCCTCCTCTTCATCATCCTTCTTCTCTGCGACTCTTCCCTGCTTCCAGACATCCAGAGACCTCATATGGTTCATAACGTCGATATTGCACATCATCATCTCCGATGCCGCATCGAACAGCGCCTTTGTCCGCGCCTTCCACCTGTCCATATCCAGCGCATCGGACATGTCCAGTTCGCAGAGCTCCTTGACGTTGGCGAAAATATCGGTGCTGAGGCTCAGATACGAATGGCAGGTAAACATCTGCTTGAATTCATTGGACGGCTCATCTCTGCGTATCTTCTCCAATCTGTCCTGATCCTTCTGCAGCCTCATCACTGCATCCTTCAATCTCTCAAGGTCTTTATCGCTCAGGTCCTTGAAGCCGGAGCCGGGGAAGAAGCCCCTCGGCAGAGCGGTCTCATCTGTGATCCTGAATTCGTCTTTTTTGAATCCATCTTTCTTTTCGCTCATTCCTCATTCCTCCTCTCTCATCCTGTATTCCCTCATCGTTCCCGAGTCCAGCTCGCGCGGGTCGCCCCTCGATTCGAGCCACTCTATGCACGCCAGCTCCTCTCTGCGGATGTCCGCATCGGGGCCATCGTGCCCGAACCGCTTGAACATGTCGAGTTCGGCCAGCAGATGCGCCTTGTACCTGTCGCGCCTCGCCCTTGCGAACTCCTTCGCCTTAGCATTGCTCTTCGGATTCCCCATCCTCATCCTCCTCCCTCGTCCCGCGACGCATGGCCTTGATGGTCACGCCCACGACATCGCCGGGCCTGACGCCCAGGTGCTCCAGCTCCCTGGTCAGATTGACCATGGGGCGCCCCGTACCCGGCTTCCTGGTCACGACGACCGTCGTGCGGGTCATATCATTCTCTCTTCCTATCTCCTGCGGCATAGTCCGCATCTCCTGCCGGGTTCTCCCCGACAAGACATCGTATGCGAACCGCGTATATAAGATTTACATTAACGGCGTGTATTATTTGAAGAAAAGATAAAAGAAAAAGGTTTGAAACGATGCCATGGCATCGATGATCCCGATATCGGAGGTCCCCATCAGCCATCTTCTTCAGGCGCTTCAGCTCCGCGATGCGACGGACGATGAGGTCGGACGCGCCTGCGAAGAGCGATGCGGAGCCGCACACCATGGCCTGCACCCTGTACGACTCCGCATCCGCCATATGCTTCAGCGAATCGTTCAGCCTCTCCTGCGTGCGCCACGATTCCATCAGCATGCCGCGGACCTCGCTCCACTCGGATATCCGCGAATCGCACCATGCGGACAGCTCCGCCCGCTGCGACGCATCCAGCGACTCGAACGGCACGCCCTCCGTGACGGACGAGGGATCGAACACCTCGTCCCCGAGGGCCTCCTCGATGGTCATATCGACACCTCCCTGCCTCCGTCCGCCCTGACGCACGCCTGCATCATGCGCACGGTCCTGCGCGACACCGGACGCCATCCCGCGCCCACGACGAGCCTGCCGTTCGGGCCCGATATCATGATGCACCTCTGCCCCGACCTCGCCGTGCCTTCGACGAGCTTCGGCGGACATCCCGCGCTCCTCTGCACCTCCGTCTCGTCCAGACGCACGCGGGCGACCTCCATCCGCCCCTTGGCGGGAAGGCGCACCGCGCGGACGCGCCTGCCGTATGCCGATGACGGTATCAGCGCATTCTCGAACGCCGCGCGACGCTTCTCCTCCTCCTCGGCCTCGGCCGTCCCGTCGGACACGGGCCGGAGAGGGACGGGCGTGCCGTCGGGCTCGCACAGCACCGCGAACCTCATATCGACGGCCTTCGCATCCTCCGCCGCCTGCGTCATCGCCTGCACCTCGGCCCGACGATGAGCTTGGCGAACACATCGCCTATCCTGTACGACATGTTCGACCTGCTGAGCTCGCGCCATCTCCCGCTGTGGCCGTCGCCGTCATGGTCCTCCTGATAGTCGATGGCATGGCACATCTCGTGCCACAGCACGGAGCGCATCATCCAGCCCATGCTCCTGCCCTCCCATGCCGACGACAGCCTCACCTCGCTCCTGTCCTTCCAGGACGTGCAGCGCCCCAGAACGCCTCTGCCGAGATCCGAGAAGCCCATGAACGTCACGGGATCGGCGATGCCGTACTCCTTCTTCCATATGTCCAATTGCCTTTGTATCCTTGCGTCTTCCGCCATATCGATATCCTCCTACCCTTCGAGGGTATGATGAAGTATATCGAAAGAATGTATAAAACGGTTTTGAAGAGGTTTCCGCCCCGATGCGCTCAGGACGACGCCGGAACATCCGAAGGATCGATGCACGGCACCAGGCGCGCAGGCGACTGGAGGAGCACACGGCTCATCCACGGCACGCGGACGCCCATGACGTCCCATGCGGAGCCTCTCGCAGGCTCGACGCGCACCGCATCCTCCGCCATCGCGCACACGTCCTCCTCGGACGCATCCGGATGCAGAGCCGACGCCAGCTCGTGCGCCACCCACCATGCCGATGCGGACACCGTGAGGCCGTCATGCGTCCTGACGACCCATGCGCCTCCCGCGGCCCTGCCGTCCTCCTTCCTGTCTTCTCCTCCGGCCTTCTTCTCCGCCGTGCGCAGCGCGGGCATGACGCGCGACTCGTAGCACCATCTGCACACCGGACCCCTGCATACGGGTTCTCCGAGCGAGGGCATCGCCCCCGCCTCGCGGCCGCATAGCGAGCAGAGCGTCACAGGTCCTCCTCCGTGAAATCGTCGATGATGTCCAATTCCTTCATCTCCGCACCATCATCCCCGTCATTCTTCTTATTCCTGCCGTTCCCGGCGGAGGACGGAGCAGGGGACGGAGCGGAAGGCGGAGCAGGCGCACGATGCTGCAGAGCGTATTCCTCCTCCTCCTTCGACCTCTGCTCCGCCTCCCTCTCGCTCCTGAGCCTGTCCGCGGCGGCCTTCCTGCCCTCCGCGCGCTTCCGCGCATCCGCGTCGAGCTCCTCCTGCGACTTCGGCTCCGCCAGCTCTGCGGCCGTCGGCGCGATGGCATCGGTCTTGCAGGCGAACACGTAGACGGTCTTGCGCGATGCATCGAAGCGCAGGGTCGTCCTCCTCATGCACATGTTGTATTCGGTGCAGAGCTTCGACCGCACCTGCGTCCTGGGCATCGGTCTCCCGCGCCCCGATTCCACCATGGATTCTACATAAGCGTCGTACACCTCGCCCATCGTCCTGCCATCCAGCCAATTGCGGATGGCCTCGCGGTCCAGGCTCCCCACCGCCTCCGACAGGAACTCGCACAGGCTCTCCTGCATGCAGAAGTCGAACCTCATGTCCAGAACCGACTGCGGAGGCTCGAACTCGCACGCCCCGCTCCACAGGAACTCCAGGAACGCCTTCAGAGAATGGTACGCCAGCCATGCCAGCCCCTCCTCCGACCCGAGGGCGTCGTATATGCGCGCCGCGGGATCCTGGCGGGTGACGCAGGGGAATATGACCATGCGCCTCATCATGCCGCTCGACGTGTCGCCGAAATCGGGGATGGAGTTGGCCGCGAACCAGAGCTTGGCCTTGTTGACGAACCTGGAGATGTCCTTGTACTTCTGCTCCATGTCCCACGGCCTGCCCGCCGCCAGAGCCTTCAGGAGATCGCTGTCCACCCTCGCGCCCGACGCATCGCCCGCCTCGTCGCACAGATTGGCGGCCATGCCCCTGAGCCTCGACAGCCCGAACTGCGTGCTCAGCTTGGAGGGGCTCATGCTCGACACCCTCTCGGACCCCAGCATCCTCTCTATCGTATTGAGCACCGCCGATTTGCCCGTCCCCCCGGGGCCCATGAGGACGAACAGCGCGGGAGGCGACAGGACCTCGGAGTACAACGTGTAGCCGATGCAGGTCAGCATGAAATCGACCATCTCGTCGCTTCCCAGGATCCCGCGCCACACGCCCCTGATGCGCCCCTCGACCCCGGGATCCAGCGCGACATCGGGATCGTACCGCGCATGTATGTGCCCCTCGAACGCCACATCGGGGATGAACGGCACCATGCGCGCCTGCCCGACGTTGAGCAGGCCGTTCTCGAACGGGATGAGCCATCCGCCGTAATCCGCTTCGAGCTCCGCCGTCGCGGTATCCGACGCGACCCTCGAAGGATCGGCGATGACCTGCCAGTACGACACGATGTCCGAGAACCGCGACCGCGCCAGGAGGGTCTTGCAGCCGACATCCCTCAGCCCCTCGACGACCTCCGCGTACATGGCGTTCTCCGATGACGGCTGCAGGAACCGCCCGTCGAACCGCATGACGACGTCGCCGACGTACCTGTAGCCTCTGTCGCGGAGGAACTCGGCGATGCCGATGTCGGCGGGCTTCAGCTCCCCGCCCTTCGCCGCCGCCACCATCCCTCTGGGATCCGGAGCAGGCTCGGGCAGCTCGCCGTAGTTCGTCCCCGTCGGGCACATCTCCACCTTCCCGCATCTCCCGCGCATCTCGCGCAGAGCGGAATCCATCACGGAACAATCGGTCATGATATCCGCTCCGCCATAGGCGGACCCGCGTATAAAGCACTGCCGTGCATCCATCCCCATCCATCCGCCCCTGCCCCGCCCCCGGGCCGTCCGGAGGAGGGACGGAAGGCGGCGGAGGGCTGGATGGATGGTCTGCCGTCGCGGCGAGGGCGGGCGAGGATGGGCGAGGGCGGGAGAAGACAGGGAAGCGGGGGGATGAGGGGGGACGGAACAGGGACGGAAGAGGGGCGGAAGAGGGGCGGAAGAGGGGCGGACGGAAGCGGCCGAAGGCCGTCGAGGAAGCGCCGGGAGAGGGATGGAATGAGGGTGAAGAGGGTGCCGGAAGAGGGATGGAAGGAGGCGGAACGGGAGAAACGGGCAGATCCTGCCATCGAGGGGCACATGCATCAGATGCGGGGGATTCGGGGTAGAAATACATCGAGGGAGGATACCGAGAGGGGCGATTTGATGCATGTGATTTTCGGGGATTGTGTTAACGGCGTTTAACGATGTATAGAATTGTACAATTAACAGGGGTTAAATGAATGTTTCTGTACATCGATTTTTGGGAAACACGTATAAAATACTTTTCGTGATATCAGGCGGAGATGAGGGGGAAAGATAGATATAGAAGCGCAAATGGATGGGGAAAAATACATTGAGGGAGTGTAGAAATGCATGGAGTGATGTATGGGACGGAGAGGGAAGGGTGTATATGGGAGATGAGGGGGGATGAGGGGGAACGAGGGGGGATGAAAGGGGATGAAAGGGGATGAAAGGGGATGAAAGGAGGAGAACAGAGGGAAAAACAGAGGGAAATCGGAAGGAAAGCGGAGAAAAAAGAGAGGGAAATCGGAGGGGAACCGGAGGGGAACCGGGGAAACGGGACGCAGGGGAGGGGACGGGACGCGGGGAGGAGGGAGCGGACAGGAAGGAGCGGAGCGAAGAGGAGAGGACGGAGAGATCTAGAAGGAATAAGGGGAGAGGAAGGCGCATCCTCCGCCTCTGGCACATGCGATATCGGAGGAGGGCGGGGAAGGGATGGAGGAGAGATGGAGGAGAGATGGAGGAGGGATGGAAGAAGGCGGGGAGGGGATGGAAGGAGAGGAGGAATGGAAGGAAACGGGGAAAAACAGGGAAAAACGGGGAAAAACGGGGCGAAACGAGGGGGAGGAGGGAGGGAAAAGGGGGGATTGATGTATGTGATGTATGTGATGTATGTTCTTTTTTTCTTTTAAAGGGGAGGGGAGGGAAGTAGTATATAAAGATATAGGTATACACATACACACACATGAGAAGAGTTTCGGAATTTCACATGCATCACATGCATCAACCTGCATCACGTACTGTTTCGGTATCCGAATCCCGGCGGCCTTGCGTATCTATCGCGCGCGCCCGTTGCGCATGATTATATACGCGCACGCGCATCTCTATAAGCGCGGAGTCGGTGCGGCCGAAGGGTCGTCCCGCCATGATATCCCCGGCTCCGCCGCCCCTTTCTTAGTCGCGTACATGGGCGTGCGTTCCTACTACGCGCGCGAGTGCGTTGCGGCACTCGACGCCGACGGCTCGGTGCGAATTTCCGTTTCCTGCCCCTTTGCAGGCGTTTTACGGGACTTTCTCGGCTCAAAGGTATCCCACATCCTCTTGCGTCCCGTTCGTGGCAGGAAGGGGCGTTTCCGTGCGTTTCGCCTGCTGCCGCCCCGCCGACGGGGGGAAGGGGCTCCGGGACGGCCCTCCGAGGCCGGTTCGGGGTCGAAGCAGTTGGATGATATACGATTTCCGTGCATCAACTCACATACCCTTTTCGACCGCGACTTCTCCGGCCCCGTCGTCCCCGGGGCTTTCGAATGCATCGTGCGGATGCATCGGATTCGGCTCGAAAGGGGCTCGAAGCATGCATCCATCCATGTTCATCCAACCTCTCGTTGGACGTTTGCTTTATATACAAGTTTCAATTTAAACCCCTGTTAACTTTCTCTATTCCGTACAACAGGCGAATGTATCATTCTCATTCTCCCCTCTCTTCCGCCTCTGTCTCCGATCCCGGGGGCGGGACCGTCTCCGCGATGCCTTCCGCTCCGCATGCCCCACCTCCGGGGGAGAGGGGACCCCACCCTCCGCCTGCTCCCGGGATCGATGCGCAGGAGGAAGAGGATGCGGATGATGGGATGGGATCGACGGAGGACCGGACCCCGTCGGCGCGCCGTTCCCTCGGGAACGCCGTTCCCCCGAGAGGGGGGAGGATGATGGAAGAACGATGGAAGCTGTTTGCCCCCGTCGCGGACGACGGGGAGGGGAGGAGGCATCAAGGGGTTCTGAGGAACTCCTTGAAGATCGCCTTCAGGCACGGCACGGCTATCGAATTCCCCGCCTGCCTGTACAGGTCGGTGTCGCACAGGCCGAGGCCCTTCGCTCTGCGGAAGGCCTCGTCGGAGAAGCCCATCAGGCGGAAGCATTCGAGAGGCGTCAGCTTCCTGCACCTCGTCTCCTGTCCCGGCAGCTCCACCTTCGGTATGTGCCCTCCGCCTGCGGCGGTGACGACGGTCGGGGACAGTCCTTCGGGCGAGTATATCCGACGGATGCACTCGTGGCCCTTCCCCGCAAGGGTCGCGGTCTGCACGCATACGAAGTTGTCCGTCTTGCGCGAGCCTGCGCAGGTCGTGACGGAGAAGGCGATGTCGTCGGCTCCCTTCGGCTTGAACGCGAACCCGTTGCCCTTCCCCGCCTGCTTGGCCGTGCTCCTCATCAGCCCTTCGAGGCGCGACTCGGACAGGTAGTACTTCTCGGGCACATCGTCCGCAGGCTCCAGCACATCCTTCAGCACGCGTCCGTCGGGGCACGGCTCCGGCCATTGGAACGAGCCGAGCCCTCCCTCGGATCTCAGGATGGATATCATGAAGCATCTCTTCCTGTTCTGCGGAACGCCGTAGTCCTTGGCGTTGAGGACGCGGTACGAGGACTCGTAGCCCATCGCGTCCAGCTCCTCCACCAGACGCGTGAACTCCGCGATGTTCCGCTTGTTGAGGATGGCGGGCACGTTCTCCATCAGCAGCGCATGGGGGAGCGTCTCCTCGTCCTTCGCCTCGCGGAGGAGGCGGATGACCTCCCAGCACAATGCCGACCTCGTCCCGGTCCCCTCGGCCATGCCTTTTGCGACGCTCGATGCACCGCTCAGATCCTGGCATGGGAACGACCAGGTCACGAGGTCCGCCTCGGGCAGACGCTCCACCTTCGTGATGTCCCCGAGGTTCGGCGTCGGCCCGTGGATGGCGCAGTACGACGCGTACGCCTTGTCATCGATTTCGCAGCAGATGTATTCCCAATTCGGGTCGAGTTCGGACATGGCCTGCCTGGTCGCTCCGATTCCACTGAACAATTCTATCATCTTCAGCTTCTCATTCATTCCTCTTCCTCCTTCTCTCCGATCTCATTCCTCAGCAGCTCGGACCACCTCTCGGAATAGATCCAAGGCGCATCCTGCAGCTCATCGTCCTTCAGTCCGCGGCAGTCGCGCACCTCGTCGCAGTACAGAAGCATCGTGACGTCCCCGAGGGTTGCCTGCACCGCGATCGTGGGCCTGCATACCTCGATGGACACCTCGTCCGCGCACAGGTCGGCGATGGGATCGTAATCGACATCCTCCGGCCTGTTCGACCTGTTGACCATTATGATCTCTATGCGACCGTCGGAGAGATCCGCGAGGGTCATCTGCGTCCACACATCTCCGTTCTGCATCATTCCTCTTCCTCCGTGTAGTCCTTGATGCACCTTCCTTCGGGGTCGCATACCATGTACACCCCTCCGCATCTCCTGTCCCTGTACCGCCTGCGGTTCGCTTCGGTCATGCGGCTCCATCTGCGGTCCGCAAGGTCGAGGGCCTCCTCGGCGGTGTCGAACCTCATGATGTCTCCGCAGTTGCCGTTGTACCACTCCAGCGAGAATCCCCTGTCCATCTCACTCGCCCTCCTCTATGGTTTCCTCATAGCGTCCGTTGTCGTCCAGCCTGTCCAGCGGTCCGTCGCATTCGCGCCAGAATATCGACGTCGGTGACATCAGCGGACCGATGAACCTTGCGACGTCGTCGCTCTCCGCTTCGAACTTTGCATATGCGCAGTACTTGAAATACTGCCTGTACGTCCTCCTCGGCAGGCCGTCCACGACCCTGTAGACGATGCCGCTGTCATCCTCCGTCTCGGTCGCGTGCGCCGCCACCTCATCTCTCAGGTCCTCCGTGTTCGCGTCGGCGCATCCGTCCGTATGCACCATGAGGGACAATCCGAGGTCCAGCATGACCTCGAACATCCCGTCCTCGCACGCGTTCACGTTCGCTATATCCATCAGCTCCCTGAGCGTCCTTCTGTCCATCTTCCCGGCCGTGTCGTCCACCTTCGCCGCTCCGAGAAGCGGAGAGCCTTCATCCTCGGTCTCCGTCGCGCGGATTCCCATGCTGGTGAGCGTGCATATGATGAAGCTCGCCCAGCCGTTGCTCTCGGTGAGCCTGTCGTCCATATCGATGAGCTTCAGGCCCGACGTCCTCCGCTCCCATTCGAGAGCGGCCTTCTCGACCTTCCGCCTGTCCTCCGCGCTCGCGTCCGCATAGCGGACCATCGCGTCGCTCACACTGTCGCAGTACCTGCAGAATATCCTGTACTCTATCGCCATTGCAATCATCTCCTGTATATGATAAGGGGTTTGGGGAAGAGGTTTCAGCGGATGAGCCGAACCGTCGGCTCGCATTCCCTGTACATCCGCTCCTTCATGCGCTGGTATCCGCCTTCGATGAGGATGGCTTCTCTGAATTCCTCGCGCGGTACACGCCGTTCCAGCGCGTACCTGTGCCCGTTGTAGTGGTAGCACTGCGCGTACACCATGTACTCGTCTTCGACACGCGTATCCAACGGCAGCCCCGGGCTGCCTTTGGACCTTATCTCGTGAGCGTCGTATGTCACGTCTCCGTACATCCTATTCTCCTATGGTATATCGCATTCGTGTATTTAATGCTCTCCGTCCCCGTCGCCATGCGGTATCCTCGGGAACCGCCAGCCATACCGTGCGCTCGTTCTCGTCCTCGAACGGGCTGACGATGCGCGCGCCTCCGAGGTCCTCCGCCTGCTCGACGAAGCTCTCCATCCTGTCCCTGGTGCAGTTCACAGTCGCCAGCACCACAGGCGGATCGCACATCGCCACAACCTTCACGATGTATCTGTCGCCTGTATTCTCCATGGTCCTATCCATGTTCTCATCTCCTTCCGTGTATCGCTCGGTCGCGGGTCGGTCGGCTTGCGCCGGCCGGCCATTCGCGCCTGCGCGCGGGGGGAACCGCGCGCTCCGCCTTACCGCCTGTATCTCTGCTCGGCGGTTTCGAGATAGCAGCCCTCGGATGCCATCTCGCGCCTTACATCGTCCTCGATGTCCTCGTGCGAACGCCTGTCGAATCCCGTCTGGCGGTTGTAGATGCCGTTGACGACATCCTGTATCTCGCACCATGTGACGCAGCCTGCCATGTCCTCCCTCCTCGCAGGATGTCCAGCATCTCCGGCCTTGTCCAGACGTCTATGGCGGCCTGCTTCAGCGCGGCCGTCATGCTCATCCTCTCATTGCATGAGCGGTACATATTGGCCACCGTATCCACCCTCTTCTCCTCGGGCGGATGGTTGATGGTCCATGAGTTCTGGTCGAGATACTGGGATGTCCACACCCATATCTCGCCCTTCTCGTCACGGCTGGACCATACCTCCTGATGGAATCCTCTCGGCGTCCGCATCAGCTCTCCGACCGCCTGCTTCACTCCATGCACCTTGATATCCCTGCTCATCTCAATCCTCCTCCTCATCCTCATCCTCATCTTCTTCCGTGTACTCTTCGAGTTCCCAGCCGTTGCCTGACCATACGGCCTGATAGACGCCGCAGAAGTCCGCGGCAATCAACTCCAATCCGCAGCGCGGGTCATCGAGGTCAACAGTCGTCAGCCCGATGTTCAGTCCGTCAGGATACCGCTCGCACAGGACCTGGCACAGGCGTGCCATGCCGTACTCCGCGTCATTCGCGGGGTCGCGGTATCCCCGCGCCTTCATCTCCTCCAGCGCGTTCTCCAGCGTGCCCTTGTCGAACCAGTGGACATAGATGCCCGCGGTGACGTCGCTCATGTTTCCAGTCGATACTATGATTGCTCTGTTTCCCATTCTGCTCATCTCCTGCTGTTCTCGAGTCTGTTTCTTGAAGAGGTTTGCACGGGCACCACGCTATCCGATGCCCGACAGTCCCTGCAGTACTGCGACGACCACCAGGCACCGCAGTACATACACCTATAACGTGTACGTGTATTTGAATCCTCCTTCATGCCCTCATCGCCTCGTCGAGATGGATGCGTCCGAACGGAGTGCGGATATACCAGCGTCCTCCTGCCGTCTCGTATATCCTCGCCTTCAGTATGCGGCCGCGATCGTCCGTGTATCTGTACCACAGGCGCGGATACGGGTCAGGGGTCAGGTCCATGGCTTCTATGCCCAGGTCTGCGACGACATGGAAGGCTGCGAACGGCTCCTCCGGAATGTCCGCGTGCATCTCAATCCTCCTCCTGTTCGGGCCTGCGCGCCTTCGCCGTCTTCGTGTACGCCTTGACGTTCACGAGATGGAATCCCAGGCGGTTGGATACATGGCCGTTCCATATCTTTCCGTCCAGCCACCGCTTGCCGGCCGCGGATACCGCGCGCACGGTCCACACGTTCGTACCGTCGTGATGGTATGACTTGGCCCCCAGCGTTCCCTTGGACGTCAGGAAATACTCCACCTCGTCTATCCCGCTGCCCGTCCATACGGCCTGTTCGAAACCGCCTGCGTCGCCTACCAGCATCCCCGTGGTCCGGAAACCGTCCCACGCGTCTATCAGTCCGCATAGGACCAGCGGACCGTTCGCGGCCATGTCGTCGATGCACGCCATCGCCTGCTCGCTTGTCAGTGTCTGCATCTCAATCATCCTCCTGCTCGGCGTCGCGCTCGGCATAGTATTCGCGTGCGTCGTGGTACCGCCTGTCCGCGTCGCGCTCGTGCGTGTCGCGGTCCCATTCCCATGCGGCCGCGGCTTCCCTGTCCCTCTCGGCCAGCTCGGCCATGTCCTGCTCGTATCTCATCTGCGCTATCGTCTTCATTGTCGCTATCTCCTTGGGTTGTGTTGCGGGGTTTCCACCCCGCGGGGTATTCATAGGATGGTCTGGAACTCCTTGGATTTGGGTCCGTGGTATCTCAAAGCGATACGCCTGACCGTCGGCTGGCTGGCATACCAGTCGTCTTTTGAGCCGTCCACCCAGCCAGAAGGCAGCTCGAAGTCCTTAGGGACCACGATGGCCTGGCGGTCCGAGTCCTCGATAAGAAGGTCTTCGAGTCCGCCGTAGCTCAGGACGATCGTGAGGTTCGGGGGGAACGACGCGCTCATCTCGTGAACCATCCTCACCATTTTCGAGTATGCGTAGAACTGGATGGTAGGATGTTTCCTGGCCAGCTCCATCCAGCCCTTCAGATAGGCCCGATTGAAGAAGTCCCCGCTGTCATGAATCCGTACATAGGGCTTCAAGTCCAGCGTCTCGGCCTGGGCTTCCGTCGCCGTCAATTCCCCATCCAGCATTTTCCATAGGGTACCCTTGAAGTACATGACCAAGTTCTCCATGTGGCCCTTGGATGCCATCTTCATGCGGCCGTTGCACGCGTAGCAGCCCTTTTTACACTCGCCTGCATTCGGGCAGGTCAGGCCAGCGGGCATACTGAACGACTTGAGCAGTATATCGGGATGCTTTGCCATAGTGGCCTTCATCTTCGTGTTTCCAGTACTCAGCGCATTTTTGAAACTCATTTCAATCTCTCCTATTCTTTTTACGAAACTGTTTGATGTTGTCGGTTATAGATTGGGGTCCGCGTTCCCTCATCGTCGTCGGACCCCGTTCAATCATTCAGCACCTCATGCACTCATCCAAGTGGATGCGTCCTGTCGGCGTGCGGATGTACATACGTCCGCGGGCCGTCTCGTAGATTCTGGCCTTATGGATGTATGCACACCCAGAGTATCTGTAGATGATGCGGTCATCTATCCCGCATTCAACCTTTAGAATCTCGATGCCCATGTCCGCAAAGATGCGGTAGATTGCTATCGGCTGGGTATAATCCGTGTTCATCTTCAGCACCTCCATCCGCTGGGCCTCGTCTCATGCTCGGCCTCTCTCAGCAACTCGCGGATGTCCGCGTCCGAGATATCCGACGGCATTCCAGAATCCCATTCGGCGACGTCCTCAGAGTTGAATTGATGCCATGGATGGCCCTTCATGAGCCTGTCGTTCGCGGTCCTCGAATAAGGCCCGTAGACGGTGATATCTCCGCTGTTGTTGTCATAGATGGCTGTGAACCATAGCCTGGTTCTGAACTTGATGCCCTTCGTTGCGCTGGGTGATACCCTTACAGTCATTTAGTTCCCCTCCTCATCGACCCACACGGACCCGATAACCATGTCCGCGTATGCATCGTACGCGTCGTCATGCGTGTAGTCGTAGTGGCCGTTCGACCAGCACGGTACGTACTCGTCGGCCTTGGAATCCCAGTAGAAACCGAACCCGACGCCAATCACGTAGCCGTGGCGTGCTTGAGCCAGTGCTATCAGCTCACAGTCGGATGAAAACCCGACCTTTAGGACGCGCATACCACTTACGTTCACCTTATCGCGTTCAGCCAGCATATCGATTGTCGCGCCTATCGTCTGCAAATCCGTAGCCAATCCAGTAATCATATCCATTACCTCCTATTGATGTGCAAAGGGTTTAGTACTCGGCTCCTAGCAGTTTGCACGCGGTTCTGATTGCGCGCGCTCTTACGTCCTTAGGGACATAATAGAACATGAGATTGTGGATAAGGAACCCGTCCTCAGCCCACATTTCATGGCCTATCTTATCGGGTCCGATGAGCTCAACAGTGTTGTGAAGGTCGGGATGGGTAACGAATCTCCATCCGCGGATAGTCCAAAGGGTCTCACTCATCGTCATCATCCCCATCGTCGGCGTTCCAGTCCTCACATAGAACGCGGTAGTTCAGGCACTCGTTGCCGATCCACATGACCGCATCGCCCATTCCCCAATCCGAATCATGTGTTTCGAGGACGGTATCGTCGTCGTCGAAATAAGACAACGAATCCAGCATATCCTTTACAATTTCACGCATCTTACCTACAGTAACAACCATTTCAATCAACCTCTTTTATAGATGCGGGGTTTCCACCCCGCGGGGTATTCTTACTTCTTTTTCACCGTTATTTTAACGGCGCATGGGATTTTTGCCGTGAACTGGGCCATCTCTTCGCCAGTGAAATACTGGGAATAGTCCTTTAAGGACGGCTTCAGTTCGTCGGCCAGGCATTCGCGCATTCTGGAATCCCGTTCGGGATAGAGTGCGCGCGCTTTTTCGTAGTCGGGCTTGGTTTCGACGCCAGTCGAAACAGTCAGTACGAAATTTCCAGAATCGTACTTTACGCCAGTCCCACCCATTTCGACAATCTCGGCCCTCAAGGCGTCCATGCGGTCCTTGAGAGCATCGGCCTGGCGTCTCGTGCGGATATAATCCGCGATTTTTGCATCCAGTTCTGCATCCATTGCACTACCTTCTTGTTGCCACTTATGCCCGTGGCTGGCTGTGGCGCGTCGCCATGGACCAATCCAACCCTTGGATTGGCAACCCATACGTGCGCGCATTCACACACTTACAACCACCTCTACCGTCGCACTTAAGGGACCTCCTCAAGTACCCACATATCAGGGACACATGCACGACATATGCTAGTATTGGGGCGTTACCCCCTGTGTTCCCGACAATGACTAGATACATTCCGTTAGTATATATACATTTGCATTGTGTATTTTACGTAGAAAAAAAATTTTTTTTTTCGCCGCGATACGGATTTTTGGACGGTTTTTTGGGGGGTAGTTGAGTTTCGATAGATTTCTACTCCTCTTCCCTATATATATCCTCCTCCGTTTTCCGCTCCTCTTCCCTATGCATATTCTCCTCTGTTTCCTGCTTCTCTCCTCTTCCCCCCATACGGCCCCTCCCTCCGCCTCCGATCCTCTCCTCCGTCCCCGTCCGCTCCGATCTCGGCGTGTACGAACCCTATATATAGTCCAGACCCTATCGGCATCCGAGCGATATGGCGAATCAAGGTCGGCGCGTGGTATGGTGCGCGGGATGCGGGATGTTCATCCCCAGTCCGTCGCCCTATTCCGGCATCTGCGCCAGATGCGGCTCCCCCATAAAGGAGCTGAAGTGCATCAGGTGCGGGCACGTCTGGAAGCCGAGGGATCCGAAGCATCTTCCGAGGACATGTCCGAAGTGCTGCTCGCCCTATGCCATGTACACGCGCGTGAGGAACGGAACGATGAGGAAGGAGGAGAAGGAATGAGCGATTTCAGAGTGGTCGTCGATCAGGTCGGCGGAGCGAGGGTGGTCGAAGAGGCGTTCGACACCCGCCGCGAGGCCGATGCGTTCGCCGATTCGATGATGGCCGACGGAGGCGTCCTGGACGGCTCCGGCCTCGGCGCCGTCACCGTCGGCGTGATGGAGCAGTGCAACGGCACATGGACCGTAGCGAGCAGGAGGCTCGTCAGATGCCGAAGGCGAAGGAGCCCGAATGGGTGTTCTGCGTCGTCAAGGACTCGGGGCCGAGGAGCTCCGCGTCCCGCCTGTGCATCCAGAAGGGCCTGCTCGAAGCCTTCGCCGATCTCTACGGCGGCAGGCTGGAGGAGGGCGGGAGCGTCCGCCTTCTGACGGCCCGCATGCCCGCGGGGGACGCGAAGGACGCCAGGAGGACGGTGCTGGACTTCGCCGACATCTACTCGGTCTCCGGGATGGCGGGGGCGGAGCGCATGCGCGGCCGCCTGGTCGAGCTCGCGCGGTCCCCGGACGCGCAGGGCATGGGGGCGGATGCGCTGAGGTCGGTGCTGGACAGGCTGTCGTCGGAATACGATGTGTTCAGGAGGGGCGCCGATGAGCGACATCCTCGCTCTGCTCGAAGACATCAGGAGCATGATGGAGTCCGGAGAGAGCGCGAGCGTCTCCATGGCCTTCCGCGTGGCCGATGCCATCGCGTCGCTGAAGGCGTCCGCCGAGGCCCCGCCGCAGGCTCCTGCCCAATCCGAGGCTCCGCCGCAGTCCCCGCCTCCGTTCTCGCAGCGCGGGTACTCGCGGGGGCCCGCGATGAGGGCGTGCGGGACCGAGCCCGCCGATGTCCTGAACGCCGATGCGGACGGCGCGGCGGGCGACGCTTCGAGGCGCTCGTTCGAGCCCGCTCCGCAGCAGGAGTCCGAGGAGCCCGGCTCGAAGGGCCTGCTCGGCCGCATAGCCGATCTCGCAGGGGGGCGCGAGCGATGGCGGCTCCGAGGAGGAAGGCGAAGCCGAAGGCGGAGGAGAGGACGCAGGAGCAGGAGCCCGTCGTATGGGATCCGTCGATGGAGGAGCCGTCCGCTCCCGTCGCGGAGAAGGCCCCCGAGCCTGAGCCCGAGAAGACGGAGCCCGAGAAGACGGAGCCCGTGCCGATGGCGGAGGCTCCCGAGCCTGAGACGGCCGAGCCTGCGCCCGAGAGGTCCATGCGCGACAGGCTCGTCGAGGCCGTCGGCGCACCCTCGCCCGACTGCGTCCCGACGCTCATCCAGTTCGAGCAGAGGAGCGGCCGCCCGTGCACGGTGCTCGTCGAGGCCGACGAGGCGGCGGTTCGCAGGGCATGGGCCGTCTGGTCGGCGGAGAACGGCACAGGGCAGGAGACGTTCGTCATGGCTCTGCTCGACGCCATGGATGCATGGCCTGCGCGCATCATGCGCCCGTGCACCCTCGTCCGTCTGGGCTGAAACATCTTCGCGCCCGCGAGGGCGCATCCTTCTTCATCTCCCTTCTTATATAGTCCGGGCACCCTAGGGGCGGTCATGACAGATGACGGTTCGCCCTACGATGATTTCCTCCGCGAGGGATCGATGGAGAAGGCCCTCGGCCTGTTCGAGAGGAAGAACAAGAACGGGGAGCAGCCCGGTGCGGGCACAGGTGCAGGCACGGGCGCAGACGACGCCGCTCCGGAGAGCGGCGCGGGCTTCGGCGGGAAGATCGGAAGCTACATGCAGGGCCGTGCGGAGAAGAAGGAGCAGGCCCGTCTCGACAAGGTCCATGCGGACAGCGATGCGGCCCAGGCTCGTCATGATGAGATATACGAGGCGGAGCATCCGGAGGAGTTCGGACCCGACAAATACTCTGCGAACAAGGTCGAGGACACGGGAGCTATGGAGGGGAGGTCGTCCGATCTCACGCCGGAAGGCACGAGCGAGGACGCGCTCGATACCAGGGAAGGGGGAGCCCATCAGCTGTCCAGGATGGAAGAGCTCCGCCGGATGGGCGGGGCGAACAAGAAGGCGATGGAGGGCGCAGGCGCAGGCGACGTCTATGCTGACAGAACCGATCCCGAGACGGCGGACGAGGTCGCCGCGAAGCAGCTCAAGCAGAACGAGCAGGCCGCCGCAGATGCGGAGAGGCAGAGACGGCTGTCGAAAGAGAAGACATGGGCTGAAGAGCAGGACGAGGCGGAAAAACAGAATGCGGAGAATCCGGATGGCACTCCCGAGACGAAGGATGCAGGGAATCCGAACGTGCAGCCCGACTCGCTCATCGCCGATCCCAAGCAGAGACAGGAACAGCCTCCGCAGGATTCGATGTATCAGGATCCGAAGGCGCAGGACATCTACAGGCGCCATGCGGAGAAGTTCCTCAAGGCCGCAGGGGAGACCGCCGTCGAGAACTGGGGCGAGGGCGTGTCCAGAGGATGGGACATGGCGCAGAACATCGTCAAGATGACCCTGACGCACCCGTCCGCTATGTCGTCCTCGTCCCGTCTCATCGGGACCGCCCTGACAGGACTGCAGACCGCATCCGACTTCGCGGACAAGGCGGCCGCCAGATACGGCATGGCCGCGGATGCCGACCCGGAGCTGGTGAAGGACACGCTCAGATACAGGCTCTACAGGAGGGATGCGAAGGCGGGCGAGAACGTCGTCGGCAACACCTTCAGGACCATCTCCGACTCTTTGGCCAGGAACGGCGGCGACATGGCGGACATGTCCCCGTCCCAGCTCTCCGCGCACATGCGCGACATGCAGGGCGAGAAGGACAGGCTGGTCGCCGCACTGCAGGAGCCCGACCTGAAGCCGTCGGACAGGAGGCTCCTGATGGGGCAGGCCCAGCATCTCCAGTCGTACATGACGGGCATCGCCAAGCAGGCCAAGTCGCTGCAGGCCCAGCAGAACGAGGCGAACAGGTACGCGAGGGTGCAGGATCTCGACAGGAGGAAGGTCGCATACGACACGCTCCCCTCGGGCGACCCGAACCCGTGGAGCCTGGTCCTCCATGAGGCGTCGCCGAAGTTCAACCTCGAGATCGATCCTCAGACCGGGGCGCCGAAGACGAGGGAGGGGATGAATGCGGCCGCCAAGACCATCGAAGGCATGATAGGGCGCATCGAGGCCGATGCGGCGATGGATCCGAACACGAAGGCCGCATACATCGCGCATCTGCACGGGCTCCTGAAGCAGGCCTATTCGACGAAGGAGCGGTGGGACGAGACCAGCGCCCGCACCAAGGCGTCCGACTTCGGCTCCGTCATGCAGGACCTCGCCGCCAGATTCCCTGCGCTGGCCAACGACAACGGGAAGAGGCTGAGGGACCTGTACGAGAAGGGCGAATGGCCCTCCGACGGCAGCGTGACCCTCAGAGCGCTCACCGCGAGATTCGCAGAGATGGCCGCCTCGGGGGACGAGGAGACGAGGAACGTCGGGAACCTGTTCCTGTCGTCCCTCAACTCGTATGTCAATTCGAGCAAGCTGGGCAACCGCATCGCATCCTATTCCCTGAACGACCGGAACAGAGCCATCAACGGGCATGTCGCGGAGCTGAAGGCCGCGCAGGCGCATCTGGACGAGCTCGCGGAGGAGGCGGCCGACGGAACGCTCACGCAGGAGCAGGCCGCAGAGAAGGCAAAGTACGAGGCCCGCATCGCCATGGAGCGCAGCCTCATCGAGGGCCTTCAGAAGGGCGTATCGGATATGAACATCGACGAAGGTGTGCTCAACGATGCGTACAAGGACCTGCACAAGGTGCTCTTCAGGAGCACACGCGACGATGTCACCGGCGCAAGGTTCGATGTCAACGACCCGAAGGTGCAGGAGGCCCTCGCCAGATTCGACTCCGTCGTGAGACGCTACGAATACAAGTACTTCAACAGGCTCCTCGACAGAGGCGCCGCGGTGAGGGGCGTGCTGGACGGGCAGGACGGCGGCGGGGCGCCCCTCCCTCCGCCCGGCGGGCAGGGCGGAAGGCGGGTTAATCCCAGACGTCAGAGGCAGAGGAGGGAGACGCCTCCGGCAGATATCCCTCCCAGGGGCGAGGATGAGACTCCCATCGATGATGCCGAGAGGGAGGCAGAGCAGCCCGAAGGCGAGGGTGCAGGACTGGGCGGAGGCGACAGACAGGACGATACGAACGTTCCGCCGGAAGGGGAGACCGTACCTCCGGAGAAGGAGAAGGCCAAGAAGCTCACCAGAGCAGAACAGCAGTACCAGACTCGGATGAAGAATGTGCAGAGGTCTGCTCTGGATGAGAGCGAGGTTCTGTCGGACGAGGAGGGTGCGATTCTCAAGGACATGCTCGATGGAAAACTGTTCCAATTCGACGGGCGCTCCAATGAGCTGGTCGTGCCGAAAACCTTGGCGACGATAGAATCCAAGATGAGTCTGTTGGCTGATTTCAAAAACAGATATCAGCTATCCGATAGATTGAACAGGATCGTCGATGGGTATCTCGGCAGGCTGGCGGAGGCAAAAAAGGCTCTGTCCGGCGAGAAGTCGAAAGGCGATGGCAAGAGGGAGGATGCTGGAAATTCAATCGAACCCAACGAATTCTTCCACAGGTCGGATGGCAGGACCGCCGAGAACATCGTCGATGAGCTGAAGGATCTGGGCGTCCTGGTGGACGATGGCAAGGGCGGCCTTGAGATCACGATGCAGAACGATGTTCTCAGAAGCGTCCGCAAAAGGATGGGGAACATCAAGGACAGCGTTCTCAAGAAGGCGATCGGCAATGTGCTCAAGGAGTACAGGAAGACGAAGAGAACGGATGATATCGTGCCTCCTGAAACGGATGCGGATGTGCCTCCCGAGACGCCTGCATTCGACCCCTCGCCTCTGAACGACCTGAACGGCTGGAATCTGGACAATGCCGACAGCATCGCGGAGGGACTGAAGAGCATGGGCCTCGGCAATACCGATGTAATCAGAGCCGCCGTTGCAGATGCGGCCGATGCCGCGGATGCCGAAACGGCCAAGGGCCTTTCCAAGGCGGCTCTCCAGAATCATCTGAGAAGCCTGAACATCGACCCAGATAGGCTGGAGGATGCGCAGAAGGCGAATCTGGACAGGCTGGGGGAATCCCTCGGAGAGCATGTGTGGAATGAAACGCAGACCCGCAGGGAGCAGAACAGGAAGGATGAGGAGGAGGCCGATTCCGATTTCGACGAGGATGCATTCAATAAAAGAATCAATGAGCTGAACTATGGAGATTGGAATGCGGTCAAGAAGCTGTATGAGGAGGCAGGACAGGTCAAGGGCCTCGATGATGCTTCGAACAGGCTTCAGAACAAGATCAGAGATAATTACGATAGCAGATTCCAGCCCGGATCCTTCTATGCGACACTGAACATGGAGACGAATACGGGTCGCAACAAGAGGGACAGGAAGGATAAAGGCAAGGATGGCGACAAGAACAAGGAATGGCCCATCTCTGCGGAGGAACAGACCACGGGACGCGCCATCGCAGGCCTGATGGATGCGTGGGACAAGGGCAGAGCGGACCGCGACAGCGGCAAGACCGAGTTCTACAGCTCTCTCGCCGAGCTCTCCAACAGCATCGCGGCACAGCTGCAGACTCTGCCGAAAGGCAAGAAGAACAGATTCGGCAAGCTCATCGACCCCAAGGCGCATGGTGAGACCATCGCCGTTCTGAACCGCGTCAAGGATCTGTTCGGCAAAGAGCAGCTCGGAGGCATATTCAACTCCGTGCTCGATCAACTCAATACAGATTCCGCCTCCGCCAAGCAGTATGGGGAAGGCACGGATGAACGCAAGACCGCCGACAGGCTCGTCCAGGAGGACAAGGCCAAGAAAGATGCCCTCCTGGGCGCATACAGCACCGTCGAGAACGCCTTGAAGGACACCGCATACTCGGGTCTTCTGGAGCCTTGGGCCGTGCCGAAGAAGAAGGATGAGAACGAGGCGGAGACAAGGCGCGAGAACGCGGAGGTGAATGCGAACCGCGGGAATGCCCGCAGACTCGAAGAGAAGGCGAAGAACAAGTCGTACGACGAGTTCATCGCCGATATCAAGGCCGCCAAGAAAGTGAGCCCCAAACGGCTGATGAACTCCTGGGGCAATCTCATCGACAGGTTGCAGACGGATGTCCCGACAGAGGATTCCACGACGAGAGGCAGAGTAGTCAATGGATCCATCAGTGCGGCCAAGACACTGAGAGACGCGATGTATACCACGGAGGGGGCCGTGTATTCCAAGCTCATGAACGGGCTTTCCGATGAGCAGAAGAAGGCTGTCGATGACCTCATGGCCAAGTACGGCCTCGAACCCGTCTTCGGCACGAAGCCTGCGAAGGAGGCGGAACCCGAGCCTGCTTCCGAAACGAGGGATGAGCCATGGACTAAGGACAGGATCGACAAGACTGTGAAAAGCCTGGACGAAACAGAGAACGGAGAAGAATTCTGGAAGCACGCGGAAGGGCTGTTTGATTTCCTGGACAAGGAGGAGAATCCGCGGAGCGATAAAGGCCTCGAAGAGATCGCAAGAAGATTGAGGGACTGCTTCTACAGGGACGGCGAGCTCCGTTCCGAGCTGATAGGCAAAGGAGGGCTCTATGACGATGAGATGTTATATATCGACAGGGTTCTGCATGAATACGGCCAGAAGCCTGTATTCGAGTCGGAAGAGCAGGATGGCGAGGAGGAAAAGAGATGACGAAGCTGAAGATAGTCTATATGGACCCGAGGAAGCTCACGCCCTATGAGAACAACCCGCGTGAGAACGACAACACCGTGCCGTATCTGATGAACTCCATCTCGGAGTTCGGCTTCCTCATCCCCGTAGTGGTGGATTCCGACGGAATCATCATCGCGGGGCATACCCGCATCAAGGCGGCGCTGGAGCTCGGGCTGAAGGAGGTTCCGACCATCTGCGCATCGGACCTGACGAAGAAGCAGGCGGATGCGTTCAGATTGATAGATAATAAAATAAATGAACAGAGCTGGTGGGATCAGGACAAGCTCAGAGAAGAGATGGACAAGCTCGATGTGGAATGGGAGAACTTCGGCTTCGAGCCCCTGCCCGACATGGAGGACATCCCCGTATGGGACGGAGACGGAGGAGAAGAGGTTTCCGAGGCTCCTTCCGAAGCCTCCTGCGACGAGTGCAGGCTCCTGGTGATAGTCCCCGAAGGCATCGATGCGTCCGAGGTGGAGAACACCGTCACGAGCCTGGGCTGCAAGGTCAAGGTGCTGGACCGAGGTCCAGCTCCCAAACTCCTTTCCTCAGCGTCTCCGGCTCTCCGAACTTCATATCGAAGTATCTCTCGGCGAGGTCGGGGCGGTCGCTTTCGAAGTGCATCATTGCCTTCATCGTGGCGCACGGCTTGTCGGATTTCGCATACTCCTGGTTGGCTATGCAGAACTCTCTGAACGACTTCTTCTTGAAGATGGAGGGCTGGTTGCACCATCTGGCCAGCTGCACGTACAGGTCCCTGTACTCGCTGTCCTTGTACGCCTCGAACCTCATGACATACGGAAGGCACTCCAAGCTCATGCACACGCGGATGCGCTCGAACAGGAACTCCAGATCCAGCTGGTCCTTCGACCTGCGGTCGGGCAGGCTCCTCATCGCCATCACGTGGGCGCCCATGGGCCTCTCCGGCTTCGCAGGCGTCTCGTCCACAGGGTCGAATGCGCATATCAGGTAGAGCTTCGTGCTCCTGTCCGTATACGATCTCCAGAGCTTCAGCTTCCTGTATATCAGCTCGAAGTCGTCCACGCGGTCGAATGCGAACGTATAGTCTCCGTAGTACTTGCACGATGCCAGACGAGATGCCTTCTTATCGGACATCAGGCGGATGTCCATGCCCTGCTTGAAATGGAACGGCTTCCCGGTGGCTTCCAGCTCGTCCATGACCGCCTCCCAGTCCTTGCATCCGAGGATGTTGTCATCCTGGCAGGTGATGTACTTCCTGCTCGGGTCGAGGAACTCCGACACGGGCGAATGCCTGACTGCGCGACGGTCGTGGAACCTGTTCACGCAGAAGTCGCATCCTCTGAAGCATCCTCTGGAGGTGAACCCTATGGAGAAATCGGTGTAGCACAGCGTGAGCGCCCTGCTCTTCCCCTGCGCCTGCATATCCGCCACATACGCATCGTACAGATGATAGTCGGGCATGATGTGCTCTATCTCGTCGCACAGGCGCCTTCCGCCGTCCTCGAAGAATCCCGTCCCTCCGATGGCGTACACCGTCTTCTCCGACGGCAGCGCATCGACGACCTCGCGGATATCCAGATTCAGCGCCCTTAGGTCCGTCCCCATCGCCTTCGCAAGCTTCTCGGGGACCTCGGAGAATGTGAAGACCTTCGACACCAGCACGGCATCGAACGTATCCAGATCGTCGAGATCGGCGGCTTTGTAGAGCGATACGACGTCGCAGCCTCTGCTTCTGCAGTATGCGCTCATCTTCATCTGGGCCAGATTGGGGAATCTGGTCCCGCTGGACATCAGATCGACATCCACCATTCCTATTCTGAGGCGTTTCGCATCCATGGTGCATCATCCGAGAGTACCTATATATATCTATCTTGCATCCTATCTCGGAGAGGACATGGCGGAGAAGCTCGAACTGATGAAGCATCAGCGCTATGCGCTGGGGTGCATGGGCGCGATGGACCATCTGGCCATCTACTACGAGGCCGGAACGGGGAAGACCGCCATCGCGCTGACATGGCTGATATCGGCGATGCGCGATGGAAGGGTGGGGAACGCCCTCATCGTCTGTCCTGCATCGCTCACGAACAACTGGGCGTCCTCCATCGACGGAATGATGCGCTTCGAGGGCGTCACGGAGGCCGATGTGGAGGCTCTGAAGGCCCGCACGACCATAGTCTCGTACCGCAGGACCCTCGGAGACCGCGAAGTGCGCGTATTCAAGCGCGGCGGACGCGAATGCAAGAGCACGATATACCATCCGAAGGCCGAATTCGACCGCGAATGGGACGCGATAATCCTCGATGAGGCCCATTTCCTGGGCGGACATTCGAGCGGACAGACGCAGGTATGCCTCGAATTGGCCAGAAAAGCGCGTTACAGGTACATTCTGACTGGAACTCCCGTCTCCGGCTCGGCCAAAGGCGGGGGGAAGGACTGGCAGAAGCTCTACGGACAGATGAGATTCCTCGAACCGGACATCTGGCCGAGCTGGACGGCCTTCTGCGGGCGGTACGTGGCCTCTCTGGACAAGTGGTTCAAGCCCGATTCGTACAACGAGAGGGCCTGCGAGGAGCTCATACAGGCCCACGGCATCTTCGCAAGGCTCGAAGACTGCGTGGACATGCCCGGATTCACCGATACGGACATCGCCTGCCCTCTTGCGGAGAAGAAGGTGTACAAGGATGTGCGCGAGATGTGCCTCGATGCCTACAATATAGACCCTCAGACGGGAGGTTCGACCTTCGGGAAGCTCCTTCAGGTCTGTTCGGGCCATCTGAGGGACGATGACGGCCGCATCCTGCAGCTCAAGACGTCCAAGGACGAGGCTCTGGAGGATATCCTGCTCGGAACCGACGATAAAGTGGTCATCTTCTGCAGATATACGCCTTCTGTGGACAGATGCGCCGAGATCGCACGCAAGATCGGTCGCAAAACGGTCATTTTCGACGGAAGACGCACCGAAGACACGTCCGTGAAGTTCCAGAAAGGCGATGCGACGGTCATCGTGGCCCAGTATCTGGCAGGAGGAGCAGGTCTGGACCTGTTCGCAAGCCATACGATGGTCATGTACGAGCCGACTCTGAGCTCATTGGAGCTGGCGCAGTCCCGTGCGCGCATATACAGAAAGGGACAGACCGAGAAATGCAGATATCTGTGCCTGACGACGCCGGGAACGGTCGAGGACAAGGTCTGGAAGAGCGTTCTGAACGGCGTGGACGTCACTGCGGAGATGCTCAGAGAGTATTCTCTGGGTTCGTGATGAATACATTGTAGAAATGTATATATACACAGTGTGCATACAAGGATTTGCAAGAAGCGAGGTGAGAAAGATGCCTGAAGAAGCGATTGCGAAGAAGAAAGCGAAGAAAATCGAAGAAGAAGCACAGACTGAAGAGAATATGGAGAATATCGAAGAGGCCATCGAGGAATGCGTCGAGGAGACGCCCGCCGAGAGCGGCCCGTATCCCGTCGGAGTGCTCAGGAAGCTCAACCAGATAAGGGGGATGACCCTTACCATGGACTGGACCCCCGACAAGGTCATGAAGATCGGCTCCGACAGGAGCAAATGGTATCCGTATCTGTCCGTGGACAGGATGAAGTCCCTCCTGAACCCTGCCTTCGCCAAGGCCGGACTGGAGGTCGTTCCCTGCTACGAGGATATCGCGTTCCGCGGAGCCATCGGGAACATGAGCCAGCATGTCACCCTGATGCTGATCATCGATGTCGTGGACATCGACACGGGAGCATATATCAGGTACCGCGTCCCCGGAGAGGCCGGGGATTCGGGCGACAAGGCCCTGTCCAAGGCGGGAACCTATGCTCTGAAGGGCTGGCTGTCCGGAACGTTCATGCTCGGAGAGGGGTTCGACCCCAATATGACCGAGAGCGACGAGTCCTCGGACGGCTTCCCTGCAAGGCCTACGCTCACAGAGGCCGTCGAGATGAAGTCCAAGGTGCTGGACGGGGGCGTCAAGCCCGCTGTGAAGGCTCCGAAGGCTCCAGAGGCCCCCAAGGCGGCCGCTCCTGCGCCGAAAGCGAAGGCGGATGGGAAGAAGCCGACGCTCATCCAGGAAGCGACCATGAAGAAGATCTGCGACAGCTGGGCGGAGGCGGCCCGCGAGGGCAAGGTCGGCGCCGAGAGGTACAACGCCATGTCCGAGGCGAGGGCGTCCGTATCCACGCAGTCCGATGCAGTGGACTTCATCGCCGACTTCGAGAAGGTGGCGTGATGGCCCGCAGGTACAGTGCGCCCAAGTGCGCATACACCGTCGAGAACGGAGTCATCCGCACCGACGGATCCGTGCACAACAAGGTCACTGGAACCGCCATGGCCGCGGTTCTGGGACTGTCTCCGTGGTCCACGCCGTTCCAGGCGGCCTGCTCCATGCTGGGGCTGGGAAGAGAGGACCTGGATGGGAAGCCCGCCATCGAGACGGGAAAGGCCCTCGAACCTGTGATAATCGACTACCTGGGCAGAACGTATCCCGAGCAGGGCCTGTTCCTGCCTGCGGAGAAGGTCTTCGAGAAGCGCGAGGGCGACCACGACTCGTGGGAGTCCGACTTCGAGGACGATGTCTTCGCAGGACACGTGGACGGCATCGTGATGCGCAAGGCGGAGGACGGCTCCTCCGACGAGTACATCCTCGAGATCAAGACGTCCGGGAACGTCGGAGCATGGACGGGCAAGGAGCATGCGGGAGTGCCGGAGTACTACTACTGGCAGGTCGCACTGTACAACGAGTTCCTGACGCAGAAGGACAAGGCCTTCGTCGGACTCGGACTGGTCGATAGGAACGCATACGCCAACCCGCAGTGCTGGGTGCCCAGCACGCAGACGTCGGCGCTGTTCGAGATGCCCATCGACAGGGAGCAGGTGGCGGAAGGGATGGAGCGCGTGAGGGCATGGTACGCCGAATACGTGCTCGGCAACGTCACTCCTCCCTACGACCCGTCCAACGACGGCGACAGGGAGCTCTACGAGCATCTGGCGGGACTGGTCGAATCCATCGATGAGACCCGCGCCCGTCTGGAGGAGCTGGCAGACATCGACAGGAAGCTGGCCGTGGCCGAGCTGGAGCACGCGGACCTGACGGCCGCGAAGGAATCCCTGCAGGCCCAGCTCAAGGACTGGATGGGATACCACAAGGTGTCCTCTCTCGCAGGAGAGGGATGCACCGCTTCGCTCTCCGTATCCGAGAGGAAGACTCTGGACAAGGGTCTTCTCAAGGAAGCGGGAATCGATGTGGACAAATACATGAAGGTCACATCCGTGAGCACATTCAGGCTCAAGAGGAGAGACTGAAAACCCTTTACCGATGAAAAAGAACACAAGGAGTGAATGAAATGGCATTCGAGAACAAGACATGGGCGCTCAGCGGAATCAACGTATCCGTCGCGGGGGACTACATCCCGCCCGAGGAGGGATACCAGTACCTCAAGATCACCTCTGCATCCTACGACGAGAACAACGCGAGATACAAGATCGGATTCACGTCCCTCTCCAACAACGCGGACTTCTCCCAGATGTACTTCTTCAGCGCGAAGGACGACGATTCCTTCCCGCCGAAGCTCACCAACGTGAAGCAGATGGGGGTCGTGGCATCCCTCGGAAAGGCCCTCAGCGGAACCAATATCGGCATCCCCAATCCCGAGAGCATAGTCGGAGGAGTCGTCCTCGCGGACGTCAAGCTGGAGACCTACAACGACAAGACCAGAGCCAAGATCTGGAAGTACGAGCCCGTCCCCAGAGACATCGTGGAGAGCTTCGCCGACATCGAGCAGTTCTACGAGCCTACCGAAGAGGACGTCTCGGGCGCCGAGGAGCCTTCGGAGGAGGCCTCCGAGTGAAACCGAGGGGCTTCGGCCCCTCCAACGGTGTGATAGGATGACCAACGAGTATCTTCTGACCAACTGTCTGCACCTCGCCACGAACGGAACTCCGTATCTGTCCATCCCCAAGCTGTGGGACATGGATGAGGGAGACCTGGTCGATGTGATCCTGATAGTCCGCGACAGCGACGAGGTGCTGCAGATCGGCAGGAAGACGGTCGCCAACCGCGGCGGCTCCCAGTGCATATACGTCCCGAAGAGCCTGTATGACACGTACGATCTGAAAGGGAAGATGCTGAACATCTCGGTACGCAAGGTGCAGCATGAGGCAGCCTGAGAGCATCATCAAGTCCGATATCAAGAAGGCTCTCGCCGAGAGGGGCGCATACTTCGCACCCGTGGCGCAGGGAAGCTTCGGAAAGCCGGGCGACCCCGACATGGTCGTCTGCTACAAGGGTCTGTTCATCGGCATGGAGGTCAAGACCGCCGCCGGGAGCATGAGACCCATCCAGAAGCGCCGCATGAAGGAGATAAGGGCCGCAGGAGGCGTCTACGCCCTGCCCCGCTCCGTCGAGGATGCGATGGCCCTGCTGGACGAGCTGGACCCGATACTGGACGAGATGGAGCGCATGGCGGAAGAGCACGGATTGAGCATAGGAGGAATGGGACATGTGGAAGAAGAGTCGTGAGAACCCGAAGGACATCACCATCGGCGTCCATCTGGACAGAGCGGACCCTGCTGTCAAGACCTATTCGCTGGGTTTCGAGATAGGGCGCAAGCAGGTGGAGGTCATGTTCACGGAGCATGCTTTCAAAGAGCTCGTCGAGAAGATGGGCGAAGCTCTGAACGAGGCCTCGCGCATATATCGAGGGGCTTTCCAAACCATTTATCCTTTATAAATCAGATATACATTCTGCAAAGCATGATCGATTCAAGCGGTACGGATGTCTATTGCACGCCGGATGACGTGGCGATGGCGATGGACCTTCCCAGTCCGGACGACCCCTTCAAAACGATGGCATTCGACGATATGAGCCATCCGTCCTTCGAGCAGGTGGAGCGCATGATACGCTCCAACAGCGAGATGATAGACAGGCGTCTGAGGCGTTCCTGGCGCGAGAACCGCGTCAAGGACAGGGTGGTATCCATCGACGTCTACGAGCATGACGAGAACACGTGGCGCACGGAATACTGGCTCCGCGGAGGCAACTTCGTCCAGCTCGAACGCGACCTGCGCCCCCTGGACCCTGCGAAGGGGGACAAGGTGGAGGTGCGCTCCTTCTCCGGCCAGTGGCGCGACGTCAGCGCATTCGAGGGCAGCGATGCGGACCCTTCGGAGAACCAATGCAGGTTCTGGGTGGACCCTGAGCGCGGGAGGCTCTTCTACCGCGCCAATATCTTCCAGCCCCGCTACAACACGCTCAGGCTGACCTACAGATGGGGAAGCGAGGAGCCTGCGCCCGAGGCCATCAGAAGGCTGTGCGTCCTTCTCACGATGATACAGATACTCCAGACCCAGCCGTTCTTCATCAAGGTCGGACAGGGCGGGGACCTCGGCATGGTGAGGCAGGACATGATAAAGACGTGGACGGAGGAATCCAACTACATCTGGGGCGCATACCAGAGGCCCTCCGCCGTGTTCTCCATGTACGGGTGAGCGCATGATGGACCACGTCATGGACACGGAGGCGCGGCCGGCGATATACGTCGGCGACGACGCGAAGCTCCTGTGCGACATCCTCGCGGAGGACTGGCCCGACACGCCCGGGGAGCCGAGGCCGCAGTTCGTCTACGAGCGCGAGAAGCTCATGATGGATTCCAGGTACGGCAGCGTGTTCGTGTACCTCATCTCGTCCCAGAGGATGGTGTCCGATACCGATTTCCGCACGGCCGACAGGATGCCCAGGCTGGCGATCAAGCTCTCGTGCAGGTCGAGGGAGCTGATGTTCAGATGGGCCAGGATCATCGAGTCCATCCTCCAGTCCCGTCGCAGGGCGATGAGGGCGGTCAGCCCCTACACGTACCTGGAGGTGACGAACGAGCGCCCCGACAACTCGGCGGACGGCTGGTACACATACACCTACGACATCAAGCTCACAGGATACCACGTTCCCATCCTCGGTAGCGGTGTTTTTAAACCCTCCAGAGGATATGACGGGTATGACGAGATACACGGAGGCCCTTGAATGACGGGGGTCCGCCAATCATTCATGGTTGCGAAGGAGACCTCCTTCGCATCCGGGGAGCCCGACGACGACGGCTGGTTCCACCTTCCGCCCAACTTCTTCGCGCAGGCGACGCCGACCGTATCGACCACGGAGCTGTACGGCGCAGGGTCGAAATTCTACGAGACCGTGGATTACGGCCAGTTCTCCGGCTCCTTCGAGATGTCGTTCGCAATGGACTATGAGAATCTGGCACTGTATCAGATGATATTCGATACCGTGACCACGGCATCCGCAGGAGCGGGGAAGTGGAAGCACACGTTCTCCCTCAGGAACAATGCGCTGGTGCCGTCCTTCGTCATCAAGGGGGTGACGCTCAACGGCATCACCGTCAACGGAGGACAGGACGAGAGGTTCACCCTCGTGGGATGCGTGGCCAAATCCATCAGATTCTCCCGCTCCTCGGGTGCGGCGAGGACGACCGTCACCATATCGGGATTCTATTCCGACGAGAAGACGGAGCTGGGCGACTACGGCACGTTCTACGAGGACTACGACGGCCACCTCGTGGAGTTCTCCTGTCTGTTCAAGGGAGAGGCGGAGAGCGCCAACTACATGGCGAACGTCGAATCCATCACCATCGGTCTGGATATCGGAACCAACCCCAACTACACCACATGCAGAGGCACCTCCGTCGGATACTACGGAGGGAAGGCGGACATCCAGCTGGGGATGACCGCATACGCCAACGACTTCCTGCGCTACAGGGCGCTGGTCATGGGCGGAGGGTCGAAGACCACCGAGATATCCTCGAACGTCTACAGATTCATGTGCAAGGGCAAGAGGCCCATGCCGCTGATGACCGTGGCATCGTTCACCGAATGCCGCGACGAGGGCGAGACGTTCGAGAGCGCGATCGGCAAGTCCGACCGCAGCGTCGCCTTTATAGTCGAGAATGTCATCATGAACTCGTTCACAAGGCAGAAGGGAGACGGGTCCAGGCTCATCGACCAGATGAGCTCGTCGAAATGCGGGAAGCTGACCCTTGAGATAATCAACGGACAGGAGGATCTGGGTACCGGACGCACCGTGTGATGAGAGGTAACGGCATGAGCGTGGATGGATCGATAAGGATCGATATGGCCGAGTACGGAATGAACGGGATCGTCACGGTCCGCGAACCGAGGCTGACGAGGCGCAGGATGGCTGAGAACGCCATCGGACGCATCTCGGGCATCGGAGTCAACAAGGAGATAGACCTCTCCAAGACCAGCGCGGGCGACGTGCAGACCATCGTGACTCTCATGTTCGTGGACTCCGCCCCGTTCCCCCTCGATCTGGAGGACCTGTCGGGATTCTATGCGTACTGCGACAGGATGGATGATGCGTGCAGAGGCTCCGCAGAGAGGTTCTGGAAGGACCTGTCCGCGGCCGCGGAACACATCATGGAGGGCGAGAACGACCCTTTGGAAGTCTTTGCACCGGCTTCTCAGACAGGGAGCTCGGCCTGACCCTGTACGAGGATGCGATCAAGAAGGGCGAGCTGGAGGGCGAGATGGCCCTCCTCTTCGCCTATGGTCTCCACCTCCGTCAGGGCGGGAGCATCGACAGCTTCATGGAGCTGAACTACTCCGACATCCAGATCCTGATATCCACCGAGATGGGTCTGCGCAGGTACAGCGCGGGACTCGAAGCCGACGCCGTCCTATCGAGGCTGTTCGCCAGGGATGATTGAAATGGCTGAAGAAGGAATCAAGATCAGACTGGGATTCGAGCTGTCCCCCGAAGACCTGGAGAAGCTGAGGAAGGCGCTGGAGCAGGTCATCAGCGAGCCTTTCGATATCATTTCGGGCGGGAAGCCCTATACGCCAGGAAAGTATGCCGACAACAAGCAGACCGAGAGAGAGGCCAACGAGGCCCGCGAGAGCCTGCGTGACCAGTTCAAGGACTACATCAAGGATGAGAACAACCAGAAGAAGCTCATAACCAAGGGCGTGAACCAGGCCGAGAAGGCCGTTTCCGCCTCTCTTACCAAGGGATTCGGCATCGTCGAGGACATCTACGGCAGGCTGAAGTCGGCATCGCCTCTCCTTCAGACCATCGAGCAGCTGTTCAACCTCGCCATGACCCTGTTCTTCATGCCTCTGGGCAACAAGCTGGCCGAAGTCCTCATCCCTGCCACGGTGGACCTTCTGGACAAGGTCGTGGACATGTGGGATGCGTTCGAGGGGAAGACGCTGGGCGAGATGTTCGCATACGCTATCGACTACGGCGTCAAACTCTTCGGAGAATACTTCACGAACATCGGCGAGCTCCTCGAAGACCAGGGCGGCCTCGTGGGGGGCATCGGCACGATGCTCCAGACAATAGGCGCATTCATCGAGGGGCCCGCGATAGGCGTGCTGAACACCATCCTCACCGCCACCACCGTCATCCTGAGCCATCTGAAGGAGTTCATATCGCTATGGATAGCGATGAAGGCCGCGGAGATGGCGATAAACGCGATGGGCATATTCAAGGACCTGGGGGCGGGCACGATGGTCGCCGTCGCGGCCATTGCCGCATTGGCTGCGGGCGCCACATCGTACGGCACTCTGACAGGGCTGGGAATGGCCGACGGGGGATATGTGCCCGCCAAGGCCGGAGGCTCGCTCAGAGTGCTCGGAGAAGGCGGGAAAGGCGAATACGTCATCCCCGAGGACAGGATGGGGAGCGTCGGAGGGAGCACGACGATCAATGTGTACGGATACACCGATTCGGAGCTGAAGACCATCATCAGGGATACGGTCAACGAGCAGGTGTCCCAGTCGCGCATCAGGGGGTCGTTCCGATGGAGGGCGTCGGAGACCTGATGCTGTCGTTCAACTATCCTGCGCGTGCGGGACTGGCTGCGGTGAAGGAGACGCTGAGGATGCCTCTCGTGGTCGATATCGAGAGGAACGTGAATGTCAATCTCACCGAGATGGGGACCATCATCTACGGGTGCAGGAACAACTTCTGCATGGACCTGGGCGCGACGGAGAAGGTGACATTCAAGTGCGAGAGGGTGAATCCTTTCCCCTACAGCGACATGTCGTCGGATCCTGATGATTGGTCCAACGGCAAGTGGTACAGGCATCTGGAGGACCTCTTCGACAGATGGCAGAACTTCGGATTGGACAGCAAAGGGGAGCAGACGGGAGGATGCACGATGGTGTTCACTCCTGCCGATGCGTCGCTCATGGCGCCCATATCGGGCAACGTGTTCCTCGTGGGCGCGCTGGGAGTGAGCTACTCGGTGCAGAAGATGACCTTCAGCCTTCCGCTCCAATTCGGCAACATGAAGATGACGAGCTCCGAGGCGGAGAGGGTGACGCTCACGCTGGTGACGGAGACCTTCGATAAGAAGACCGAAACGACGACCGTGTCGGTGCTGAAGGGATACCCGCAGTCGGTACCTCTGCCCGATGAATGGGCGGACATCATGGGCGGCGCAGTATTCATAGGATGGGAGGTCTCGAACGGCGCATACGTCCCTGTAGGCTCGACATACACATATCAGACCGAGATGACCCTCACGGCGAGATGGAGGAAGGCATCGAGCGTACAGTACATCACATCCGATGAGACGGTGACGGTTCCGTCAGGAGTCGATCACGTATCCGTCTACGCAGTCGGAGGCGGAGGAGGGGCAGGCGGAAGCGCACGCTTCATCGAACTCGGAAATCAGGAATACGTGATGGCTCCGGGCGGGGCAGGCGGAGCCGGACAGACCTCCACTGCATCGTGGGGGGTATCGGCAGGCGACGTCATATCCGTGACCATCGGTGCAGGAGGCGAATGCGGAGCGAGCCGCGGAGCACTCAGCGCAGGAGACGGAGGGGATGGGAAGAACGGCGGGAAGACCGTCGTGAAATGCAGATACAACATCTGCACCGCCGAGGGCGGTTCCGGAGGCGGAGGCACGAAGAATATGGGCAGCGCAGGAAAAGGCGGAGAGGAGTATGTCGCAGGAGGCTCGTACGAGCAGGACGGAGGATACGAAGCGCCCAATGTGAAGGAGAACAGAGGCAAGAAGGGAACCAGAGGCACGGCTTCATCCCCTTCGGGTCTTGCGAATGTATTGAGATACGGGGGCGGAGGGGGCGGAGCCGCCGCATTCCGCTATGCGTTCATCGCAGAGGACGGCACGCGCTACCCTGCATCGGGATATTATGAATCGATCGGCGGAGACGGTGCCGATGAAGCAGACCCGCAGGTTCGCGCATACAGCGGAAAGGTCGGTGGAGGAGGCGGTTCGGGCCGTGCAGAGTCGTATCTGGTCGATAAGGAAAGAGCAGGCTATGGCGGCGACGGGGCGGTCATCCTCGCGTTCTTCAAGGTGAGCGGATGACCGACGAGGCAGGCAGGCTGCGCCTTGAGGACCCGTCCACAGGATATACGTTCGACTTCGGCACGGTGACGAACATCTCCGAGCAGTTCCAGAAGAGCTGCTCGGTCACGCCCATCGTGACGAAGCCGAAGCAGGCCGCGTTCCCGCTGGAATCGAGGACGTACAAGACGATAACCGTATCCTTCACCCGCAAGCAGCCCTCGTCCCCCAGCTCGTCCTCGCATGATACCGCGCGCTGGTCCAACGCCGATTGGACGGAGGCGCTGATGGAGTCGCTGGACCGCTGGCAGGCGAGGACGGACGGATACCGCCTCAGCTACGTCCCTGCGTCCGACAACCCCTACATCGCCCCGCTGAGGGGCAGGGACGGGAGCTCGTCCGAAACGGGATACATCAAGAATCTGAGCATCAGGGCGGTCAAGGGCCGTCCCGAGTCCCTTCAGGGGAGCTTCGAGTTCCATGTCGGCTCCATGTATATCCGGTCCGGAACGCCCGATACGGAGGGCTACAGCAGGAAGGACTTCTCCATCACCATCAGCGACGAGAACGGCTCCAACAGCGTCCTCCTGATGCGCATGGGCGACGGCGAAGGCAGCGATATCAATCTGGTCGATTCATGCACCATCACGGCGGGCCCGGAGGCTCCGTTCGAGTATGCGCAGATAACCATCCCCAGGAAGGCGTTCTCCCGCGCATACCCGTCCCTGCTGAGCGAGAAGGAGTGCAGGCTCAAGGCGGGCAGGAACAAGCTCATAATCTCGCTCGCAGGCACCTCGACGATGACGCTGACGAAGGTCAAGCTCTCCAAGAACACCCTGACGCTCACCGCCTACTGCGACGCGGAGCGCATCAGAGGGGCCGTGCTGCAGGACAGCGCAGGCGATACGGCAGATAGATGGATCTCGAGGATTCTGACTTCAGGAGAGTTCTGCCAGGTATTCAAAGGCGATTCGCTCGTAAGCGATTTCAGCATTCCTTCGGGAAAGAAGGGCGAAACGGAATATGTGGATGAGGAGATGGATCTGGCATTCCCTGCCGGAACCAATGTCTGGTTCATCCTCCAGGTCGCGGCGATGATATGCGGAGCGAGGGTGTTCTTCGCCAACGACAAGGCGTACGTCGTCGATTACCGCAGGTCGTCGAGCCTGCTCCATCCGGAGGACATCGACCTCTACCCGTCCTCGTCGTCGAAATACGGGGCCGCAGTGGTCGGGGATGTGGACCTCGGAGACGAGGGGACGGATACGGTTGCTAACGTTGTGAAGATAAGATGTTCCATTCCTAGCGTCAAAGACGGCCGTTATGAGAAGAACAACAGTGGTTCGATAGTCTATACCTCTTATGAACAAACGTTCGTTGATGAGGCTAGCAAGGGCCTTTACGGGGAAAAGGATGGAGGGTCGTTCACATTGACCTCCCTGAAGCAGAGTTCCGACTCGGACGACATCCAATGGAAAGGCGAAAAGACCGGAGAAGGAACAGGGGAAGGAGAAGGAACAGGGGAAGGAGAAGGAACAGGGGAAGGAGAAGGGACGGGCGAGACGCCGGAGGTTCCCGACGGAGAGACGGTATGGTTCGATCAGGCGGGCAGATTCGCCAGGAACTATCTCGACTACGTGTCCGAGCCTCAGCAGACCGTGATATTCAAGATGCGCGAGCTGCACGATTCGGGGTCGATGGGGATGTGGGCGCCGTACTTCGAGCCCGCATCGGTCGCCCTGAGCTTCAGCGACGGCGTGAACGAGCTGTATGTGGACAGCGATTCCGAGATAACGGGCAGTCCGAAGAATCAGAAGCTCGCTCTGAAGACGTACGAGCGCTCGTACCCGGAATGCACCACCGAATACACCTGGGGTGTGCTGGCGTCGATGGACCTGTCATCGAACACCAGCAGGATAATGTCCAATCTGGGCAATCAGTGAACGCGCCTGGCGAGCAGGTACACGGCCGCGCATCCGATGAGGACGGCGCCGAACGCGATGAGGACAGGGGTCAGGATGCCTTCGAGCGAAAGCTCGATCCCCTCTCCGCCCCCGCCTGCGGGAGGCGCGGTCTCGAACACGGCGTCGAATTTCAACAAGCGGATCCCGATTTCGGCATATTCTGTGAAATCCTGTCCAATGATCGATGTGCCTTCATAGAAATCCCCGTCGCGGAGCTGCCATCCTGCGAATCCGTTCACATCAGTCATCTCATAGAAGAATGAGTCTGCTGTAACGGCCTGTCCTTCTGCGAGAGACAAGCAATAGACGATGCTGTCATTCACATAGAATTTCAACTGCACCGAGTCCTCCTCCGCCGCATCCCCGTCCTCCGCCATAACCGGTACCGTCGCCAGCACGAGGGCGAGAAGGGATGCGAGCAATGCGATATGTCTGAGCTGCATGAGAAGAGGATGCGCTTGGAGGTATATATTGGTGGGGCGGGAGGGCGAATAGGACAAAGACCCTCCCGCCGGATGCGGCGGAGATATGACCGCAGAACCTCCATCGCAGGTCGAAGATATATAGGTTGCGCTCCGGGGTGCTGCAGAGGCTCCCGGACGCTTAGGGACCTCATGGGTGCGGAGCCGGGAGCATGCGCGGGTCGGATGAGGATGGATGCGGAGGTATATCAAGGCAGGGGACAGGGGGCGCCGGCGTTGATGGGAATGCTCGAATGGCCCGGCGCCCGTGTACCGGAAAGGATGCGGGACTTAAACGATTTCCTGCAACAGGCGGGACACGGAGTGAAACACCCTAAAGCCCCGTGTCCGGAACAGGGATGGCGGAGGGGATATGAATGGTTTTCGGAGAAGGCGGGCGGCGCCGGACAAGGAATACTGGCAGGGTCGATACCATGAGTAATACGAACTCATCCCTGCCGGATAGGACATGGCATCGAGCCTATATAATGCTTTCATCAGGAGGGATCCTCGAAGCAGGAACGGTAGCGGAAATAGCGGAGTAGCGGGTTTTTCGCAGATCCCCATATAGTTTATTTTTTCATATACACCCCTATTTTTTTTATCTTTTTGTATACTACGCTACTTCCGCTACCATAGAATATAGTACATAGAAAAAGAGGCAGATTTGCACTATCAAAATGTATTTTAATATGTGTAATACACAATTATGATGTTTTTCGATTGTAGTGCCGGTTCGCTATAGCCTAACTACATCCGATACTGTTTTCCCATGCTCGTTGAAAAATCTGATGGAAAAATGTGAAAATTCGATGAAAACCGTCAAAATCATGAAGGTAGCGGAATTTTTCGATATCGGTAGCGAACATTCTTTTCATACAGGAATTAACGCCGGGTTGAGGGTGTAAAAAGGACGATGTCGGAGAATGTATGCAATCAGAGGACCCCGACATCCGATTCAAGAAAAGGATTCGCCATATATAAATCTGCCTTCTATTGAAGAAAGATTAAATATCTGCGCCGATTATGCAGAGTTATGCAATCGGAGGCGTTCGCGGGCTTTGCCCGCTTACTGAATGATGCAGGCATGCAAGTGCTTGCAAATGGAATCGTCATTTTAGATGGATTCAGTTACGGGATATTGAAAGAGCACATCCTTGAATCAGGGACAATTCGTGCAGACCTGGAGCATGCGACATCCTTTGATGTGGAACCTCAGATCCATCGTTTGGTCATCGAGATGGACAACAAGAGGGCCGTTCATATAAACGGCGTGAGTCTGACTACAGGAAAGATCGATGAGCATATCGTCGATAGAGAGATGCCGAAGTCCATCGTTGATCTGGCATCAGAGTTTGAAACCCTGTTTCCTGATTATAAATCTCAACTGTACTATGACGTGCTGAAAGAACGCGAGATGATCGATATGGCGATGCTCGGCGCCCCAGAAGAAGGATTTATTCCGATCAATGATGCGGTCGTCTCGGAATATCATCTCGAAGTCCAGAGGCTTCTCAGATGCAAAGGATATCTGGGTTCGAGATTTCCGACAGTGCAGGTGATGGATGAGGTGCTGACCATCATGGTTAGACGTACTCGTCGCAATCATTTCAAGGAATGGGTGGAATCCCACGAGTGGGATGGGAAACCTCGTTTGAGGAGAGCGCTCATTGATTATATGGGGGCTGCTGCGCCTCTGCTCAGAAATGTGAGCGATAGCGCAGAGGATGAGTATCTGGAGGCAGTATCCGAGGCTTGGTTTCTCGGAGCCATTGCACGCATGTATCGCCCGTGTCAGCACGATATAGTACCGGTGTTCATCGGACCTCAAGGAATCGGGAAAGGTACTGCCTTGAGGTTCTTGGCAGGTTCGAATGAATGGTATGCGGCCACTACTACGGATATATCTCGTTTGGATAGATTCCTGGATTCTGTAAGGGGAGCAGTAATTGTAGAAATGAGCGAATCGACTCAGATTCGCAATCGTTCGTCTCAAGAGGAGCTGAAGGCATTTATATCCAAATCAGAGGATAGGCTTCGTAAGGCATATGCGCGTCATGATGAGATCTATCCGCGCCATTTCATACTTGCCGCCACGTCTAATGATGGAGAAGTCTTCTCCGATCCGACTGGAGCAAGAAGATTCTATCCGATCATATGTGATCCTGATAGATGCACGAAGCCTATTCCGATAGGAGATAGGTGGCCGTCTGCACAGAAGGATGTCGAACAGATATGGGCTGAAGCATTATATCTGTATATGGAGGGCAGAGTGCCATCTATGTCCAAGAAGGAAAATGAGCTGGCGCGCATGATGCAAAAGGATGCCACTGATGTAGATCCTAGTATACAGGCGCTGGATGAATGGCTGGATTCGATGCCACTATATTCGATGAAGGGAGCTCGCATATGTCGTAAAACGATATTGATGGAATATTTTGATATAACTGGTGAGAAGGAGATCCCTCAATCCGTTTCTAATATTTGGAAAGGATGGGTCAGATATACAGACAAATGGCATAAGGCGGAGAAATGTATGGATGTTAAGGGCATCAAGACCTCTGCAGCATATGTTCGTGATGTCGATGCAGGTGACGAGTCAATCGAAATTAAAACATTCGATCTTAGATACACGGATTCAGAATGACCCGCCACCCCATAGACCTCGTCGGCCAGCGCTACGGGCGCCTCCTCGTCCTGGGGAAGGCGCCCCATCAGGGGCGCAAGGTATGCTGGAACTGCATCTGCGACTGCGGGAACGAGACCACGGTGCAGACATTCAACCTCATCTTCGGATACACCCGCTCATGCGGATGCTATCGCAGGGAGAGGGCGAAGGAGATGCACTCGAAGAAATAAGCGATTGCGTCCTTTTTATAAACTCCTCGGACGATGGAAGCTCATGGAACTGTATCGTACATTCGACAGGATGACCCGCTCGATAACGAGCGACCGCAAAGGATACGCGGGACAGACCTACGATTCCGGGAGCACCCGCATCCATTTCAAGATCCAGGACGGCGGGGAGGATTGGGACTTCAAGGCGGACGGGTATGTGCCGTACATCGTGTTCGCGGTATACGACGAGGTCGGGAACCCCTACGTCTACGGCCCCGATTCCTCGCCCGTGTTCTCCGGATACGACTTCCCCATCCCCTACGAGATAACCTCCAGGGCCTCGTCCCTGCGCGTGGAGTACAACCTGTGGTTCGTCAAGGCGGAGGTCGCGGACAACTTCAACGGAACCCCCGACGGCCTTCTCGTGACCGAGTACCTCCTCAGCGCGACGGACGGCGTGGCGTTCCGCGCGTCCTGTATAAAGCCCCCCAAGCCCGGATGCGGATGCAAGGCGCCGCCGTACACTCCTGCAACGGCTCCTACCGTGATAGGGGCTCTGGAGGCCCTGAAGTCGCTGGCGGTCATCCGTCCCGTCGCCAAGGAGGCCCACATCAACCCCTATGGAGAGGAGCAGGGGCTGGACCTGTACTTCAAGTCCATCTCCGGCGAATTCCAGCAGATGTGGCTGAACGTCCCGACCCTGTCCGACGACGGGAAGCTCAAGGCATCCCAGCTCCCGACGGGCAACGGCGTCGACAGCATCCCGCTGCTCAAGAGCATGGTCGGGAACGGCGATGCCATCGTCTACGACGGCGCCAAGCAGGGCTTCGTCGCCAAGAAGGTCTCCGCCACCGCAGGCGCGGCCCTCGCCGCTCCCGCATCGCTCGTGCAGGCTTCCGCGATGGGTCAGAGGATGGAGTACGTCAAGAGGCTGGACGGAGAGGCCGGCGCCCACTATCTGCGCCTTCTCGACGGCAACGGCCAGGAGATATGCCATGTGGATCTTCCGCTGGAGAGCATGATATCCAAGGCGTACTACGACGCGTCCAAGAAGTCCCTCATCTTCGAAGTGGACGGAGCCGAGGAGCCCATCGTCGTCCCCGTCCACGATCTCGTGGACACGTTCAGGCCCGGCGATGAGAACATCACCATCGAGCTGGTGGCGTCCGGCGATGCCGAGAATCCGACCATCCACACCATCTCCCTGTCCTCGTCCTTCCTCGCCCGCATAAAGGACGACGAGCTGGACCTCGCGGCCCACAAGGACGACGTGCAGAACCCGCACCGCGTCACCAAGGCGCAGGTCGGCCTGGGCAACGTGGAGAACCTGTCTCCCGCCAACATGCCCGTGTCCGATGCGACCGCGGCGGCCATCGCCAGCGCCAAGCAGGACGTGTCCGCGGACGTCGAGGCCGTGGAGGCCAGGGTGGGAGTCATCGAGACGCAGCTCAACGGCGACAGCGGGGAGGGCGGCATAATCGAGAAGCACGACAGGGACATCGCCCGCATCGATTCCGAGACCACCGCCATCAGGGCGGAGCTGGCGCTGAAGGCATCCTCGCAGGACCTTGCGACCGCGGTCGGAGCGAAGCAGGACAGGCTCATCCCCGGCAGCAACATCGCCATCAGCGATACCAATGTCATCTCCTACGTCGGCCCGAACATCGATGTGGATTCCAAGATGTCCGCCACCTCGATCAATCCCGTCCAGAACAGGGTGCTGGTCGCAGAGCTGGACAAGCTCCAGCCGAAGCTCACGGCAGGGACGAACATCAAGATCGAGAACGGCAGGATAGACGCCACCGTCCCTCCGACCACCGTGGACGACGCGATGTCCTATTCGTCCAAGAATCCCGTCCAGAACAGGGTCATCGCACGCGAGCTGGACAAGAAGGCCAACATCGGCGAGGGAGTCAGCGTCTGGAAGGGAATCACCCAGGACGGCCTGTATCTGTACAATACAGGCGATGTCGTAGTCTACGACAACGCGCTCTACATCTCCCGCGTCGATAACAACGACCATCACCCGGACGACGAGACCTGCTGGTCCGTCGTGCGCGGAGCCACGACCACGCAGGTCGTCGGAATCACGCCTGCCACATACATCGGCGTGTTCGGGAACACCTCCGACACCGTCTACACGATAGAGCATAGGATGAACACGCGCAACATCGTCTTCAGCTTCATGAGGAACGACGGCAGCTACCAGTTCGTCTACCCCACGATGGTGTCCGCGCCGACGCTGAGCACCATGCGCGTCCAGCTCCCGTCGCCTCCGGGCAACAACGCCCTCATCGTCAACATGGTGAAGGCGAGGACGGTCACGCCGTCGGGCGTCAAGAGCTATCCCGCAGTCATCGAGTTCGCAACCCCTGACAGGGAGTGGCAGGTCTACAACGACACGGGCAAGCCTCTGTACGTGAAGGCGTACAACACGGAAGGCAAGGAGGTCGAGGGCGATGCCATCCAAGATAGCGCCACCGGATATTCTCCGCTGACCATCGACTTCGCCGAGGCGGTTTCCGGAAAGCTCTTCCTCGCCGAGGCGGATGTCGTGAAGGAGTACAATGGAACCTCCCTGGACATCCCGATCGCATCGGGCGACAGATACCTCGTGCAGTGCTTCAGCGACGGCTCAGGCCAATTCAGACCTGATATCATCCAGACCGACGGCAACATCCATATCGCATCGGACATCCATTGGACAGGCACCGTCGCCCTGTACAAAGCGACCGCATCCAAGAGCTGGAAGGCCGCGGACCTCAAGCAGGAGAACGGCAGATACAAGATGTCCTATCAGCACAACAAGGGCAGGATGGTCGGAGCGCAGATATACACCTCCGAAGGAATGGTCCTCGGAGAGATGCACTGCACCGACAACGTGATAACGATCTATGCGGACCTGGCCTTCGACGGCGAGCTCTACATAATCTGAAACCATTTCCCGCCCTTCGGGGCGGACCTCTTCTCCATCGTGTTTAAAAAGTCCATCGAGCATGGATGATTCGAGGATATACCATGGGAGGCCAAGAATATATCTCGAATCTGGATCTGAAAGGCCTTCAGATCGTGAACGCCCGCGCAGAGAACGTGGCCAGTCTTCCGACTCCTTCTGTCGGAAGGTTCGTCTATCTCACCGCCGATGCAGGAGGGACCGTCAAAAAAGGCTACTACTACAGCGACGGCACCGATTGGATCGCAGTCGGAACCGCCGCTGCAGAGGCGGCCTTGGATGCCAGACTTGCAATTGTTGAAAATGCGACCGGTACAGGCGGAGGCTCCACCGGAGGCGATTCTCTCGCAACCAAGATCACCAAGCTGGAAGAGAACGTCTCTAAGAATACGACATCCATCTCCACCGCCAACTCGAACATCACCAAGAATGCCGAGGATATCGCAACAGTCAAGAATACTGCTAACAAGGCCGCTAGCGATGTCATTGCTATCAACACCGCAATCGGCGACGATGATACTGCCGACACCGTCAAAGGACGCCTCAAGGCCGTCGAGAGTCAGGCATCGACCAATACGACCAATATCGCCTCTCTGAAGACCACTCTCGGCGCATCCGCATCCGAGGGCATTCAGGGCAGAGTCGCCACACTGGAGACCAAGGTCGGAAATGCCGCTAAGGGAGAGACACCTGCCACAGGTCTGTTCAAGGATGTCGCAGACAACAAGAAGGACATCGAGAAGAAAGCGAATTCCGCGGACGTGTACACCAAGACCGAGGTCGATAACGCCATCAAGACTGTCGGAGACAAGGCGACTGCTAATGCGACGGCCATCGAGACCATCAACAAGGCCGGCTACATCACCAATGCCACCGAGGGTCTGACCAACTACTACAAGAAGACCGAGACCTATACGAAGACCGAAGTCAACGAAAAGATCTCCGCCTCCATCTCCGGAGCATACGTGCCGAAGGGATCCCTCACTGGCGATGAGCTCAAGGCTCTCGGTGCCGAGGGCAAGGTCGAAGGATACGTCTATAATGTCTCCACCCCATTTAGTGTCGAAAATGATGGGCCGACCTATCCGGCAGGTACCAATGTCGTGTGGGTGAAGGATGCGACCGCCGAAGCAGGAGGATATTGGGACCCTCTCGCAGGAATCACCGATCTGTCCGATTATGCCACGACAGCCAAGGTCACCGAAGACATCAAGACCGCCAAAGAGGGTGCCATCAGCGATGCCAAAGCGTACACCGACACGACCGTTGGAGGGTACGTTCCGACATCCAGAACCATCAACGGGAAGGCTCTTTCCGCCGATATCACTCTTGGAAAGGCCGATGTCGGACTGGACAAGGTCGAGAACAAGGCTCCTTCGGAGTTCCCTGTCAGCGATGCTACGCAGACTGCATTGGACAAGAAGCTCGACAAGCTCACCGCAGGCCCCGAGCAGGGAACATACTGCAAGGTCACCATCAATTCCGACGGACAGGTCACGGCAGGTCACGTCATCGCTGCAGACGACATCCCCGACCTCACCGCGGCCAAGATCACTGATTTCAGTGCCAAGGCCAGGGCCGCAGGGAAGAAGATCTACTCCGGCGTCGAGATGGCCGTTGCAGACAGCTGGACCCTCATCGGAGCCAAGAACGACATTCCTGAGTTCCCGTCCGCCATCACCGTGTACAACGCAGACGGACAGGTGGTCGTCGCCGCCATGAAATACGACTCTACCAACAAGCAGGTCGGATATCAGGTCGGCATCGCCGGAACCTACACCGTCGTCGTGTCTCTCTGATGCACCCAGGGGCTTCGGCCCCTCAAACCCTTTCCGTACCTCTTTTAAACTCCGCATTCTATGATTCACCCGACCTAGGTGAATATATGGCTGCAACCATACCGATATACGGGGATGCTCAGATCAAGGGCGTCGCCGATGCGAATGCAGGCAGGCTGATGGGTGTGGTGACGACCATGCCCTCCGCCGGCTCCTGCAAAGGATGCGCCGTGCTCTACGAGGGCGCGGAAGGAACATACTCGAAACACACGATATACGCCTCCGACGGCACCGCATGGACCGCCGTCGGAAAGGTCGTCACCGTCGATTCCAGCGTGACGGCGGGCTCCTCCAATCCTGTGACGGGCGGAGCCGTGGCATCGCGTCTGGAGAACTATCAGTCTAAGATAAGCGGTGCGGCGAGCACCATCGACACCGAGGACCTGGCCGCGTCCTGTGCGCTTGTTTCGAATGCCAACGGCAAGGTCGCCGTCTCCCCGGTGACGAGCACAGAGCTGGGGTATCTGGGCGGCGTGAAGTCCAATGTGCAGACCCAGCTGGACGGCAAGCAGGCCAAAGGGGACTATGCGACCGCGACGGCCCTCTCCGACGGTCTGGAAGGCAAGTTGGACAAGACCGCCAAGGCGGAATCCGCGAAGACTGCCGATTCGGCGACGAAAGCATCCCAGGACGGCTCCGGCAATGTCATCTCGACCACGTATCTGAAGGCGGCGGATGCAGAGAGCGCGTATGCGAAGAAGGCCGACGTGTCCAAGGTCTATAGACCCTGCGGCTCCGTCGCCAGCGTCTCCGCTCTTCCCGAATCCCCTTCCGAAGGCGACGTATACAGCGTCGAGGCGGAGTTCACATACCAGTCGAAGAAGTATCCTGCGGGGACGAATGTGGCATGGGTCGCCGCCAACGGCGATGTCGCAGGTCATTGGGACCCTCTGGGAGGGACCGTGGATCTGTCCGCATACCAGAAGAAGAGCGTCGGCACCGCATCCCGCGCTCTGGTCACCAACGGCTCCGGAGTCATCGCGGCATCCGATATAACGGCAACGGAGCTGGGGTATCTGGACGGCGTCACATCGGGCATCCAGGCGCAGCTGAACGGCAAGCTCTCGACTGCGGGCAAGGCGAAGTCCGCTGAAACGGCGGATTCGGCGACACAGGCGACCAAGGCGACACAGGACGGCTCCGGCAATGTCATCTCCGATACCTATCTTGCGAAGACGGACGCCGCATCCACATATCTGAAGAAAGCCGATGCGGATTTCACCAAGGCGATCTCCGCCGAGGGCGTCGCAGTGTCCTGGACTGCGGATGCGTCCGTCAGCGGGTACTCGTACAAAGGCACCATCGCCCTTCAGGGCGTGACGTCCGAGTACATGCCGTTCGTGACGTTCTCCGCGACGCAGGCGTCGTCGGGCAACTTCTGCCCGGTGGCGGAGTCGGGGACGAACGCGATATACATCTGGTCGAAGACGAACGACGCCGTCACGGTGCCGTCCGTAGCGGCTGCGAAGATGTGAGAAGAGGGGGTCGGGAGGCCCCCTTGAACAGGTTCAGAAAGAGATGGTTTCCGGGTACGCGGGGACGTTGGCAGGATATCCCGCCGCGGTCTTGGTGGCTTCGACGGCCTTGCAGTAGTCGTCGATGGCCTTCAGCTTCGCGGTGTTGGCTTCGACATCGATGCCGAGCCTGATGTTCCTCTCGGCTCTGGCGCGGTCTCCGTCGGTTCTCTCGTAGAGGATGGTCCTCACCATGGTCTGAAGACCGTCGTTCCATTCGTCGTCGGCGATGCCGACGGCAGGAGCGCACGCCTTCATGCTCTCGTATTCGCTTTTGGACAGGACATCCTCGGTGTACTCCCAGTACTCCATCGTCCTGTCGTCCTCGGTCTCGGATTTGCGGACGATGTCTCCGCGGATGTAGACGGTGTCGCCGTTGATCTCGATGCACTCGGGCTTGACAGCCTGTGTTCCCTTGACGATTCCATGATGAATCATATGCAATCGTCCGTAGAACACGTCCGAAGTTCAAAAATCTTAGCCTGACTGAATCGCACCATGATGCCATACCGTCGTAGGAGCGGGCGGAAGCCAGCATAGAGTATGGAATCTCCAATCCTTCCTTGAAGCGTCTTATAATTTCTCTGCATACGCGCTTGTAAGATATCTTGTTCCTTTTCCTCAGTGCCACATGCCCGGGAAAATGAACATATCCTACGAAATCCAATCCTGTTGCAATAGGCGCGATGCGCCATCCGCGCTTGAGATTCAATTCATATCTGTCGCGGAGTTCCCGCTCGATGAATTTGTGGATGCGATGAAGGAAGGCTTTGTCTGAGGACAGGAAGACCATATCGTCCATGTAGCGATAGTAGTACTTCGCGTGAAGCTTCTCCTTGACCCAATGATCGAAATAGGTCAGCATGAAAGAAGAGAAAATCTGACTTGAATACATTCCGATGGGGAGCCCCCTGCGTCCAGGCGCTCCGAATATGAATTCATGGATAATTTCGAGCGTGGGGCGATCCTTTATCTTGCGTTTGATCAAATCGAACAGAACCGGACGAGAGATATTGTCGAAATATTTCCTGATATCTTCCTTGAGATAATACTTCGTGCCTTCGGGGTCTGCATAGATATCCTTGCGGACCTGCATGGAGCACATATGCGTCCCCTTGCCTTTCTGTGCCGCGTATGAATCGCGGATGCTCGTTCCGAGAAGGGTAGGGCCGACAATCTGAAGGACGGCATGCTGGACGACTCTGTCAGGAAATGTCACCGTATAGCACAGATGTCTTTTCTTTCCCCTCTCGAATATGTCGCGGGAACGGAATCTGGAGAAGTGGAACTCCCCTGTGCACAGCTCCTGCCAGATATAGTATGCGCACTCTTCTTTGTTCTCCTTCATCTATATGACTTGCGGATCGTGCGCATGGTCTTTCGCGGCATTGTCAATCGCTTCCAGAAGATTCTGCTTGTCTAGGATGCACTCATACAGAGGGCGTCCGTCTATCTGTCCTGTTCTCTTCATCCTTTTCTCTCCACTGTTCGCGCGACGTCCTCTTCCTTCGCCCTTTCGGGAGTACCAAGGCCGCATGTGCGCGAGTGCCGGCACCACGGTTCGTCCGGCTGTTGTTTTTCAGCAAGAGCTGAGGCCCCATAGATTTCCCCATCCCCACTTGCAGGGGTGGAGCGTGATATTGGGAGTGGCGCGACCCGATGTTCGAATTAGTCTCCGAAGCACTATTGCAGAAGTTCGCATTGAAAGGACCAGCATTGTCGTCGTTGTTGTAGTTGCCACCTACATTCGGGAAATTCGAAGAGTTGACATTGCCATTATCGGCGAACGGTTGACCTTTCGTAGGTTCCTCGATAGCGCGGTCCACTATGGTGCCTGCGAAGGCTTTCCCCTTCGCAAATCTCCTGATAGCATTACCCTATATATAGCTTTCGTAGCATGGAACGTACGGAAGAAAATCGCGCAGGAAGGCGGGGCTTGCGCCCCTGTTTGTCGGGCTTCGCCTCCGGCTCAGCCCTGCGGTTCCGGTACTTTGGTCAGAGACGGTAGGAGAGGCGCGACCCGATGTACGAATTAGTCTCCGAAGCACCATAGCAGAAGTACGCATAGAAAGGACCAGCATAGCCGTCGTTGCTGCAGTAGCCACCCACAGTCGGGAAATACGAAGAGCCGACAAAGCCATAATCGGCGAAATAGGTGGTGTACGACCCAGAGCAATATGTGGGGAAGAACCCTGCATCCGTGGTCCCCACAACAGTCTTGATGGCACCGCCGATATTGGACGAAGGTCCTCCGAGGCTCTTCTTATCGAAGTCCGCTTCATCCGTCGAGGAATAGCCCGTGCAGGTCATGAGCTTGCAGGAACTGTTCGTCTTCGCGCCTCCGACGAACTGAAACATATTACCCCAGAGGTTCCAGATCCAGAAGAATGCCATCTGCGTCGTGCCCGTGTTCCCGGGGGTGCCTGCCATCCCGTAGTCGTTGGTGAATGTCAGAGCGCTTTCGCTCTGCACGCTCGAACCGGACACGTATCCCGACGCCATGGCCGCCTGCAGGTTGGTGGACTTGTAGAGCAGCACAGCGAGTGCCGCGAGATACGTCCACTGATACCAGGTCATGATATCGTAACCCGTCCCCAGCTTCTGGCATCCTGCGATGAAGCTGGTGATGCTCGTGTTCACCCTCGGCGAACCCGCGTAGCTCTTGAAATCGCTCTTGCACGCATAGCACCCCAGCCTGAAGTGACCGACATGGTTGGAACCCATCGAGCCTGCATAGTCCTTCCATGTGGAATCTATCTGCTCCATGGAGAATGCGCAGACGATATTCGTTCCGTCGTTGGTCATCTTCATGTACCACGTCGGTACATAGGTCATGACCATGGAGGATGCAGAGCCTGCGACCGCCTTCTTCTTATCGCTCACATCCGTCCAGGCGGAGCCCGAGCCCGTCTGCCTCTTGATTCCCGAGATGAGTTCGCATCCTGCCCAGCCGTTCATGCAGTTCGCGCCTGTTCCGGATGCGGGCGTCTTCCCATAGGCTGCATTCGTCTGCCCGAAGACGGTCTGAGGGTATGTCACCCTCGCATCGGGGTCTGTGGTGCCGACGGCGATGCTGAAGCCGTAGACGATGTAGTAGGCAACCTTCAGCGTCACAGAGTAGGACTTGTTGTTCTCGACGGTCAGTGTCTTCGACTCTCCGCCCGTGGCTCCCGACGGATAGTCCGTCTTGAACGTCCACGAGCCTGCGGGCAGAGAGAACGTCACAGACGTCTGTCCCGTCACCACCGTCTTGGTCTGCGTCGTCTGCCCCGATGCGGTCGCAGTGACCGTCCTGCCTGCCGCGGAGCCCTTCTCGTCGCTCACGGTGACGGTGACGGTTCCGGGCACGTAGCAGGAGACGCTCGCCTCGGTGGTCTGCGACGTGCAGGTGACGGTCGGGGTCGAGGCGAACGTGTACCCTGCCTTCGAGGAGGTGATCTTGTACGTCCCGTTCTGCTTGACGGTCAGATACGCCACGCCGTCGGAACCCGTGGTTCCCACGACAGGGTTGCCCGCGGTGCCCGTCTGGGGCGTGGCGGTGACGGTGATGCCCGGCAGGTCGGGTGCGCCGGAGTAGGTCACCTTCAGGGTGAACTGCTCTCCGCCTGCTATCTCAATGCTCTTCGAGGTCCCGTTGCGACGGGTCAGCTTCAGCGTGTCATCTTCATAGGATGCATCGATGAAGGCATCGGGGCTGAAAACGGCCGCGTTGGTATTGCCTTTCATGCGGGTCGGATTGATTGCCATGCTTATAAAGCGTTTGCAAAGGCTGTCCGTCATATGACAGAGGTAAGAGGTTTCAAGGCCTTCAGGAGGCGTCTTCTCCTCCTGCAGCCCTTCATTCGAACACAGCCTCAAGATACTCCCGTCGCTCTTCTTCGATATCCCCCTGCCTCTCAGGCGTCCTTATCGGGAAGTGCTTCCGGGGCCTTCCCGGAGGATTGCCCGTATGCCTGTACCTCCAAGCCCTGCTCCTGCATGCTGACAGGTGCTTTCCTTGTCCCGCATAGCTGTAATTGTCCAGAGGGCAATTGCAGAAGGGACATCTCTCCCTTCCGAACATGAGGAATGAATCGCTCCGAGACGCCGTAAAGGTTTCCGCGAACATCTTCAGAGAAAGATACGGTATTGTATCCTTGGTATTCAAGCATTCCCAAGGGTATCCTCATACCATCCGAAGGGCTCTCCGCATCGTCCGCGAAGGACAGGAGGCGATACGGAATGGCCGAGCTGAATGCGATAGGCGAGCAGGGAAGCGATATGGAGAAGCATATCGCATACACCCGCGAGAAGCTGGACGAGATAGGCTGCGACATGCATCGCCTGATGGAAATGGAGGAAGAAGAGATGACAGAAGGATTCGACAGCGGGATGCTCACAGGACTGCTCTCCAAGCAGGGAGTGGATCCGGGCATCGTCGCAATGCTCAACGATCGCAGGGACAGAGGGGACTGGGGAGACGGCGGGATGCTGATTCTCCTGTTCCTGATAATCCTCATGGGAGGCAACGGCGGATTCTGGAACCGCAACGCCGAGAACGGTGTGGCAGGAGTGGACAGGACCGTCGTGAACGAAGCCAATTACTCCAGAATGCTGGACGCCATCGGGGGAAACAGAGAGGCTATCAGCCAGCTCGCGCAGACCCTCAACTGCGACACGAACGCCGTCCAGACTGCGCTCGCAGGCGTGGACAAGCAGCTGGCGGTCAATCAGGGAAGCATCATCAATGCCATCCAGTCCTGTTGCTGCAATATCCGTACCGAAGTGCAGGCAACGCAGAACGCGATCCAGTCGCAGATGGCCAAGTGCTGCTGCGATACCAACCTCAACATCGAGAGGCAGGGATGCCAGACCAGAGCCGACATCCAAGACACGAGGTTCCTCATCCAGGCCACGGCTTCGGCTCAGGACAATCTCGTTCAGGGCCTGTTCAACGCACAGAACCAGTATCTCGCAGACCAGTTCTGCCAGATAAAGTCCAGGGAGGACCAGAGGGAGATACAGGCGCTCCGCGACAAGCTCGCCGAGCAGAGGGACACCGCGAATACGCTGGCGATCCTGAATGCCATCCAGGGCAAGGATGCCATCAGCTTTCAGGGAACTGCCGGCTCCACCGCCTTTACAGGCACCGGAAGTCTCAGCTGATGACCGGCCCCGGGTCTGGGAGGATGCAGTCCTCCCAGACCTCTAAACCTCTTTCCGCAGGTGATGCCATGACATACGACAATATCTTGAATGCTCTGAAGACCCAGCCGAAGCTCTCTCCCTCGCAGGAGATCGAGAACTATAGCGCATTCTCAGACCTGCAGAAGCAGGGCGTGTACCTTCCCGAACTGATGAAGAAGCTCCAGGAGTTCGATTCCATGAAGGCGCGTCTGGATGAGCTGGAGAGGTCCAAGCCCGCCATCGATGCGACGGTCTTCGCCACCATGGAATCCGCAGTCTCCGACGATCCTGATGTGGTGAAGGCGAAGACCCGCGTAGCGGACGAGAAGGCGCGCGTGGTGCTGGAGCTGTGCATGAAGGACTCCGCGTTCCGCGAAGCATACGAGTCGTACAAGGCGACGGTCAATCGCGTGTATGTGGAGTCTAAGGAGAAGGGAGCCGACGCCTCCCAGCATCTCCGAAGGGCGCATCGGGTCGCTTCTGCAAACCCTTTCCCCATATCTTTTAAAAAGCTCATTCCTCATAAATCAGGTGAGGAATTGATATGTCACCTCACAAAGGATATATGAACATCGCAATCGCGGCCATGCTGTTCGCCGCGGCCTTCGCGGGCGTCGTCTTCATCGCGGATGAGGATGTCGCTGCCGCAGAGGAGGGCCAGAGCCAGGCTCAGGAGTACACCGTCACATACTCCTATGATGGCTTCGTCTTCTCCGAGAAGACGAGTGATGGGCAACTCACAGTAAGGGGATTCAACACCGCATCTGAGGGGGAGGCCTCTGAGCCCAAATACTCCGCGGCCCTTTCTGATGCGGAAGCGCCCGAGGGATACGCATTCGATCACTGGGTCTCCGGCTCCGCCATCTATGAGCCTGGAGATTCCGCCAGATTCGGAGCGGACGCTACGCTCACACCTGTATTCAAGCTCGACAGCGATCACGCCGAGATCACACTGATCTACGGAGACATCTCCGAGACATATCTCAGCTCAAATTCTACGAATAACTTCGCCATCGCTTCCGAAAACCTTGAGGACTTCGCTGAGAAGATCGGAGCTACTGTTGTCAAGGGCGAGAATGACTCCATCTCTGGATTCGCCATCGACGGATACAAGTTCGTCGGATTCAAGGACGTCAAAGGCGCTGGTATCGGAATCAGTGCGCTCACATCCTCCGCCGGTGTCAACACCTCATACACCCTCGTGATGGAGAAGGTTTACACCGTCTCCTTCGTTCTCGACGGAACCGTCCTCAAATCCGAGAAGACCTCCGGCGATATTGTCGCTCCCGAGG
>ERZ808259.61-NODE-61-length-81506-cov-7.109440_pt1 | contig 81506 bp, 65 predicted proteins | sample MGYA00521279_ERZ808259 | MGnify/ENA primary metagenome ERZ808259 (study PRJEB31516, sample SAMN03275586) | gut metagenome | biome: mammalia-associated habitat; material: feces | host: Papio cynocephalus | place: Kenya | collected 2012-07-27 ...
CGTGCTCTTCCGATCTGAAGGGCAAGCGCCAGGGCACCATGTACTACTTCAATGGTGACAAGTACGAAGGGAACTGGGAGCAGGACAAGCGGTCGGGCCAGGGTACATACACCTATGCAAACGGAGCCTATTACAAAGGCGAATGGAAGGACGACCTCAAGAACGGGCATGGAGTCTTTGACTGGAACAACGGCAACCGCTACGAGGGCGAGTGGCGTGACAACAAGATGGACGGCCAGGGAACTTATTTTTACGCCTCGGGCGACAGTTACAAGGGGACTTTCAAGGCTGACCAACAGCACGGCCATGGCACCTACACCTTCCACGACGGAAGCCGGTACGACGGACAGTACCAGAACGGGAAGCGTACAGGTGAGGGCATATTCACTTTCGCCAACGGGGACCGCTATGTGGGGCACTTCGTGGATGGCGAACAGAGTGGTCTCGGAACGTTTACCTGGCAAGGCGGTGCCGTGTACGAGGGACAATGGCTGGCCAACCTTCAGAACGGGCACGGCAAGTACACCTGGGCCAACGGAGATGCCTATGACGGAGGCTGGAAGAATGGGAAGATGGAAGGGACTGGCATCATGCGGCAGGCCGATGGTGTGAAATTCAAGGGCGCGTTCAAGGATGGCCTCAAGGACGGCTACGGCATACTTGAGGATTCGGATGGCGTGCGCTACGAAGGCACGTTCCATGACGGACAGAAAGATGGCGATTTCATAGAGAAGGACCGCAACGGAAATGTAATCAGAAAGGTCACATACTCCAAGGGGCTTGTGCAGTCGGTAACAGAATCGGGAGACAACTGACGGGCCGCATGGACAGGAAAGGAGTCATATGATAACGGACACGCTGGATAATCTGCACAAGTACACCGGTCTTAGCCCATTGCTCGCAAGAGTCGTGGACTTTGTCTCGTCGCACGTCCTGGAGAACATGCCCGAAGGAAAGCATGAGGTCGAGGGCGAGGACGTGTGGGTAAGCATACAGACGGCCAGGCCGCGCTCCCGGGAGCAGGCTCCTTTGGAGGTGCACCGTGAGATGATGGACATACAGATACCCCTCGAGGGCAAGGAAGAGCAAGGCTTCTTGCCTCTTTCTCGTGCGACAGTCCTGTCTGCCTCCTACGACGCGAGGGCCGACATCTCCTTCCTTTCCCTCTTGCCTCAGGAATATATCATGGTTTCCCACGGCCAGTTTGTCCTGTACCTTCCTGGCGAGGGGCATGCCCCAGCGATATCGGAGAACCCGTTCAAGAAGGCGGTTTTCAAGGTAAAATATCAAAATACGCTATAAATATGCCTAGCACAAAGGCCACAGCCTCCAGTAGGAAATCGGCGGGCACCTCAAAGAAGGCTCCCGGAAAGAAGAAAGCACCGGTCAAGCCGGCTGTTCTGAAACTGCTAAGGAATGATGCCGGTTTGGCAGAATACGCAGATGCCATCAATGGCCGGTACCAGAACATGCTTGCGCGCAAGCAGCATTTCACCGGCCCGGACGGCAGTCTCTCCGACTTTGCGGACGGCTATCTCTATTTCGGTTTGCACCGTGTGGCAGACGGCTGGGTGCTGCGTGAGTGGGCCCCCAACGCCACACGCATCTATGTGGTAGGTGACTTCAACGGGTGGAAGGAGATGGCCAAGCATGCCATGAGGCGTGTGACAAAGGCGGGAAACTGGGAAATAAAGATCAAGGACAAGTCCTTCGGGCATGGCAGCCTGTTCAAGTTGAGTGTCCATTGGGACGGCGGACACGGCGAGCGCATTCCCGCCTGGGCAAACCGCGTGGTGCAGGATCCCGACACCAAGATATTCTGCGCGCAGGCATGGGCTCCCGAGAATCCCTACAAGTGGCAGGTGGCCAAGTTCAAGCCAGCCACCGACCCCTTGCTCATCTATGAGTGCCACATCGGCATGGCGCAGGACGCGGAGAAGGTGGGCACCTACGTCGAGTTCCGCGACAATGTCCTGCCCCGCGTGGAGCGCCTGGGCTACAACTGCATCCAGATAATGGCTGTGCAGGAGCATCCTTATTATGGAAGTTTCGGCTATCACGTGAGCAGTTTCTTCGCGCCGAGCAGCCGTTTCGGCACGCCCGAGGAACTGAAGTCTCTTGTGGACAAGGCCCACTCGATGGGCATCTCCGTGGTGATGGACATTGTGCACAGCCATGCCGTGAAGAATGAAAACGAAGGGCTGGGCAATTTCGCGGGCGACCCCTACCAGTATTTTGCCCCCGGGGGGAGGCGTGAGCATCCGGCGTGGGACAGCCTTTGCTTCGATTACGGCAAGGACGAGGTCGTGCACTTCCTGCTCTCCAACTGCAAGTACTGGCTCGAGGAGTTTCATTTCGACGGTTTCCGTTTCGACGGCGTCACATCCATGCTGTACTATAGTCACGGATTGGGCGAGTGCTTCACCAGTTATGCCGACTACTATAATGGCCACGAGGACGATGATGCGATAGTTTACCTCACCCTTGCCAACGACCTTATTCACCAGGTGAACAAGAATGCCATCACCATCGCCGAGGATGTGAGTGGCATGCCCGGTCTCGCCGTGCCCATACGTGATGGAGGCTACGGCTTTGACTACAGGCTGGCCATGAATATTCCCGACTATTGGATAAAGACCATCAAGGAGAAGCGCGACGAGGACTGGAAGCCCACGTCGATGATTTGGGAACTTACCAACAGGCGCAAGGACGAGAAGACCATTTCCTATGTCGAGAGCCATGACCAGGCGCTTGTGGGTGACAAGACCGTCATTTTCCGGCTGGTGGATGCCGACATGTACTGGCATTTCAAGAAGGGAGACCAGAACTATGTGGTGGAACGTGGGATAGCCCTCCACAAGATGATACGCCTTGTGACAGCGGGGACAGCCAATGGCGGCTACCTCAATTTCATGGGAAACGAGTTCGGACATCCCGAATGGATCGACTTCCCGCGCGAGGGCAACGGCTGGAGCCACAAGTATGCGCGCCGTCAATGGCATCTTGTTGACGACAAGGAACTGTGCTATCACTACCTGTCCGACTTTGACGCGGGCATGATACACATGCTGCGCAAGTTGGGGTCAATGGCCAAGTTGCCTGTCGTGGAAATCAACGCCAACGACTCCGACCAGGTTCTCGCCTTCCGGCGGGGCGACCTCTTCTTCTTCTTCAATTTCAGCCCCACCCGTTCCTACACGGGCTACGGATTCCTGGTGGAGCAGGGAGCATACGAGTATGTGCTCAACACCGACAGCGTGGAGTACGGGGGCAATGGGTTCAATGACGACTCGGTGGTGCACTACACCAACTTTGACCCGCTCTATGCCCCCGATGGGAAAGGGTGGCTCAACCTGTATCTTCCCGCCCGCACGGCCTGTGTGCTGCACAAGGTGGAGGAGTAGATTGTCACGCGTGTCCACACCATGGCGCGTCCTCGCGCTCCAGGCAGAGAAAATATGACACAGTACAGCAGTCCGCAGACCCGTCTGGCGTCGCGTCTGGTAACATGTGTGTGCGGTGTGCTCTTTGCATGCTTCTCCTTCTGTTACCTGTACTTTTACCAGTCGGGCTACCTTGCCCAGTTCCAGTATCACTTCTCCCATGGCGAGACCACTTACCAGCCTCTTGTCGGGGCGGTGCTCATCACCCTTTTTTTGTTGCTTGTCGGCTTCTTGTGCCAGAGAGCCCTGCGCTGGCCTTTGCGCCAGAGGGCCGTCGCGTGGTTCCCGCCGGCTTTTCTGCTGGCGGCTGTCACATCGGCGCGCCTGCCCGAGCTTCCTGGCTATGGTACGGGCACTCCCGCGCTTCCGCTCCTGCTTGTTCTGCTCGCCTTTTGCCTGGTCTTGCTTCTTTGCCTTCTGCATCCCGATGCCACGGGGGAGCGCGCGCCGCTCTCGGCATACTTGTCCTCAAATCTTTTCATTCTCTGCATGCTGTTTCTCATGACGGGTTTGCTGGGCTACAGTTCGGTTCCGGGGCACCGGGAGTTGCGTGTAGGCCAGTTGCTGCATGAGGGCAAGTATGCCCAGGCGGTTGACTGCTATACGGACACGGCAGGCTTGACCCCCAGGTTCTTTGCCTTGCGTGCGGCGGCCCTGGCCCACGAGGGAAAGTTGGGCGAATGCTTGTTTGCTTATCCCGTGCCCGCAGGTGTGCACACGCTCATGCCCGCACAGTCCGACTCGCTTTTTGTCTATGACGCTCTTCCCGCCCTTTACTCGGGCATGCGGGCTGTTCCCCGGCGCACCGGCCATTTCCGTGAGCGGGACTTCCTGCGCAAGGCCCTCCTTGCCGACAGCCTTCCACGCCCCCTTGCGCTGGAGTATCTGCTGTGTTCCCACCTCTTGCACGGCGACCTGCGCGCCTTTGCCCAGTTGCTTCCCCTTCGTCACGACACCCTTCCTGCCACCCTGCCCAGGCATTACCGGGAGGCTCTGGTGCTCTGCCGGCATTTCGTGACGGGTGCGGGACAGGCCGGGGCCCGCCACAGCCATCAGGCAGGGGCGGCATGGCTCCATGGCTCCCCAGAGGCGGCACAAGCCTTTTCCTGGCCACAGGACAAGGAGATGGAGACACGTTACAGGCGTTACCGGCAGTTGAGGATGGAGGCCAGTCATGGAGACCTGGAGGCGGCCGACAGCCTTTCCGCCTATGACGGCACATATTGGCAATATTATGCGTCACACTACTGATAGCACTCATTATAAGATGGTTTCATGCCGGGCAGAGGTGAATAATCCGCACAAACGCTTGCTCATGTGCAAGAATCGGACTAAATTTGCGCTTGATAACTAATTCGTTTGTTACTGAACCAATTGGAGGAATCAAGATGAAAGAGAAAGTTGGAACTTTGGCAGGGGCTGTCTGGACGGCCTTGAGCGAGAATGGAACCATGAATTCTAAGGATTTGAAGAAGGCTGCCAAGATTAAGACAGACAAGGAACTTTTCCTGGCTTTGGGTTGGCTGCTGCGTGAGGACAAGATTACCGTGACCGAGGATGACAAGGTAATGAGCATTTCCTTGAACTGAGCACAAGTCCCCAAAACTCATCTTGCCCCAGGGTATGATGAGTCGCGTGACCACAAGAGGCAGGCTGCTGTTCCCGCGTGAGGGACTGTAGCCCGCCTCTTTTATTTGTACTCTTTCAAACGCAGTGCGCCGCATGTGCCAACGCAGTGCGCCGCATGTGCCAACGCAGTGCGCTGCATGTGCCAATGCAGTGCGCCGCATGTGCCAACGCAGTGCGCCGCGATTGCCAATGCAGTGCGGTGCGCGGTCAACTACATGCGGGCACACAGCCTGGGTATCTCGGCCGTCACCTCCCGGAGCCTGCTCTTCGCCTCGCCGGGAGACGCTATGGGGGGAAGCACCCACTTGTCCACCTCCCATATGAAACCAATTCCGGCTGGCGGCTGTGTGCCTGCGGTTGGCTTTTGTGGGTCGCCGTCGGTTCATGTCGCGATGCAGCAACTTTCCACCGGCATGTTCGTGTGCCTCTTCAGGTGATTGTGTCTCGCGGGGTGTCCTGGTGAGTCGCGTCACCGGGGCCATGACTCCTCCCTATCTCATTTGCCCCCATGCACAACCCCGTTGGTAGCAGGGGATGATGTAGCTGCCCGTGCCCTCCAGCAGTCCCAGGTAGTCTGCCAGGGTGATGGTGGTGCGCAGTCCCTTCTGTTCCAGTCGCCCAGCCAGGGGTGGGGCAGGGTGGCGGAAGCCCTGCCGCGCGGGTGCGTCGCTTGTCATGGCAGTCACAGGATTTGCAGGGCTATGGCGGCACATGCCTCGGCATCGGCCAGCGCGTGGTGGTGCCGGGTGAGGTCGTAGCCACAGCGCGCGGCAATGACATCCAGCGTGTGCTGTCCCCCGTGCCACACCCGGCGTGCCTGCTGCAGCGTGCACAGGAATGTGTAGTCGGGATAGTCCATCTGATACATGCGGAAGGCGGCCTTGAGACAACTCTCGTCAAAAGCCTTGTTGTGTGCCACCAGGGGCAGTCCCGTGATGAGCGGCTCTATCTGTCTCCACACATCGGGAAACACAGGCGCGTGCCTGGTGTCCTCCTCCGTGAGCCCGTGCACCAGCGTGCAGCGGTAGTTGTAGTATTCTGGTTCGGGCTTGACGAGCGAGTAGAAGCGGTCGGCAATCATGCCCCCGCGCACGGTGACCACGCCCACCGAGCAAACCGATGTGCGCTGGCAGTTGGCCGTTTCGAAGTCGATGGCTGCAAAGTTCTGCATTCTTGTTTCCTCCTTATACCTTATATATATAATAGGGAAAGTCCTGTATGCACAGGCTCTGGGCTTTTCCCTTCCTCTGCAAAGTTAGCGAGAAGTATTGGCACATGTGTATCCTGCGGGCATGTAATTTGCCGGCATGGAGGAATTGTCCCCGGTCATCTGGCCTGGGCCTGGGCATGCGTGGGCGTGTGGAAAATTGTGCGCGCCACTCTTGGCCGTTTTGCGGGAATGAAGTAACTTTGCACCGGCAACAGGTTCACTCCACGAGTGATTAAAAGGGAACAGGGTGAGAATCCCCGACAGTCCCGCTGCTGTGAGCCGCCCTTAACAGGCGCGAACAAGAAGCCACTGGGCAAGTCGCGCGTATGCAGAGGCATGCGTGACCTCCGGGAAGGTGTTCGCCGCCGGGCGGCAAGTCAGAAGACCTGCCGTTGCAAGCCACTCCGCCTGGCGGCATCGAGGAATGCCGTGGATGACGCATCTTACTTTATCCAATCACAAACCATTTGTTATGCAGAGGAAATTACTCTTTCTCATGCAGTTGGTGTTGTGTTCTGTGCTGTGGATACCCGCGAGGGTGATGGCCCAGGACGCTGATGTCATACTGCAGCCACAGTTTGGCAAACAGACTGTGACGGTGGAGGCTGGGCAGGAACTCACGTTCTATGACCCCAAGGGAGCAGACCCCATCCCCTCCTCCTATGCGAGCAATGCCCAGTCGCTGCTGGTCTTCAGGCCGGCACAGGCGGGCTTGTCCATCCAGATCACCTTTGAGCAATTTGAGGTGATAGGCAGCGACGGTTCCTATCCCGCTTACGTGAAGGTGTATGACGGTGAGGCTGATGCCGACAATTCATTCACTTACGCCACCAGTGCGTCCGAACTGACGGGCGGAAACCTGGGGCTGCCCGCAGGCAAGCTGGTGGATTCGCTGGACAACAAGCCCAGTGTTCCGCGCACCTATTATTCCAGGTCGGCCGACGGTGTCATGTCGGTGGGCTACCTGTACCGCTACGCCGAGCGATGCGAAGGATGGGTGGCCAAGGTGAAGTGCGTCAAGCTGGAGGACATGCAAGTGACGGGCGCGGGCTCCTCCTATGACCTCGTGCAGCAGTCTCCCGTGCGTACCACGGGAGTCGCGCTGGCCAGTGCGTATGCTTCGGCAACGGGTGTGTTGCATGCCGACAGCGTGACATCCATATCCTATAGACTCACCAAGAACGAAGGTGTGATAGACCCCGCGCAGTTACGACTCTATCGGGGCAACGTGGCCTATGCCACCGGTCTTACCCCTCTGTCTGCCAACATCACAGAGTCCGGCGGTGTCTATACCTTCGTCTTGGATGAGCCTATGGAGAACGGGGACAACTGGTTTACCCTTGCGGGCGACATCCTGCCCAGTGCCGAACCCGGCGCGCAGGTACAGGTGGAGGTGACCTCCGTGGCCACCAAAGCCAAGCCCCAGGGTGTGGCCCCCTTCACGGCGGGTGAGGCCAAGGCTGTGTCGGCTCCTGCCATCGTGCTTCTTTCGGCAGGGGAGCAAACCGTGACCGTGGGCGAGACCCCCCTCGCGTTCTACGACGACGGCGGTCTGGACGGCCAGGTGACCAAAGGGTTCAACGGAAGCATCACGTTCCTGCCCGCTACCGAGGGCAAGAAAGTGATGATAGACTTCACCAAGGTGGACATCTTCTACGGCAGCTTCTACAGCCAGTACCTCAAGGTATATAACGGCAAGGAGGCCACGAGCGACAACCTGCTGAGGGAACTCAGGACGGGCGACACGCTGAAGATACGTTCCACAAGCCCCGACGGTGCCCTCACGGTGGTCTTCGAGAGCACCACGGACGGCTACACAGGCGACGGCTTCGAGGCACTCGTGTCGCAGTTTGAGCCCCAGCCCATGGAGGTGGCGGCTATCACGGCCACACAGAACGTGGCAGGAACCCTGTGCGCAGGTGACAGCCTGTGTCCCGTGCTGTCCATCAACGTGCGGACAAGCGACACCGAGCCTGCTCTCGGCGTGAAGAGCCTGGCGTTCAACACCGCCGGCACCTTCCCCCAGGTAAGCCGCGCTGCCCTTTATTACACCAGGGGCAGCAGCGACTTCTCGGACAGGGTAAAGGTGGGGGAGGCCGCCGTCGGCGATGACCACTTTGAGATTACGGCCTCCGACAGCATCACCCTCGTCGAGGGGGACAACTACCTGTGGCTCACCTACGAAATCTCCGAACTGGCCATGAACGGCCAGAAGGTGGACGCGGCCGTCTCCTCGGTGACACTGAGCGATGGCACCCACATGGTGGAGCAGGGCAGCCCGTCCGGGGAGTTCGTCATTCGCAACATCGTGCTCTCGCACCTGGGACAGGGCACCGTCACGACACGGGTCAACGGGTCGGTCGAGTTTGCCCAGAAAGGCAAGAACGACTACTCGTCGGACTACGAGAGCGGCAATGATGACCGCGTCAACATCTTCGAGCCCCTGCATGAGGGCATGGTGTGCCAGATAGACTTCTCGGCCTTCAATCTCTACTGGTCAAGTTATGGCGACGAGCATTCCAGCCTGAAGGTATATAGCGGCAAGGGCACCACGGGCAGCCTCCTGTGGGAACTCGCCTCCAAGGATGACAAGGACAAGGGGCCTGGCCGCACGCTGCGGAGTGCCTCGGCCGACGGTGCCCTCACGGTGGTGTTCAACAGCGGTGTGAGCCAGAGCTGGTACACGACCAGCGGCTTCAAGGCTGTCGTGAGCGAATACCTGTCACAGGACATGGCCATCGATTCCCTCACGGCCTTCTCCCCTGGCAACATCGAGGCCTCCGTGGGCGCGAAAGGCCAGGAGGCGCTCACCCTGCAGGTGGATGCCACAGGCAACCTGAACGCCAAGAGTCTTCTGGACGCAACCATACTGCTCAAGGGCAATGTGCGGGACGTGGCCCGCGTGAGTCTCTATGCGGTGGACGGGAGCGCCTCGCCCCTTCCCGCCGAGGCCGAACCCCTGGCCACACAGGAAGTCACGCTTCCCGGAGACGGAGGCGGTGAGGGTGTGGACGAGTTGCCCGTTACCCTCACCCTGGCCGAGCCGTTCACGCTCAAGGAGGGCGCCAACAGTTTCCGCCTCTGCCTCGACATCTCCCAGGATGCCCTTTCGGGCGACTCGGTGCTGCTGCAGGCCCGGAGCGTGAGTGTGACCGACACGCTGGTGAACGTGTCCGCGAATGCCCAGACAGCGCGTCTTGAAATCAAGAACATCTACAATTTGCGGGCAGGTGACAACGGCGAGGTGCTGGTGTCCGGCGAGCAGCCCCTGCTCTTCTATGATGACGGTGGCAAAGACGGCTACTATTCCAAGGACTTTGCCGGCACAGTGACCTTCGCCCCCAGGACTCCAGGAGAGAGCGTGATGCTGACTTTCAAGACCTTCAGCGTCACCTATCAGGACAAACTCTACCTGTATCACGGTGGAGAGGCAAAGGAGACACCCGATGCCACCTACTCGCGCTATGACCATCCCGACCGCTTCGTGTCGGAGAGCGAGGACGGCAAGGTGACCGTGCGCTTTGAGACGAAAATGGCGAGCGAGGGCTTTGCCATCGAGGTGTCGGCCTACCGGAAAGTGCCCCTGCACGTCGCGTCGGTGAGCGCGCAGGCCATCGCTCCCGCGAGTGTGATGCGTGGCGAGGAGAATGTGGGCATGGTGCGTGTGGACGTGCAGGTTGACGGCGACCTGGACCATCTGGACATCACCAGCCTGGCCATCAAGGCCGGTGGTTCGGGCAAGGTGCGCTCGGCCAAGCTGTTCACTACCGACACCCTGGGCGTGTATGCCCCCCTCAACCTTTTCGGTGAGGCTTCCGACGGGCAGACTGCCATCAACGGCACATACCGCGTGGGCAAGCCCGGCACCTACAAGTTGTGGCTGGCATGCGACATCGGCTCTGACACCGAGGCTGGCGACAGCCTGGGCGTGACGTTCACCGGCCTGGTGGCCAATGGCGCCAGTGTGCCCGCCGGAGCGCCTGTTGAGGCAGGCACCCTGGTGAAGAGTGGAGTCCACGGCACCATCACCGTGGGAGCCGGAGCCGACTACGGCACCATCCAGGGTGCCGTGAACGCGCTCAAGGACGGCATCGACGGGCCCGTGACCATCAACATCAAGCGCGGAGTTTACAACGAACTGGTGAATGTGCCCGAGATCAAGGGAGCCTCCTCGGCCAACACCGTGACCATACAGAGCGAGACGGGCAACTGGCACGATGTGAAGATTTATTATGACCAGTACAGCGAGCCGGCTTACAGCGAGGACAAGATGTCGGCGGAGTTCGGTGTGTTCACCTTTGCGGGGGCCGACTGGATTACGCTGCGTGGTGTGGAGGTGACCACCCAGGACCTCGCCTTCCCCGGCGTGCTTTATGTCAAGAACGTGAGCCGGCATGTCACCATAGACAGCTGCCACGTCCATGCCGAGAAGACGACCGAGTACAGCAAGGACATCAATCTCATCTACACTTACGCCAAGGGTGAGGCCCACCACAACAACGACTACCTCAGCGTGACCCGGTGCCTGCTTGACGGTGGAAACATCGGCGTGCGCATGGGTGGCACTGGTGTGGTGAAACTGCCCAAGGAGCGTGGCGGACGCATCGAGCATAACACCCTGCGCAACCAGGGCTCCAAGGCCATCTACTGCATGGACGAGCTGGGCGCGAAGATACGCGGGAACCGCATCGAGAACAGCGGCGAGACAGGCTACAGTTTCTATGGATTCGACGGCCAGTTGCGTGACCTCTTCGACGAGCAGTTCGTCATCGAGGGAAACTCCTTCGCGCTGAGCACCGAGAAGGAGGCCGCTGCCATCTATCTGCGCGAGGCCCATGGCACCAGTGACGCCCCTGCCCTGATTGCCAACAACGAGGTATCCATCACCTCGGGCAGCAGCAGCAGTTCGGGCATCAAGGTGAGCGGGAAGAGCGACCACCTCTATATCGCCTACAACACCGTGCTGATGAACACCGGCGCCCCCACCGTGGCTCTGTACATAAACAATGAGCAAGGCGAGGGAGTGCATGTGGTCAACAACATCATGCAGGTGCGCGATGGCGGCTATGTGTACCGTTGCTACGACCAGAGCGTCCCCCCCACAGTACACTTCGGGCACAACGCGCTCCACACAAGCGGCGAGGTCTTTGCCTATGCCAAGGCCGACTATGCCTCCTATGAGGAATGGCAGGCTGTGAGTGGCGAGACCGGAAGCTGCCGCGAGCAAGTAGATTTCCTCAGCGACGAGATCCTGGAACCCGCCGCCGAGGGCAACCTGCGCACGGCAACGCCCCTCGCGCTCGTGACCACCGATCTGAGCGGAGCCCCGCGCGATGCCGGACATCCCACCATGGGCGCCTACGAGTACGATGCCGATGAGCGTGCCCCACAGATGCTTGAGGGTTATCCCCTTGTCGCGAACATCACCGACGAGTCGGCGGATGTGGTGGCAAGAGCCGACAAGAATGCCATCCTCTTTGCCGTGGCCAGGAAGGCTGGCGAGGACGCGCCGTCGAAGGATGACCTGCTTGCCTCTGGGCAGAAGGTGACAGCGCGCCCCAACAGCCTCGCCAGCGTCACGCTGGAAGGACTTGTCAAAGACCAGGAGTATGTGGCCTACGTCGTGCTGAAGAGCCTGCGCGGCACGACCGGCGAGGTCATTGCTTCCGGCAAGTTCGTGGCAGGCGGCGAGGTGATTGTGGAAATCCCCGACGTGGCCGCCGTGGCCGAGGCAAGCGAGAGCGTGGAGCAGGGACAGAAGGCCACCCTCACGGCTTGTGTCACCCAGGGCACAGCCCCCTTCTCTATCGTGTGGACTGACGGCAAGCACATCGAAGTGGCTGCCGACACACTGGGTGAACTGGGCACGAGCATGGTGTGGTATGCTCCCCAGGAGTGCGACCTCTACTACCTGACCGTGACCGACGCCAATGGCAAGGAGGCGCGCGACACTTGCCGCGTGGCGGTGACGGGCGACGCGGTGACAGCCACCTTTGAGAACCTCTTCCTGGAGCAGGACGGATTCTGGTGGGGGCCCGACACCAAAGGTCACCTGGGGCAGAACTCCTGGGGTCTCGACGAGATGCAGGGCTCCTTCGTGAGCGGTTCCTACGCCTTCGAGAACCGCTGCATGGCCGAGTATGACACCTGGGGTGGCTTCGGCTACTCGCGCCGTACGGCTACTGACTTCAGCGTGCTGATGAGCGACCAGTTCAACTCCAGCGTGGGCAGCGGCTACCAGGGTTCCGAGAACTATGCCGTGGGCTACGACAACGGCACCATCCAGGTGCTCAACAGCCCTGTGGAGGGCGACAGCATACGCGGCTGCTACGTGACCAACAACGCCTATGCGCTCACTGCCATCAGGGAGGGCTACTCCATGGCACGCAAGTTCGGCAAGGGTGATTACCTCAAGGTGACCTTCACCGGCCACAAGGCCGACGGCTCGGAGAGCGCTGTGGATTACTACCTGGCCGACTACCGCCAGGCCAACGAGGCCGACCATTATGCCCTGGACACCTGGCAGTGGGTGGACCTGCGCCCCCTGGGCAAGGTGGTCAGTGTGACGTACAGCATAAGCGGTTCAGACAGGGGAGCCCACGGACTCAACACCCCTGCCTACTTCTGCCTGGACAACTTCAACGGCGAGCGCGAGGTGAGCGTGGCCGATGTGCAGACCGACGGGAAGGAAATTGACCTGGGCGCGCTCTTCCAGTTTGACGACGCCAGCGCCACTGTCACTTACAGCCTGGCCGATGAACTGCCTGCCGAACTGAAGGCATGCGTGAGCCTGAGTGCCGATGGCAAGCTGACCGTTACCGACAACCCCATCGAGCAGTTTGCCGTGACGGTGAAGGCCGTGCAGAGGGGCAAGATACAGTTCCTGAGCATCCCTTATGACATCCCCACCACTATCAGCGGGGTAGAGGACAACAGCGGCAAGCAGGCATCAGCCCGCTACAACGTGGCCGGCCAGCGGTTGGGCGGCAGCCAGCGGGGCGTGAACATCCTGCGCTCGCAGGACGGCACCACACGCAAGGTGGTGGTGAAGTAAGCCACAGCCATCACGGCCACTTATCCGGCGGGGGCAGGCGCGTAGTCGCCTGCCCCCGCCTGTGTCTGTGGGGTGGCCTTCCAGGGCTGAAGTCTGTGGAGTAAAGGGTTTTCCCTTACTTTTGTGGCTGTGGCCACGCGCGGTCAGGGATAAATGCCGTAACTTTGTGACTGGAACGTGACCAGTGGAACGGAGCGCCCGCCGAAGGCCGGGACGCATGCTGGGACTGTCGCGCTCATGCATTCGTCAAAACACACTGAAATGATGAACATTGGCAAACACACACACATGCTCGCAATCACGCTTTCGGTGATGCTGGGCAGCGTGCTCCTGCAGGGCTGCAAGGAGAACTACTCCAACGGGGAGAAGGTAGGCAACCTCATTGAGTTCACGCGCAAGGGAATCATCTATGACTCCTGGGAGGGTCGCCTCAACATGACGCAGACGGGCATGAACACCAGTGGCGAGCCCTTCTCGTTCAGTTTCGACAACGACCGCACCGACCAGGACTCGCTCATCAATCTGATGAAGCAGGCACAGGTGGAGGGCTGGAAACTCAAAGTACGCTACCACGAGGTGTGGGGCTTCAAGAATGCATTCTACAACCGGGGCGAAACAGACTATTTCGTGGATGACATCACCGTGCTCGACAAGGACTTCGCCAACCCGCTGAAGTTGAGGGGTACCCGTCAGGGACACGTCATCGACACCGTCTTCGTGGTGATAGACAAGCAGGAACTGCTCCGCAGAAAGAAATAGGCGATGGAGCGGAAAAGACTGGTCAACCCATGGCTCGGCATCGAGGGCTACAACTGCATAGGATGCGCACCGTGCAACCCCTTCGGCGTGCACCTGCAGCCTTACGAGGAGGGGGACGACATAGTGGCCGAATGGCAGCCCTCGGCCAACTACCAGGGATGGCTTGACACCCTGCACGGGGGCATACACGCACTGCTGCTCGACGAGGTGTGCGGATGGGTGGTCATGCGCAAACTGCAGACCACGGGCGTGACCTCGAAGATGGAGGTGCGCTACCGCCACCCCGTGCTCACCACCGGGGGGGCGCTGACGGTGCGCGCCCGCATACGTGACCACCGGCGCAACCTCTACACGATCGAGGCCGAGCTGACCGACGCACAAGGACGTGTGTGCACCGAGGCCACTTGCGTCTATTTCACTTTCCCGCGCAGGAAGGCCGAGAGGGACATGCACTTCATTCCGGTAAAGGCCGAGGGGGAGGAATGACAGGCAACCGCCACATCGCGGCACACTTGACAGACGACCAACAACAAAGGTATGAAGAAAGTAAAGATACACACTTCGGAGGGCGACATAGTGGTGCGCCTCTACGACGAGACCCCGCTCCATCGCGACAACTTCATCAAGCTCGCGGGCGAGGGGTACTATGACGGCACGCTCTTCCACCGTGTCATCCGTGACTTCATGATACAGGGCGGTGACCCCGAAAGCAAGGGAGCCCCGGCCGGGAAGCCCCTGGGAACAGGCGGGCCTGGCTACAACATCCCGGCGGAAATCGTATACCCCAAACTGTTCCACAAGCGTGGCGCGCTGAGCGCGGCGCGCCAGAGTGACCAGGTGAACCCCGAGAGGGCCAGCAGCGGAAGCCAGTTCTACATCGTGTGGGGAAAGGTGTACACCACCCAAGAACTGAAGCAGATGGAGAGGCAGATGGCCATGCAGCAGGAGCAGCAGGTGTTCAACAAGCTCGTGGAGGAGCACCGTGCCGAGGTGATGAGCCTGCGCAAGAGCCGTGACCAGGCGGGCTTGCTCGACCTGCAGAACCAGCTGGTGGCCGAGACGAAAGCCACCTGCGCACAGATGGGCAAGCCGTCGTTTACGCCCGAACAGACCGAGGCATACACCACCGTGGGCGGCACGCCTTTCCTGGACGGCCAGTACACGGTGTTTGGCGAAGTGGCCGAGGGACTGGACGTGGTGGACAAGATACAGCAGGCTGAGACGCGCACGGGCGACCGCCCGGAGGCTGACGTGAGCATGACCATGGAGGTCATGGAGGACTGACACCATACTGGAAGTATGACGGACACCCTGTTCTTTGACCTTGACGGCACACTGGTTGACAGCGGCGACGGCATCATGAAGACTGTGCGGCACACACTTGCCCGTTTCGGCATACAGGTGGAGGACTGGCAGCAGTTGCGCCCGTTTGTGGGGCCGCCCCTTGAGGACTCCTTCCGTGACTTTTATGGATTCGGGGAGCGGCAGGCCCAGGAGGCTGTGGAAGTCTATCGCGAGGAGTTTGCCCGGCAGGGTATCTTTGACCAGAGGCTCTATCCCGGCGTGTGCGACTTCCTCGATGAGGTGCGCCGCCGTGGCTATGCCACGGCTCTTGCAACCAGCAAGATGGATTTTCAGGCCGTGCAGGTCACGGGGGAGATATTCCCTCAGTTGGGCCGGCGCCTTGACCGTGTGTTTGCGCGCGACAGCGCGGGGACTCTCCACACCAAGGCCGACGTCATCCGTTATGGGCTTCGCCAGATGGACATCAGCGAGCCAGAGCGTGTGCTGATGGTGGGTGACAGGAAGTTTGACGTGCAGGGAGCCAAGTCGTGCGGGCTGCATTCGGCTGGTGTGCTGTTCGGCTTCGGTGACTATGGCGAGCTGGAGGCTGCCGGGGCAACCTACATCTGTTCGTCTTATGCTGAGTTGCTTGACCTTCTGCCCGCCATCGCATGATTCCCCGATGAGCGCACTTGGGCCAGTGCCCTGTACCCCCTCCCCCATACCGTACTTGTGCCCGCACGGGACACCTCGCCAGGCCAGCGGCCAGGATATGAGGCCAGGCCGTCCGGCGTGCGTCAGCACCCACTCCCCAACGCGGTGCGCTGCATCCGCCAACGCGGCGCACTGCATCTGCCAACGCAGCGCACTGCATCTGCCAACGCAGCGCACTGCATCCGCCAACGCGGCGCGGTGCACTTGGAGTCGGAGGTTAGTGATTGTGCAGAGGCAAGGCAACACGCGGAACTTTCGGTCATGCTCTTCCTTGCCAGGAAGCCTGTCCGAAGGTTCCGCGTGTTAGGGTGTATCCAAAGTCCCCTCCCTCCCGGGGGAGTATGGGAGGAGGCTTCCTATTTCTTCCGGTCTATTACTTTTATCTTCAGTATGCGGCGGTTGTCCATTTCCGTCACCTCGAAGGCGAACCGTCCGCAGTCGGTTTGCTCATGCAGTTCGGGGAAGTCCCCCTTGATTTCCAGGAGCAGTCCGGCCAGGGTGTCGGCCTCGCCCTCCGCCTGCTGGAAATAGTCGTCGGGGAGGTTGAAGACCTTCAGGAAATCAGTCAGAAGGATTTTCCCCTCGAAGATGTATGTGTTCTGGTTGAGCCGCTGGTAGGGCTTCTCCTCCTCGTCATACTCGTCGTTGATTTCTCCCACTATTTCCTCGATGATGTCCTCCATGGTCACGATGCCGCTTGTCCCCCCAAACTCGTCCACCACGATGGCGATGTGCACCTTGTTGCTCTGGAAATCGCGCAGCAGGTCGTCAATCATCTTGGTTTCCGGCACGAAGTATGGGGGGCGTATGAGGCTCTGCCATCTGAAGTTGGCGGGCTTTCCCAGGTGCGGCAGCAGGTCTTTGATATAGAGCACGCCCTTTATGTTGTCCTCGGTGCCTTGGTACACGGGTATGCGGCTGTAGTTGTTCTCCACAATGCACTTGAGCACTTGTGGGAAGGGGGTTTGCACGTCGAGGTCCACTATGTCCATGCGGCTCGTCATCACCTCACGCGCCATCTCCCCGCCGAAGCGGATAATCCCGTGCAGCATGCTGCTCTCCTGTGCGATGTCCTTCTGGTCGGTGAGCTCGATGGCCTTCTCCAGGTCATCCACGGTGAGACTGGGGTTACCCGCGTGTATGAGACGCTCGGTCACGACCTTACTCTTGATGAGCAGCGTGCTCAGCGGATGGCATACGCGACACAGGAAACACAGTCCGGGAGCCGCGAAGCGCGCGAAGCGCAGGGATTGCTGCGAACTGTATATCTTGGGCGTGACCTCACCGAAGAACAGCAGCAGGAAGGTGAGCAGCACAGTCATGCACAGATACTCGAGCCACTCGGCCGTCCCGAAGTCCACGGTGCCCAGGATGGCATAGTTGAGCAGCATCACTATGGCCACATTGACCAGGTTGTTGCATATGAGGATGGTGGCCAGCAGTTGTTCGGAGTCTGCGCGAAGCGCCATGACACGGCTGTCGGTGGAGGTGCGCTCCTCCTCAAGCTCGTCGATGTCGGCGGGGCTCAGGTTGAAGAAGGCCGTCTCGCTGGCCGACACGAAGGCAGAGCACATCAAGAGCGCCACAGAGATGGCCAGGGCCACATATATGCCCAGGGTGGGGGGGGTGAAGGTGACGTGAGAGAAGGATTCCGATAGTGACAGCCAGAGGTCTTGCATTGTCAAAGGTATGGTGGTTAGTCGGGTGAGTGGTTGTGGGTGTGTGGTGGGCGGGGCTCGCTCACTCCTGCCGTGAGGTGTCTTTTTCCCTGCGTGGGGTGAGCATCTCCATGGTTTTTGCCGAGATTTCTATCGACCTGCGCGTGGAGCCGTTCTTCTCCTCGATGGTGCGGTAGTATATCTCTCCCTCCACATAGAGCTTGTCGCCCGTGTGGACATATTGCTCCACCACCTCGGCCATCTTTCCCCAGAATACGATATAATGCCATGTGGTGCGCTCGGGCACTTCGCCTCCAGCCGCTGTCTTGTAGCCCCGCTCGGTGGTGGCCAGCCACAGGGTGGCCAGGCAGAGCCCCTTGTCCATGTAGCGCACCTCGGGTTCCTTGCCCACGTTGCCTATGAGCATTACTTTGTTCATGTCTGTGTTTTGCGTTTTATGTCCGCACGCGCAAAATTAGCCATTTCTTTGCTTGTGGCAAAATTACGGGACTGCAATTTGGCCCAGACCTGCTCCAGCGGGCGCGGGAGGGCGCACGACTCCACCTCGGCGGCTGTCATCCAGCGCCCCCCGATGGGGCAGGTGGGGGAGTCGAGCAGGCACTCGTAGAAGTCGATGTGCAGCAGGCGGTGTGTGAGACGGTGCCGCACGCCCGCCTTGATGAGTGTGACACGTCCGGGCGGTAGCCTTTTTTCCACCTCGGGGGCGGACAGGGGGGTGTCTGACTCCCACATGGGGAACTGGTAGAGGCCACGGTAGATGTCACCCAGGCCTCTCTTCTGCATCAGGTAGAGGCCGGCGGGGCTTGTCACGCACACGAAGGTGAGGAAGCGCTCGGAGGTTTTGGGGCGCTGCTGCTTGACGGGCAGGCTGTCCACCTGCCCGGTGGCCAGGGCCGCGCAGGTGTCTGCCACGGGACATTGGGCGCACATGGGGGAGGCCGGCTTGCAGATGATGGCTCCCAAGTCCATGATGGCTTGGTTGTAGAGGGCTGGCCGGGACTTGTCGAGACGCTGGTGCGCCGTCAGCGCAAACTCCTTGGCTCCCGGGGTGGAGTCAATGGGCGTGCTGATGCCCTCATGGCGTGCCAGCACACGATAGACATTGCCGTCCACCACGGCGCGCGGCTCGTCATAGGCGAAACTGGCCACGGCCGCCGCCGTGTATCGTCCCACGCCGGGCAGGGAGAGCAACTCTTGGTAGGAGGCAGGGAAGTGGCCTGTGGCCACAATTTGCCTGGCCGCCTTGAGCATGTTGCGCGCACGGCTGTAGTAGCCCAATCCTTGCCACAGGCGCATCACCTCGTCCTCGGAGGCCCGCGCCAGGTCCTCCACACTGGGATAGCGCTCGGTGAAGCGGTGCCAGTAGTCGCGGCCCTGCTCCACCCGTGTCTGTTGCAGGATTATCTCCGACAGCCATATCGGGTAAGCGTCCCTGGTGTGCCGCCAGGGCAGGTCGCGCCCGCTTTGCCTGTACCATTTCTCGATACGCGCGGCAAAGGACAGGTCGTCTGGAAACGCTTCCTCCGGTGGCGCGGAGTCTGTCCCGCGCTTGTGTGCGGATGTGTCCGGGCTTACCCCCATCGCTTTATCACTATGCTTGGATTGACGCGCAGGTAGAGGCCAAAGGAGAAGTTGGTCTCGCTGCGCCCCGGCATGTGGCATTGGAACACCTCGGCCTCGGCTCCTAGCACATAACTGCGCGCGAAGACGTGGCTGTACTCCACATGCCCGTAGGCTGTTCCGATGCCGTCATGGCTCTGGCCGTCGCGCCCGCTGAGCGTGCTGAAGAAGTGGTTGCCATATATGCTCACGAAGTGCTTGGGCGCATTGAAATACCCAGCCCTGAGCATGAGGCTCCTCCACAGCGTCACGCCTGCGCTGGCATGGAAAGCCATGCCGCTGTCAAACGGCCACAGGTGGCCGCTCTGCTGGTAGGTGGCCAGTATATTGGCCTCGGCACAGAGACGGGTGAGCGCTTTGCCTCCGCATGGTGTCCAGGTGAGTCCTGCGCCCGTGGCCGCGTTGACGAGTGTCTGCACGCCCAGGGAGGTCGTGTCTTGCTCGCCGCCACGGTGGTGTATGACAAGCTGCACGGGGATGTGCCACCTCAGGGGCTTCCCTGCGTCGCCCGGCATTATCCTCCACGATGCGCCCACCGTGAAGGCCTCCTGGTGGGAGTCCTCCTCGAAGATGTAGCTCTGCCAGTTGATCCAGGTGTCGGCATGCAGGCGCTTCCGGTCCCAGAGCAGCTGCATGCCCGCCTCGGGGTCTTGCGAGAGATTGGTCTCGGCGTTGAAGAGCGGCTCGACAAGCCGGTGGTTCTGCCCGCCGTATATGTCGCCAAGCACGATGGTGAGGTGCTTCAACTGTGCCCGTGCACGCACCCAGGGCAGGGCGTGCGCGCCGCGCTGGTATTGGTTCCCTTTCCACCGGGCCATGTCGTGATAGACATAATTGGGATACTTGTTGGCGCCATGGAATATGCTGGCGTGCAGACCGGCCTCCAGGTCTATCTGCCTGTGTGGTGTGTAGGCCAGGCGCGGTTCGATCCACAGGCCAGGCAGGGAGTATCCTTTGGACATCGTACTCGAGTACTCGTTGTCGCGGAAGAAGGTGAGGTTGTCTATCTCGACGCGCAGGGTGCGTGTGAGGGCGGTATCGACCCTGTAGTCCGAGGTGGCGAGGCTGTCCCACATCTGTGCGCGTGCGGGCAGCAACACGAGCAGCATCAGAAACAGGATTCCCGCCCTTCGGATTGTCTGGCATGGCAAGACATGCCAGGGCAAGTGCACGGGACTGTTGCAGGCCGTGGGTTGTGTGCTTGGCATTCTTATTTCTTCACCCCTTTGTAAATCAGATAACCGACAGCCGCCACACCCAGAAGGATCATGATGAAGCGGAGCTCTCCGCTGTACTCGGCCACCTTCTGCTCCAGCTGTCCGCTGTAGTTCTGTCCGATGTACCATCCCAGTCCGCACAGGATGCAGTTCCACGCGCCCGCGCCGGCTGTGGTGTAGAGCAGGAAGCGCCCCACGCTCATCCTGGCAAGCCCTGCGGGGATGCTGATGAGCTGCCGCACGGCGGGCACCAGACGGCCGATGAGCGTCCCCATTGCGCCGTGACGGTCAAAGTACTCCTCGGCCTTGTGCACTTTCTCGCTGTCAAGCAGGCACATGTGTCCGAACCGGCTCTCGGCCAGCCTGTAGATGACGGGGCGACCCAGGAAGCGCGCGAGCGTGTAGTTGAAGATTGCGCCCAGGTCTGCCCCAAGGGTGGCGGAAAGCACGATGAGTATGGGGTTCATGCTTCCGTCCATGGCAGCCTTGTATGCGGCCGGGGGGACAACCACCTCGCTGGGGAAGGGGATGAAACTGCTCTCGATGGCCATCAGCAGAGTGATGGTCCAGTAGTTGAGGTGCTCGATGCACCATGCTATGAAGGGAATACTCTCCATGTGTTTTGGTGTGTGTGTGTTATTGTGATGTGTAGGGGTGTCTGTGCGCGGGACGTGGTCACACGAACTTCTTCCTGAATGTCTTTCTTGACTCGAACCTCCAGCGAAGCCATGCGCTGAGGTCCCACCACGGCACCAGGGGGAGCAGCAGGGGGAGCAGCAGGGCATAGGAACGCACTCCCAGCACACGTGCCATGTGGTGCCACGAGGCGCATGCTGTGAGGACAGACACCAGCCACATTGCCGCCAAGCCGAGCGTTATGTACACATGAGGGTGGAAGTGCGCAGCGGTAAACGCTGCCAGCGGAAGCCACATGAAATTACCGTAAAGGCACATCGCGTACCAGAGCCGGTAGGGGCATGCGTGGCGCATGTGGCGGCGTGTTTCCATGTAGAACAACTGGCGGTTCCTCCACGACTGTGTGTCAGGCTGGCTCTCGGCCAGGCGCGCTTCGGTGGCCAGGGCGAGCCCCATGCGCTTGCGGCGCACGTTGTGGTTGACCAGCAGGGTGGCCGCACCATAACGGAGAGAGAAACTTGAGGCAAATCCCTGGTGGCTCATAAACAGGCTCTTGCGGTAGGCCAGGCAACTGTCATCTGCTCTGTAGGGGGCAAACCGTACGTTCCAGGGCATCCACAGGGTCTGTTGCCAGAGGCGGAAAAAATGCTGTCTTATGCCAGACCAGCCGTGTGGATGGTTATAGTAGGCGAATCCTTGGACTGCATCGACGTCCCGCGTGAAGGACTGAGCCATACCGCTGAGCCAGTCCGGTGACAGCGGACAGACATCAGGAGCCAGTATCAGCACCCATTCATAGCAGGCAGAACGGAATCCGAGTGTCAGCGCAAGCCTTGACAAACTGATGTCGCGTGCTGTGCCAGGGCAGAAGGTGTGGTGCAGGTGGACGTTTTCCTCCTCAAGCCTTTCCAGGAGTTTCAGCGTGTTGTCGTCACTGTTCATGTCAACGACAATGACCTCGAAGGCTGCTTCGTAATTCTGCGCAAGGATGACGGGCAGGCAGGCCGCAAGGGCACTTTCCTGGTTGTGCACCGCCATGACGATGCTCACAGGCTGGCATTCCGCGCTTGTGTCTGGCCTTCTCCGGGCTTTCCTTGCAAGGCCAGCCAGTCGCAGGTAGTGCAGCGAACATCCAGTCGCACCCAGCCATGCCAGTATGGTTGTTGTCAACAGCAGGTTCATCGGCAGATTGTCGTGTGCATCCTCTTAGTCGTCAATGTCATGTGTGGCGCGTGTGTCGGGCAACAGACGTTTCATGCGAGGTCTTCTGTGGTGTAGCCTTTCGGCAACTGCCTGCAATTGTATTGGCTGGCCATTATCTCTCCGTATGCTCCTGCGGAACGCAGAGCCAGCAGGTCACCACGGTGTGTGACAGGCAGCGGGCAGTCGCGCATGAAGATGTCGCTGCTTTCGCAGATGGGTCCCACCACGTCATACAGCATGGTGTCCTTTTCCCGCGAGGTGATGTTCTCGATGCGGTGATAGGCGTCGTACAGGGCAGGGCGTATAAGGTCGGTCATGCCCGCGTCGAGTATGGCGAATTTCCGGTGCGTGCCTTGTTTGACATACAGGCACCGTGCGATGAGTGACCCGCACTGTCCCACCACAGAGCGTCCCAGTTCGAAGTGCAGGCTCTGCCCCGCACGCAGCCGCAGGTGAGTGGCATAGGTGTCGAAGTAAGCCTTGAAGTCGGGAATGGGGTGCTCGTCAGGATGCTGGTAGTCAATGCCCAGGCCGCCTCCCACATTGATGTTTCCCACAGGGCCTATCCCGTCCTTTTCCAGGCAGTCCTGTATCTCGTTGACGCGCCGGCACAAGGCATGGAAGTCCTCCATGTCCAGTATCTGGCTGCCGATGTGAAAGTGCAGGCCGGAAAATTCAACATGCCCCATGCCCTGGGCCATCTGTATGACTTGCCGCATGTCCTGCATGGCAATGCCGAACTTGTTCTCTGCGAGTCCGGTTGTGATGTTGGCGTGGGTGTGTGCTCCCACGTTGGGGTTGATGCGCAAGCACACTCTGGCCTTCTTGGCAAGGCGTGCCGCGATTTCATCTATAACCTCCAGTTCGGCCGCACTTTCCACATTGAAGCATTGTATGCCCGCATTCAGTCCCAGTTCTATCTCCCAGTCACTCTTGCCCACACCCGCATACACAATGCTGCCGGCGGGAAATCCAGCGTCCAGGCAAGCCTGTATCTCGCCTCCGCTTACGCAGTCGGCCCCGAATCCGAAGCCTGCGATAATGGAGAGCACCTTCTTGTTGGCGCACGCTTTTACGGCATAGTGAAGATGGTATCCCTCATGCTTTGCAGTCTCGTCCCTTATGACCTGTAGTGTCTGGCGGAGCAGGTGAGTGTCGTAATAGTAGAAAGGGGTTCTGAGCCGTTTGAAAGCCTCAGTGGGGAATTGCGATTTAAACATGTATGGTATCTCTTTTTGTGTGTTCACCGGGGGGCTTTTTGTGTGTGGGCGTGCCCAGGGGCGTGTCGGGAATGTTATTTGAACAGAGTGTTGCTGAGTGCCTGCAGTGTGCGCTTCTTGTCCTCTTTCTTTACGAGGAACGAGATGTTGTGGCTGGAGCCGCCGTAACTGATCATGCGCACGGGAATGGAGCGTAGAGCCTCGCACGCCAGTGTCTCAAAGCCCACGTTGGCTGACGCCAGGTCGCCTACCACACAGATGATGACCATGTCGTGGTCCACACTGACTGTCCCATACTTCTTCAGTTCGTCAATGATATCGGTCAGATGGGCGGCGTTGTCGATAGTGACAGACACGCCGACCTCGCTCGTGCATACCATGTCGATGCTGGTCTTGTAGGTCTCGAATATTTCGAACACCTTGCGAAGGAAGCCATGTGCCAGGAGCATGCGGCTGCTCTGTATCTGGATGCATATGATGCCGTCCTTGGCGGCCACTGCCTTGATGGTACCGGCCTGGAAATCATTGTTGATAATCGTGCCGGGAGCCGAGGGGTCCATGGTGTTGAGCAGCCGCACAGGCACTCCTGCGAACTTCGCGGGCTGGATGCAGGTGGGGTGCAGTATCTTTGCGCCGAAATATGCGAGTTCGGCTGCCTCTTCAAAATGCAGTTGTCGCACAGGTTCGGTGTGTTCCACCACGCGGGGGTCATTGTTGTGCATGCCGTCAATGTCGGTCCATATCTGTATCTCTTCGGCCTGTATGGCGGCTCCGAGCAGGCAAGCGGTGTAGTCAGAGCCTCCGCGCAGCAGGTTGTCGATCTCACCGTAAGCGTTACGGCAGATGAACCCCTGGGTGATGTAAATCTCCTGCCCCTCGTTCTCTTTCAGAGCCTGTGAGCATTTCTCCCGGATATAGTTGAAGTCGGGGTCGGCGTTCTTGTCTGTACGCACAATGTCGAGCGCGCTCAGCAGGACTGCCTTCACGCCCTGCTCGAGCAAGTAGTTGGTCACCATGTTTGTGCTCATTATCTCGCCTTGAGCCAGGACGACCTTTTCCTCAAAGGAGGTGAAATGCACCTTTGTGAATGAACGCAGGTAGTCGAATTCCTCGTGCAGGAACGTCAGCGTCTTCTTTTTCCACTCATCGGTGCTGTATAGCCTGTCCACATGGGCGTTATACTTCTGCTCCAGGCGGTTGATTATGGTGTTGGCTCCTTCGGGGTTCTTCTTGTACAGATAGTCGGAGATTTCCACCAGCGTGTTTGTCGTGCCCGACATTGCGGAGAGAACCACCAGCTTGGGTTGCCCGTCTGCTGTAATAAGTTTGGCAACATCTTGCATTCGCTGCGGCGTGCCAACAGACGTGCCGCCAAATTTCATCACTTTCATATCTTCTGCGTGTTGAAGTATGTATTTCCTTTTTAATTGTTCTCAGGTGCGGGTTGTAATGTCAGATGCCCTCCTTCGCAGCAATATACGTCCCCTGGAAAGTAATCTGGCCAGAGCGTGTTGTGCGTGCTTACGATGACTGTCGCGTGATATTGTCTGCGGGCCTCGTCGAGCAGGGCCATCGTCAGTTCCCCGTTCTCGGAGTCCAGGTTCCCTGTGGGTTCATCGGCAAGGATGATGCTTGGCTTGTTGAGCAGGGCGCGGGCGATGCATACCCTCTGCTGCTCTCCGCCCGAAAGTTCGTAGGTGCGCTTGCGGGCGTGTTGTCTTAGGCCAACCAGTTCGAGAACTTCACTGACACGTTCCTCTCGCTCTTTCCTCTTGTTCCATCCCGTGGCGCGCAGGACAAAATCCAGGTTGGCTTGCACATCGCGGTCATGCAGAAGTTGGAAGTCCTGGAACACGATGCCCATTTTCCTTCTTAGCGCGGGCAGTTTTCTGGTGCCCATGTGCCGCATGTCCTGTCCGAGCACCTCCACCTCGCGGCCTGTGCATGGCAGTTCCCCGTATATGGTTTTCAGCAGTGATGTCTTTCCTGTCCCTACGGCACCTGTCAGATACACCATCTGCCCCTTGCCGACAGCCAGGTTGACATTGCTCAGAATCGTGTGCGCGCCCCGTTTGACGCAGGCATCCGTGTATTTTACAGTATATTCGGCAGCGTCCATGTGTCTGTTCTCTTAGTGCTTCTTCCAGCCCGGATTGTGCCTCTCGCGCAGTTCCGCCGCCAAGTCCTCGATACGCAGCCCCTTGTGTGTGAGCAGTACAATCAGGTGGTACAGCATGTCCGACCCCTCATAGACAAGTCTCTCGTTGGTGCCGTTGGTGGCCTCGATTACCAGTTCAAGGGCTTCCTCGCCAACCTTCTGAGCCATGCGGTTCAGACCGTCCTGGAACAGGCTGGTTGTGTAACTGCCTTCGGGCATCTCCCGGTGACGTTTTTCGATGAAGTCGCTCAGTTCTGCCAGGAAGAGCAGAGGCGGGCACTCGTTCTTCTCCCCCCAGCAGGTGTCGGTGCCCTTGTGGCATGTGGGGCCGTCGGGATGCACTTTCACAAGCAGGGCATCATTGTCGCAGTCGGCCTTGATGTCCACCAGATGCAGGAGATTGCCGCTTGTCTCGCCCTTTGTCCACAGGCAGTGCCGCGAGCGGCTGTAGAACGTGACGAGTCCCGTGCCCAGTGTCTTCTCGTATGCCTCCCTGTTCATATATCCCAGCATGAGCACATTCCTGGTGTCGGCATCCTGTATGATGGCGGGCACCAGGCCGCCCGACTTCTCGAAATCAATGTTCATATCTCTTGTTCGCATTTGTATTCTTTTTTCAGTATCTGATGCTTATACCTTCCTTTTTGAGGTATTGCTTCAGTTCTGGTATGGCGATTTCCCCGAAATGGAAGACGCTTGCCGCCAGTGCCGCGTCGGCATGCCCGTCCGTGAAGGCATCCCTGAAATGCTCCATGTTGCCCGCCCCTCCCGAGGCGATTACCGGTATTGTGAGGCGGGCGGACAGCATGGCCAGGGCTTCCAGGGCAAATCCCTCCTTCACGCCGTCGTGGTTCATGCTGGTGAACAGGATTTCTCCCGCGCCCCTGTCGGCGGCTTCCACCGCCCATTCGGGCAGTGTCTTTTGCGTGGGGACACGTCCGCCGTTGGCGTAACATGTCCATGTGCCGTTGTCCAGGCGCGCGTCGATGGCCACCACGCACACCTGGCTTCCAAACCGTGAGGCAGTCTCGTTGATGAGTTCGGGGTTTCTCAGCGCGGCACTGTTCATGCTCACTTTGTCGGCCCCCGCCGCCAGCATGCGCTCCACATCGGATATCTCGCTGATTCCGCCTCCCACGGTGAATGGGATGTTTACCCTCTCGGCCACGCGCCTGACCGTTTCGGTGAAGGTCTTTCTGCCCTCATGGCTTGCTGTGATGTCCAGGAACACCAGTTCGTCAGCCCCTTGCTGGCTGTATATGGCTCCAAGTTCAACGGGGTCGCCCGCCTCGCGCAGGTTCACGAAGTTGGTTCCTTTCACCGTGTGTCCGTTCTTGACATCCAGACACGGGATGATTCTCTTGGCTAACATGCGCCCTCCTTGGGAACTTCCCCGCTTCTGTCGCGGTCCTGCGGAAAGCGCGCGATGAGCTTGTGGATGTCCATGCGTCCCTCGTAGATGGCTTTTCCAAACACCACAGCAGGTATCCCCGCATGCTCCAGTTCCTCGATGTCTCCTATGCCGCTTACGCCCCCGCTGGCAATGAGGTGCATGTGTGGGTAGGTCCCCATCAGATGGCGGTATAGTCCAACGGATGTTCCCTGGAGCATTCCGTCCCGGCTGATGTCGGTGCAGAGCACATTGCGTGTTCCTTTTTCCATATATATATGCAGGAAATCTTCCAGCCGCTGTGCCGAGTTCTCCTTCCAGCCGTTGATGCTTATGTGTCCGTCCCTCACGTCCGCGCCCAGGATTATGTGTTCGGCCCCGTACTTTTCCAGCCACTTGAGATACAATCCGGGACAGGTGACAGCGACGCTCCCGACAGTCGCCAGCCGTGCTCCGGCGTCAAACACCTGCTCGAGGTCGTCTTCTGTCTTGATTCCCCCGCCAAAGTCCACGCACAGGCCAGTGGCTTTCGTCACGGCGCGCAGTACGTCGATGTTGACCACATGCTTGCTTCGCGCGCCGTCCAGGTCCACCATATGCAGCCTCCTGTATCCTGCCTCTTCCAGGCGTTTGGCGATGTCAACGGGGTCGCCGTATTCTGTCTTCGCGCTGTAGTCGCCTTGTGTGAGGCGCACGCAGCGTCCGCCGATGAGGTCGATGGCAGGTATCAGTTCTATCATATGTCTCCCAGGAAGTTGGTTAGTATGCGCTCGCCCACGCTTCCGCTCTTTTCGGGATGGAATTGGGTGGCCATGAAGTTTCCTTTGCGCAAGGCGGCGCTGAAAGGCAGGATGTGCCGGGTGGTGGCGATGGTGTAGTCACACACGGGCACATAGAAACTGTGCACGAAGTAGGCAAACGCTCCCTCGTCAAGCCCCTTCAGCAGGCTGTCCTTGATGTTCTCCAGTTGGTTCCAGCCCATATGCGGCACCTTTTGCTCATGGCATTGGGGGTGGAAGCGCCTTACCTCCACAGGGAAGATGCCCAGGCAGTCCACGTCACCCTCTTCGGAGTGCGTGCACATCAGTTGCTGCCCGATGCAGATGCCCAGCACGGGCTTCGTCAGCGAGCTTATCACCTGGTCCAGGCCGTGGCTTCTCAGGTAAGCCATCGTGTGGCTGGCTTCACCCTGGCCCGGAAACACCACGCGGTCGGCCGCGTGCAGTGTCTCGGCATTGTCAGTCAGCACGGGGTCCACGCCCACACGCTTGAGCGCATTCATTACCGAATGAATGTTCCCTGCGTTGTATTTTACTACGGCTACTTTCATCTGTCCTGTTGTGTTCCTTGCGCGGTCGCCTGTGCTTATGACTGCAAAGTTACGGCTTTTTTGCACCTTACGCAATAGCCCCAAGGGCAAATGGCACGTGCGGCCACTCTTTCCCCCTGCGGTATCTTGCGCCAGTCGCCGCTTTGTCTCTCGGCGTTCTACTTTCCCAGCGCGTCGCGCAGGGAGTCCACGGCGGCCTGGGGATCCTGCAGCTCGTCCAGCAGTGTCACGAACTTGCTGCCTATGATGGCACCCGCCGCGTTGGCCTGCGCGCTCTCCAGTGTCTGCTTGTTGCTGATGCCGAAGCCTATCATGCGCGGATGCTTGAGGCTCATGTCGTTCACCTTGTTGAAGTAGGCTTGCTTTTCCAGGTCAAATTCTTTCTGCGCTCCGGTGGTGGATGCCGAGCTTACCATGTAGATGAACCCGTCAGTGTGCTCGTCAATGAAGCGTATGCGTTCGTCGCTCGTCTCGGGCGTGATGAGCATGATGACCCGTATGTCATGCTTGTCGGCCACGGGCTTCACCTCTTCCAGATAGTCCTTGAAGGGCAGGTCGGGGATGATGACCCCGTCCACGCCCGCCTTCCGGCAGCGCTCGAAGAACTCCTTGTAACCCATGTGGTAGATGGGGTTCAGGTATCCCATGAGTATCAGAGGCATTTCCACGCCGTGGTCTCTTGCTTCCTTGACCTGCCCAAAGATTTTCCTCAGCGTCATTCCGTTGCGCAAGGCCTTGGTGGCTGCGTCCTGGATTACCGGGCCGTCGGCCATGGGGTCGGTAAAGGGGATTCCCACTTCCACAAGGTCAATGCGGTTGCGGTAAAGTGTCTCGATGATGTTGGCCGTGCTGTCCGGCGTAGGGTGTCCCGCGCAGAAATAGAGCGAGAGCAGCCCTTGCCTCTTGCGGTCGAATAGTTGGTTTATCCTGTTCATTGCTCCTTGATTTTACTGATAAACTTTTTCACTTCCTCCGCGTCCTTGGATGCGGGGCTTGTCTCAAAACGCGAGTTGATGTCAACGCCCAGGCAGAGCGGGTGGTTCCATCGTCTGACCCTCTCCTCGTCACCGGGCCCGATGCCGCCCGAAAGCAGGAAGGGGAGTGGGCCATGGTAGGATCCCAGGATGTCCCAGTCAAATTGTGTGCCGCTGCCCCCCATACACTTGCATTTGGTGTCGAAGAGAAGCATGTCGGCCACATCCCGAAAGGAGTTTGCCTTGTCAATGTCGGCTGCGTCATCCACACTTATGGCCTTGATAAGCCGCAGTCCTGTAGCGTGTTTGATGACACCGCACAAAGCAGGGGTTTCGTTTCCGTGCAACTGGATATAGTCCAGCCGCAGCATCTTCCCGGCAGCCACGACCTGTTGCAGCGTGGGATTCACAAACACTCCCACGCGAAGGCACGCGGGCAGATGTGTGGGGCGTGTGGTCACGTTGCGCCGGCTTCCCTGCCAGCAGACAAACCCCATCATGTCCGGGTGCGCCTGTTCCACCATGCGGATGTTGTCCCCGTCCCTCATTCCGCACACCTTGACGATTGTCGCGTGTCCCCGCATATTGCTCTTGCCCTGTCAATGTGTCATGTGCCGCTTTCGATGGCGGCGACGAACCGTGCCAACTCCGCGCCGGGGTCGTTGGCCCTCATGAAGTGCTCGCCCATGAGGAAGCCGCAGAACCCGGCTTGCCTCAGCAGTCTTATCGTGTGCGGGTCGCCCAGTCCGCTCTCGCTCACCAGCACCTTGTCCTCTGGCAAGGATGCCGACATGAGGAACGAGTGCTCCACATCGGTGTGGAAAGTGCCCAGGTCACGGTTGTTCACCCCTACCATGTCCGCATCCAGCCCCGCGTAGTCCAACTCATTCTCGGAATGCAGTTCCATCAGCACCTCAAGCCCCAGCTCGTGTGCCACGGACACCATGCTGCGGGCCTCCTGCAGGCTCAGGTCGGCGGCTATCAGCAGCACGGCATCGGCTCCCGCGTGGCGTGCCTCGAACAACTGGTACTCGTCGACCACGAAGTCCTTGCGCAGAATGGGTTTGTCCACAAGCGGCCGCGCCCTCTTCACAAACTCCAGGCTCCCGCCGAAATACCGGCTGTCTGTGAGGATGCTCAGCGCGGCTGCACCATTGCGGGCGTAGGATGGCGGGATGACATCGGCCTGCCCCTCCTCCCTGATCCATCCTTTGGACGGGCTCTTGCGCTTGAACTCGGCGATGATTCCGTACTTGTCCGCTGCCAGCGACCGGCTCATGCTGAGTGGCGCGCGCCCGCCCTCCATCGTCTCTTCGACCATCGCGTGCAGGCGACGGGGCGGCAGCACTTCCTTGCGCAGCCGTACCTCCTCGCGCTTGTAAGCCACAATCTCCTCCAGAATATCCTTCATCCCTTGGTTTTTGAAAACTGGTGTCATGAGTTGATGCTCAAAAACTTACGGAAGCACTCAAGAGCCCGTCCGCTCTCGAGCGACTCCCTGGCCATGAATACGGTGTCGGCCACAGAGAGGTTCTTGTCCATGATGCTGATGCCGCAAGCCGCGTTGGCTATCACCACATTGCGCTGTGCCTCGGTGGCTGTGCCCTGGAGCACGGAGTCAAAGATGGCGGCCGCCTCTCCGGGCGTGCCGCCCCCGTAGAGGTCTTCGGGCGCGGCATATTTCAGCCCCATCTCCACGGGAGTATAGACACGCTCGTACAGCCGTGTCACCACTTTGAACTCACTGGTGAGTGATATCTCGTCGTATCCGTCAAAGCTTGTCACCACCCCAAAGTTGTCGCCTGTCTTCTGGTGGATGCTCGTGTAGAGCCGCAGTTGCCCCTGGGTGGCCGTGCCGTGCAGTGAATTCTTGGGGCGGCAGGGATTCAGCAGGGGGCCCAGTATGTTGAAGCAGGTGGGGATGCCCAGAGCCTTGCGCACCGGCCCCACGTTTTTCATGCCATAGGCGAAGAGGGGAGCGTGCATGTAGCACACGCCGGACTCCTCGATGGAGCGACGCAGCAGCGACTCGTCGTCGGTGAATTTCACCCCGTGCTGTGCCAGCACGTTGCTCGCTCCGCTCACGCTGCTGCTTCCGCCGTTGCCGTGCTTGCTCACCAGGAAGCCTGCGCCGGCGATGACAAAGGCCGCACAGGTGCTTATGTTGAAGGTGTTCTTGCCGTCACCGCCCGTGCCCACGATGTCCAGCGTGTCGAGGTCATCCAGGTGCACGCGCTTGCCTGTTTCGAGCAGCCCGTCGCGGAAGCCCAATATCTCGTCCACGGTGATGCCGCTTATCTGCAGCGCGGTGAGCAGCGCAGATATCTGCACCGGGGTGTAGGCGTCACGGGTGATGCCTGTCATGATGTCGTGGGTCTCCTGGCTGCTCAGTGTCTCGCCCGCAATCAGTTTCTCCAAGTAATGTCTCATGATCTTATTGTTTAATTGCAGAGTCGCTTCACTCAGTGTTCCAGCCAGTTGCTAATCATTCTCTTGCCATCGGGCGTGAGCACGCTCTCGGGGTGGAACTGTATCCCGCGCACGTCGTACTCGCGGTGGCGCAGCGACATGACCTGTCCCTCCTCGCTCACGGCGGTCACCTCCAGGCAGTCGGGAAGTCCTTGTGTGTCCACCACCCACGAGTGGTACCGGCCCACTTGGATGCGCGTGGGCAACTCATTATATATATAGTCGGGTGCGGTGACTGTAATGGTGGAGGCGATGCCATGGAACACCTGGCTCAGATTGGTGAGCCGCCCGCCGAAGTACTCGCCGATGGCCTGGTGGCCGAGGCACACCCCCAGGATGGGCTTGGTGGCCGCGTAGGTGCTGATGACCTGCATGAGTTGTCCTGCCTCCGTGGGGATTCCGGGGCCGGGCGACAGTATGATCTTGTCGTATGGCATCAACTCCTTCATGTGGAACTGGTCGTTGCGCACCACGCTTACCTCGGCCCCAAGTTCCTTGACCAGGTGGGCCAGGTTGTAGGTGAAGGAGTCATAGTTGTCTATGATGACTGTCCTCATATCTTTTCTGCTATTTCGATGGCTTTGCGCAGGGCGCCCAACTTGTTGTTGACCTCCTGCAGTTCGTATTCCACGTCACTCTGGGCCACGATGCCGCCGCCCGCCTGGAACCACAGTTCGCCGTTGCGGCTCACAAAGGTGCGGATGGTGATGGCCTGGTTCAGGCTCTTGTTGAAGCCGATGAAGCCCACGCATCCGCCGTAGGCTCCCCTGCAGTGCGGCTCATACTGGCTTATCAGCTGCATGGCGCGCACCTTGGGCGCGCCCGAGAGCGTGCCGGCCGGGAATGTGTCGATGAATGCCTGCACGGGGTCACGCCCGTCGTCCAGGATTCCGCTCACCCTGCTCACCAGGTGGATGACGTGGCTGTAGAACTGCATGTCCTTGTAGAACTCCACCCTCACCCCGTGGCAGTTGCGGCTCAGGTCGTTGCGCGCCAGGTCCACCAGCATGACGTGCTCGGCGTTCTCCTTGGGGTCGTTGCGCAGGTATTCGGCATTGCGGAGGTCGGCCTCGGGGTTTCCCGTGCGCCTGGTGGTGCCCGCTATGGGGTCGATGTATGCCTTGCGCCCCTCGATGCGGCAGTGGGTCTCGGGGCTGGAGCCGAAGATGCGGAAGCCACCGAAGTCGAAGTAGAACAGGTAAGGGCTGGGGTTGATGCTGCGCAGCGCGCGGTAGAGTTTGAAGTCATCGCCCTCGTACCGTTGCTTGAAGCGTCGCGACAGGACTATCTGGAACACGTCGCCCCGCATGCAGTGGGCTATTCCCCGGCGGATGTTCTCGCGGTGCTCGTCGTCGGTGAGCGTGCTCCAGCTGTCTCCCACGGGGTGGAAGTCAAACGGACGCACCGCCGCCGCGCTGCTGATGACGCGCTCCAGCCCGTCCAGGTTCCCCTCGCTGCCATCGGGCAGGAACTGCATGATGACCAGTTCGTTGCGGAAGTGGTCAAAGACGACGGTGTCCCGGAAGAGCGTGTAGAGGACATCGGGCGCGTCGTTCTGTGCCTGCGTCTCGTCCTTCACCTCGATGTGCTCGAAGTAACGCACGGCGTTGAAGGAGGTGTATCCCCACAGCCCGCACATCTCCTGGCTGTCCCCCCGGATGGCGAATGCGTCCAGGAAACGGTTGATGAGCTGTGCCGTGCCAAACTCCCGCGTCATGGGATGGCTCTCGGTGCTGCCGTCGGGGAAGCGCAGGATGCCCATGCCGTGTGAAACGCTCACTGACGCTATGGGATGGGCCGAGATGAACGAGCGGGCATTGTCGCCGCCGTGGTAGTCCGAACTCTCCATGAGCGCGCTCTGCGGTGAGCGGTCGCGCATCCGCATATACACGCTCACGGGTGTGAGCAAGTCACCCAGGATGCGCTTGGTGGCCGTGTGGTAATGGAACCGCTTAGATGCTGTCATAGTCAATCTCGTCCTTGTGTGACAGGTATGTGGCCAGGTCTTTGTCGCCACGTCCGCTCACGGTGAGCACCACGATGTCGCCGGGCTTGAACTTCATCTTGGGCAGCATGGCCAGCGCGTGGCTGCTTTCCAGCGCGGGTATGATGCCCTCGAGGCGCGTGAGCTCGAATGCCGCCTGCAGGGCCTCGTGGTCGGTGATGGCCATCACGCGGGCGCGCCCTGTCTTGTAGAGGTTGCAGTGCAGCGGCCCGGTGCCCGGATAGTCCAGCCCCGCGCTGATGCTGTAGGGCTCGGTCACCTGTCCGTCCTCGTCCTGCATGAGCTTGATGCGCCCTCCGTGCAGGATGCCCGTGGTGCCCACGCTGAGCGAGGCGGCCGTCTGGCCGCTGCCGGTGCCCAGTCCGCCCGCCTCGCCCAGCACTATCTTGACGCGCTCGTCGTCGAGGTAATGGTAGATGGTGCCTGCCGCATTGCTGCCTCCGCCCACGCAGGCCATGAGGTAGTCGGGCCAGTCGCGCCCGGTCTTCTCCTTGAGCTGGTACTTGATCTCGCTGCTGATGACACTCTGCAGGCGGGCGACCAGTTCGGGGTAGGGGTGCGGCCCCACCGTGCTTCCTATTATGTAAAAGGTGTCCCCGGGGTGGCAGCACCAGTCGCGTATGGCCTCGTTGGTGGCGTCCTTGAGTGTCTTGTTGCCGCTCTGCACGGGATACACCTCGGCGCCCAGCATGCGCATGCGCTCCACGTTGACATGCTGGCGCTCCACGTCCAGCGCGCCCATGTACACGCGGCACGGCATGTCCATCAGCGCGCACACGGTGGCGGTGGCCACCCCGTGCTGCCCGGCACCGGTCTCGGCGATGATGCGCTTCTTGCCCATGCGGCGCGCGAGCAGGATTTGCCCGATGGCATTGTTGATCTTGTGCGCCCCGGTGTGGTTCAGGTCCTCACGCTTCAGGTAGAGCCGGCACCCGTACTTCCCGCTCATGCGCCCGGCCAGGTACAGCGGGCTGGGACGGCCCACATAGTCGCGCAGCAGGCGGTGAAACTCTTTCCGGAAATCCTCGCTCTCAATGATGTCCTTGTAGGCAAGCCTGAGGTCCTCAACGGTCTTGTACAGAATCTCGGGAACATAGGCACCCCCAAACTCGCCATAAAAGCCGGCGTCATTCACACTATATGCGCTCATCTTCACATTATGCTAATGTACCAAAACAATTCCGCTACAAATTTACGACAATTATGCCGTCGGCGGAACGTTTAGTAAGGCAAAGGTGTGCTTGCGCGGCGTATTTGTTGCAAAACGTCTTTGTTTTGCTTACAGATAGTACAAAAGCCCCCTCCCAGGCAAGGGGGAGCCCCCTCCCAGCCTCACCCAAGGGGGAGGAGGCCATTCCTGCCGCGAGCCTTGTCCAATGCAGTGCGGTGCGTTGGCTGATGCAGTGCGGTGCGTTGGCTGATGCAGTGCGGTGCGTTGGCGGATGCAGCGCGGTGCGTTGGCTGATGCAGTGCTCCTCCCCCTTGTGGGGAGGTGGGGTGTGGGCTCGCCCATAAGCAAGGAGGGAAGCATGCCTGCGGCGGCTGCTTCCCTCCTGTGACCAGTATGCTCATGCCTCGGCGGAGGCTTAAAGTGCTGTCGGTGCCTGTGTCTTAACGGTCACTGTCGGCTGTGAAACTGTAGGGTGCGTCCTTGTCCAGTGTGCCCCGCTTCTTGTTGGGCTTGGACGACATCTGGAACTGTATGCGCGCGCCGGCGGTGAGCTCGTCGTGGCCAAGCCAGGTGCGGGTCACGCTCTTGCCGTTCACCTTCACGTCATTGACATAGCGTGTGTCCCCGTTGTTCCCCGGAGCCTGTATCTGTATGGTCTTCCCGTTCTCCAACTTGACTCTCACGCTCTGGAAGAGGGGCGAGCCCATGGCGTACTGCTTGGTGCCGGGGCACACGGGATAGAAGCCCATGGCCGAGAACACATACCAGGCCGAGGTCTGTCCGTTGTCCTCGTCGCCGCAGTAGGCGTCGGCGTTGGGATTGTACAGCTTGTCCATTATCTCCCGCGCCCAGTACTGTGCCTTCCACGGCTGTCCTGCCCAGTCGTAGAGGTACACCATGTGCTGGATGGGCTGGTTGCCGTGTGCGTACTGCCCCATGTCCATCACCTGCATCTCGCGCATCTCGTGTATCACGCCACGGCTGCGCAATCCCAGGTAACTGGGCAGCACGAACACGCTGTCCATCATCTGTGCCAGTTGCGCGCGTCCGCCCATGAGCTTGCCCAGCCCCATGGGGTCGTGGAACACGCAGAAGCTCCAGTGCCAGCTGTTTCCCTCGCAGAATTCCCCGCTCCAGTTCTCGGGCACGAAGTCCTTGTTGAAGTCGCCCTTCTCCTCGCGCCCGCACATCAGCCTGCGTGCGGGGTTGTACACGTTGGCATAGTTGAGCGCGGCCTTCTTGTACGGGGCCAGTTCGGCCTCGCTCTTGCCCAGCGCCTTGCCAAAGGTGTAGATGCACCAGTCGTTGTAGGCATACTCCAGCGTGCGCGCCACGTTCTGCCCGATGCCCACGTTGCAGGGCACGTAGCCCAGGCGGTCGTAGTACTCGTGCCCCAGCCGTCCCGACGCGGAGCGGTCGAGGTGGTGGTGCGCCCCGTAGGTCACGGCGTCCCACAGTTTCTCCTGCCCTTCCACGCGGATGCCCTTGATGTAGGCGTCGGCAACCACCGAGGCGGAGTTCTGGCCTATCATGCAGTCGCGGTGTCCTGGGCTGCTCCATTCGGGCAGGTAGCCGCTCTCCAGGTATGCGTTGACCAGTCCGGCCTGCATCTCCTCGTTCATCGAGGGGTACACCAGGTTGAGGAAGGGGAACAGGCACCGGAAGGTGTCCCACACGCCTGTGTCGGCAAAGAGGTAGCCGGGGAGAATCTTGCCGTTGTAGGGGCTGTAGTGGACGGGCTTCCCGCTGGCGTCCAGTTCATAGAAGCGGCGGGGGAAATGGAGTGCGCGCCACAGGCAGGAGTAGAAGGTGCGCATCTGCCCGTCGCTGCCGCCGCTCACCTCGATGCGTCCGAGCACGTCGTTCCAGGTCTTGCGTCCTGCGGCGGCCACCTCGTCAAAGGACCTCCCGCCCAGTTCGCCCAGGTTGCGCTCGGCCTGTTCCAGGCTGATGAAGGACGACGCTACCCGCGCTGTGACCACGTCGCGGCGCTTGGTGCGGAAGCCCACGATGGCTCCCGCGTGGTCTTCCTTGGCCTCGGTCTTGCCCTCGCGGATTTCCTTGCTGTCGGTCACGGCCACATAGTCGAAGGCGCGTGTGCCGAAGTCAATCACAAACCAGTTCTTGAAGTCGGGGGTCACGCCGCCGCTGTTGCGGGTCGTGTAGCCCACAATGCGGTTCTTCTCGGGCTGCACCTGTACATATGACCCGCGGTCGAAGGCATCCAGGATGACGTAGGACATGTCCTCCTGGGGGAAGGTGAAGCGGAAGATGGCCGCGCGCTCGGTGGGCGCAATCTCGGTGGTGATGTCATAGTCGGCCAGATAGACGCGGTAGTAGTAGGGCTTGGCCACCTCTGCCTTGTGCGAGAACCAGCTTGCGCGCTTCTCCTGGTCAAAGGTGACATCACCCGTGATGGGCATCAGGGAGAACATGCCATAGTCGTTCATCCAGGGGCTTGGCTGGTGGGTCTGCTTGAAGCCCTGGATTTTGTCGGCCGTGTAGGTGTATTGCCAGCCGTCCCCGTTCCTTCCGGTCTGGGGGGTCCAGAAGTTCATGCCCCAGGGCATGGCAATCACAGGGTAGTTGTTGCCAGTGGACAATTCAAACTTGGAAAGGGTTCCCGTCAGGGGATTGACCATGTCCACAGGGTCGGTCTCAGCCCATGCGGACGCGGTGCACGCGCATGCGAGCACTACGGATAGAAGTCGGGTCTTCATTGGTGCGTGATATGGTTTATATGTGAAATGTATTATCCTGGATGAGTTATTCTGATGTGCGATTGTCACAATCACGCTTACAAAGTTAGAAAAAAATCCCCATGGACATCCGCATGCCCATGGGGATTTTTCCTTTTCCCTGCAAAAAGTCCCTGCTCTTGCCTCTGCCTCTGCCTGCCGCAGGGCTTTTACGCCCGTCGCCGGCAGGCAGAGGCAGCCCCGCCCACAGGTGTCCGGCATCCGGGCAGGTCAGTCGCTCACCTGGAAGTAGTTCTCCAGTTCGGCTTGCGCCTCGCCGTTGCCGTTGTCGATTGAGCGGATGATGTGCCCATGCTCAAGGAGCGCGATGTGCGGGCAGATGTCCACCGTGTGCTGCAGGTTGTGGCTGGAGACCAGGATGGTGGCTCCCGTGTCGTGGTTGTACTGTGTGAGCAGGTGCTTCATGGCGCTCTGGCTGCTGGGGTCCAGGAAGTTGAAGGGTTCGTCGAGGATGAGCAGTTGGGGCTTGAGCAGCATGGCCGCCACAATGCCCACCTTCTGCTTGTTGCCTGCCGAGAGGTTTCTGATGAGCTTCTTCTGCCCCAGCACCTCTCCCTCCAGTAGGGGGCGGAAGGTGTCGAGCACTTCCGCACACTCACGGGCGGTCATGCCCGAGATGCGGGCGATGAACTGGAAGTACTCGTCGGGGGTGAGGTAGTCGATGAGAAACCCCTCGTCCACATAGGCGCCGGTCCAGTCCTTCCACACCTCGGTCTCGGCCACATCCACATCGATGTCGCCGCACTGCATGCGCACATGCCCCGTGTCGGCCTTCAGAAGGTCGAGCATGAGACGGAACAGGGTGCTCTTGCCTGCCCCGTTGTTTCCTACCAGTCCCAGGATCTCTCCGTCATTCACGTGGAACTCTTCTATATCGACTGCCACCTTGGGGCCGAATGTCTTCTTGAGGTTGTTGATCTGTATCTTCATCTTGAATGTTGTTTTGTGCTGGTGTGTGTTGTGTCGCGTGGTGTGTACCGTGAGTCCCGGACATCGTGTGCCGGGGGCAAATGCCGGTCACTGTCAGATGTTGCGTGTGGCGCGGAAGCCCTCCATGTTGATGTATCTCCTGGCCATCATGCGCCTGTAGGTGGCGCGAAGCCATACAGGCGCGAGGGTGATGCCCGCGATACCCAACGCTATCATGGGGGCATAACCCCACACCGGGCCGAATGCCAGGATGCCCAGGTTCTCTATGCCGATAGGCACGGACAGGGCTATCAACGACACTATCTGCTGCATGGTGTTGCCTTGCTTGCCGCCCATTAACTTGGCGTTGAGGGGCAGGGTGTTATTGTTGTATATGGCCAACTGGAACAGCAGGGGCACCACCACGCCCTGTGTGAACAGCATGTAGCCCAGGTTCATCCACACCGATATCTTTCCCGTGGCCATCAGCGGGATGAGCAGCAGGGCGGGGAGCGCGGTCATGCAGGCGTTGAACACATACTTGGCGCGCAGCAGCTGGTATATGCTGTTGCGGCGGCTCATCAGTCCGTCGATGTAGTTGCCCTCGTGGCACATGATGCACACCAGCGTGATGGTGCTGGGCGCCAGGTAGTCGTACAGGCAGATGAAGGACTTCATGAATGGCGCGTCGTAGATGTCGGTGAAGAAAAGGATGCCGCTGAGCAGCAGCACAACCGCGAGAGCCAAGATGAACTGATAGCGCAGGGTCTTGTTGCGCAGGCGAAGTTTTATCTCCAGCTTGAGGTATTCGCCCAGCAGGCCGTAGCGGTTGAGGAAGTTGAACTGTGTGGTGCTCTTTACCGTGGTGGTTTCCTCCTTGCTTATCTCGCGATAGACCACCACGCCCTGCAGGCGGTAGCATATCCAGTACAGGACGGCAATCACAGCGGCGGCAAGGGCGAATGCCCAGGCCTTGCCCAGCGCAAAAGCGTACATGAGCTGTGTGCACGGCATGTCGAGGAGGTTGCCCTTGGGGACCAGCATGAGGCACAGCAGCCCCGCATGCACGGCTACAGGCAGCAGCCACCATGCCCAATGCCGCATGCACAGGGTGCGTACCGTCAGGTAAAGGAAACTGTCGATGACACACATGATCCACCAGCCCAGCAGCCAGCCCAGCAGGCCTCCGCATCCCAGCAGGGGATATACGGCGAGCAACCCGAAGGGGACAAACAAGAACATCCAGAAGAGCGTGCCGGGACTGAAGCCCGAGCGTACCATGTACACGTTCAGCAGGAACGAGCGGGGAATGGGCAGCAGGGTGTAGGGGCGAATGCTTTGTGAGGGGCTCTCCACCAGGAGCGCGCGCGTCCAGAAGTCGGCAATCAGCACATACACCAACAGCCCGTCCAGCACATGGAAGGCCGCCACGCCATTGTAGGCTCCCCGCATGCCCATGGGGAGCGCCACGCCCAGGAACACCAGGATGGCGGCATAGTAAAGCCACATGAACACGGCCAGGAACTTCATGAAGCGGTTCTTGTCAAACATCGGGTTGCGCTCGTCTCTAAGATAGTCTTGCTTGCGCAACAACAGGTATAGTTTCCACTTGTTCATTGTCTGCGGGAATCAGGGTTTTGCTTCAGGTATTTTTCTGCCTCCATGGCGGCCTTTGCCCCGGAGCCGGCGGCTATGATGGCCTGCCGGTATCGTGGGTCGGCCACGTCTCCTGCGGCATACACACCCTGGATGTCGGTGCATGGGGTGCCGTCCGTGGTCTTGATGTAGCCTGCCTCGTCGGTGGGGAGCCACTGTGCGAACAGGCCACTGTTGGGGTGGTGGCCTATAGCCAGGAACAGTCCGTCAATGTCCAGGTCATGCAGTTTCTCGTCCTCCTTGCCCGCGCGGTAGGTCAGATGCAGGCCTTGCAGTTTGTCCTCACCGTAAAGTCCCGTGGGCGTGTTCTCGAAAAGAATGTCGATGTTGGGCGCGCGCATCACCCGCTCCTGCATAATCTGGCTGGCTCTCAGGAAGGGTTTGCGCACTATCATGTACACCTTTGAGGCCAGGGTAGCCAGGTATGCGGCCTCCTCACAGGCAGTGTCACCCCCTCCTACCACAGCCACCACCTTATGACGGTAGAAGAATCCGTCGCATGTGGCACATGTGCTCACGCCCATTCCCAGGTATCTCTGCTCGTCGGGCAGTCCCAGGTATTTGGCACTTGAACCGGTGGCGATGACCAATGTGTCGGCTGTCCATTCCTCTTCCCCGTCGGTCCAGACGCGGAATGGACGCTCACCGAGGTTGACCCCCGTCACCATGCTTGCCAGCATCTGTGCTCCAAAACGCTCGGCCTGCGCGCGCATGCTGTCCATCAGTTCGTTGGCGTCAACGCCCTCGCTGAATCCCGGATAATTGTCTATCTGTGTGGTGATGGTCAACTGCCCGCCAGGCTGCATGCCCTCCATAACTGTGGTGGTGAGTCCCGCTCTGCTGGCGTAGATAGCCGCTGTGCATCCGGCAGGCCCGCTGCCTATAATCATCATCTGTGTATGTCTCATGTCGTGTCGCTTGTCCGTTTTCTTGGTTTCATGTCCGCCTCGCCGTTTTCCCGCATCTCTTGCCTGTCTCGACAGGGTGCTCTATGGCTTTTCCACAGTGATGCCTTGGGGTGGAGCCAGCCTTTCCTGCTTTCGGATATTTCTCCAACGCGTGAGGCCGGTGGCGGATTGCGTGCTCATCTCAGGTCGATTACCTCGGCCTCGGGATGCTTGGCGGGGTCAAAGCGGAAATCGTCATCACCGAGCCTCATGCCGCTCTTGAAGGTGTGTATGGCCACCCTGTTCCAGTTCCCGTCCTGCTTCACCCGCACGCACAGGGGCGTGTAGTCTGCCTTGCGGATATCCAGGTACACCTCCTGCGCCATGTATCCCGTGTATCGTGCGGTCATGTGCACCTCGTAGGTGGCCTGTCCGCGCAGGTGTCCTTCCTTTATGCTGAGTTTGTACCCCTTCTTGTAAACGTTGAGGAACGAGTAGGGGTTCATTACGGACATCTCCTTCTCGGTGGGTGTGGTCACGTTCACCTCCCCGCTTTGCGGCATGTATGACCACAGGGTAGTGCCGTCGTACCATGTCTTCATCTCGGGGGTGTCCATCCGCATCTTCTTTCCCTTGAGCAGCATGGTGCCCTCTGTCCTGCCTTGCTCGGTGTTCCCGTTGAATGATGTGGCTGTGAAAGTCACTTGGATGTCGCCTGCCTTTCTGATTCTTGACGCGGCCGCGTCAAGCACCTTGCGCGCGTTCTGTGCGTAGGGTGCTATGCACAGAAGCCATGCGGTGAGCATTAGTAGTCGTCTCATTGTCTTCTTACATTATATTGTAATGCCGGTTCTTCCGTGCCCATTGTGCCGTTTTGGTGGAGCAGCGGGGGAGCAAAGGGCACGGTCATTCCGGGGGAGTCTTCTGCCAGATACTTCTCCGCACACAGGCTTTCGCCTCATGGGCAGGCGAAACGCCATGGCTCTCCGTATGTTTTCCCCGACATCTCGCGTAAAGGTACCGCTTTCCATTGAGGCTGCAAAGAAAAACCGTGTGACAATCGCATGACATTCATCACTTGCTCCTGATGCTGTCCAGCTTGTGCTGAAGTTCGTCCATTGTGGCACAGAGTACCTCGCGCGGCTTGCTCCCCCTGGATGGCCCCACGATACCGGTCATCTCCAGTTGCTTCATAATGCGCCCCGCACGGTTGAAGCCAACCTCCAGTGCCTGCTGTATGTAACTGGTGCTGCCCCGCTGTGAGGAGACTATCAGTTGTGCGGCGTCCTCAAACATGCTGTCAAGGCGTGTGGTGTCCATGCCGGATCCTCCCGCCTTGTCGTCTCCCTCTTCGGGCACCTCGGGCAGGGGGAATGGCGCGAGGTATCCTTGCTGGCCGGCTATGAAGGAGACGATGTTCTCCACCTCGGTCGTATCCACAAAGGCGCATTGCACGCGCACAGGCTCTCCACCTGTGATGATGAGCATGTCACCCTTTCCCACCAGGTGGTTGGCTCCCGAACGGTCGAGGATGGTCTTGCTGTCCACGGAACTGCTCACCTTGAAGGCGATGCGTGCGGGGAAGTTGGCCTTGATGGTTCCTGTGATGATGTTGGTGGTGGGACGCTGTGTGGCAATAATCATGTGTATGCCCACGGCGCGTGCCAACTGGGCTATGCGGGCTATGGGCAGCTCTATCTCCTTGCCCGCCGTCATGATGAGGTCGCCAAACTCGTCGATGATGACCACGATGTAGGGCAGGAAACGGTGGCCGTTGTTGGGGTTGAGCTGGCGGTTGCGGAACTTCTGGTTGTACTCCTTCAGGTTCTTGGCGTGCGCGACCTTCAGCAAGTTGTAGCGCTCGTCCATCTCCACGCACAGGGATTTAAGCGTCTGCACCACCTTGTTCACATCGGTGATGATGGGCTCGTCGGTCTCCTCTGTGCCCTCCACTTGTGCCAGGAAGTGCTTGACCAGGGGATTGTACAGGCTGAACTCCACCTTCTTGGGATCCACCATTACCAGTTTGAGCTCTGCGGGATGCTTCTTGTAGAGAAGTGATGTGATGATGGCGTTCAGTCCCACAGACTTGCCCTGTCCTGTGGCTCCCGCCACCAACAGGTGCGGCAATTTGGCCAGGTCGGCCATATATACCTCGTTGGTGATGGTCTTTCCCAGCGCGATGGGCAGTTCGTAGTCGGTCGTCTGGAATTTGCGGCTGTTGATGATGCTCTCCATCGACACAATCTGCGGTTTGGCATTAGGCACCTCTATGCCGATAGTCCCCTTGCCGGGGATGGGTGCAATGATGCGTATGCCAAGTGCGCTCAGGCTCAATGCAATGTCGTCCTCAAGGCTGCGCACGCGGCTCACGCGCACACCAGGGGCAGGCTTGATCTCGTAGAGCGTGATTGTGGGGCCCACGGTGGCTGTGATGCTCACAATCTCCACGCCGAAGTTCCTGAGTATCTCCTGTATTCTTTCCTTGTTGCGCCTCTGTTCCTCCATGTCCACACCTGTGGTGTTGTCGGGGTAGCGCTTCAGCAGGTCCACCGTGGGATACCTGTAGAACTCCAGGTCTTTCTTGGGGTCATACACCTCCAGCGCGCCGTCGTGCTTGAGCGTTGCCTTCTCTGGTGCCTCGCCGATGACTATCTTCATGTCCGTGGTCGTGTCCCCAGGCTCCTCCCCCGCTGGAGACTGTATCTCAAAGGGCACCTCCTTGGTGGGTGTCATGGAGGGTACTTCGGTGGGCTGGTTCTCGTCATCCTGTGTGCCGGTGGCTTGGGTGTCTGGGCCACATGGCACATCGAATGTCAGCACTGTGGCAGTGGACTCTGGACTGTCGGAGAAAGGCTCGCTGCCCGATTCCTCTGCATCCAGGAGTTCATCGCCCCCAGTTTCCTCCTCCGATCCGGGTTGGCGGCAGACGCTGTTGTCAGCACCGCCAGCCCCGTTGTTCCCGGAACGGCGTGTCACCATATGGCGGAACGAGGTTGCAATCTCCCCGCTCAGATAAAACAGATAGAACAGCGCGCTCACCAGCAGAGCAATCATGCAGCCCAGCGAACCTATCTCGTCCGAAGCAACGGCATACTCCTGCTTTCCGATGCTTCCGCCCCAACTGAGGAAGCTGTCCTGCATGGAAGGTATATAATGTGTCAGGCAGGCGAGGAATGCAGAGGACCATATCATCAGCACCATACAGTTGATAAACCACTTGTGCAGCCGTATTTTCATAATGCCTGTAACGCGCACGCCCGCAGCCAGCAGGAAAACAGGCACCATGATGCCCGATACACCGAAACTGTCATCCATCAGCCAGCGCGAAAGCCTCCATCCCAGTTTGCCAAGCCAGTTCGCGGCCGGTTGCGTGGGGTCGTTCATCAGGGACTGGTCGGCCTTTCCCGTAAAGAAAGAGGAAAGCATGGCCACAAGCAAGCAGAAGGAAAGCACAAGCAGAAGCAGTCCGCACATAAACCTGCGGTTTGCATTCTTGTCCAGGCGCTCGCTTTCCTTTACCTCGCAATTTTCCGATCCGTTCCGGTAAATTGTGCGCGTGCCGTTCCAAATCTTAACACCCCAGCCTGCCATCTTGTCAAACAGGCTGTTTTTCGGATTCTTGGATGAGTTTTTCCTTCTGCTATTTTTCCTGGGTTCTCCCATGCTCACGTTTCGAATTATACGAAATGCAAAATTAATGCAAATTCTTTGAAGGACAAAAGGAGGGAGGCTTCTAAAAAGGAATATCGGGGAAATCTCTTTTTCGCATAGTACTAACTTCTTTGAAACGCCAAGCCAGTCCAGGATGCGTTTGCCGGCCTATAAATTACACATGATTTATGCTTTCTCGTCACGATTTGGGATCTTTATGTTCCTGCAGGCGGCGATGGCAGGAGAAAAAGAAGCCCAATGCTTTTCCGCTTCTTTCTCAATCCCTTTTATATTTTATATAAGGCTCCATATCTTTTCACCGCAAGGGCTCAAGCAGTAAAAATCATCTTGTGATAGAGATGCTTATGCCAAACTGGAGATGCAAACTGTCATTTATCCTCCTGGTAGGCGCGTAGATGCGTTGCTTGTCTGCCATTGTCTCTTTTGCTGTTCACCTTCCCACTTCTGTTTTGAAAGTTCTTCTTTCTCCGCCTTCGTCTCCAGTATGATGGCAATCCTCGTTGTGTCCTTTGCCAGGTAACATCCATCGGGTTTGTCGCTGATGCCATTGACGTTCAACTGGTTGAAAGTGGTTGTTTGTCCTGTGCCTTGCTCTGCTCTATCAAGTATTTTATTGAAGCCGAGGATGGCTCTCGCCTGGTCTCTTACTTGGTCTTTCGTCTTCTTCGTTGTCAAATGGCTTGTCTGATATCTATTTACCAATAGACGAGGTCATTCTGCCTTGTCCAGCAGAGCCGAGGCCACAATGTTGCTGATGAGTGCGCGCAGACGTACCATGCGGCTCTTCCCGTCAACAGGGTGCACGGCGTTGGCGAGCAGGATGATGCTCACGTCATTGACTGGGTCGATGACGATGCTGGTGCCCGTGTAGCCTGTATGCCCGTAGGTTTGCGGCGAGAGCAAATCTCCATTGCATGAGGCATAGGGGCTGCTCACGTCCCATCCGTAGGTGCGTCCTGTCTTCCTTGCCCATTTGGGCACGGTGCGCATTGTACGCACACTGTTTGCCGAAAGAATGCGTGCGCCCTTCCACTTCCCTCCATTCTGCAATGCTGCGCACAGGGTGGCTATGTCATCCACGGTGCTGAACACGCCTGCGTTTCCACTTATACCTCCATTCAAGACTCTTGCCAGGGGGTCGTGTACCTGTCCGCGCAGCACACTTCCGTCAGGCTGACGGGTGGTGGGTGCTATCAGGTGGCCCCATTTCTCCAGGTTCTCACCTATGGGAAGGTAATCAGTATGGGTCATCCCCAAGGGGGCAAAGATGCAACGACGGGCATACTCGCGAAGCGAAAGACCCGTACACCTTTGGATGATGTGCTGCAGGGCGATATAGTTGAGACAACTGTATTGGAAATCCGTGCCAGGCTCAAAGTCGCGCTTCACCTGGCAGATGTGCTCCAGCAGTCCCTGGGGATTGGGCGATCCATACTTGCGGGCCAGTACCTCTACGGGAGCATAGGCGGGAAGTCCAGAGGTGTGCGTGAGCAGATGCTGGACGCGTATGACCGTTGTGCCGCCCGACTGCCCTTTCCAGTCCAGGAACTCTGGGATGTATGTTGACACTGGGTCGGCGAGCCTCAGCCTTCCGGTCTCGCATAATTGCATCACGCAGACTGCTGTGGACATGGCCTTGCTGCATGAGGCCATGTCAAAGACGGTCTCTGTGGTCATCGGTTCAACATTGGGGTACACCTGCCGGTTTCCGTAAGCTTTCAAGTAGGCCATGCGTCCGCCTCGCACGACCCCAAGCACCGCGCCCGGTATCTCCTTGCGTGCAATCGCGTCCTGTATGGCAGAGTCGGCTTTGGACAATTCCTCCACCGAGAGACGTGCCTTGTGTGGCGGCACCCTGCGTAGTTTGGCGCTCAAGCCATCGGGCATGAGTGCCAAAGCCACACATAATATAATATATAGAAGGCGGTGTTCTCCTGTCATCTCACAATCTCTTTGCGCCCGTCTATCACATAGCATCCAGCGGGCAGGCGACTCTTCTGCTTTCCGTCAGGCATCAACTGTTGCCCTGAAAGGGTGAAGACACCTTGCCGCGTGGTTTGTCCTGTGCCTTGTGGAGACTCTATCGCGTCGGGGGTGTCTGGCATAGTTATTTCCTTGCACATGCGCGCGCAATTCTCAAGCAGTGACGCTCCGCTTGCCATGGCACCCATCGAGGCTGTTTTGCTTGCGTCGTAATGCTTGGTCCAGTCGAAGGGACAATACATGGCAGGGTAGGAGTCCTTGTCAAGTGATGCCCATAGTGTGTTGGCGTTCAGTTGAATGTACTTGCATATTTTGAGTCTGCTTGAAAGGGACATTTTCCCGTCAAGCACATAGTTCACCGCATAGGGGATGAGCACAGCCTTGAAGATGCTCTGATCCATACTTGACCCTTCGTCTCTCAGTATGTTCTTGCCATTGGTGCACCTTCCGCTGGTGAAGGCATACTCGATGTACTGTTGTGCCTTCATGCGATAAACCGCCTTGCCCGTGATGTGATAGAGGCGCCTGCACGCCTCGGCGAATGTGCCTTGGGTGTAGGTGAGGGGCGGTTCCTCCACGCGTCCGTCAGTCTTCACAATTCTTTTCTGCATGTAGGTGTAGAACTTCTCGGCATACTCCAGGTACTTTCCGTCCCCATACTTGTCGTACAGTTTGGCTGCTATCAGACAGGCGGGACTCAGCGTGCAGGCATTCGGCCCTGCTCCCTGGTCAGTGTTCCATGGTAGCCACAGCCCTGTCTCGTCCTCCACGGCACGTTTCATAATCGCGTTATCAAATACTTTGCGTGCCGTGTTGGCATACACCTCCAGCCCCGTCGCCTCGGTCATGTGAATCAAGGTGAGGCATATCCAGCACATGTCATCGGTGTAGGGGTTCTCAAATCCCGTCTGCCCTCCCGAATAGTTGTTGGCATGGTTGCTGTACCACAGTCGCATGTAGGCCTTGTAGCGGTTGGCCAACGTCTTCACCGAGTCATTGGCGTGCCTCTCGTAGGCATATACAAGCACATCCATGGCATGAGCCTGCTGCCAATATATGTATGTGCTTGACTTCTCCACGTCCTTTGGCGTGGACCAGAATGTGCCCTTTGCCTTGTACATGAACTGGTTCACAAGCACCTGCGCCAGACTGTCGGCCTTTCCGCCATAGTCTCCTCGGACAGCACTGGCAAGTGTAGAGTCATAGGACTGCGCGCCAGTGTGCAGGCACAGGGCCACCAACAGCCCCACAATCAATCTCCTCATATCGCATGTTCATTTTTAAGATTTTTCAGAAGGTCACGTATCTCGGTGAGCAGTTTCTCCTCGGCCGAAGGCTGTGGAGCCGGTGCGGTATCGGAGGATTTCTCCTCCTTCTTGCGCGACAGGGCTGCAAATCCCTTTATAACCAAAAATATGCAGATTGATATGATGAGAAAATCCACCGTGTCCTGTATAAACTGGCCATAGTTGAGTGTTACAGCCTCGCTCACCACTTGGCCGTTCCTGGTCACCTCGTCCTTGAGCACGAGTTTGAGGTCAGTGAAGTCCATACCACCTGTGAGCACTCCGATGGGGGGCATGATGATGTTGTTGACTACACTTGTCACCAACTTGCCAAATGCTCCACCTATAATCACGCCTATGGCCATGTCAACCACGTTCCCTTTGAGGGCAAACGCTTTGAAGTCCCGGATAAATGACATAAAATCTTTTTTTGTTTTGTTTCGAGCGCGAAATTAAAAAGAATATCGTAATTTTGCGTCCACAAAATGGAGAAAAATGAAGAGAAGACTGATGTATGTGCACTTTTGGCTTTTATGCGCTTTGCTTATGGTGGCGTGCAAGTCATCTCATTATTGTAATTGTGGATAATAGAGACTTTTATTTCTAACCCTTTAAATACATTAAAGAAATGGCAACAAAAGTAGGTATTAATGGTTTCGGCCGTATCGGTCGCTTCGTTTTCCGTGCCGCACAGACACGTGACGACATCGAAATCGTAGGTATCAATGACCTGTGCCCTGTGGATTACTTGGCTTACATGCTGAAGTATGATACCATGCACGGAGCGTTCCAGGGAACTATCGAGGCTGACGTTGAGAAAAGCCAGTTGATTGTTAACGGCAAGAAGATTCGTGTGACTGCTGAGCGCAACCCCGCAGATTTGAAGTGGAACGAGGTTGAGGCTGAGTACGTGGTAGAGTCAACTGGCCTGTTCCTGACCCAGGAGAAGGCTCAGGCCCACATTCAGGCTGGTGCAAAGTATGTGGTGATGTCTGCTCCCTCAAAGGATGCAACCCCCATGTTCGTGTGCGGTGTGAACTTCGACAAGTACGTGAAGGGCACTCAGTTCGTGTCTAACGCTTCTTGCACAACCAACTGTCTGGCTCCTATCGCCAAGGTTCTGAACGACAAGTTCGGTATCGCCGAAGGTCTGATGACAACCGTTCACTCTACAACTGCCACCCAGAAGACTGTTGACGGCCCCTCTATGAAGGACTGGCGCGGTGGCCGTGCTGCCTCGGGCAACATCATCCCCTCTTCAACCGGTGCCGCAAAGGCTGTGGGCAAGGTCATCCCCGAGCTGAACGGCAAGTTGACAGGTATGTCTATGCGTGTTCCCACTCTGGACGTTTCTGTGGTTGACCTGACCGTGAACCTGAAGAAGCCCGCCAAGTACGAGGAGATTTGCGCTGCCATGAGGGAGGCTTCTGAGGGCGAGTTGAAGGGCGTGCTGGGCTACACTGAGGATGCTGTGGTTTCTTCAGACTTCCTGGGCTGCACACTGACGTCTATCTTCGATGCCAAGGCTGGTATCGCCCTGACCGACACATTCGTGAAGGTTGTGAGCTGGTACGACAACGAGATTGGCTACTCCAACAAGGTGCTTGAGCTCATCGCACACATGAAGAAGGTGAACGGCTAACCCGCCTGTTCATACATTCGTAACACTATCCAGTGGAGGCTGCCCGTCATTTCGGGCAGCCTTCTCTTTCTCTTTATATCTGGCTTTTAAGTCCGATGGATATTCCCGACAAAGCGGGAGGGCTTGTCTTGTTTTTCTATCACGCCGGCCTGGCTTGCCTGGTTAATCTGGCATCCTGTTTACATTTTGCTCTCTCGCATGAGGTAGTCGGGGAGTCCGTTCTTGGAGAGCCCATGTTCTGACCAAGTCTGACTATCAGTCTTTAAGTGCCATCTTATGGGCGTTTTTCTTCCCCGTGTAGAAGAAAAATCGTAATTTTGCGCTTCGAAGTATGTAGGACAAATATATAAATAAGTTTATATGAACATATCATACAAGTGGCTTCGCGAGTATGTGGACACCACACTCAGCGCCCGGGAAGTGGCCGATGCGCTTACCAGTGTTGGGTTGGAGGTGGATGGTATTGAGGAAGTCCAGTCAATCAAAGGTGGACTGGATGGATTGTGGACTGCCCAAGTGTTGGCCTGCGAACCTCACCCCAACAGCGACCATATGCATGTCTGCAGCGTGGACACGGGCAAGGGCGAGCCTCTGCAGATTGTGTGCGGAGCACCCAATGTGGCAGCTGGGCAGAAGGTGATTGTTGCTGTTGTGGGCACCAAGCTGTATGATGGTGACGAGTGCTTTACCATCAAGAAAAGCAAACTCCGGGGCGTGGAGAGTTGCGGCATGATATGCGCCGAGGACGAGATAGGTGTCGGTAATGACCATAGCGGCATCATCGTCTTGCCCGAAGACACCCCTGTGGGCATTCCCGCCGCCGAGTATTACCATATAGAGAGCGACTATGTGATAGAGGTTGACATCACTCCCAACCGTGCGGACGCGTGCAGTCACTATGGCGTGGCGCGCGACCTGTATGCCTGGCTGTTGCAGAATGGCTTCAAGACCAGTTTGCACAGGCCGTCCGTGGATGCATTCCTGGTTGACAACGAGGATCTTCCCATAAGCGTCACGGTTGAGAACAAGGAGGCGTGCCCACGCTATGCGGCTGTGAGCCTTACAGGCTGCAAGGTGAAGGAAAGCCCCGAGTGGCTGCAGGACAGGCTGCGTGTGATAGGCATACGCCCTATCAACAACATTGTGGATATCACCAATTACATCATGATGGCCTTCGGCACACCTCTGCATTGCTTTGACGCCGATATGATAAAGGGCAAGCATGTGATTGTGAAGACTATGCCCGAGGGAACGCCCTTTGTGACCCTGGATGGTGTGGAGCACAAGCTCTCTGGCCACGACCTGGCCATCTGCAACGCCGAGGAGCCCATGTGCATAGCCGGCGTGTTTGGAGGCAAGGGCAGCGGTACCTACGACACCACCAAGGATGTGCTGCTTGAGAGTGCCTACTTCAATCCCACATGGATCCGCAAGAGCGCGCGCCGCCATGGCTTGAGCACGGATGCCAGTTTCCGTTTCGAGCGCGGTGTGGATCCCAATGCTCAGATTTATGCACTGAAGTTGGCTGCCCTGATGGCAAGGGAATTGGCTGGAGCCAAAGTCAGCATGGAGATTGTTGACACACGTCCAGAGCCTGTGCCTGGTTTTCCCGTGGAACTCAAGTACGACTATGTGGACAGACTGGTGGGACAGCACATCCCCGCCGGAACCGTGCGGAGTATTGTGTCGAGCCTTGAGATGAGAATAGTCGAGGAGGATGCCGATGGACTGAGTCTTGTGGTGCCTCCCTACCGGGTGGATGTCCAGCGCCCCTGTGACGTGGTGGAGGACATCCTGCGTATATATGGCTACAATCTGGTGGAAATGCCCACAACCCTGCACAGCAGCCTGGCGGTGAAGGGCGAGCCCGACAAGAGCCACAAGTTGCAGAACCTGGTGGGTGAGCAACTGGTGGGTGCCGGGTTCCGCGAGATACTGAACAACAGCCTGCAGCGTGGCGCTTACTATGATGGCCTGGAGTCCTACAAGAGCGAGAACCTGGTGAAGTTGCTTAATCCGCTCAGCCAGGACCTCAATGCCATGAGGCAGACGCTCCTGTTTGGCGGGCTGGAAAGTATCGCGCGCAACGTGAGCCACAAGAACCCCAACTTGCGTTTCTTCGAGTTTGGGAACTGCTACAAGTTCGAGGCCAGGAAGCGTTGTCCCGAGATTGTGCCCGGAGTGAGCAGCAGTCATGACCCCGAGGTCATAAAGCATGTGCTGGACGCTTACAGCGAGGACTATCACCTGGGGTTGTGGTGCACGGGAAAGAGAGTGAGCGGCAGTTGGGCACATCCTGACGAGGAGATGTCGTTTGCAGGACTAAAGGCACATGTAGTCAACATCCTCTCCCGCACGGGTGTTCCCTTTGGAATGCTGGTGTTTGCTGACGGAAAGAACGACATCTTCGACAAGAGCCTGCTCGTGCAGACGCGTGCAGGCAAGGTGCTCTGTGAGATGGGCATTGTGAGTCATGCGTTATTGGAGAGGTTCGGACTGGTGTCCCCTGTCTATTTCGCTGATCTTCATTGGCACGTTCTTATGAAGTGCATACAGGGGAAAACGGTCATTTACAGAGAAATCAGCAAGTTCCCCGCAGTAAGCCGCGACCTGGCTCTACTGGTTGACGAGAGTGTGGAGTTTGGCCAGATAGAGAAGGTTGCCTACCAGACTGAGAAGAAATTGCTGCGTGCGGTGAAACTCTTCGATGTGTATGAGGGCAAGAATCTGCCCAAGGGCAAGAAGTCATACGCCGTTAACTTCATCCTGCAGGATGACAGCAAGACACTCAATGACAAGCAGATTACTTCCATCATGCAGAAACTGGTGCAGCAACTGGGAAAGCAGTTAGGGGCAGAGTTGAGATAAGGAAGAATAGAGCAGCAAGATAAACCGAAACAATATTATAACACAAACCAATGGGAAGAGCATTTGAATACCGCAAGGCAACCAAACTGAAGAGATGGGGGCACATGGCCAAGACTTTCACACGACTGGGCAAGCAAATTGCCATAGCGGTCAAGGCGGCCGGGCCTGAGCCCGAGAACAATCCCGCGCTGCGCTCCGTGATTGCCGTGTGCAAGCGCGAGAACATGCCCAAGGACAACATAGAGCGTGCTATCAAGAACGCCCTGGGCAAGGACCAGAGCGACTACAAGGAGGTGACTTACGAGGGATACGGGCCTCACGGGGTGGCCATATTGGTGGACACGCTTACCGACAACACCACACGCACAGTGGCCGATGTGCGCAGCGTCTTCAACAAGTTCAGCGGAAACATGGGCACCACAGGGTCGCTCTCGTTCCTCTTTGACCACAAATGCGTGTTCACCTTCAAGAAGAAGGACGGCATGGACATGGATGACTTCATCCTGGAGATGATTGACTATGGAGTGGACGAGGAATTTGACCAGGACGAGGAAGAGGGAACAATCACCATCTACGGGGAGCCCACCAGTTACAATGCCATTCAGAAGAAACTTGAGGCCGACGGGTTCGAGGATGTCGGCGGGGAGTTTACCTACATTCCCAATGACCTCAAGGACGTGACTCCCGAGCAGCGCGAGACCATCAACAAGATGGTGGACAAACTTGAGGAATTTGACGATGTGCAGACGGTATTCACCAACATGAAACCCGAGGAGTCCGAGGAATAATGGAACTGCAGGAGAACAAGGTCGTCAACGAGAACGGAGAGCGCACGCTGCTTTACAAGACACAGGGCACGTGCAGCAGGTACATCGAGGTAGGTGTCAAGGATGGACGCGTGACGCGGTGCCGTTTCCATGGAGGATGCGACGGAAACACAAAGGGTCTGTCGCAACTGGTGGTTGGCATGAAGACTGAGGACGTGATTTCCCGGCTGCACGGAGTAAGGTGTGGGATGAAGAGCACCTCGTGCCCCGACCAGTTGTGCAAGGCTCTGCAACGGGTCGAAGGCAGCAAGGATGAGGAGTGAAGCGTAGTGCCCTGTGCAGGCAGGAAACAATATGTGGGGAGGAGTTCTCGGCACGGCTGCGTGCGCAGAACTCCTCCCTTTCTCAATTCCCGCGCATGAACAAAGGAAAGCGTATCTATATCGCCATTGACCTGAAGAGTTTCTTCGCGTCGGTAGAGTGTGTGGAGAGAGGGCTCAACCCCCTCTCCACCAATCTTGTCGTGGCCGACTCCTCACGCACGGAGAAGACCATTTGCCTGGCTGTGTCACCTTCGCTCAAGGCATACGGCATATCCGGACGGGCCCGGCTATTCGAAGTCGTTCAACGTGTGCGGCAGGTAAATGCGGAACGCGCGCTGGCATGCCGGAGGCCTGCCAGCGCCAAGACCTGGAATGCCGAAGACCTTCAGGCACATCCCGACTGGCAGGTGGATTATATCGTGGCACCTCCACGCATGGCTTATTATATAAGGTACAGCCGTCTCGTGTACGAGACTTACCTGAAGTATGTTTCGCCCGATGACATACACGTCTATAGCATCGACGAGGTGTTCATGGATGTCACCGACTACCTTTTCATCTACAGGCAGACCGCGCGCCAACTGGCCATGACCATGATCCGCGATGTGCTCAAGACCACCGGCATAACGGCCACGGCGGGCATCGGCACCAACCTGTACCTGGCCAAGGTGGCCATGGATATCGTGGCAAAGCATATCCCCGCCGACAAGGATGGCGTGAGGATTGCGGAACTGGACGAGATGTCTTACAGGCAGACACTCTGGAGCCACCGCCCACTGACGGACTTCTGGCGTGTGGGCAGGGGCACGGCACACCGGCTTGAGTCACATGGCCTGCGCACGATGGGCGATGTGGCCAGGCAGTCGGTGAACAATGAGGAGTACCTGTACCGGATGTTTGGAGTCAACGCGGAACTCCTTATTGACCACGCCTGGGGATGGGAGCCGTGCACCATCCAGGCAATAAAGGCTTACCGTCCCGAAACCAACTCCATGTCCAGCGGGCAGGTGCTGCACACCCCGTACACTTGGGCCAAGGCGCGCGTGGTGGTCCATGAGATGGCCGAGGCCGCCGCGCTCGCCCTATTGGACAGGAGACTGGTCACCAGCCAGCTGGTCCTCTATGTGGGATATGACACCGAAAGCCTTTCCGACAGCGTCATACGCGCCGGTTATCATGGCGAAGTCCAGCTTGACCATTACGGGCGGCCCGTGCCCAGGCCCGCGCATGGAAACTGCAGGCTCGAGTATCCCACCTCGTCATCCCGGCTTATCTCACAGGCCGTGCTTGCCCTTTTCGACCGCATCACAGACCGGCAGTTGCTTGTCCGCAGGCTCAACCTCACCTCATGCCATGTGCAAAGCGAGGACAGCGAGTCTTGTCTGAAGCAGAAGGGCAGGCCCGTGCAACTTGACCTCTTCACCGACTACGAACAGGAAAGACGCGACACAGAGGTGAGGGAAAAGGCTCTGCAGCGTGAGCGCAAACTGCAGCAGACGGTGCTGGAGATTAAGAAGCGTTTTGGGAAAAACGCAATTCTCATGGGGCTGAACTTTGACGAGGGCGCCACCGCCATGGAACGCAACAGGCAGATAGGGGGACATTCCGCAGGAACCACTCCCGCCATGCAGGAGCGGGCTTCGCGGAAAAACAGGGACATGCACAATAATTCGGACAACCAAACTTCCAGGTGACATGAATGACTACGAGGACATTATCAACATGGAGCACCACACCTCCACCACGCATCCGCGCATGTCGATGCACGCGCGGGCCGCACAGTTTGCCTCCTTTTCAGCCCTTACTGAAAAGAAGGACGCGTGTGATGACGACGGGGCGAATGACACCATCGGGCAACCCAATGCCAAGCAGTGAGGGATGTGGCCGCGTCACAAAAGCAGGGGAATGCCATGGAGTGCTCCCGCACGTGCCAAAGGCCGCGCACGAGAAGCAACGAACTGCAACTTGGCTGACAGGATGAAGAGTTTACGTCAGGCAGTCCCCCCTCCTGTCATCCGTACGGACACAGCCACACAAAAGCACGTCACTCACGGCGCATACTGGCGTCTCCGCATCGCCCGGCGCGCGTGCGGCAAGAGGGGAGACGGCGCGGCATGGGCTGCACGCTTGCCTTCGTGTCCAGTACCAGCCCGGTGGTACTGCAGTTTCGGACACATGGCACTGCAGTTTCACCATGCCTGCACTCCAGTACCAGGCTGCTGGTACTGGCGGTACAGGCGGATGGCTTGCCAGTCCCGGTGACGTGCCCCCGCCCTTTCAGGCCACTGTGCCCGGTCCGTCATCCCGGGCGGGCGTTCACCTTTCCTGCAGTCTTGTTTCCCCGTCTCCTGTTTTCCCCGTGGCTTAGCCTGGCTTGTGGACAAGGGGACGGCCGCCAGGGTGACGCAGTACAATAGACAGGGGCCGCGCCGCATGTGCAGTGTGCGGCGCGGCCCCGGATGCTTTTTGGGGCTTACCGGCCCAGCAGCAGCCTTACGGCCTGCTCTATCTGCGTGTCTTTTCCGCCCAAAAGGTCGGCGGGGGACAGATAGCACTCAATGTCGGGCTCCAGTTGCTGGTTCTCCAGGAGGTGGCCACGGTTGTCCATCGAACTCACTTGCGGGATGCCAAACACATAGTCACCTACCGTCTCCCACCACACGGCGGTCATCGTGCCGGGTACGGGCGCGCCCACCAGCCGTCCGATGCCCAGTTCGCGGTAGAGCCAGGGCGTGCCGTGCGCGTTGGAGTAGTTGTCTTCACAGATGAGCATGCACGAGGGCTTCACCCAGCGGTTGTAGGGGTCGTCGCCTATGTGCTGTCCGCGTGGCATGTAGCGCACGGTGCGCTTGCCCGAGAGCAGCTCGCACACGTCATTGTGCAGCCATCCGCCCCCGTTGTGCCGTGTGTCCACGATGACGGCCTCCCTCTGCCTGTTCTTGTCGCTCAGCAGCGTGCTGTAGAGCCGGTGGAAACTCTCGCCGTTCATGGCCTCGATGTGCACGTATGCCAGTTTGCCGCCCGACAGGCTGTCCACCAGGGCTGTGTTCCTGCGCACCCACCGGCGGTAGAGCAGGTCGTCCTGCGCGGACGCGGATATGGGTCGCATGAGTATGTCCTCCTTGCGCCCCTTGATGGTGAGCCTGGTCAGCACGCCCGCCTTTCCGGCCAGCAGGGGCAGGTAATCCTCCTTCGCCCCGATGGCCTTTCCGTCAATGGCCGTGATGATGGAGCCTGCCTTGATGTCGGGGTGGGTGTCCAGGGGCCCTCCGGGCAGAGTCTCCGCCAGGCGTATGCCCGCTCCCTGGTAAGTCTCGTCAAACAGGGCTCCCAGTTCGGCTGTGGGGAGCGCGCTGCCTGAGGGGCGGTAGATGCATCCCGTATGCGACACGTTCAGTTCGCCCAGCAGCTCGCTGGCCAGGATGCTGAAGTCATAGCCGTTGTCGATGTGCGGCAGGAACTTCTTATATACCGTGTAGAGCGAGTCCCAGGGCGCTCCGTTCATGTCGGGGTCATAGAGTTTCTCCTTGGTCTGCCTCCAGATATGCTCATAGAGGCAAGCCTGCTCCTCCTGTGTGCGGTGTGAGGCGAAGGTCTCGAAGGGAACTTCCTTGATGGCCGATGTGGCCAGTTCCAGCCGCTGGATGGTGCCGCCGTTCCCAGTGAAGAAGCAGTATTTCAGTTCTTTGTCGGGGCGCATCAGACCCGCGCTGATGTTCTTCAGTTTCATCTCGGTACGCTCCTCCTTGAAGTCGCGCATCCACAGGGCCATGCCCCCATTGTAGGGGGCCACATAGTAGAGCCTGGTGCCCTTGCTGTCCATGATGGCATCACCCAGGCGGGTGGACGTGGGGGTCAGGCGCATGGTGCGCGTCTCGAGGTTGGCCAGGTCAAAGTGCAGTTCCTTCACCTCCTGCCTGGTGGAGTCCCTCTTGCTCTTCTTGCTGTCATCGGATGCTTCCAGCAGCGCGAGGTCTTCCTTGGAGAGGCGGAACTCATCGTAGGCCGCCGCGTCAAAGAACATCACATATTCGTCCCACTCGGCGCCCCATGAGCCGTGGGCGCGGTAGCCGGCGCGGTCGCTGCGGAATATCATGGCACGTCCGTCCATGACCCAGCGCGGACTGCTGTCGGTATATCCGCTCTGTGTGAGGTTGACAGGCTCACCCTTGCCGTCGGCCCTCAGCAGCGCGATGTCGCCTATGCACCAGCCCGCCGTGCCGTTGTAGGTGGCCAGGAGCCATTTGCTGTCGGGGCTCCAGGTGAAGTGCTGGTCGCCGTCGCTGTAGCTGTAGGTGTACTTGCCGTCCATCACGGTGTGGCTCTTGCCGCTCTTGGTGTCCATCACCTTGATGGTGGTGCGGTTCTCCAGATAGGCGATGCTCTTGCCGTCGGGACTGTAGGCGGGCTGGAAGGAGGTGGCCTGCCCGTCGGTCAGCCTGCGCTCGGTGGTCTGTGTGCAGTAGGCCATGGACTTCTCCTTGCTGCCCTTTATCTCGCACTCGTAGATGCTCCACACGCCTCCGCGCTCCGAGTCGTAGGCCACGGCCTTGCCGTCGGGCCGGAAACTCACGGTGCGCTCCCGTCCGGGCGTGTCGGTCAGCTGCCGGGTGGTCTTGTATTCCGCGTCCGTCACATACACGTCCCCGTTCAGGATAAAGGCCACCTGCTTACCGTCGGGGGACACGCTGATGCTGGTGGCCCCCTGCCTCACCTTGTCCTGCCTGAGAGGTTCGGGCTTGTTGTCATTTATGATGGAAACGCTCACGGGCTGGGGCTGTGAGCCTGGGGTGAGCGTGTAGATGCCCCCATCATGGGAGAAGCAGAGCGTGCCCTGGCCAGACACGGACAGGTAGCGGACTGGAGAGCCGTGGAAATGTGTCAGCTGTATCCGCTTTCCGTTTGCCGTGCGCTGGGCCACATTAAGCGTTCCATCCTCCTCGTCGATGCAATAGAAGCCCTCGCCAGTTGGGTTCCACAGCGGGTCGCGCACCTCGGCATGCGTGGTGGTGAGTTGCTGGTACTGCCCGTCCTTCACGCTCCACACGTCGCGGGTGATGCTGCTGGTGTGATGCTTGCGCCACAGGTTCTCGTACCCCTTTACATTATTATATATGATAGAGCCGTCATGGCCCACGCACACGTTGTCCATGGGCAGGGCAGAGTAGAGGGTCTGCCGCCCGCCCGAGAGGCTCACGCGGTACACCTTCTTATAGGTGCTGCCTGGGAAGATGATGTCCCGGGCCGTGGGGTGGCCTGTGCGGCTGAAGAGGATGGTGCTCTCGTCGAGCCATCCGGCCACGGTCTCGGTCGCGCTGTGTGCGGTGAGCCGCCTGGCGGGGCCACCCCCGGCAGGCATCACATACACGTCCATGCTGCCAGAGCGGTCGCTGCTGAAGGCGATGTGCTTGCCGTCGGGACTCCAGCAGGGGGCGGTGTCATAGGCAGGGCTGGTGGTGAGCTGGCTGGCGGCTCCTCCCCCGGCGGGCACGGTGTAGATGTCGCCCATGTAGCAGAAGGCTATCTGCTTGCCGTCGGGACTTATCCTCACGGGGCGTAGCCACAGCGGAGCATTGCCCGCCAGAGCATGGCAGAATCCTGCGGCAAGAAGGCATGCTGTAACAGAACGTTTGGCTATGAGTCTCCTGTACATGGTTATTTGGATATAAGGTTTACCATATAACCCAGGTAACAGAGCAGCAGCAGGGCACCCTCCCACTTCTCTATCTTGCCTTTGGTGAACCCCACAATCCACACCATGACACCGCTGCCCGCCAGCACAGCCCAGTCGGTGGGGGCGATGCCTGCCACGAGCATGGGGTTGATGAGCGCGCACACACCCAGGATGCAGGCTATGTTGAATATGTTGCTTCCTATCACGTTGCCCACGGCAAGTCCCGCGCGCCCCTTGCGGGCCGCCACCACGCTGGTGGCCAGTTCGGGCAGACTGGTGCCTCCGGCCAGTATCGTGAGCCCGATGACCGTCTCGCTCACGCCTAGGCTGCGTGCCATGGATGCGCCCTCGGTGACCATCAGGCGGGCGCCAATGACAAGTGCGGCCATCCCGACGACAATCTGCAGTACAAGGCGCACATAAGATACGTCGCCCCCGGCCTCCTCCACAGTGGCTTCCCCCTTCTTGCCCTTCATGGCCACATGATAGGTGTAGCAGAGATAGGCGGCAAAGAGGACGAGGAACACCAGCGAGTCGGCGCGGCTGACGCATCCGTCGAAGAACACCAGCGCGAAGAGTACCAGCGATACCAGGACAGAAAATGGTATGTCCCTGTGAAGTAAAGATTTGCCCACGAAGAGCGGCATCATCAGCGCGGCGGCGCCAAGGATAACAAGGCTGTTGAAGATGTTGCTGCCAATGATGTTTCCCGCGCTCATGTCACCGCTACCCCTCACCGCGCTGATCAGGCTGACCATGAACTCGGGCAGGCTGGTTCCTGCCGCCACGATGGTAAGTCCGATGACGAGCTCGCTCACATGCCACTTGCGTGCCAGTCCCGATGCTCCGTCTGTAAACTTGTCTGCTCCCCACAAGACCAGGGCGGTGCCGGCCAGGAGGAGGATAATCTCCATAATCATAAACTCGTGAAATAAATTTGTTATGCAGTACAAAGGTACGGCTTTGTGTGTGGTTTGAGTGCTTGTGTAAGCAATTAAGTTAAAAAGCGCGTACGTGCAGCATGTTTTTCAAAAAAAAGGTGGCAATCTGATAAATTGTGCCTATCTTTGCAATGGAGAATGACAAGAAGGTACTCAACAGACGCTTAATCGCGACAGAAGAACAAATTGTATCACAACAGACTTTATTATTATCACAACAGACTTATGAAACTGAAGAAAATCGCGTTTGCCATCGTGCTTGCGGCTGTGGCCGCGCCAGCACACGCGCAGGATTTCACCGGCAAGGACTTGAATGAACGTATCGGCTACTCAAACAATAACAACGAGGACAGCATCAAGGCCGGGCGCGGCTATGTGTCCTACTTCCAGCAGAGCATACAGAACCAGGACTGGAAGGGCGCGTACACCAACTACGAGTGGCTCATCAAGCATGCCCCCTTTGCCATCACAGGCATCTACACCCAAGGGCCGTTCATGTTCTATCATCTGATTGACGCGGAGAAAGACCAAGCCAAGAAACTCGCGTACTTCAACGAGATGATGAGCCTCTTTGACGCACGCCAGAAGAACCTGGATGCCCTCAACACCTTTGCCAAGACGAAGTCCACCCTGGGTGACGTGCTCGCGCTCAAGGCTGACTATTACAACTGGACAGCTCCCACGGTGCAGGGCTCTGGCTATACGCTCAACAAGTCGTATGCCAACTACAGCAACGCCATCAAGATGATCAACGAGAAGGGAGGCCGGGAGATAGAGGGCTCGGTGCTCCAGAACTTCTTCCTGGTGAGCGACGCCATGTACAAGACCGCGCCAAACGCCCTGCGCGAGCAGTACCTGCAGGATTACCTGGACAGCAAGGACGCCTGCGAGAAGATGCTGCAGCTGGCCAAGGAGGCCCAGGCTGCAGGCGACACCTCCAAGGCTGCCAAACTTCTGGCAAAGTATGACGGCCCCCTGGCACTTATCGAGCAGACCTTCAGTTCAAGCGGGGCCGCAGACACTGCGCAGATTGCGGCTATCTATACAAAGAAACTGAACAGCTACAAGGGAGACATCAACAAACTCAACAGCGCGCTGACCCTCATGGCGCAGAACGACTGCGATGACAGCGACATTTATTACAAGTACGCCGAGGCCGCCTATGCCATAGAACCAACCTTCACCAGTGCCATCGGACTGGCCCAGAAGGCGCAAAAAGACGGGCAGGCCGCGAAAATGCTCGAATACTACAACAAGGCTCTTGAACTTTGCTCCAATGACGAGAAGCGCGGAGTCATCTGCCTGAACATCGCCAACGGTCTAATCAAGAGCAAGCAGTACACCGGAGCGCTCACCTATGCCGAGAAGGCAGTCGGCTACAATGCCGACCTCAAGGGAAAGGCTTATCTGAAAGAGGCCAACGTATATACCATGCTGGGACAGTACGGGAAGGCTGTGGAGTACTGCACAAAAGCCAGTGCCGAGGATATCACCGTGAGCGGAAGCGCCAACCGGCTGAAGGCAAACATACAGAAAGTGCAGGCCAACCAGGCGGCCAACGAGCGTGCGCGTAAAGCTTATGATGACTTCGTGAGGAAGCAGAAGGCCGAAGAGGCATTCTGGACTGGAGGCGCAAAGTAACAGCCACGACCATGCGCCTGACTCGTGTGGGTCATGGACGGCAGGTGTGAACGTATGTGGGCGCAACTCCCCAACAAGGGTCAGTCCCTGGCAGCATCTTGCCAGGGACTGACTCTTTTTACATAAGCCGCTCCAACGCCTCCGGTTTGCTTTTTGCAAAGGTAAGGCAGTGAGCCGGGGCATTCCGCTTTCCTGTCCCGTCCCTTTTCCTCGGTGTGACGGGCTGTCTGGAACATTCGGGGGGGGGCGGTTCAAGAACAATCGGCTTGTGAGCCCCATGGCCACCAAGCGCCTGAAGAAATTACATGGAAGCGTGAGACGAAGGCACACCATCCAGGCCTGCCTGCCGCCATCTCCCTGCCCCGCTCAAGGCATTGCGGTCATTTGTTAAATAGTGTGATAAACGGACGAAATGTATCCATGGGTCTTTGCCCTTTGGAAAAAGGTTTGTAACTTTACGCTGTGAGATACGGAACACGCGACCTGGAGCGCGTCCGTGCGGCAAGGATTTTTTGTTCATGAATAAGAAAAAGATTTCGATAGGTGTGCTTGGTTTTGGACGTATGGGACGCAAGCACGTGAAAGAGTTAGTCAAGAATGACCTGTGGGATGTGAAATACATCTGCGACATCAATCCTGACCGCGCGGCCTCGGCGTCAGAACTGGCACCAGGGGCGGTATTCACTACCAACGAGGATGACATTTTCCTGAACCCCGACATTGACTGCGTGGGACTTTTCGCCTTGGCGGACTCCAGGGCCAGCAGGATAGAGAAAGCACTCAAGTACGGGAAACATGTGGTATGTGAAAAGCCCCTGGCATACAAGCGTGAGGATGAGTGGAAAGTGGTGGAGATGGAGAGGCATACCGACAGGGAGTGCACGGTAAACCTCTATCTGCGCAACGCCTGGTACACCAAGGAAATGAAGGACTTCGTGAAGTCGGGCGAGATAGGCGAACTGGCCATCATACGCATTTGCCACATGACACCGGGACTCTCGCCCGGGGAAGGCCACGAGTTCGAGGGCCCTTCCTTCCATGACTGCGGAATGCACTATGTGGACATCTGCCGTTGGTATGCCGACTCGGAGTACAAGACCGGACACGCGCAGGGTATCAGGATGTGGAACTACAAGGATCCCTGGTGGCTACAGTGCCACGGCACTTTTCAGAACGGTGTGGTATATGACATCACGCAAGGCTTTGTGTACGGGCAATTGGCCAAAGACCAGACACACAACTCATATACGGAACTGATTGGCACAAAGGGGCTTGTGCGTATGCATCACGATTTCAAGACGGCTGTGGTGGAAAAGCATGGGGTGAATGTAACCGAGGTAGTGGAGCGTACCTATGGCGACAAGAACATTGACCGGCTATGCCAACTCATGGGAGAGGCCATCCTTACGGGAAAACGCCCCGAAGGGTTGCCCAGATTCATCGACGCGGCTATTGCATCAGACTATGCCTGGCGTATGCTGGAGGACGCGCGGCGGAACGACCTTCCCGTCAAGGGCACTGAGGAGGAACTGGAACAAATCCATTACCGCAGGGCACACATGACCAACGGATATGGGCTGCTGAACCAGTAGGCGCGGCAATGAAAACAGGACAGATAACAAACGAAACAAAATAAGTATTATTATTATGACAAACAGTTTGATGTTTCTCGGCAATATTGGCACGGGCGAGATAGTCATCATCGCATTTGTGGTTCTTCTGCTTTTCGGTGGTAAGAAGATACCCGAGTTGATGCGTGGAGTGGGCAAGGGCGTGAAGAGTTTCAAGGATGGCATGAATGACATCGAGAAGCAAATCAACACCGAACCCGACCAGGAGAACTCCAAGAAGGAGGAGACAAGCAACAAAAGTTAAATAACCCAAAACAAAGAATCATGGAGAAAATGTCAAGAAGGTCTTTCCTGAAGGCAGGCACGGCTGCGACAGCGGCCCTGGCCATCACCCCAACCGAGATGTTGGCTAAGGCAAAGAACACAAAGAAAAAGGCTGGCAAGACCGGCAAGATTAAATTGCTGGGCGTGGGCATTGGCGGCCGGGGTCATTCTGATATCAACGGTGTCACCTACAACGGCAAGGAGGTGTATGATGATGTAGAGTTCATCGGCCTGTGCGACGTGGACCAGAAGTATGCCAAGGGCGTGATTGATGAATACACCAAACTCTTCCCCAACTGCAAGGTATATAATGACTACAGGAAGATGTATGCCGAGCTGCTCGACCAGTGTGACGGTGTCATCTGCGGCACGGCCGACCACACACATGCCATTATCTGTGCCGAGGCGCTGAAAGCAGGCAAGGCCGTGTATTGCGAGAAGCCGCTCACGCGCACGGTGTACGAGTCCCGCCTGCTGACCAAGTTGGCCGCAAAGGCCAACGTGGCAACCCAGATGGGCAACCAAGGCTCAAGTGGCGAGGGTGTCAACCTCGTGTGCGAATGGATCTGGAACGGCGAGATAGGTGAGGTGACACGTGTGGATGCCTTTACCGACCGTCCTATCTGGCCGCAGGGTCTGGAGCATCCCAAGGAGGTCATGCCCGTGCCCGACACACTGAACTGGGACGCGTTCCTCGGCCCGGCTCCCAAGCGTGACTATAACTCAATATACACTCCCTGGAACTTCCGTGGATGGTGGGATTTCGGCACAGGTGCCCTGGGTGACATGGCCTGCCACATCCTGCATCCCGTGTTCAAGGCTCTTGACTTGAAGTATCCCATCAAGGTGCAGGGTTCTTCCACTCCTCTGATGTCAGAGTCCTGCCCCAACGCGCAGGTTGTGAAATATACCTTCCCTGCCCGTACCAATCGCCCCAAAGTGGCAATGCCCGAGGTGGTTGTGACATGGAGCGATGGTGGCATCCTGCCTTTCCGTCCCGATGAGTTGCCTGCAGGCAAGAGCCTCAACGTGAGCGGTGGCGCGGCCATCTTCTACGGGACCAAGGACACACTGATTGTGGGTTGCTATGGTGAGAAGCCCTATCTGCTGAGCGGACGTGTTCCCAACGCTCCCAAGGTTTGCCGCCGAGTGACAGAGAGCCATCAGAGAGACTGGATCCGCGCCATCAAGGAAGATCCCGCCACACGTGTGAAGACCGCTTCGGACTTCAGCGAGGCAGGGCCTTTCAACGAAATGGTTGCCATGGGTGTGGTGGCTGTGCGTCTGCAGGGTCTCAACCAGGTGCTTGAGTGGGACGGCGAGAAGATGGAGTTCACCAACATTCCCGAGAAGGCTACCGTGCAGAGCATGATCAAGAATGGCTTCTCCATCCATGACGGGCATCCCACGTTCCAGAACAAGTACACCGATCCCGTCAACGCCCGCCAGTTCGCTGCTGAGCTCATCAAGCCCAAGTATGAGAATGGCTATGTCCTGCCCGAACTGCCGCAGGATTAATGAAACGAAGTTTAATCTATGATAATGCAATTCTCAAAATGAGACTGAGAAACATATTGGCAGCCACCGCAATGGTGGCTGCCATTGGTGCTAATGCACAAGGAGTGAAGTATGTGATTAGCCACAACCCCGAGGTGGATCTCAGCACGCTGGCAACTGACAAGGATGGTTACTACGTGCTCTTCAATGGCACCAATCTGGACGGATGGCGTGGTTATCAGAAAGACCATATTCCCAGCAAGTGGAATGTGAAGGACGGTAGCCTGCACTTCAACGGACGTGGCGAGGGCGAAGGAGGTGACATCATCTTCACACACCAGTTCAAGAACTTTGTGTTCGAGGTAGAGTGCAAAATCAGCGAGGGTGGAAACTCTGGCATCTTCTATCTGGCCCAGGAGAGCGCGACAATAGGTGATGACGGCAAGTTCAATCCCCAGCCAATTTTTATCTCTTGTCCCGAATGCCAGGTACTGGACAACGAGCGCCATCCTGATGCCAAGTTGGGAGCCGTCCTGGGTATTCGCCAGAGTGCTTCCCTCTACGACATGATTCCCGCAAAGCCTCAGAACGCAAAGCCCGCAGGCGAGTGGAACAAGGTGAAGATTGTGGTGAAGAATGGTAAAGTAACCCACTATCAAAACGGGGTAAAGGTGCTGAGTTACAAAATGTGGGGCGACGAGTGGATTAATTTGCTCCAGAGCAGCAAGTTCTCCGAAAAGAAATGGCCTCTTGCGTTTGAACTGCTCAAGAACTGTGGTGGAGATGGACACAAGGGCTACTTCGGTTTCCAAGACCATGGAGACGAGGTGTGGTATCGCAATATTCGCGTGAAGGTGCTCAAGTAACTTTCACGTCATAAAGTAACCTTTAAGCATAACAAAAAGATGAAGAGAATCCTTTCAATCGCATGCGTGCTGGTCATGGCGCTTTCTCTTGGTTTCTCGGCCGATGCCAAGAAGAAAGAGGTTTGCTTCCAGATGTACAGCGTGCGTGACCTTATCGGTGATCCTGGAAAGTTTGCACAGAATCACGAAAAAGTGCTCAAGCAGTTGGCTGACATGGGATACACGGCTGTAGAGGCCGCCTACTACAATGACGGCAAGTTCTATGGGGTGGAGCCAGAGCAGTTCAAGGCCGATATCGAGGCTGCGGGCATGAAGGTGATGTCCAGCCATGTGACACGCAACTTGAATGACGAGGAACTCAAGAGCAAGGACTTCACCGATGCCCTCAATTGGTGGGACAAGTGCATTGATGCCCACAAGCGGGCCGGTATGCAGTATATGGTGATTCCCTGGTGCAGCGTTCCCAAGACCCTGGCAGACCTGCAGACCATCTGTGACTACTACAACCAGGTGGGCAAGAAGGTGGCAGCCGCTGGCATGAAGTTGGGCTACCACAGCCATAGCCATGAGTTCCAGAAAGTAGAGGGACAGGTGATGGAGGATTACATGATCCAGCATACCGACCCCAACTATCTGTTCTTCCAGATGGATGTGTATTGGGCTGTGCGCGGACAGGTGAGTCCCGTGGCTTATTTCAAGAAATATCCAGGACGCTTCACCTTGCTGCATATCAAGGATGACAACGAGATAGGACAGAGCGGTATGGTGGGCTTCGATGCTATTTTCAATAACTTCGACAAGGCTGGAGCCAAGGGCTGGGTGCTCGAATTGGAGCATGCCTCCACTCCCGACATCCTCAAGGGAATGAAGGAGAGCATCGACTATATCAAGAAGGCGAAGTTCGTGAAGGCATCTTACAGCAAGTAAAAAATAAAATAAAACGTACTATGGGCTGCGGGGAAGTGAAAACGCTCCCCGCAACCCATAGTTTTTCAAAAACCATATCATTCTGATGGAGGACAACAAGGAAGCAGAAGACCTGCGGCAAGAGGATGAGGCTGGCGGGATGACCTTTTGGGATCATCTGGAGGTTCTGCGCTGGGCTTTGTTCCGCTCTGCTTGCGTGCTGGCTGGCTGTGTAATAGTGACGTTCATGGCCATGCCGCGCATTTTTGACGAGTTTGTACTGGCTCCTACCACAAGCCATTTCTTCGTGTACCGCTGGATAGAGAGCCTGAGCCACGGTCTCATGCATTTCGACCCCGATTTCCATGTGAAAATCATCAACATCAATGTGGCAAGCCAGTTCATGACGCATATACAGACCTCGGTCTCTTTTGCGGCAGTCATTGCCTTTCCTTATTTTGTGTGGGAGATATGGAAGTTTATTGAGCCAGCCCTGTTCGAGAATGAGGTTCGTCATCTCAGGCCTGCTTTCCTGGGTGGTACGATTATGTTCTATGTCGGTTGTGCCCTGGGATACCTCCTTGTCTTCCCGTTCACATTCCGCTTCCTGATGGAGTACGACCTCAGTCCGTCCATAGAGAACCAGATCAATCTCTCGTCCTATATTGGCAATTTCACCATGATGATATTGGTGATGGGCATCGTGTTTGAGATGCCATTGCTGGCCTGGCTACTCTCACAGTTTGGCATTCTACACAAGTCCTTGCTGAGAACGTACCGTCGCCATGCGATAGTGGGCTTAATTGTGCTTGCCGCAGTTATTACACCCAGTGGCGACCCCTTCACGCTGATGCTCGTGTTCATACCCCTCTATGGCTTGTATGAATTGTCCATTTTGGTGGTAAAGAAGTAGGGCAGAGGTTGTAGTCAGGACAGCATTCGTGGAAGACGTGTGGCATGCAGGGGAGGCATGTCTCCCCTATTTTTTTGCCGCTACTTGGCGACATGGGGAATGGCTCCCTGCTTTCCGGGGAAGTCTGGATTCTCTGTCTGTATGGGATTTCAAGATGTGTCATCTGTATGGAAATATGAACGTGTGCGTCCGTAAAGCAAAGGAAAAATACTAACTTTGCATAGGTAAGACAGCAAATTAACCGAAATGAAGTTTATGAGAATGAGATTAAAGACAGCCATGCTGGCCGTTTTACTTTGCTTGGCCCCGAAGATGTGGGCAGGTGGCCGCGAGTGTGTTGACTATGTGAATCCCTACATTGGAAACATCAGCCACTTGCTTGTGCCCACATTTCCCACCATCCAGTTGCCCAACAGCCTAATGCGCATATATCCCTCACGTGGCGACTATACAGCGGAGTTGTTGGACGGACTGCCTGTCGTCGTGACCAACCATCGCGAGCGGTCGGCCTTCAGGGTAAGCGTGACGCAAGGGAGCGAGCTCAAACCCGTCATAAGCACCAACTGGGATCAGGAGCGCGTGACTCCCTATTCCTATTATGTACAGGTGGCCGACAACACGATAGATGTCAGCCTGGCCGTCTCGCACCAGAGCGCGATTTACGACTTTGAGTTCCGTAACCCAGACAAGCCCGCCACCATCATCATGTGTTCCGACAACGGTACAATGAATGTTTCTGGAAATCGTGTCGGTGGATTTCAGCAGTTGAGCCCCAATATGCGCATATTTCTCAGTGGTGAGTTTTCCGTAAAGCCCATGGAGTGTGGCGTGCTGAGTGACGGCCATATACAGGTAGGGACATCGTGCGCCGAGGGGCGCCAGGCTTGCGTGGCCTACAAATTCCCCGCAGGCACACGCAGGGTGAGTCTTCGTTACGGCGTGTCGCTCATTGACGAGGCGCAGGCCACGCGCAATCTTGTCCGTGAGCAGCAGGGATTCGACAGGAAAGCCGTGGAGAAGGAGGGGCGACGCGTGTGGAACGAAACTCTCGGACGCATTCTCATCAAGGGCGGCACAGAAGACCAGAGGACGGTCTTCTACACCTCCTACTACCGTACCTTTGAGCGTCCGGTGTGCCTGAGCGAGGACGGGCGGTACTTCAGCGCGTTTGACGGGAAGGTGCATTCTGATGACGGGATTCCATTCTATACGGATGATTGGATATGGGATACTTATCGCGCGGCACACCCCCTGCGTGTGCTGTTGTTTCCCCGTGAGGAGGAGAGCATCATCGAGTCATATCTGCGTATGGCAGAGCAGATGGGCACCAAGTGGATGCCCACTTTCCCCGAGATGACTGGAGACACACGCCGCATGAACTCCAACCATGGAGTGGCCATGGTGGCCGATGCCCTCTACAAGGGGCTTCGTGTAGATGCAGCCCGTGCCTTCGAATATTGTCGCAAGGGCATCGAAGAGAAGACACTGGCTCCCTGGTGCGGCAATCCGGCTGGCTGGATTGACGGCTTCTACAAGGAGCATGGCTATATCCCCGCGCTCCGTGAGGGAGAGCAAGAGAACGACCCCAATGTACATGGCTTCGAGAAGCGCCAGCCTGTGGCCGTCACCCTGGGCACGTCCTATGACGAGTGGTGCCTGTCACGCATCGCGCAGTGGAGAGGTGACGAGGCGGCCAGACGCAAGTACCTGCACTTGAGTTACAATTACCGCAATGTGTGGAACGCGGACACCAAGTTCTTCCACCCCAAAGACCAGGATGGCCAGTTCCTCCCCAACTTTGACTATCGCTTCGGGGGCGGACTCTCGGCCCGAAACGCCTATGACGAGAACAATGGGTGGACTTACCGCTGGGACGTGCAGCATAACCTGGCCGACCTGGCCAGACTCATGGGCGGGCGTGAGCAACTGGTGGCCAACCTGGACCAGACCTTCGCCGAGGGCATGGGACGTGGCAAGCGCGAGTTCTACTACCAGCTTCCCGACCAGACCGGAAATATTGGGCAGTTCACCATGGCCAACGAGCCCTCGCTCCACATTCCTTATATATATAACTATGGTGGCGCGCCCTGGAAGACACAGAAGCGCATACGCCAGTGTCTCAAGACGTGGTTCCGCAATGATGTGATGGGCATCCCAGGTGACGAGGATGGCGGTGGGCTGACCTCCTTTGTGGTGTTCTCTTCCATGGGCTTCTATCCTGTGACCCCCGGTTTTCCTGTCTATAATATTGGTAGTCCACTGTTTGAGGACATACAGGTGACCCTCCCCAGTGGTAAGACATTCCGCGTCGTGGCCAAGGGATGCAGTGACACCAACAAGTACATCCAGAGCGCGCGTCTCAACGGAAAGCCGTGGGGAAAGCCCTGGTTTGCCCACGATGACATCAAGGATGGCGGCACACTCGTGCTGGAGATGGGTCCCCGTCCCAACAAGAGTTGGGGTGCGGGCGAGGCAGACGTTCCCCCCTCGGCCGATGCCATCCAGTAAGACCTGCCCGCATCATGCAAGACAAAAGCCACACCCGCCTGGCATCTTCCAGGCAGGTGTGGCTTTTGAGGTATTCGGGAAGGCATGATGGGCTTGCCTGTAATCCTTGTCCCAATCCGGCATTCACAGCCGTGGAAATAGTATCTTGGGATACCAGGCCATGTATTCAGATACTTTTCCCGGTATGCAAAGATACTTGGTAAAGTAACCCAGAGAGCCTCTCTCTGGCCAATACTGCAGTTAGTGCAGCATGACACTGCCCACTGCCCTCGCTTTATCCTGTGTGTGGTCTTTGGCAAAAATGTGCAGATGCTTGACATCTCCATTGCCCAGGCACATCCCCTTCATTTCTTTCAGCGAAGGGGCGGAGTCGGGACAGGCTTCGCAGTGCCTTTTGTCCCTTGGCGACTCTTCCTCTTGCGAGAGAGGCCAGAGAGGCTTGACGGCAAAGGGCGCGCCGCATGTGCGGCACGCCCTTTCTCCTGTTGTCTGCTGTGGAGGTGCTGTTCAGAGCACCTTCTTGTACAGTTCCACGATGTCCTGGCGACTCACCAGACGCGGGTTGCCTGGCGTACACACATCCTCGATGGCCTGGTCGGCCAGCGCGTCGATGTCCTTCTCGGTGATGCCCAGGTCAGAGAGGTGCTGGGGGATGCCCACCTCGATAGCCAAGGCGCGCACGGCATCACAGGCTGCCTGTGCGGCCTCGCCCTTCGTCATGCCCTCCTTGTAGGCATCCATGGCCTTGGCAATCTCCACATACTTGTCGATGCACACAGGCTTGTTGTACTCCATGATGGTTGGCAGCAGCAGCGCGTTGGCCACACCATGGGGGATATCAAAGAGCGAACCCATGGGATGGGCCATGCCGTGCACGACACCCAGTCCCACGTTGGAGAATGCCATGCCTGCCACATACTGTGCCAGTGCCATGCCCGAGCGGCCTGTTGGGTTCTTGGGGTCATACACTGCCAGGCGCAGGTACTTGTTGATAAGGCGGATGGCCTCAATCTCAAACATGTCCGAGAGTTCCCAGGCGGCCTTGGTGATGTACCCCTCGATGGCATGCGTGAGCGCGTCCATGCCGGTGGCGGCTGTGGTGCCCTTGGGCAGGCTGTACATCAGTTCAGCATCGATGATAGCGCAGCAGGGGATGTCATTGGGGTCCACACACACCATCTTCTTGTGCTTCTCCTCATCGATGATCACATAGTTGATGGTGGTCTCGGCAGCCGTTCCCGCTGTGGTGGGCAGGGCTATGATGGGCACGGTTTTGTGCTTGGTGGGTGCGCATCCTTCCAGGCTCACCACATCGGCAAACTCGGGGTTGTTGGTCACGATGCCGATGCCCTTGGCCGTGTCCATGCTGGATCCGCCCCCGATGGCCACGATAAAGTCCGCCCTCGAGGCGGCAAAGGCATCCACGCCCTGCTTCACGTTGGTCACAGTGGGGTTGGGCTTCACCTCGCTGTATGTCTCATAGGGGATGCCGGCCTCGTCCAGGACATCGGTCACCATCTTGGCCACGCCAAACTTCACAAGTCCCTTGTCGGTCACCACCAGCGCTTTCTTCAGTCCCAGACGGTTGACCACCTCGGGCAGTTCCTTGCGTGCCCCGGGGCCGAAGTAGGACACTTCGTTGAGGATAAAACGGTTTACCATAATTGTTTTCGCGTATTTTATATAGTTTATAGATTGTGCCCCCGCGCGGGGGGCGTTCACTTCTTTTTCACCTACAAATTTACCCTTTTTCCTCCACACGTTCAAGTCGTGGGTGCGATAAATTGCCACCCAGGTCAAGCAAATGCTCTTTGGCATGCCAAAAACTCCCTTGCTCAGGGCGCAGGAGGCGAAAAATATGGCTGTCGATTTCCTTTTGTGGATTTTATTGACTAATTTTGCATCACTTTGACTGTATATAACAAAAACAAAGATACAGATATGTCAAAAAAGAACGTCAAGGCCGAGGCCAATGAGTTTGACGAGGCCATTGAAGCCTCCAAGTCGTTTGTGGAGAGGAACATCAAGCCCCTGGGCTACGGCATAGGTGCTGTCTTGGTGGTGGTAATCGGTTTCCTGCTGGTTCACCAGTTCTATATCGTCCCCAACGGCAAGCGTGCCGACGAGGCCCTCTTCAAGGCTCAGCAATTGTTTATGGAGGGCAACTACGAGAAGGCTCTCAATGGTGAGGGCGACAACCTGGGCTTCCTGGCCGTTGCCGAAAAGTTTGGCAGTACCAAGGCAGGCAACCTGGCCACCCTGTACGCAGCCATATGCTATGCGCAGACCGGGAAGTATTACGAGGCTGTGGACATGCTGGACGAGTATGACGACTGCGGTGACGACATGGTGAGTCCCTCTGCCATCGGCCTGCTGGGCAACTGCTACGCCGAACTTGGGCAGAACGAGAAGGCCGCGTCGCTGCTCCAGAAGGCTGCCGACAAGGCCGACAACAACACCATCAGTCCCATGTACCTGGTGCAGGCAGGCCAGATTTACGAGTCTCTCGGACAGCCCGACAAGGCTCTGGAGTGCTACAAGAAGGTAAAGGAGCATTATGTGCAGAGTGTCCAGTACAGTGAGATTGACAAATACATCGAGCGTGTGACCAAATAATATCCTACGCGTAATGTCAAGCAGACTTCACAATCTCTCGGACTACGATTTCCATTCGGTGCCCAATGGCAAAGGCATGCGTGTGGGTGTCGTGGTAAGCGAGTGGAACAACAAAATCACAGGCGCCCTGCTGCAGGGCGCCTGTGACACGCTTATGAGACATGGTGTGAGCGAGGAGGACATCATCGTGCACACCGTTCCCGGAAGTTTCGAACTGGTGTTTGGCTCTGCACAGTTCGTGAAGAGTGGCAAGGTGGACGCTGTCATCGCCATAGGATGTGTGGTACGTGGCGACACTCCCCACTTCGATTACATTTGCCAGGGAACCACCCAGGGACTGGCCGTGCTCAACGCCAGCCACGATGTGCCTGTCATCTACGGATTGCTCACATGCAATACGATGGAGCAGGCCGAGGACCGCTGTGGCGGTATCCTGGGAAATAAGGGCGATGAATGTGCCGTCACCGCCCTCAAGATGATTGACTATCGCAGAAGGTTCTGTTAACCTTCTGCGTTGCCTCTGCTATCCGCGCCATTGTCGGGCTTTGATGACCGGTGATGGCGCTTTCTTGTGTTCTTGCGCTTTGCGCTTTCCTGCGTGCCCGCACCGCCGTCTTGTGCCTGAGGGGTGACGGGGCTTGTTACCACGACTCCTCCGGGCGTGGTTGCGTTTGTTGCCGGCTGGCTGTTTTGCTCCTTACCCTGTGCCGGCTGGTTCTGTCCATTGGCATTGCCGGCATGCCTGCGCCCCCTGTGAGCCCGTTTGGTTCTGTTTCCGTTTCTCTCCTTGCCCTTGTCCTCATTGTGGCTCATGGTTTCCTGCTGTTCTGAGCCATCGTTTTTATCCACGTTGTTCCGGGTGTGCGTGTCCTTCCTGTGCCCGTGGGGAGTTTCCTTGTCGCCATGCCGTCGGCTTTTGTTTGATGCTTTGGCAGCAGACTTCCGCTTGTCGCCTCCATTTCTTGAGTCCCGTCCCCCAGGCCGCTTGCCTGTGGCACGTCCGCTGTACTCGGGCCCGTTGCCCAGTTCCTCGGGTATGGGGTTCTTCTCGATTTCCTTTTCCAGGAAGCGCTCGATTTGCTTGAATTCGGGCTGCTCCTTTTCGCTTACCAGGGTGATGGCACGTCCGTTCCTGCCCGCGCGGGCGGTACGTCCTATGCGGTGCACATAGTCCTCCTCATCGTGTGGCACATCGTAGTTGATGACCATCTGTATGTCGTCGATGTCTATGCCACGCGCCACGATGTCCGTTGCCACCAGGATGTCCACCTGTCCGCTGCGGAAGAGGTACATCACCTCGTCTCGCTCGCTCTGCTCAAGGTCACTGTGCATGGCCCGCGCGTTGTATCCTGCGCGTATGAGCGCGATGGCCAGGTCTTTCGTCTTCACTTTTGATCCCGTGAAGATGATGACCCTCTGCGGCTTCTCCTGCGCGAAGAGGCTCTTGATGATGCCCATTTTCTGTGTCTCGTAGCATATGTAAGCACTCTGCTTGATTTTCTCGGCAGGCTTGCTCACGGCCAGTTTCACCTCCACGGGGTCGTGCATGATGGTCTTGGCCAGCTGCTGTATCTTGTCGGGCATGGTGGCGCTGAACAGGATGGTCTGCCTCTTGCTTGGCAGCAGTTTGGCTATCTGGAGTATGTCCTCGCTGAATCCCATGTCCAGCATGCGGTCGGCCTCGTCAAGTATGAAGAAGGACACGCGGCTGAGGTCCACGTTGCCCAGGCTTATGTGGCTTATCAGCCTTCCAGGCGTGGCGATGATGACATCGGCGCCGCTCTGCATGCTGCGCTTCTCCTGCTCGTAGCGTATGCCGTCGTTGCCTCCGTACACAGCCACGCTGCTCACGTCGGGCAGGTAATAGGAGAAACCTTGCATGGCCTGGTCAATCTGTTGGGCGAGTTCGCGCGTGGGCGACATGATGACGCAGTTGATGGCGTCGGTGGGGTAGCCCCCGTCCTGCAGCTTGCTCAATACGGGCAGCAGGTATGCGGCGGTCTTTCCTGTTCCTGTCTGTGCCACGCCCAGCACGTCACGCCCCTCCAGGATGGGAGGGATGGAGTGTTCCTGAATGGGAGTGGTCTCTGTGAAATTCATGTCATCCAGTGCGTCCAGCACCAGGTCGTTCAAGTCCAAGTCGTAAAAATCCATGTCTTTTGTTTGTTCTGTGTCATCTGGGTGCCTTGGCATATAGGTACCAGGCGATGAATGAGTAAATGATGTTTGGCAACCAGGCGGCCAGGGCCGGATGCAGGCCGCCGTTGGTGCAGAATGTTGCTGATATTCCCTGCAGCAGGATATAGCTTGCGCTGAGGGCGATGCCCACGCCCAGCGAGAGTCCCATGCCTCCCTTTCGCTTGCGTGACGAGAGCGCCATGCCGATGGTGGAGAGGATGAATGCCGCGAAAGGCGAGGCGAAACGCTTGTGGTACTCTACCTCGAAGGCCTTCAGGTTGCCGCTTCCCCGGTTCTTCTGCTTCTCGATGTATTCCCTGAGTTCCCCGATGGTCATTGTCTCCTGCTGGTTTCGTATGAAGAGGAAGTCCTGTGGCTCCATGGTGATGATGGAGTCCATGCGCACGTGGTGTGTGATGTGCTCGCGCAGTCCCCTCAGCTCGCGTATGGTCACATTGTTGAGCCGCCAGTGGTAGCGCACGTCGCTCAAGGTGTCATACTCCACGCTGGTCGCGGTGAGATGCGAGATGAGTTTCTTGTTCTTGAACTTGTCCAGTGAGAAGTGTGTTCCTGTCTTGCTGATGCCGTCGAAGTGCTCCATGAAGGCAATCACGCCGGTGTCGACCTGCAGCTGCACATTGTCGGCATAGGTGGGGTTCTTCTTGTTGCGCTTGTACTGGTTCTCGAATGCCAGCCGCCTTACGCTCCCCTTGGGGATGACCTCCGCACCGAGGTAGAAACTCATGGCGGCGATGAGGGCCGAGCAGATGAGATAGGGCCTCCAAAGCCGTCCGAAACTCACCCCGGCGCTTAGCATGGCGATTATCTCGCTGTTGTCGGCCAGTTTCGTCGTGAAGAAGATGACGCTCAGGAAGACAAAGAGCGCACTGAAGAGATTGGTGAAGTAGGGTATGAAGTTGAGGTAATACTGGAAGATGATAGCATGCCATGTGGCGTGGTTTGTGGTGAACTTGTCCACGTTCTCGTTGAAGTCAAACACCACGGCAATACTGATAATCAAAAAGATGGAAAAGAAATATGTCCCCAGGAATTTTGCTATCAGGTATCTGTCTATGCGTGTCAGAAGTCTTGGTCTCATGCCTTGTGCCGTTGGGTGTCGTGCTTCTCGTGCTACAAGCGCTGTGTCACGCGCTTGGCCATAATGTCTTTCCATGCGCGGAAGTCACCGGCCAGGATGTGCTTGCGCGCCTCGCCTGTCAGCCACAGGTAGAAGGCGAGGTTGTGTATGGAGGCGATTTCCAGCGCGAGCAGTTCCTGTGCCTTGAACAGGTGGTGCAGGTAAGCCTTGCTGTAGGTATGGTCTGCCGTGCATGCGCCCTCGGGGTCAATGGGCGAGAAGTCGTCCTGCCACTTGCGGTTGCGCATGTTCATGATGCCGTTGGCTGTGAAGAGCATGGCGTTCCGTCCGTTGCGTGTGGGCATCACGCAGTCAAACATGTCCACGCCACGCTCTATGCCCTCGAGCAGGTTGGCCGGCGTGCCCACCCCCATCAGGTAGCGCGGCTTGTCCTTGGGCAGGATGGCGTTGACCACCTCTATCATCTCGTACATCACCTCGGCGGGTTCACCCACAGCCAGTCCGCCGATGGCGTTCCCGTCGCAGCCTTTCTCCGCAACGAACTCGGCGCTCTGTGTGCGCAGGTCGCGGTAGGTGCACCCTTGCACGATGGGGAACAGGCTCTGGCTGTAGCCATACTTCGGCCCGGTCTCGTGGAAGCGTCTCAGGCAGCGGTCCAGCCAGCGGTGCGTCAGTCCCATGCTTTTCCTGGCATAGGCATATTCGCTTGTGCCTGGCGGACATTCGTCCAGTGCCATCATGATGTCAGCCCCGATGCTCCGCTCGATGTCCATCACGCGCTCGGGGGTGAAGATGTGCTTGCTCCCGTCGATATGGCTGCGGAAGGTGCATCCCTCCTCGGTGAGCTTGCGGATGCCCGTGAGCGAGAATACCTGGAAGCCGCCACTGTCGGTCAGTATGGGGCCGTCCCAACTGCTGAAGCGGTGCAGGCCGCCGGCCTTCTCCAGTATCTCCGTGCCGGGGCGCAGGTACAGGTGGTAGGTGTTGCCCAGGATAATCTGGGCCTTGACCTCCTCTTTGAGGTCACGCGCCGACACTCCCTTCACGCTGCCCGCTGTCCCCACGGGCATGAACACGGGAGTCAGTATCTGCCCGTGGTCAGTCTGCATGACACCCGCGCGTGCTTGTGACTGTGGGTCGGTCTGTAGCAGTTGGAATGTCATGCCTTGTTTTCCTCTTTCTTTCCCCCCTCATCGAGATGGAACACGATGGGGTGCGGCACCTTCTCCTCCAGCAGGGCATAGTCCCACACTTCGGCAACCGTCTTGACGTAGTGGAAACTTACTCCCGACAGGTATGCCTCCGGGATTTCCCTGATGTCCTTCTCGTTGTCCTCGCACAGTATGATGTCGGTGATCCCGGCGCGCTTGGCGGCCAGCACCTTCTCGCGTATGCCTCCCACGGGAAGCACCTTTCCCCTCAGCGTTATCTCGCCGGTCATGGCCAGGTGGTCGCGCACCTTGCGCTGTGTGAGCGCGCTGGCGATGCTGGTCGCGATGGTGACTCCCGCGCTGGGGCCGTCCTTGGGCACAGCCCCTTCGGGCACATGTATGTGTATGTTGTAGTTGTCAAAGACGCGTGTGTCTATGCCCAGATAGTCGGCGTGTGCCTTGGTGTACTCCAGCGCCAGCATGGCACTTTCCTTCATCACGTCTCCCAGGTTTCCGGTGAGTGTGAGCTTGCCTCCCTTTCCCTGGCTCAGACTGGTCTCGATGAAGAGGATCTCTCCTCCCACGCTTGTCCAGGCCAGTCCGGTCACCACGCCGGCGTCCCCGTTGCCCTGGTACTTGTCTCTGCTGTAGGGCGGTGTGCCCAGCAGCGACTCCGCAAAGGCCGGCGTGATGGTCTTTGGCAACTCGCCCCCGCTGCCGCGCGCCACGCTCAGCGCCACTTTCCTCAGCAGTTTGCTTATCTGCTTCTCCAGTGCCCTCACCCCGCTCTCGCGCGTGTACCTTTCTATGATGTACTCCAGCGTGTCCTTGCCCACCTTGGGCGAGTTGGCCGCGTTGAGCCCCATCTCCTCCTTGATTTTGGGCAGCAGGTGACGCCGCGCTATCTCCACTTTTTCCTCGGTGATGTATCCGTTCACCTCTATCAGTTCCATGCGGTCAAGCAGCGGACGGGGGATGGTGTTGATGTTGTTGGCCGTGGCGATGAACATCACGCGGCTCAGGTCATAGTCCATGTCGAGGAAGTTGTCGTGGAAGGCGTAGTTCTGCTCCGGGTCGAGCACCTCAAGCAGGGCCGACGAGGGGTCCCCGTTGACGTTGTTCTCGCTCACCTTGTCTATCTCGTCCAGGATGAACACGGGGTTGGACGACCCCGCCTTCTGTATTCCCTTGATGATGCGTCCGGGCATGGCTCCAATGTAGGTGCGCCTGTGTCCGCGTATCTCGCTCTCGTCGTGCATGCCGCCCAGGCTGATGCGCACATACTTGCGGTTGAGCGCGGCGGCGATACTCTTGCCCAGGCTGGTCTTTCCCACGCCCGGAGGGCCGTAGAGGCAGATGATGGGGCTCTTGAGGTCATTCTTGAGTTTCAGCACGGCCAGGTGCTCGAGGATGCGCTCCTTCACCTTCTCCATGCCGTAATGGTCCTTGTTCAGGCGGTTTTCGGCGCGCTTGAGGTCCAGTGAGTCTTTGGTGCAGTAGTCCCAGGGAAGGCGCAGCATGGTCTGCAGGTAGTTGAGCTGTACGTTGTAGTCGGGCGACTGCACGTTGATGCGTCCCAGTTTGGCCAGTTCCTGCTCAAAGGTCTCCTTGACCTTCTCGCTCCACTTCTTCCCCTTGGCCTCCTGTCTCATGCGCTCCAGGTCATCCTGCCGCACGCTGGAGTCGTCCTTGCTGCCCAATTCGTTCTGCAGCTGCCGTATCTCCTGGTTGAGGAAATACTCGCGCTGCTGCTTGTCAATCTCCTTCTGGGTCCTGCGTTCTATCTCCCTGCGCAGGTGCGCCAGTTGCAGCAGGCCGTTCAGGGTGGCCAGTGCGCGCTCGGCTCTCTGTGGCTCGCTCTGGGCGTTGAGCATCTCAAATTTCACATCGGTGCCCACTGGCAGATACCCGCATATGACATTGAGCATGAGCGGGGACGGCTGCATGTTCTCGATATACTGCACGAATTCCTGCGGGCAGAACTCGGTGATCTCAGCCAGTGCCTTGACTTTCTGCTTCAGTTCCGCCAACATGGCCATGAAGGTCTCCTCCTCCTGGGGGGTAGGCTCCACATCGACCCACGGCTCGGTGCTTCCGTGGTAGCCGCGCGCGTCCTGTTCCAGCGTGAGCAGTCGCACGCGGTTGGCCGCGTGTATAAGGGCCGTGTAGTTGCCGTCGGGCAGTTTCAGGAAATGCACCAGGTGCCCCACGACCCCTGTGGTGTAAAGGTCGTCCATCTTGGGACTGTCCACGGCCGCGTCCTTCTGGCAGAACACGGCCAGTGTGCCATTGCCCTTCTCGGCCACTTTCAATGTCTTTATGCTGTCGTTCCTGCCTATTGTCACCGGTGTCATTGTGCCGGGAAACAGGACAGAGTCGCGCACGCACAGCACGGGCATGTCACCGCCCATTTCGGAGTGTATCATCTTGTCTGATTCCACGCTCAGGTCTGCGACAAAGGAGAAGGAAACCTTTTTGGTGTTTGTCATAGGGATAGTTCCTCTTGTCTGTATCTGTCTATGTGTCTTGCGTTGAAACGCGTGCAAAAGTACTAAAAATAATTGGATTCCCGTGGATGTTCGTGTCTAAAAAGCGTATCTTTGTGCCCGCCAATGCGCGGCAGTCCTGGTTGCGGCTCCCATGTGCGGCGCGGTTTTCCGTGGCGATGGACTTTGTGGCTCTGGCCCAGCGAGCAGTTCCGCACCGGTTGGCGGCACGCACCGGGGGCGCTGTGGTTGCGCGCTTTGGCCGTGACCAACGGAAACAACGGCAGAGATGAGTCAGTCCTACTTTGATTTTCGCCAGTTCAGGGTGTGCCACGGCGCCTCGTCGATGCCCGTGGGCACCGACGCTGTGCTGCTGGGCTGTTGGGCCGACCTGCGTGGAGCCTGCCGCGTGCTTGACATTGGCACGGGGTGCGGGGTTGTCGCCCTGATGGCCGCCCAGCGCGCGGAGCGTGCCCTTGTGGACGGAATCGATATCGACACACCCTCGGTGGAGCAGGCCAGGCGCAACGCGCAGGCCAGCCCGTTTGCCTCGCGTGTGCGCGTGCTGCAGGCTGATGTGCGCGAGTTCTCGCTCTCGTGTGGACAGTATGACCATGTCCTCTGTAATCCCCCCTTCTTTGTCAACGATGTGCTGCCGCCCGGCGAGCGCCGGATGAGGGCCCGCAACGCCTCGGCCTTGCCTGCCTGCCGCCTGCTCGATGCGGTGGCGCGCCTGCTGTGTGATGACGGTGTCTTCTCGGTGGTGCTGCCATCCCAGTCACAGGCCGCCTTTGTGGGGCAGGCTCTTGAGCGGGGGCTGTGCCTTGCACGCAGTCTGCATGTGCGCACGGTCTTGCGCAAGCCACCGAAGCGGGTTCTGCTGGAGTTTGCGCGCCATCGCGTGCCACAGCCTTCGTGCGGGGAGATTTTGCTTCAGTCCGATGACGGGTCGCGATCGCCGGACTACGCCCGTCTTACCAGGGACTTTTACTTGTAGCCAAGTCGCTCCATGCGTGGCGTGCGGAATTGGCGTTGTGCTTTTGGTAAGGCATACGGCCCAGACGAGTCTCCGGCGGGAGGCAAGTCTGAGCCGTATGTGTCTGTTTGTGTGTTCCTGTGCAGCGCGGTGCGTTGGCGGATGCAGTGCGGTGCGTTGGCGGATGCAGCGCGGTGCGTTGGCGGATGCAGTGCGGTGCGTTGGCGGATGCAGTGCGG